>Ga0224555_1003285_pt1 | contig 16910 bp, 16 predicted proteins | sample 714S23034metaG_FD_180687 | JGI IMG/M metagenome (GOLD analysis project Ga0224555, IMG submission 180687) | Peat soil microbial communities from Stordalen Mire, Sweden - 717 S2 30-34 | ecosystem: Environmental > Terrestrial > Soil > Wetlands > Peat | place: Sweden: Norrbotten County, Stordalen...
ACTAGTTCTTTGGCCGTATGAAAATGTTCCATTTGGAAATGTAGCGCCGGCCTCCCGGCCGGCTGTAATGTGGGCCTCCTGGCCCACGTTCGCTCATTAGATAGAACATCTTCTCCCGGTCACAGACACTAGAACAATTCAATCGCGGGACGGCTGTGGTCGCTGCCGGAGTCGCCGCCCGCGATGGCAAGGTGAGTCACGGTCTGGCTGGCCATTTTGTAGCTGCTGAGATGGGACTCCAGCAATGTCTTGAAGGTCGTTTCGAATAAACCGTCCCAACCGGGACGCTCCGGCCTTTCAGCCAACTGCAAAAGGTGGTCGCGCATTTCCTTGAGCGCTCCCTGCACATGCTCCATTCTCTGGCGCATGACATCCTGAAATTGAATGTGTCCCAGCGCCTCCGACAACCGGGTCACGCTCTCCGCATAGTTCGCATCTACCTCGGTAATCACTTCCAGCAGCAACTGGCTGTTCTTGCAGAATTCCAACTGCATTTCACCCAGGTCGGTGGTCAGGCCATTCATAGCGCCGCTGGTCGCGTGCTGTTCGAGCGAAGCATGGGCCTGGGCCATCTCCTCCTCCACTCTCTTGCTGGTTGCATTGATCTTTGCGGCAATGTCGGAGGCAGCCTGGGTTGAGAGCACGGCAAGCTTTCTCACCTCAAAGGCCACCACGGCAAAGCCGCGCCCGGCGCTTCCAGCTCGCGCCGCCTCGATTTCGGCATTCAGGGCCAGCAGATTGGTCTGCTTGGCGATGGAAGTAATGACTTTGATGAGCGGAGTCAACGCGCCAACCTCGCCGGCCAACCCTTGAATACGCTCGAAATTAACTTTCAGTTCAGCGGTCTGTGCCCACAATTGCATCTCGATCGCGGCGATGACACCCCGGTTGCTTTCGACCCGAATCTGAGTGCTTTCCGTCAGCTCACCGGCACTCTTGATAGATCGTGCGATGTGCTCTCTCTGTTTCCCGGTCTTCGCATTCAGCGTATCGATCTGCTCGATTACTACAACGACCTCACGCTCGGATTCGGTCAACGAATCGCCGATCTGCTCGTGCATCACGTCGATGTAGGGTTTGCAGTCCTTGATGTCTGCCTCGACAGCTTTGCGGGCCGCCAGCTCTCGCGAAACTTCTTCGAAGTTGAGCTGGCCGAAGGCCCACATCTCTGAAATAGCGCGCCTGGCTCCCCTCCAGTTTAGCCATTGGACGATAAGCAAAGGCACAAGCTTGAGAACCGCCAGCGCTACTGTGATGCGTACCCAATCAACGATGAAAGCCCGTCCCTGGATACGGAATAAGACTGCGAGGAACAGAAGGTCGCAAAGGAGTGCAAGCGCCACTTGAAGGAGCAGTCGCTTCTTAACGGGGCGCAGCCGTAACTCGGGATCCATCATGAGCTCTGCTCCCACATCGCCACCAGCCGGATTCGCCGGGCAGCAGTCGCTTCAATTTCCCAGTGCAGCATCGGCTTCACGGCTTCACGCTCCCGGCAGAAGTTGTTTGACCACCTTGATCAGATCGTTGCCCGATACCGGCTTCACCAGCCAGCCGGTGGCGCCAAGACGTCGCCCCTCGTCGCGCTTGGTGGCCTCGCTTTCGGTGGTAAGCGTCAGAATCGGGAAGAATCGGCAACCGGGTAGCGCGCGCACTTTCCCAATCATTTCCAGCCCCCCCATAATCGGCATGTTGACGTCGGTCAGGATGAGGTCGGGCTTGCAACCGCCTTTCAACTTGTCAATCGCCTGTTGGCCATTGCTGGCGGTTTCCACATGGAACCCGCTCATGGACAGAGTGCTCTTGAGGCTCATCACCATGGTGACTGAATCGTCGACGACTAAAATTGTCTTTGCCATGTGAGATCCTCATTCACCACGTTTCAGCGCCGGTTCCAGCCATGCCCGCAGTTCGGCATCTTTTGGCCAACTGGATATGTTGGCCATGGCCGTCATCAACACTTGCAGATTGGCAGTGTGCAGGTGGCTCAAGGCGGACAGATCGACCTTGGCTGTGGATCTCGTCTGCAGCCACTCCAGAAGCCCTTCCGCTTCCTCCACACTTACTTCGTCACGAAACAGGGCGCGGTTCTTCTTGAATTCGATAGGCATCAGACGATCTCCCGTATGTTGAGAATCATGAGCACTGACCCATTCCCCATAAGTGCCGAGCCGGAATAGGCAGACAAACCGGACAGCAACCCATTGAAGGGCTTCTGAATAACGCCCATCGTTTCCTGAAATCCATCGACAAGAAGGCCCAATTCCGCGCTCCCCGCATGAACAAGAAGTACAGCTAGTTCATCGTCAGAATTCGAACGAGGTGCAGCGGGAATCCCGAGCAGAGTATTAAGACTTTTTAAGGGTATGACTCGGCCGCGCAGAACAGCCGTCTGACTCTGCTTGATCGTGTGAATCAACGTCTTCGGAACTCGCACCGTCTCCACAACATTGTCCATGGGCACACCAAACAGTTGCCCATCGGACTCGATGATCATGACCTGGGTCACGGCCATCGAAAGCGGAAGCGAAATCCTGATTGAAGTGCCGTTGCCCAGTACGCTCTCAATCACCACCGTGCCATTGATTTTTTCCACTGCGGAGCGAACCACATCCATGCCCACTCCGCGGCCGGAGAGGTCGGATACTACCGCGGCAGTGGATAGGCCGGCGGCGAAGATAAGATTGATTGCCTCCTGATCGCCGATGCGTTCAAGAGCCGCTTCGTCGATGATTCCCTTCTCGTAGGCCTTCTGTTTGATCACGGCTGGGTCGATCCCCTTGCCATCGTCCACGATCTCGATGACAACGCGATCCGCCTCCTGTGCGGCGCGGATGGTCAGCTTGCCGGTTGCCGGCTTGCCCGCTGCAAGGCGGACCTCCGGCGTCTCAAGTCCGTGGTCCAGACTATTGCGAACGATGTGAATGAGCGGGTCGGCAAGCGACTCGATAATGTTCTTGTCGGCTTCGGTCTGTTCCCCTTCAAGCACCAGTTGAACTTCCTTGCCGAGTTTGCGGGAGATATCGCGCACCAGACGCGGGAAGCGCTGAAAAACGAAGGAGACAGCCATCATGCGGACCTGCATGATGGCGTCCTGCATCTCGTCGGCAATGCGATTGATGGTCGAATACTGGCCCTTGATTTCGCGCGAGAGTTCGCGCACGCCAAATTGGGATTCCGCCCTCTGGGCCAGGTAAGGCAGCGCGTTCTTCGAGACCACCAGCTCGCCAATCAGGTTCATCAGGCGGTCGACCTTGGCCTGATCCACTTTGAGGCTTTTGGGACCGGTAATAGAATCCTCGGCGCGGCGGCCAAATTTGATTTGATCGTCCGCGCGAACCTTGCCGGGGTCGCTTTCCGCAAAAGGACCGGCATCCGCGGTCCCTTCGGTCTGAGCAGTGGCGATTCTGCCGTCGGCGCCCCGCACGCACGGCAGACTGGCCTCGGGCTGCATGGTCTTGCTCGCGGCACGCCACGTGGCAATCCACGTGGCAGTCCACGTATCCAGCCATGCCAGCAGCAGTGTGTTGTGGCTGCTCGTGAGGGCTTCAGCGAGCGCCGCCTGAATGTCGGTCCGGGCAGATGTTTCTCCGTCTGCCTGGCTCAGATTGGCAAGCACTTCTGCAACTGCCTTGAGACGGCCCGCGTGCCATGCGGGACGATCGTCGAGAAGAAGAATCTGGCGCTGCGCCGCGAGAATCCTGTTGAATGAGGCCTCGTCGTCTTCCGATCGCGCTCGAGACGGATCTGCAGCCAATGACGCATTGCCCGGCCCACTCATTTCGCGTTGCCCCTTCGCGAGCCACTGCGCGGGAACGGCGGCGATCTCTACCTGCTCCGGTAAATAGCGGTAATACTGGTCAAGCTCCTCGCGTGGAGCATTGCTAAGCAGATCGAATCCGAGCAGGCAGCTGTAAGTATCCAATTCAGCCAATGAAGGTAACGGCTCAGCCGCAAGGACGCGGCCCCACATGAGTCCGGGAGTGTGTCGCGCGCTGTTCAGCGGATCGTCTCCATGGAAGAAGCATTCCCGCTGCGGTCTGTAGGCAATCCAAAACAGTTGATCTCCGTCCCGGCACTGCGCAAGCGCCGACTTCCGCGCGGCGTCCGGGATGGCGGCGAGTTGAGGCAGCACGGCGCCCGGACCATCGGCAAGCGAATTCCGGGCATCGGCCGCTATGGAAGAGGCGCCCTGAAAACCAGCGGCCGTGGCCGTGTCTCCGTTCGACAGCAGGCTCGGCATCAGCTTCCTCAACGCCTCCGCCAGGCGCTGCGATTCCAGCGCGCGTGAAGCATCGATTCTTTCCGTAGCCTCGATTTCGCCTAAAAGCAGGCCGACATAATCCATCGCGTCCAGCAATCGGTCCGCTAACTCCCGGGAGTAGACTGCGCGGCCGCTTCTCACCATTCCCAGCAGGTCTTCGCCGGCATGAAGCACGCGCGTCATCTCGGGAAACGTGAATAGACCGCTGTTGCCCTTCAGCGTGTGCACGCATCGGAACAGTTCGTTGAGGATGCCCTGATCGTCGGGCGAGTCTTCGAGTTGCATCAGCTTCTTGGCCGTCGCTTCCAGCAGATCGGCGGATTCAGAGAGAAACTGCTCCAACAATGGGTTCGGCGGCAAGGGATTCATGGGTTCGGAGTTCATCGTCTTCCCTCCCCAAGCATGAGTCGGACATAGGAGAGGAGCTGCGGCTGCCGGACGGGTTTGATGAGATAGCCGTTGGCGCCGGCCTGGTAAGCCGCCTTCTCGTCGCCTGCGGCCGCTTCGGTCGACACCATGATGGCCGGCTGTTGAGCGATCTCCTGCTGGCGCAACTCGCGCAGGAAGCCGTATCCGTCGAGCTTGGGCATGTTGATGTCCACCATGTAAAGATCGAAGGGCGCTTCGAGGGCCTTCTCCAGGGCCTCGATGCCGTTCCATGCCTCTTCCACCATGTAACCGGCGGATTCAAGAATGCCGCGGTGATACATGCGCACTGTGGCTGCATCGTCGACGATCAGTATGCGTCTCATCGAGATTTCACGTCTTTCTGATAAACGATCGCGTCGGGAAATTTGCGCACCTTGAACAAAGAGGAGATGCGGCTCATGGATTCGGAATGACCCAGACAGATAAAACCGCCGGGATTCAGCGCTTCGTAGAAGGTCTCTGCCGCTGTCGTTCTCGAAATGTCGTCAAAGTAGATCAGCAGATTGCGGCAAAAGACCACATCGAAGTTGCGATAGGTGGCTGTGTCGCCAGGCTCGGAAAGATTGACCCGGGTAAACTCGACCGCGCCGCGCAGATCGTCGCAGAGCTGATACTCGTCGCCAATACTCTTGAAGTACTTTCCCATCCAAAGGGCCGGCACATTCTGCACCGAGCGGGATGAATAGCGGCCGGCGCGCGCGCGGCGGAGGATGCTGGTGTCTATATCGGACGAGATGATCTCAACATCCCACTCGCGAATTCCGCCCCAGTGTTCCAGCAGATACATGGCGATCGAGTACGGCTCCTCCCCTGAAGAGGAGGGAATGCACCAGATACGGATTGCGTCCGTGCCGATCCTCTGCCGGACAATCTCCGGAAGGATGGATTCGACCAGGCACCTGAATTGGTATTCCTCGCGCAGAAAGTAAGTTTCGTTTACCGTCATCAGGTTGGTGAGCTGCTGCAGTTCTTCGCCCGAAGCCTGGAAACGCAACATGGTGAAATAGCCGCGAAAGTTGGCGGTGCCGGTAGCCTCGATGCGTTCGACCAGCCGCTTGTCTACAAAGTAGCGCTTGGACGCCTCGAAGCTGATGCCGGTCCGGCGATAGAAGAACTCCTTGAACTTCAGGAAGTCTCCGATCGTGATAATCGGCTCAGATTCCGATAGGGACGCATGTGCAGTCATGACCGGGTCAGACCTCACGAATGCGTTTGAGCGCCAGATCGGCGGCAAATTGGATGTAAGGTTCCGATTGAAAGCGGGACTTGAGCCGAAGAAGCGGGTCGATGGCCTGTTCTGTGCCCACCTCGCAGAGCAGGTCCACCGCAGTGGCGCAGACATTCACCTGCGCGTCCCGTTCGATCACCTCGATCAGCCAGGCCTCGGCCTCCGGGCGCCGCTCTGAATCGAGGATATTGACGACGAAAATCCGCACATCCGGATCGGGATCGGCCAGCAGAGTCCGCAGAACGGGCGCGACTTCGCAGCCCAATTGCTTGAACGTCTCGATGACCTCGTTGCGCAGGGCGGCGTCCTCGCTGCGAAGACAATCGGCCAGCCCGCCGGCGGTCGATGGATCGTTGAGGCGAACCAGCGAATTGAGGATCGCTTCACGCACCGCCGCGTCTTCTTCACGCTTCAGACGGCTCACCAGCGCCTTGGCGGCGTGCAGACAGTGGACGATATCCTGGGCGGCCTCTCTGCGGGCGCAGGCGTCGTCGCTCTCCAGTGCGGCCGCAAGTTCTTCGCGGTTCCGCACCTGCTTCGGCCGGACGAGCTCCACAAATTGATTTGCATTCCCTTTGACGAGAGCCATCGTTCAATCCTTAGAGCATTTTCCGAATTGCCGTGGCGTCGCCGGCAGCTTGCAGGGTCGATCCTTCTTAATGAAAAATCCACCCGGCAACTTTCTCAGCCTCTCGCACCCATTCGAAAAATGCATTACCGGCCGGCCCAGGCAGAAAGCTGCGCGGCGATTTTTTCGGCGGCCATGACCAAGCCTGCGCCACCCTTCCTGACCAGTTCCGCAGGCATCCCGTACACCACCGCCGAGTCTTCCGATTCGGCAATGGTGTGTCCGCCGCGCTTCTTGATTTCAGTGAACGCATCCGATCCATCGTGGCCCATGCCGGTCAGCAACACCGCCGTAGTCCGCTTCGGGTCGTAGTGTTGCAGCACCGATCGGCCCAGCAACTCGACCGATGGGTGCCACAGAAACTCCGGATTCTCCGGCGAGGGCAGAACTGTCAGCTTTCCTGCGCGGTTTGCCAGCAGCGTATCCGCTCCACCCCGCCCGATATAAACCTTTCCGGCCTCGATGGCCAGGGCGCTGCCCGCCTCCACAACCTCAAGAGCGCAACACTGATTCAGCCGGTCGGCAAAGGCCCTGGTAAAAGCGGCAGGCATGTGCTGCGCCACCAGCACCGGCCAGGGAAACCCTTTTGGCAATCCCGACAGTACAATCTCCAGCGCGCGCGGTCCGCCGGTGGAGGCTCCGATTACCAGCAGGCCATCGTAGGCTGCCGCCGGCCCTTTGGGCGCGGAAGACTCTTGCGCGGCCTTCTTCCGATCCTCCTTCATGCGCCGCACAAGGCCGCCCGCGGCAAGTCCTTTGCCCCTCGGACGCGCCCGCGCGGCGCCTCGTACCTTGGCCACCAATTGCTCCGTGATCCTGTCGATGAACAAAGAAATGGTTCCGCCAGGCTTGGCAATATAATCCACCGCGCCCAGATTCAGAGCCTCGAATGTGGCTAATGCTCCTTCGTTGGTAAGCGAAGAAACCATCACCACCGCAACCGGTCTTTCGGCCATGATGAGGGAAAGCGCGGTCAGTCCGTCCATCTCCGGCATGTTGATGTCCAAAGACACAACGTCCGGCTGGAATTCCCGGTTTTCCCTCACCGCTTCCTCGCCGTTTCTGGCCTGGCGGATCTCGAAATCTCCCTCGGCCTGAAACAGAGTCGTCAGTTGGCGGCGCATCAGAGCCGAGTCGTCGACAATGAGCAGTTTGATCATGGCTTCACCCCGTGACCGCGGCCAGTGCCACCAGGTCCTTCTTACCCATCAGGTGAGGCGGATCGATGAGTTGAATCATCCGCTTTTGTTTCTCCAGATTGGCCATGCGGCTCAACAACTGGCTTTGCTCCGCGGACAGTTGTGGCGCCGGTTCGATGGCTGCCCTTGGAATTCTCAAGACCTCGGCCACTTGATCGACTATGAATCCGGTGCGCACATCGGAGATGAGAAACACCATGATCCGCTGGCGATCGGTGCGCTCCACCTGTTTGAGACCCAGCCGCAGGCGAAGGTCGATCACCGGCAACACGGTCCCGCGAAGGTTAATGACGCCCTCGACGAATGCAGGCGCTTTAGGAACCCGAATGAGTTGTTCCGGCACGCGCACAATTTCTTGCACGCTGGCGATAGGCGCGCCGAACTCTTCCTTGTCCAGGCGAAATATGACTACTTGCTCGTCGTCGTCCAGATTGTCGTCCTGCCTGGTGTCTTCCCGGTCGCTTTCCAGCTCGCTTTCGTTCACGGCGCTCACTGCCTCCTTGATGGCGGAATGGCCGAAGAGATTGCGCGCGGTCACGATCGACACCATGCGCTTTCCATTGTCCAGCCGGCAGATCGAGGTGACCTCGGCAAGGTTTCCTTCGCGGGCCAGCATGGCTGGAAGCGCATCCACTCCGGACTTCGAGACCCGCAGCACTTCGCTGACCGCGTCCACCACAACGCCCACCGAGACACCGCCCAGCGTAAGCACCACGATGCGGCTCTTCTCGTCCAGATCGCGGTGCGGCAACGCGAACATGCTGCGCAGGTTCACCAGCGGCAGCAGGCGGCTGCGCAAGGTCATCACGCCGAGAACGTGAGACTCCGAGCGCGGCACATGAATGATCGCCTCCGGAACCTGCACAATCTCCTGCACGTCTTCGATGGCGATGGCATACTCCTGGCCGTTGACATCGAAGCTGACCAGTTGCAGCTCGTCGCTCGAGTCTTCTTCCTCGCTCTGTACGCTTGCTTGCGCGGCTCCCGCCACGCCCGAGTTTCTTGAGATGGACGCGATCTGCGAGAACTCCCGCTCGATGAGCTTGGCAAAATCCAGCACCATGATCATCGCGTGGCCGCCCACATCCTTGATGAGGCTGGAGAGCATCTCGGTATTCACCGTGGTCTTGATTGAGCCGACGTCCTCGATGTGGCTGGCATCGACGCCGACCACGCTCGAGACACGGTCCACCACAAATCCCAGCGGCTGGCCCACATCCACCACCAGCGCGCGGGTCGAGTCGTCATGTGCCAACTCGGGAAAGCCGAAGAGCCGGCGCAGTGAAATGATGGGCAGGACTTTTCCCCGCAGGTTTGCCAGCCCCTCCAACGCGGCCGGCGCCAGAGGAACCCTCACCACCTCTGGAACCCGTATGATCTCCTTCACCGGCACCATGTCGGCAGCGAAAACCTCGTCGCCGGCAATGAAGGTGACAAACTGCTGTGTGCCCTGTTGCGTATTGGAGGTGCTTTCGTCGATCTGATTCTCCTCGGCGGCCGCTCCATCCGGTTGTATTCCGGGAACGCGCTCGTCGGGGATGCTTTCCTCGAGAAGCGCCGTCCCACTCGTGTGCTGCTTCGATGTTCTTGTCGTCATGGTGGCGTCCCCTTACGCTGCGCTCTGCAGTTCGTCCGCCAGGGAAGAGATCTCTTCAATGGCGGCGGCCAGTTCCTCGGCTCCCTTTGACTGCTGCTGAGCCGCGCCGGCCGCTTCGGTGGCTGCCTTGTCGGCTTCAGTTGCCGCGGCTGAGATCTGCTCGATGCCCTTCTTTACCTGGGCGATGGCAGAGGCGATTTCATCCGACGCCGCAAGAATCTCCTGCGTGCCCTTTTCAACTACAAGGATGTCGGACTCGATCGACACCAGGTCGGTCGTCGTACCCCTGGCTTTCTCCACCTCGGAGAGCGCCGATGCCACAATCTCGTTCAGATCGCGCCCCACCACGCCAATCTGATCCTGCACTCCCTTTACCAGGTCCTTGATCCGGTCGGCGTTCTCCGACGAATCATGGGCCAGGTTGCGAATGTCGGTGGCCACTACAACAAAGCCCTTGCCGAACTCGCCGGCCCGCGCCGCTTCGATAGCGCCATTGACGGCCAGCATATTGGTCTGGATCGACACCGTGCTGATGGCTTCCACGATCTTGTCGATGCGCCGGGACACCAGCTCCAGATCGTTCATCTGCTTGATGCTGGTGCGGGAGGCTTCAGCTGAAGTGGAAAGACCTGTAATCAGCCCGTTGACCGCAGTCTTGTTCTCGCCCAGCAGGTTCTTGATGGCGACTACCTTCTCCGCGCTTGCTTTCGCCCGTTTCTGGGCAACCTCCAACCCCTTCTCGATCTGGTTGGTGGCCGCGGCAGATTCTTCAGAAGCTGAAGATTGTACCTCGGCGCCTTTGCGGATCTGCCCGAGAGCGGTCATGATCTGTGCGCTCGAGCGGTTGATCTCCTGCACCGCGGAAGACAATTCCTCTGCAGAGGACGCTACCTGCTCTGCGCTCTTGGCCACATCGGTCGAGTTTTTCAGATCTTCTGCCAGTTCCGACAGGGCCTGCGCCGTCTGTTCACACTCGGTCAGCGCCTGGGTTTGCTCGGCCACCGTCTTGGCGGACTCCTCGGCGGCGGCGGATTGCTCTTCGGCCGCGGCCGCAATGCTCTGCGAGCCTTTGAGCGCCTGCTGCGCAGCGACGTTGGATTGCCCCGCGTTGGCGCCGATCTCCTGGATGGCCTTCACGATTTCAATAGCGTCGAGGCGAACCTGCTCCAGTTGCGCGGTAATCGTCTTGCCCTTCTCCACCTCTCCTTCCATTGTCTTGGCGGATGAATTGATGCCGTCGGCGATGGACTTCACATCCTGCTGAATCTGACCGACAAGTTCCTGAATCTGCTTGGCGCTCTTTTCAGAGGTCTCAGCCAGTGTCCTCACTTCGTCGGCAACCACCGCGAAGCCCTTGCCGTGCTTGCCGGCGCGAGCAGCCTCAATGGCCGCATTCAAGGCCAGCAGGTTGGTCTGGTCGGCAATGCGCGCCACCGCCTTGACGATATCGCCGATCGTGGCTGCCTGCTTTTCCAGTTCGACGACCATAGCCACAGATGCCACCTGGCGCTGCGCAGCCACTCCAACATTGGTGATCAGGCCGGCAACATCGCCGCTGGTCCGCGCGATCAGCGTTTGGCAGGTTTCGCCCTTGCCGCGGCTGACTTCGGCGTTTTGCAACTGCTTGGTGATGGCGACGCCCACTTGCTGAAATGCTGCCAGGGACTCCTGCGCCGCGCTTGACGCTTCTTCGGCGCCTGTAGCGATCTGGTCGCTGGCGCGTCTCAACTCCTCGGCTGCCGACGATGCCTCCGCGATGCCGGAGGCCAGTTGCCCCGTGGCTGCGGCGATTCGTTCGGCAGCCTGTTGCTGTTTGGCGAGCGTCCTGGCTCTCTTACGCTGCGCTTCCGCCTCGCGAGTCGTTACAAGCGACGGCTTTCCATCCGTTGAAGATGATTTTGTTTCTACGGCAGACTTCTTGACGAGCGCCATGGGTCCTGTCCTTTCGTGCTGTTATTCCAGAGCCGAGTCCGGTAAATCTCTAAGACTGGAATTCGCGAAGCAGCGAGAACTACATCGGAAATGTGCAGACGCAAAACAGATGCGCCCGTTGGGTTACATTTCCTGTAGCGGCCAAAAGGAGGACTTTCTCAATCTGAAAACCGGTTAATTATCTAAGGAGGGCGTTTTTGTGCTCCAAATCAGGAAGACAGCCCAAATCGGGACACGCAGGCCAGGATTTCTCACCCGCTGTCACCGAGCCGCTGCCGGCAGCGTGAGATGGTCGACAGTCGCCATAAGAATCTTTACGCGATTGGTCAAGAGAACTTCATCGCATCCCTGAGCCGGCTGAACTCGAGATGCAGATCGTTCATGCGAGCAGCCACAAACTGCAGGTTGCCCGAATCGCCGGCCTCCTCCATCGTCAATGCCACACCGCGAAGGCGTTCACCGCCCACGCTGGCCGCGGCGCCTCTGATCGAGTGTGCCTGCCGTGCGCAACCCGCGGTGTCCCCGCTATCCACAAGATCCTGCAAAGCCTGAATCTGGCGCGGGAGATCCTCTAAGAACGCTGCAAAGACAACCTGCGCCAATTCATTGTCTCCCTCCAGGCGCGACAACACGCTCGCGCAGTCAAATACCACCGTCTCGCTCTCGGCTGTTGGGGATGGCACGGGTGGGCTAACGTCGCGAAGTGCTCCAATAACACTCGGCAGGCGCGGTTCTGGTGAACGGTCAAGCACTTCTGCCTCCAAAAGTGGCCGCTCCAACACTTTGTACTTGAAATCGGAGCGAATACAAAGCAAGGTCCGCGAAACTGTTGAAGTGTACAGTCTTGAAAGGATTAATGCTATGCCATGGAAGACGCCCAATTGCACTTGCCGGGGTCGATCGCCGATAGTTTTCAATTTGAGACAACACGCTAAACGCCAATCGTTTTTGTTTGAATGACCTGAGTGGACACTCGTGGCCGGTATTCAAGTTCCGGTGCTCTCGCACCGATAAAGATGGTTGAGCTTCCTTTTCTTGAGGACCACGATGCTTCTTGAAAATCACGATGCGTTGTGGATGCATCCATCCTCTTCGCATGACTTGCGTGAAGTGGAAGAACAAAACCGTTCCGCCACATGAGGGGCACCTTGAGCGCAACGAAGATTGGCACGGCAATAGGAGAGCACGATGAGAAGCCTGGTTGCGGAAGACGACGCCACGAACCGAAAGTTGCTGAAAACTTTCCTTTCCCGCTACGGATCATGCGACATCGCCACCGACGGGAATGAAGCCGTGAACGCGGTCTGCCTCGCCCGTCAGAATCATCAGAGCTACGACTTGATCTGCATGGACCTCAGGATGCCGGTGATGGACGGGCAGGAAGCGATCAGAGAGATTCGCAAACAGGAGGTCGCCGCAGGCGTTGAGAAGCTGGCTAAAATCATCGTCACAACAATCCATACCGATACAGACAGCATCGCGGGGGCGCTTCTCGGCCGGTGCAATGCCTACCTCGTAAAGCCCATCGATACTGCAAAGCTGAGAAAGGAACTCAAAGCCCTCGGCCTGATTCAATAGGCCGCCAATCAGCTTACCCTTCTGCCGCGGACGGCTGAGGCCGGCCCAGGCGCTGCTGAATTCGACCGAGGATTCATCTCCGCACCCCGGCACGCGCGAACGGCTGGCAGTCAATGGGTCCGGGATCGCTCGGTGAGTGCGTTGAACCGTTGGCGCCACCGGAGCCGTCTGCCGTTCCTCGCACTGGTCAATCGTTGCTGACGGAACAGCGATAACAACAATCACCGGACCAAGGCGAAGCTGAGGGAAAGTGCAACGGTCGTCAGGATCACAATAACCGGCGCCGCCCATAGGCCGAGCATGACCAACTGGCCGGCGCGCACTTCAACTCCGTCGCGCCGTGCAAAAGCCAGGACAAGCATTGTTGCCAGCGAACCGAACGGGGTGATCATCGGTCCAACGTCGGCGCCAATCAGCGCCGCAAGAACTGTTCCCATGGGCGCGTTCGAATGCAACAACACGCTGCGCGCGATCAATGCCGCGGGAAGATTGTTTACGATATTCGAGGCGAGGGCCGTGGCGCCCGCGGTAGCGAGCAGCTTCTCTGGCGACCCCGCTCTCATCTCCGCAAGCCACCCGGACGAAATGCCCACAATGCCCAGGTTCTCAAGCCCCTGCACGGCGATGAAAAGCCCGATGACGAAAGGGAACAAGTCCCACGAGAGTTCCAGCACTGTTCTTACCTGCACGCGTTTTGCCAGCAGGCCGGCAACCGCCAACGCCGCGCTGGCCGCGAAGGCGAAGACATAAGGTTCAAGCCCCATCAGCGGCGCAAGAAAGTAGCAGACGAGGACGGCGGCCAGGACGGCAATGCAGATCACAAAGTAGAAATGATTTGGAACCACGCTTGCCGGATCAGGCAAGCTCTCGCCTTCGAAGCGGCTGGGCAGCTCATGGCGAAAGTGCCAGCGCAGGATCGCGCAAGTGGTGACCAGCGCAACCAGCTGGGGAACGATCATCCGTGCTGCGAAGGCCGCGAAGGTCTGGCGGAAGGCGTCCGCGAAGAGGAGATTGGTGAGATTGCTGATCGGCAGCAGCAGCGAACCCACATTGGCGACGAACGCGCATAGCACCACGTACGGCGCAGCCGGAATCCTGAGCCTGCTCACCAGTGCCAGCAGCACGGGCGTGAGCATCACCGCTGTTGTGTCGAGTGAAAACACCGCCGTAACGATTGCGCCGGCGACGAATGCATTCCTGTAAAGAGCATGCGCGTCTCCTCGCGCGGCCTGCGCGCATCGAATCGCAGCCCAATCGAAGAAGCCGCTCTTGCCAACCAGCAAAGAAAGCGCAAGTAGCGAAAGCAGGAACAGCAAGGCATTTTTCCCGGCCAGTACCGCGCCGATGGCCTCGTGCGGCGTCACCAGGCCGAGAGCCAGCATCAATGCTGCGGCGAGCATCGTCCACCAGGCGTCATTCCATCGGCGCGGACGGATGACCACCAGGGCAACCATCGCCGCGAAGATCGCCAATGTAACCGCAATGCGCGCCGAGCCGGTCATGCATCTTCCAGTCGTATATTGCGGGTCTCAGGCATGAACAAATAGAGAATAGCGAATGCCGCCAACGCTACAGATGCAAGGAACAGGAACGGTCCCACTCCCGACTGCACGTCGGCGAAAAGGAAATTGAGCCAGTCGAGGCCGCGCAGCGTTTGCCGCGAAGGAGACGCCCTGGTTTCGATCGATGCGTCGGGCTCAAGCGCTCGCTTCATGGTTTGAGTAAAACCATCGTATGGATACAGGGGCCCTTAAAGTGGTCCAAATTGCACATCCGATGGCCGCTGCCGTCCCAAGCCCATCACACCGCGCGTATCGGTGTTTTGACGATCAAAGACGCGAACGTGACGCTTTGGTCCCCCGGCGCGCGCATGAAACCGGCGACAACTTCAGCCTGGGAATCGCCGCCAGGCAAGAATCCCACGCACTCGTGCAAGCAGACAAATCGTGGCCTAAAGAGGCTTAATTGCGGTCAGAAACAGCCAATTTGCGCACTAAAAACACCGATTCTGCGCGTTTTTATCGGCATCAAACAGGACCTTTCGCCAAAAATGTCCTGCTATAACCCTACTTTTACTCGACGAAAACTACCTGCTCAAAATTTGTCGGCGTATAAGCGGACATTTAGCGCAGCTTTGTAGGGTTTTAAACGTAGCTGTGTCTCGAAATTCTGTTAGCTTCCCACCCGGCAGATTACTGTAGATTAGGTTCCGAAGGGATACTGCAATGGGAAATACGTTTGGCACCGACGTCCATTCGCCCAATTCGCCGCTGGTGCTGGTGCTGGCTGAGGACAACGACGCGCAGCTCAGCATGTTAACGGATGTGCCGCGCGTGGTCGGGAATCATCCGGCCGCCTTCGAGGCCGTCGCCGCCGATGCCGCCGTGATTCTCCATTGGTCTGGCTCGCGCGATCGGCTGCGCGAGGTGTTTATGGCCTGCCCGCATGTCCGCTGGGTCCACTCGCGCTCTGCCGGCCTCGACAACCTGCTCTTCCCCGAGCTGGTCGCGAGCGACGTCCAGCTCACCAACGGCAGCGGCGTCTTCAGCCAGTCGCTGGGCGAATTCGCGCTGGCCATGATCCTCTATTTCGCCAAGGACTTCCGGCGCATGCTGCGCAACCGGGAAGCGGCCCGCTGGGAACAGTTTGACGTGGATGAGATTGCCGGCCAGACGGTGGGCATTGTGGGCTACGGCGATATCGGCCGCGCCGTTGCTGCGCGCGCTCATGCCATGGGAATGCGCGTGCTCGCGCTCAAGCGCCATCCGCCTGCGTCCGCCGATCCTTTGATCTAACAGTTTTACAAGCCGGAACAGCTTGCCGAGATGCTCGGCCAGGTGGATTATGTTGTTGTATCGGCGCCACTTACCCCGGAAACGCGCCACATGATCTCCGACGCCCAGTTTGCCGCCATGAAGCCCGGCGCGGTGCTCATAAACATCGGCCGCGGACCGGTCGTCGACCAGGCGGCCCTGGTTCGCGCGCTCACTGAAAAGCGGATTAAAGGCGCGGGACTCGATGTCTTTGAACACGAGCCGATCCCCGCCGGCGACCCCATCTGGAAGCTCGAAAATGTCTTCATTTCGCCTCATTGCGCCGATCGCACCAGAGACTGGCTGGACGACTCCATGCGCTTCTTTCTGAGCCAATATGAGCGCCTCACCAATGGAGAGCCCCTGCAAAACGTAGTGCAAAAGCACCTCGGCTACTAGCCTGCATTTCTCACGGCCAGATCGACGCTCTGTAGCGCCGACCTCCTGGTCGGCTGTACTGGCGGCGTCCTCGCCGCCAGAGCAAAGCCTCGTTCATCTATACATTTTGCACACACCGTGACGGAGTAAACGGCGTCCGGCGTGGGTCGGGAGACCCACGCTACAGCCGGCCAGGAGGCCGGCGCTACAAATTCGTTGACGCGACCTGTGAGAAATGCGGGATAGCCCCTGTTCCCTGACCCCTGACCCCTGACCACTGACCACTGACCACTGACCACTGACCACTGACCACTGACCACTGAATCATGCTTCCAATTCCACTGGGAAGCATCTGAATGACCATGAGCACAGAAAAGGCGACATTCGGCGCGGGATGTTTTTGGGGTGTGGAGGCTGCCTTTGCGGCCATTCCGGGAGTGACGGCAACGGCGGTGGGCTATGAGGGCGGCGCGCTCGACCGGCCCACTTACAAGGATGTGTGTACCGACCAGACCGGGCACGCGGAGGTGGTCGAGCTTGACTTCGACCCCGAAAAAGTGAGCTACGGGCAGTTGCTGGACGCGTTCTTTTCGCTTCACGACCCGACCACCCTCAACCGCCAGGGCCCGGATTGGGGCGCGCAGTACCGCTCGGCGATCTTCTTTCATTCGCCGGAGCAGGAGCAGCAGGCGCAGGCCAAAATCGAGCAGTTGACGGCCGGGGGCGCGTTCAAACCCAAGCGCATTGTCACCAAGGTCGAGCCCGCGCAGACCTTTTGGCGCGCCGAGGAATACCACCAGCGTTATCTCGAAAAACGCGGTCAGGCGAGCTGCCACATTTGAGAAGCAGAGAATAGGGAACAGTGGT
>Ga0224555_1003288_pt1 | contig 16894 bp, 9 predicted proteins | sample 714S23034metaG_FD_180687 | JGI IMG/M metagenome (GOLD analysis project Ga0224555, IMG submission 180687) | Peat soil microbial communities from Stordalen Mire, Sweden - 717 S2 30-34 | ecosystem: Environmental > Terrestrial > Soil > Wetlands > Peat | place: Sweden: Norrbotten County, Stordalen...
TATCTCTCCAGTCATCACCCATCGATTCGCCTACCACGACTTCGAGCAGGGATTTGAAGCGATGATTTCAGGCCAGACGGGCAAGGTGGTTCTGGACTGGACCAGCCTTGCTTAAGCTGATCCCTCACCCAGCGAGGCGGAGATGCGGCAATGAAGCATGGGCAAAGGCGGAGTTATAGGATCGCCGGTTTTCGGTTGGAGACCGTCTGGCAGGATCTTCGCTATGCCGCCGGTCAGTTGCGGCGCAATCCGGGCTTCGCCATCACTGCGATTCTGACCTTATCGCTCGGCATCGGCGCCAGCACTGCCGTTTTCAGCGTCGCCTATGGCGTCCTCATCGACCCATTCCCATACAAGGATGTTCACACTCTGGCCACGCCCAAGCTGTGCTCACCGGAGTGGACCCAATGCGGCTGGCGCTCCTATACGCCAGCGCAGTTCAACGAAATCGTCGAAGAGACCGGCATCTTCAGCGGCGTAACCGCATCCACCATCAGCGATGTGATCCTGACCGGAGAGTCGGAGCCGCAGCGTCTGCGCGGCAATTACATCACGCCCAATACCTTCGACGTGCTTGGTGTGCAGCCTCTTCTGGGCCGCGGCTCAACCGAGGACGATGTGGTGAACAATAGCGAAGAGGTGGCTTTGCTCAGCTACCGCTACTGGCAGGCTCATTACGGCGGCAGCCGCACCATTCTCGGACGCACGCTCAACTTCAATGGCCATCCCCGCACCATTATCGGGATCATGCCGCCGCGCTTTCTCTGGCGTGGAGGCGATGTTTACCTGCCCATCAGAATGACAAATGACGAAGAGGTACAGGGACAACGCTACTTCGCGCTCGTGGGACGCCTGAAGCCGGGCGTGACCGAAGCCCAGGCCGCGGCCGAGCTGACGCCCATCTTCGATGACTTCAAAAAGACAGCGCCCATGAGGTTCCCGAAGAATCTCCGCCTCGGCATTCTGCCCTTCGACGAGATGTTCAAATCCGACCTGGCGAGCACACTACACCTGTTGTTGGGCGCCGCCTTTGTGCTGCTGTTCATCGCCTGCGTCAATGTCTCCAGCCTGCTGTTGGCGCGGGCGGTCAACCGCGAACGCGAGTTCGTTGTCCGAGCCTCGCTGGGGGCGTCGCGGCTGCGGCTCGTCCGCCACGCTCTCACCGAATCGCTGCTGCTGGCGCTGGCCTCCCTGCCCGTAGCGCTGGCCTTTGCCTATGCCGGATTGAAAGCAACCCTGCGCATCGTTCCCACCGAGACCATTCCCGACGAAGCCGTCGTCACCATGAACCTTCCCGTCTTGCTCTGCTCGCTGGGCATGGCGCTGGCCACGGTGGTTATCTTCGGCCTGGCGCCTGCGTGGCACAGCGCCAGCCCGCGCCTGGCCGCGGTCCTGAACAGCGTGAAGTCGTCCGGGAGCCGGACGCAGCGACGCTTGCTAAGCGGATTCGTGGTGACGGAGATTGCGCTTTCGCTGGCGCTGCTGATGCTGGCCGGGCTCATGGTCCGCTCCCTGATTGCGGTCGAAAGCGTCGCGGTGCCTTTCGCTCCAGATCGCACGCTCATGATGAGCCTCCCTCTGACCGAAGCGCACTATCCCACAGCAGAGAGCCGTAACCTTTTTTACCGCGAACTGCTGGATCGCGTGCGCGCGCTTCCGGGGGTCAGCGCGGCCACCGTGGATGCGGCCTACCCATTTCTCGACATGGACGGGGAGCGCGTCGAGATCGGCGGCCAGCCCGTGGACCTGCGCGTTGTCTCGCTCCATCTCACCGGTCCAGAGTTCCTCGCTCTCTCCGGAACAACCATGCTGCAGGGCCACTTTCTCGACGCGCGCGAAATCGCCGCCGCCGCGCATGATGCCGTGATCTCGGAGAACTTCTCGCGCCGCTACTTTGCCGGCGAGAACGCCGTGGGCCGGACCGTCCGTCTGCCGGAGTTCAAGCCCGACCGCAAGAGGAAGCTGGAAGACGACGCTTTCGCCGTTGTCGGAGTAATGAGCGACTTGCCCTTTTTCATCGACGCCCGGGAGAACTATCCCCATATTCTTTTGCCCTACACGGTGGCGCCCCAGGCCGCCAACAGCCTCATCGTCTCCACATCGCTGCCTGCCGGCCAACTGATGAACCCGGTGCGGCGGGCGGTTTATTCGGTCGACAAGGACCAGCCCATCGTGGACGCCATGACCCTGCGCCAGATGCTGGATATGTATGGCTACGCCGGCCCGCGCTTTACGCTGGCGCTGTTCGGAACCTTTGCTGCGGCCGCTCTGCTGCTGGCGCTGGTGGGAATCTACGGGGTGGTCTCCTTCATCACTACCCAGCGCACGCAGGAGATCGGCATTCGCATGGCGCTGGGGGCCAACCGCAGGCAGGTGATGTGGATGGTGCTGCGCCAGACTCTGCTGCTTGCCCTCGTTGGCGTGGCCGCGGGGCTTCCGCTGGCGTTTGGTGCCGGACGGCTGGCCCAGGGCGAGCTGATTCAAACCTCGCAGCACGATCCATGGGCGCTCATTGCCGCCATCTGCATTCTGCCGCTGCTGGCTGTCGGCGCATCGTACTTGCCGGCGCGGCGGGCGGCCAACATCAATCCTGTTCGAACTCTGCGCGCCGAGTAGCGCGAAGGTACTGGAAGAGTCCGCCAGTTCGAATAGAGCGCCGACTTAAGATGCCTGTGCTCTATCCGGACCGCCGCACCCATTGCGAAAACCTGTCGCCATTACTGAGGATCGCATAATATAGTGACAAGTGTAGTCATGTTGCAGTAAGCTGTGAGGCATGACACGATCCAGTGCTCCCCGACGGGACTTTGCAGCCATGCAAGAACGCCGCCGCCGCGCCGCGCGGCTGTTTGCCGCTGGCAAGCGGTCGCAGGCCGAAATCGCCCGGGCCCTCAACATCAGCCGCCAAAGCGTGAGCCGATGGTACCAGGCATGGCGGCGGAATGAGCCTGACTGGATTGGCGGGGCGGGGCGGGCAGGCCGTCGGCCAAAACTGGACGGGGCGCAGTGCAAGCAGGTGGACGAAGCCTTGCGGCAAGGCGCGCAGGCCCACGGTTTCGGAACCGATCTGTGGACGTTGCCCCGGGTGGCGGCGGTGATCGAGCGGGTAACGGGCGTTCGCTATCATCCCGGCCATGTGTGGAAGATTCTTGCGGCCCTCGAGTGGAGCCTGCAACAGCGGCGCGGCAGGCGCGGGAACGCAACGGGGAAGCGCGGCGGCGTTGGGTGGCGAAGCGGCGGCCGGCAGTAAAAAAAACGCCCGGCGACGCAGAGCCTGGATTCTCTTTGAGGACGAAAGCGGGGTCTCGGAACGGCCGCCGGTAAGACGGACCTGGGCGCCGAAAGGGGAGACTCCGGTGTTGGTTCATGCCTTGCCGCCGCGGCGGCGAAGAAGCTGTCACTGTGCGCGGCGCTCGGCTACCGCTGGGGCGGCGAGGTCCCCGCGGCGACCCGGCTATGGTTTCAGACCCGGCCAGGCAGCTACAACGACGAACGGCTGATCGCTTTCTTACGCGATCTGAAGAAGCATTTGCGCGGGCAGAAGGCGATTCTGATCTGGGATGGATTGCCCGCGCATAAGAGCCGGAAGATGAAGCAGTACCTGGAGAGCCAGCGCGGTTGGCTAAAGGCAGAGATGCTGCCGGGCTATTTTCCCGACCTGAATCCGGTAGAGGACTTATGGGGCAACATCAAGGGTCAGGAATTGGCCAATCGCTGCGTCGCAGGTCTTGGCGAGGCCGAAGCCAGTGTGTGCAAGGGTATGGAGTGGGTGCGCCAATCCATGTTGCCGTTCTCCTTCCTGCACCATGCAGGGCTTTTTTTTGATCAAGTATGTCACTCTATTATGCGAGATTCAGTAAATGGATCGCGACAGACGGCGTCTTCCGCCAGATAGCATGGGACGCGGTCTACTCAATAGTTACCGTCTCCGGGACCAGATTCCACCCGCGCACGCCAATGGAGGGTTTGGACTCGCCTGCCGGGAATGCGATGGTGACGTCTCGCTCCTCGCCCGGCAACAACGAGACGTAGTTTTCGCTGTAGTAGGCGGGCAGGATGCGCTCGCCGGTGGCGGCATTCTTGAGCGTGAGTTTGATCATCAGCGCCGGAGCAGGGCCGGGGTTCCCGATCTTCACCGTCACCTTGCGTTCGCTGCCGGCTGGAACCACCCTCGCCGAGGCGCTCAATTTAGCTTGCTGCAATTCGTTCAGCTCGCGCAGGCTGGCTTCGTCCTTCGCCCACCAATAGAAGTTGTCGCTCACCGGCGCGCTGGCCGCGTCGCTCACCTTCAACGCAACCAGCACCGTGTGCCCATCGGCAAGCTTGTCCAGGTCGGGGTTGGCGACCGGCGTGCGCGCGTCGGCAGCGGCCTGGATCTGGTTGGTCTGGTCGCTCAGAACCTTGCCGTCGAGGCCCACGACGCGTGTTTCCACCTTGAACGAACGCGCCTCGCCCAGGTTGATCAGGTCCACGGCGCCATCGGTCAGATCGAGTTGCGCATGGATGGGCTCGCAGGCCTTCTGCGTGCCGTAGAAGCTGGATTGCGTATCGTAGTCCCAGCTGAGGAAGTTCCACTCCATGCTCGGCCAGGCCGGCTGCGTCATCCAGATCATGCGGCCGGAGTTCGGCTGCCAGAGGTGCGCGGCGAAGCCCTCGAAGATGGCGCGATGGCCCATGTAGTCGAGCATCTGCGCCTTGCGCTCGAAGTCCTCAAGGCTGGTGGCAGCGCCGAACTCGGTCTCCATGTGAGCCAGGAAGGGCGCTACTGCGCCGCCCCCGCTCTGGTGCCAGTCGTGATAGGCCCAGGTGTCGCCGATAGGCCACCGGTCGGCCTCGGGAATGAACGATTCGATGCTCTCAAGCGTAGGCACGCTCGGTATGCCCAACTCCACACTGAAGCCGCGGTTGATGCGGTAATAGGTGTCCAGCGGCTGGAACTGGTAAGGCCCAGAATTGCGCAGGTTCACCTGATTGGAGCTGCCTGTGTAGTAGCGGGTGTGGTCCAGCGTGCGCACCAGCGCGGCCAGCCCCTCGTTGACGATCGGTTGCGGCACGCCCTCGTTGCGCCCGCACCAAACCACGATCGACGGGTGATGGCGGAAGTGCAGGATGCTGTCGCGCGCGTTCTTGAGAAACAGAGCGGGATCCTGGGCCTCGAGGTTGTAATTCTGTGTCGATTCCCAAAAATCATTCCATACCATCAGGCCGTACTTGTCGGCCAAGGCATAGAAGTTCTCTTCTGTGTCCTGGCCCATCCAGTTGCGGATCATGTTCACATGCGCGTCACGATGCAGCCGGAAATAGGGCTCGAGGTGCTCAATGCTCACCCGCTTGCGGCTGTCGTCCATGCCCCAGTTGCCGCCGCGCGCGGCGATGCGCACGCCGTTCACCCTGATCACGAGGTCGGTTCCCGGCCAGCCGCCCTCGACGGGCCGGATCGACGGCGAGCCTTCGGCAACTGGCTCGAGCGATTGCACCCAGGCGTGGCGCATCCACTCGGGAAGTTGCTGCCCGGCAGGCAATAGGTTCGGCGTTTTGTCGTCGATCTGCCGAATGCCTTCATGGGTCTCATTAATCAGCGGCAATTCCGAATCATGTGTCCGGCTCGGCAGCACTTCCACTCGGCGCAGGTGGCCGGTCGAGTCAAAGAGCGAAATCTCGTAGCTCACTTCCCTCATGCCGAACTCGATCTGTTGCTGCGCGCTTGGCATGCCTCCGGCCGTGAAGCTGACTTTGAGCGTGTGGAGCGCGGGATCGCCATAGCCGTTTGGCCACCAGAGGCGCGGATGCTGCACCTTGAGCTGCGCGAAGTCCTCCGGCTTGAGCCGTACGACTGTCTCACCGGGCTCGATCCGGATGTGCCTGGACACTTTCACATCGTCGAAGCTGGCTGTGAAGTCGCCCTCGACGGGAGCGCTGGATGTGTTGGTCAACGGCGCCTCGATCTCGATGTCGGCTTCGCTTTGATCAGGCCTCGGGAGCGTAGTGACCACCTGCAGGTCGCCGATGTTCACCCCGCCGGTGGCGGTCAGCGTCACATCCTGCCAGATCCCGGTGTTCCGGTCGCGAATGCCGGGAATCCAGTCCCAGCCCTCGGAGGCCGCAAAGGTGGGTCCGTCCAGCATTTCCATGCCGCCGTTGGCGCCCGGCCCACCCTTGATCGACTGCTCGTTGGCGATGCCCGGATGCGGGGGCGGACTCACCCGCACCGCCAGCACGTTCTCGCCGCTGGCCGCAATCAGGCCGGTCACGTCGAATTTGCCGCGCAGAAAGGCGCCCGTGAAGCTGCCCAGCTTCTTGCCATTCAGCCAAACCTCGGCGGCGTAGTTCACTCCTTCAAAGGTCAATGTCAGCCGCTGGCCGCGCGACTGCCGCGGAGCCGTGAACTCCACGCGGTACCAATAGTCCCGATGAGCCAGGCTCTCCGGAATGGCCATGTTGTTCAGCCCATAATTCGGATCGGGATAGATGCCCCGGTCGATCATGGTGGTCAGCACGGTGCCCGGCACCGTGGCCGCCAGCCAGTCCTTGATTGCGAAACCGGGCTTGGAAATCTCCTCGCCCGCAGCCTTCACATCCGGCACCGCGGCCAGCTTCCAGCCGCCTTCGAGTTTCCAGGGATTGCTGCCGACCAACTCCGTCCGAAGCTCCGCCGCGCGCAGCGGCTTGGCGACAGGCTTCTGCACCCCGCCCTTGCCACGGGGCAGCGTCGAAGGGTCTTGGGGCTCACTCTGTCCGGCCATCCCAGAGGTCTGCACCGGCCAGCGGCGCGCGGCTTCTTCGTAAGTGGGCAGCGCGAAGTCCGGCGGCGCGGCGGCCATGGCCTCAACCTGCGCGGCCGTCAGCGCCTCGCGATAAACCTTTAGCCCGGCAATCTCGCCTCCAAAATGCCGGCTTGCTATCGCCTCCACGGGTTGCGGCGCCATCTCCAGCCGCCCGGCAACCGCGCCCTGAGCCAGCGGGCTCACGGCCACCAGATTGCCATCGGCATAGAGCATCACCTTCTGCCCGTCGCCCACAGCCGCTGCCAGATGCCAACCCGCTCCGCTGAGCGCGCTCTCGGCCGGGATCAACCGGTTCGCCCCCGGTCCCCGGCCCAGCCACAGGCCCGGGCGATTGTCCTCAAAGCCAATGAAGCGCGCATCCTCGGCCGCCGGATCGCCAATGCCGGCCACCAGCACCGTGCCGGCTAGCGGTTCCGATGCGCGGAACCAGAAAGCCAGCGTCCACTCCGCCCGGCCCTCCAGCAGCGCGTCGCGCTGGCCCGGCTCTTTGTTGAGCCCAAGACTGTCCAACAGCGCTGCTGATTTGCTGTCCAGAGGCGAAGGCGCGGCCAGTTGTTTGGTCAGCCCCGGTCCGTCGGCAAGAAAGGTGGCGTTGAAGGGGCCGTAAGCCGCAGTCGGAATCGACTGTGCCTGCGCTTGGCCTGGCAGCGCCAGGAGCAAGGCAAAACAGACAGTTGCCGCCAACGGACTGAACAGGCGGCAAATAGAAAGCCGGAAAGTGGGGCTCAAAGAAACTCCATCGCAAACTTGCATGACGGACATCATCCTAATGGGTTCGACCCCATTCGTCATCTTTAGGGGAGCTTGAGTCTTTGGTGATCGAACAAAATGTCGATACCTCGACTCACGGTTAAAAGCGACGGACAGAAGCCCAGAAACCTTCGCCACGAGAGCCTGACGCTTCACGGCGCGTTGCGCCTCTTCGAGGGCGCGCAACAATTCTAGCCCCGGCACGCTCCCAGCGCTCGCGAGCGAAGTTCTATTCCGCCACTTCTCGCCGAAGCTGAGCGTCTTGCTCAACCAGCGACTCCATGCGCTCAGACTACCGAGCCGCATAGTCGGAATAAGTACCTTTCTTGGGTCGTCATCAAGACCCTAATCAAATACCGGAAGTGCTCTGGCCCGGCACGGTTCAATCAGGGCCGTGAATTCGCCACGGTTGGTTTGGACCGGCTTGCCGGGTTGCGTTTCGTCGTGGGGACGCCGATTTGAGTGTCAAACCTCTGGTCAGCCGGCGCAATCGCCGTGGCCGCGTCACGCAAGTCGTAGTTCACAAAGACGCGGCGATCCTGCACTCTGTCCAGTTGCAGGAAGGTTCGCGTTCCCGGCATGGCGCGGGAGTTCGTGATCGACACGCCGGAACCATTTTTCAGGTATATAGCCGCACCTGTCGCAGTCTGCGCCTGGAGTCCAGCGAAGCTGTCGATCGTAAGGTCATTGAAGTCTTCGATCCGCAGCCCATCGGAGAAGTAGCCGGGCATGGAACCGGCCCAGTCGACTTGAACGTCCCGCAGCCGCAGCCCGTTCACTTTCTTCGCGTAAAAGGCGGGGATGTCGCTCTTGAAGATGGCGTCGCGCGGTGTGAGGGCGGTCCATCGCAGGTCAAGGTTGCCGCCGACGCTCTCGCTCAGGGCCAGGTTCGGAGAGATCATGTGCAGACGCACCCCGTTCATCTCGACTCCGGTGATCGGAGTGCCTTCGCCGCCCCATAACAGCACTCCATTCTCCGCCTCGGCGGTAATGTTGTTGAAAACCACGTTGCGTACCCTGACGCCGCAGGCAATACCGGGAGCGCAGGGCTGCACAGCGATGTAGATTGGCTCCGCCTTGCCCCACCAGCCCCCGGGAATCAGGCGCGTTCTGATCACGATGTCGGAGAAGGTGACGTCCTCGGTCGACCGATTCTCCTGACCCACAAAGCTGTCGCCGAAGACCGCGATGCCGCGGTTCGTGTCCATGGTCAGGCCGGTAAAGGTGCTCAGCTTGGTGCTCTCCAGGCGGATCGCCGCCGACCGCGACGAAATCGAGCAGTTGCTTACGTTCACGTGCTCGCTGCCAACGATCGCGAAGCCGTCATCGCCCGTATCGATATTGCAGTTGGAAATTCGCACGTGCCGGCACTGCATGCAGTCGATGCCGTCGTTGTTGGGCACCTTGGGGTTGTTGAGAATCTGTATATCGGAGATCGCCGCGCCTTCGACGTCCTGAAGGTGCAGCGTCCAGTTCGGTGCCGAACGAAGCGTAATGCCATGCAAGCGCACATTCGAGCAATGAAAGAAGACAATCAAGGTGCCGGGCCGGCCGTTGGGCTCCACCGGGCCGTAATCGACCGAGCTCATGGCGGCGCGGAACTTCTCGGGATTGCGCACGTACTGTTCCTCGTAATCATTGCCGCCGTGCGATGTTTGCGCCGCCATGAAGGTGTCGCCTTGGCCGTCGATTTCACCTTCTCCTTCGATCGAGACGTCCTGCGCATTCTTGACGATGAGCATACCCAGAACCGAGCCCTCCCCGGTGATATCGACCCCATAGTTGCGGGCAAATCCGAAGGGCGGGCTGGGAAGGTAATCGTGAATGTCGTGGCTCCCCACCAACGCGGCGCCGCTCTCCAGGTACAGATGAATGTGACTGTAAAGCTGAACCGTGCCGATGACGTAGCGGCCCGGCCCGAAGTAGACTGTGCCCCCACCCTGCTTTACACAGGCAGCGATTGCGACAGAAACGGCGCTCGTGTCCAGGGTGACGCCATCACCCTTTGCCCCAAAAGCGCGAACATCGCAAACCGGCAAGGACTGCGCAAATATGGGAGTGGCCAGCAACAGAAAGATCGGCGGCAGAAGCAGCTTTCTCAAAATAAGAACCTCGCGGAAGACTCAGAACTGTCATCTCTGCATTTCGCACACGCCGGTTTTCAACTTCGAAGCGCAAAGAACTGTGAGTAGTATTTCACGAAGTCGAAGTGCGGCAGGAAGAGTTCTGCAGGATATTTCCAAGCCCGCGACTTTCTTGGTCTTGCGTTGAGCAGCCACACGAGTTTATCGAGTTCTTCCTGCGAGTGGTTGCTGGGGTCTTCTCCTTTGGGCAGAAACTGTCGAATGAGTCCGTTGGTGTATTCGTTGATGCCGCGGTTCCCGCTTCAAGGTGGCGGCACTTGCCGCCGCCTTGAAGCCCAACTCTCAATTGAGATTAAACGTACATCCGCTCAAAGAAACTCAACTGCGAGTAGTATTTGCCCATGCACTAACTTCCCAAATTGAAATGTTGCACTTCGAGATTGAGCGCGGCGTTGCCAAAGCTGCGTTGGTACACGCTACAAACCTAAGTCATGGCCGATCCTCTCTTCTCCGTCAGTGGTCCTGCGCAGGAACCCACTCCATATTAGCCGGGCTCAGCCTCCTCACCCCTCAGTCAGGCGGTGAAAGCTATTGTTCAAATCTGGACAGCAATGGCTGTTTGCAATATGAATACTCATGGCTGGCATCCCATTCGTGTATCTGGTAGGGGACCTCTAAAGGATTTCTGCCGCGGGTGGGCACTTTTTCAGGAGGAGAATCTCAAACCGAGGCGATTTCGCTTTTCGTGAGGCATCTGCCTACCCGTCATTCTGATCCTGGTGTTGCTGGCCGCTCCATTGGCCCTGCGCGCTCAGGATTTGACCACCACGGCGAGCCTTACCGGCACAGTCACCGACAATTCAGGCGCAGTCATCGCTCAGGCCACTTTCATCGTTTCCGGTGTTGACAACGGCATTTCCCGTACCGTTAAGACGGACGCAACCGGCGGTTTCACCGTCCCGCTGCTCCCGCCCGCCAGCTATAGTCTCAAGGTCGAGTCAAAGGGCTTCAAGTCCTATGAACAGAAGGGTATAACCCTTCAGCCCGATCACACCTCAAGGCAGGACGTGCAACTGCCGGTCGGCGCGGAGACCGAACAGGTCGAGGTCACCGACCAAGCGCCTCTGGTCAACACCAGCGATGCCAGTCTGTCGGCAGAGATTGGTTCCCAGGAGGTGGAGGAACTTCCACTTAACCTTCGCAACGTCTATCGGTTAGCCGTCCTGAACTCGTCTGTGCAGAACTCCACCGAGAATCAGACATTGGGCGAAGGCGGAACCTCTGGCAAAGCCGATCAGGACATCTCCTTCTTGAATTTCGGGGGCGGTTTCTTCGGGACCTCTGCTTATATGCTGGACGGCATCTGGGATACGGACAGCACTTGGGGCGCGGTTATCTACGTTCCCTCGGTTGAAGCTACCGCCGATATGAAGATTCAGACCAACTCGTTTACCGCGCAGAGTGGATTCAGCACGGGCAACGTCTTTGAGGTCGAAACCAAGTCGGGTTCGCACGACTTCCACGGTGATATGTTCGAGTTCATCACGAACGAGAAGGTCGATGCGAACAAATGGGCCAACAACCTCAGCGGTTTAGCAAAAACCCCTTTCCGCCGCAATCAGTTCGGAGCCAGCGCGGGCGGACCGCTCTACATTCCCGGAATCTACAAGCAGCGCAACAAGACTTTTATCTTTGGCGTCTATGAGGGGCTGCGTCAGAGCACCCCGGACAATGGCACCTTTTCCGTTCCAACCGCGAAGATGCATACCGGAGATTTCTCCGAGTGGTATGTTCCAACAGCGGCCTCGGGCATAACGAATACCAATTTGGGTACGGATGCTTTGGGGTATCCGGTTTTATACCACCAGATCTACGATCCAAGCACAGCCCTCGTCCTGAACACTGGAAAAAGCTACAAGAATCCCATCACTGGCGTGGCGGCGCCACAGGCGGCCAACTGCCCCCAGGTTCCGAATAGTTCAGGGCAGATGTACACACCGCCCACTTGCAACTATCGCTTCCCAGTCCCCAATAACAATCTTGCCGCCGCCAGTCTGCTCAATCCCGCAGGCGTCGCGCTCATTACGCACTATCCGAAGCCGACCACGTCCGGGTATGTGAACAACTACATTGCCGCCGCATCCGCGCCGACCACCGCGAACGAATACATCATTCGCGTCGACCACAACCGCAGCGATGCCTCCCGAATGTATTTTCGGTGGGCATATAAGTACGAGCAGAAGATCAACTCACCACAGTATTATGACGCCGGCTACGGTGGCGACGATCCTGGCGGTCCAGGCAATGTCCGTCCCAACAACCGGTTCAGCGTGGCCGCCGGTTTCAGCCACGTCTTCAATGCGACCACAGCAGTCAGCGCCAATGCCGGATTCCAGCGTTGGATTCAGGACGGTGTAGACCAGGGGTATCCCTTCGATTTCAGCGCGATCGGTTTGCCGGAATTCCTCACCAAGAACTCGTCGCTGTTTTCTATAGTCGGCACTGACTTCAGCTCCCTTGGCCCGGTTCAAGGTTGCGAATGTTTGCCGGCCACAAATGTGGGCAGTGTGGCAGCCGCATCCAGAATCGGCCTCAGGCGCGGCGGGGCTCCTTCATAGCGCGGCCTGCGCTTACTGGGAGGGTAACTACGAGCAAAGCGTCGCCCAGGCAGGGCAGGCGCTGCGGCTGTCCCCCCAAAGCGCCGAAGCCCTCTACTGGTCGGTCAAGGCCAACGAACGCATGGCCGTCGCGGCGCTCTCCCGGTTCGAGTATCTGGCTCCTCAGTCCGCCACAAACTATGTTATGGTTGGCGACCTCTACCGGTATCAGCGGCAGATGGATAGCGCGCTGAGCGAATACAAGAAGGCGCTGGCCATCGATGCCCACGATCCCGCGGCGCTAATGGGTGCGGCCGTGGCCGATCTCTCCGGAGGGAGGCTGCATGAAGCTGCCTCGATGGACCAGATCGCCCTTGCCGACCGTCCGCTCGATCCGCAACTCAATCTGCTCATGGCCGAGATTCTGGCAGCGAGAAACCAGTACGACCAGGCAAAGGCCTACCTGGCTAAGTGCCTTGCCGCTCCGCCTGAACTTCAGCCTCGCGCGCATCTGCTGCTGGGCCGCGCCGACTCGGAAGAGGGCAAGACAGAAGAAGCTATCCAACAATTTGAACTGGCGCTCCCCGGCGATGAGGACGGCAGCATCCATTACCAACTCTCGCGCCTATACAGAAACACGGGCAATCTAGCCCAGGCGCAGAAGGCTGAGGCGGGAGCCAAAGCTCTAATTAAAAAACGCGACGCAAACGCCGCCATCGCGGTTCGTGAAGCTACCGGTGCAAATCCATAAAGAAGACCGCAGACTCCAAACGGTGCCCACACAGCTCATGCTCAAATTCTGTATCTTTTCTTGCATTGTCTCCGTTTTCCTGGGTATTGTTTCGATTCTTCTGCCGGCATTTGCTCTGATCGCGCATGCGGATTCGGGCTTTCAGACCACAATCGCACCGATTCCATCGGAGGTAAGCTCCGTCCATTTCAAAGTCACAGTGAACGGCACTCGCCTCGTGTGATCCACGCCGTTCGCGGATATTACCTGTTGAATTTCAACGTGAGCGGACCTTCAAAGATCACTGTCACCGCGGACAACCCTCGTTACTGGGGCGCCGGGGTCGAAGTCCAGCCCATGCGGCTTGGCATCCGTCCACATCGCGAAGGCGCGTCCATCAGTTTCCCGCTTGAGGGACCGGCCAAGTTATCCATTACTCGGCCGGGACACCATTTCGGCGATTCCGAGATGCTTTTCCTTTTTACCAACGAGCCGGGCCGTTCCGGCATCACATCCGAGACGCCCGGCATTCATTACTACGGTCCGGGTATACACCGGGAAAGCGCCGATGCCAAAAGCGGCAACCATATCTGCCTGGCCACAGGAGCAGTGGTATTTTGGGGCTCTCAATGTTGGGAGGGGCAAGGCATAGAACGACAACCGCTGCCAAATGCCGCCCAGTCCCACGCAAGCCCTGACGGTTAGAATTGAGTATGGCTCCAATACTGCTTTACAGCAGTGTCAAGGACGGATGGCGCGGTCTCGGCAGAGAACCTTAGCGAATGGAGAGCGGAGCGAACACGTGCTTTTCTCGTCGAAGATTCATCCAGACAACGGGCATTTCGGGAACGTTCTTGCTCGCACGATTTCAAGGGCTGCCTCTTTGGGCTGCCCCCGAATCGTCTCCCTCACCCTGTCTTCTCCACACCGGCCACGGGTACGCACCATTCATCGATGGCTTCCTGGATCAGGTTCAGCCCGGCCGGGACGCGTTCGTCACTGAACAATATGCGGCAGAACTTGAAGTGCTATTGGAGAGCTGGCGTGAATCGCTGTGCTCTTCCCCGCGAGATCTGCATGCAATCAAACGGCTCCTGCCGGCAACACTCGACGCCGCGGCCCTGGGAGAAGCGACTCTAACAACACTGCGCGCTCAGCCGCCAATTGAATCCGAAAAAGCAGCCTTTCCGGATTCAAAAGCTTCCAGCAGCGCGGTTTTCGCTGAAACTCTGAAAGCATATCTTGCACCCATCAGGAAATTCGAAACTGCGGAGCTTCAGATTTACGGCATTCAAGTCATCGGCACTGCTCCGCTCCAGCTCAGCACAGATATCCACTATGACCTCCTGGGCACACTTGATAACAATCGCCGCGAAGAACGGACCGGCGCCTGGAATTTGATCTGGCAGAAGAATTCCGATGGGCAATGGCTCATCCTAAAATGGTCGGCGGTAGGAGAATTGCGCAGCAGGATGACCGGCCCTGGGTTCGTGGATATTACAGCCTCTTGCATGACGGGAAACATCTCCTATGAGCGGCAAATGCAACGCGGCGTCGACCACTGGCGAACTGTGCTTGATGGAGCCTGTGGTATCGATATATACGGGAACAATGGCATAGCCGCAGGCGATTTCGACGGCGACGGCTTTGACGACCTGTATGTGTGTCAGCCGGCCGGGCTTCCGAACCGCCTTTATCGCAATCGTGGTAACGGCACTTTCGAGGACGTGACTGAGAAAGCTGGTGTTGGGATTCTCGACGGAACTTCCAGTGCCATCTTTGCGGACCTGAACAACAACGGGCATCAAGATCTGATCGTGGTGCGCACGAGCGGCCCATTGCTATATATCAATCGCGGCGACGGCACCTTTGAACTGAAGCCGGACGCATTCCATTTCTCCAGGCCGCCCAGGGGGACTTTTACCGGAATTGCCGTAGCCGACTATAATCGCGACGGTCTGCTTGATGTCTACTTCTGCCTGTACAGCTTCTACCAGGGCCTGAGCGAATACCAGTACCCGAGCCCCTACTATGACGCCCAAAACGGGCCGCCCAACTTCCTCCTGAAGAATCGCGGCGACTACACGTTCGAGGATGTGACGGTCTCCTCGGGCATGGATCGGAGTAACAACCGTTTCAGTTTTGATTGCAGCTGGAATGACTATAACAACGATGGCTGGCCCGATCTTTATGTCGTGAACGACTTTGGCCGCAAAGTCCTCTACAGAAACAACGGCGATGGAACCTTCACCGATGTGAGCGTTGAAGCCGGTATCGAAGACCCAGGCGAAGGCATGAGCATGACGTGGCTCGACTACGACAACGACGGCTTCGACGACTTGTATGTCGTGAATATGTGGGAGCCGGCCGGGATGCGGGTCATGACACAGAATCAGTTCTTGCCGTCTGCTCCTGAAGATGTGCGCCGCGTCTACCGGCAGGATGCCATGGGTAATACTCTGCTTCATAATGAAGGAGGCAGAGGGGTGTTCCGCGATGTTACGGATGAGTCGGGCACACGCTTTGGCGGTTGGAATTGGGGCAGCGGCTCCTGGGACTTCGACCATGATGGCTACCCGGACCTGTATGTAGCCAACGGGTTTATCTCCGGCCCGAAGAAGGATGATCTATCAAGCTTCTTCTGGCGTCAGGTAGTGTCGCGCTCCCTTGCAAACAAAGGGAAATCGGAGGGTTACGAAGACGCCTGGAACGCCATCAATGAATTCATCCGCTCGGATCATTCCTGGAGCGGTTATCAACGCAACAACTTTTACATCAATAATCGAAATGGGAGCTTTACCGAAGCGGCCGGAGTTCTGGGATTGGACTTTCTGGACGATAGCCGCGCGTTTGCCCTTGCCGACCTGAACCACGACGGACGGCTAGAGGTCATTCTGAAGAACCGGACCGCCCCACAGATCAGGGTACTCCAAAATCAGTTGAGCCCCATCGGTCTCGCGATCGGTTTCTCACTTAAGGGCACGAAGAGCAATCGCGACGCGATTGGCGCTGTGATTGAGTTGGAGACGCCTATCGGTCGCCAACGAAAAGCCGTGAGCGCTGGCTCGGGCTTTCTTATGCAACACACTAAAGAAGTGTATTTCGGGTTGGGAGCTGTGCGGACACCGCTGCGTGCCCTCGTGCGCTGGCCGAGTGGCGCCGAGCAGGTGTTTGACAACCTTCCGCCCGGGAATAGGATCGAAATTGAGGAGGGCTCGCCCACCTTTAAGGCGTTGCCATTCGCGCCCTCGCCAAGGTTTCCAGCATCCCCCCACCCGCAGGAAAATGAGATTCTTCCAAATGCATCTGAAACTTGGTTGGTCGATCCCATTCTCGCGCCCGACTTCATTCATCCGGATCAGCAAGGCAAGATGCAGCGCCTGACGGATTACGAGGGCCAACCTCTGGTGCTCGTCTTCTGGCAGTCCGATTGCCAGCAAAGCCAAAAGCAACTGCAAACCATGCAGACGCTGTGGCCAGAATTGCAGCGCAATAAGTTGAAACTGCTGGCAATTAGAGCCGACGATCCCCAAAGAGCCCCCGGAAACGGGCAATCGGCCATGGGTCGCGGCTTCTCATTCCCGATGCTCGCCGCGGACGAGAACACACGCGCGGTATACAACATCTTCCATCGCTATCTTTTTGAAAGACGTCGCGACATGGTGCTGCCGACCGCGTTTCTAATCGACTCCGACAGCGCCGTGATCAAGGTCTACAGTGGATATACCGAGTGCGCGCATATCCTGCGGGACTGGCAGTCGGCCCCGGTCGGCACGGATGCCAGACTGCGCAAGGCGCTGCCATTTCCCGGCCAGTACTTAGGAACTTGAGAGTACCGAGTTCTGGCCAGTCAGTTAGCCTTAGGTTCCGCGATTTGCACGGTCCGGTGGTTGCGCTTCTATGCGCTCAAGGGGCCGCACAGCACTTCTTGAACTTTTTGCCGCTCCC
>Ga0224555_1003289_pt1 | contig 16870 bp, 13 predicted proteins | sample 714S23034metaG_FD_180687 | JGI IMG/M metagenome (GOLD analysis project Ga0224555, IMG submission 180687) | Peat soil microbial communities from Stordalen Mire, Sweden - 717 S2 30-34 | ecosystem: Environmental > Terrestrial > Soil > Wetlands > Peat | place: Sweden: Norrbotten County, Stordalen...
ACCAGATCCAGACCCAGACCCAGACCCAGGGAACACACGCCTCCCGGCGTGTGGCCAAACCGGCGCTCTGACATACCGCAAACGCTACGAGACGACACCGACAAAACGCACCATCACACGCTATTCACCAGCCGGCCCGATTCCCCCGGCGGCTCAAGCCACCGGCCCCCGCGGGCCTCACCGGTGGCGCGCGGGCAAGCCCTCACCGTGCCGCGGCGTCAGCGGTCGTCAAGGCCAGGAACGCACCGAGCTCCACCACACCCGCAGGCGCGGCGGGCAGGTAGTCGGTCAACGCCTCGGCGCGCACGATCACGGCCGCATACTGTGCCCGGCTGATCGCGACGTTCAACCGATTGCGGTTGAGCAGGAACGGGATTCCCCGCGGAATGTCCTCGACGGACGAGGCCGTCATCGAGATGATGGCCACCGGCGCCTCGGCGCCCTGGAACTTGTCGACGGTCCCGACCCGAACATCGCCGAGCTCCGCGGCGGCCAGGTGTTGCCGCAGCAGCACCACCTGTGCGTTGTAGGGCGCCAGCACCAGCACGTCCGCGGGCGTCAAGGGCCGGGTGCCGTGCTCGGTCGTCCATGACGAGCCCACCAGCCGCATGATGTGGGCAACGATGGCCTCGGCTTCCTCCGGGCTCTCGGTCGAGTTGCCCTCGTGGTGGACGCGAACGACATGAACCCCGGGCGGATATCCGTCGAGTCGACGCGCCGCGGTGAGGTCGCGGTAGGACTGCAACCGGCCCTCGTAGGCCAGCGCCGATACCGGCGCGCACACCGCTGGATGCATGCGATGCGTGCGGTCGAGGAAGTAGCCGCGCTCCGCGGGCAAGGTGCGGTGATCTTCGACCAGCCAGCCCAGCGCGGACCCGTCGACCGGTTCGGGATGGGTGCCCTGGCTGACCTGTGGCAGCTGCTGCGGGTCGCCGAGCAGCAGCAGGTTGGCGGCCGCCGGTGCCACGGCGATGGTGTTGGCCAAGCAGAACTGGCCGGCTTCGTCGATCACCAGCAGATCCAGGCTGCCCGGCGGAACACGGTTGGGGTTGGCGAAGTCCCACGCCGTACCGCCGATCACGCATCCCCCGGTTCCCCCTGTGCCGGTGATGAATCCGGGGTATTCGTTCTCGCCGATCTGCTGCCACCGGACGTCTTGGCGGTCGGATCGCTTCTTTGCGACACGTTGCGGATCGATGCCGGCGTCGATCGTGCAGGCGAGCAGATTCTCCACCACGGCATGCGATTGTGCGACAACGCCGATACGCCAGCCGTGCTCGGCGACCAGCCGTGTGATGACGCGCGCAGCGGTGTAGGTTTTGCCGGTCCCGGGTGGTCCGTGCACCGCCACATATGACGAATCCAGGTCGAGCACGCTGGCCGTGATGTCGTCGACGGCGTTGCCGTGTCTGGCCAGATCCGAGCCGCCGCGGGTCCGGGGTGAGCGGCGCAACAGGATGTCGAACACGGCGGTGCACGGCAGTTGCGGCAATCCGGCCGCGACGGCGGCGGCCGTCGAGTGGATCGAATCTCGCAGCGGCGTCGTCTTAATCGGCGGACCGGGAGTGAGGGCGAATGGGGCCTGGTGAAAGGTATTGCCGTCCTGCGGCGTTCGTTCCAGCACGATCACCTCGGTGGGCGCGGTCCAATCATCGGCCTCGATCACCTCGGCGCGCCCGGCGGCACGTCGATCAGGGTTGTCGGTGAGACCGGTTGGGGCCGGCGGCTCGTAGAGCGCGAAGACATCGGAGTTGAGCGCGCCACGGGCCAATGCGCCGGCCAGTTGTATCCGTCGCTGCAGCTTGCGTGCTTTCGGGGGCCGGTTCCAATCGACGGCGAGCTTCACATCATTGACGATGAAGACGTCGGTTTCGTCGGCCCATTCATCAACGGGGTAGTTCAGTCGATCGAAATGTGCCCACCAGAAGGGCTTGTCCTCGCGACGGTGATAGCCGCGCGCGGCTGACACCAAGGCCACCGCCGTCTGCTCGGGAGTGCGGTCACCGATCGCCGCAACTCCGGTGAACTCCTGCAGAGCCTCCGCCAGCGGGTCGGCTTGCTCGATGCTGCCGCCATCCAGAACCGGCTGGGCGCCAATCGGTGTGATGCCGGATTCGAACGCCCGCATCAGCAGCCAGTCGCGCAAGGCACGAGTGGACTGGCAGTCGTAGTGGTTGTAGTCCTCGATCTCCTTGAGCACGGTCGCGGCCTCGTCGAATTGCCCGTTGCCACGCAACTCGCTGTATCGCGCGTACTGGGTGATCGAGTCGGCCGCCGTGGTGACATCACCCGAACGCAGCCGCGCCCCCATGTACAGCGGCTCCAAGGCCTTCAGGCTAATCGACTCGCTGCCGACTCGAATGCTTTTGCGCACAATCGGATACAGGTCGACCAACGTCCCGCTGCGCAGCAAATCGTCAACGTCGTCTTCGCCGACTCCGTGGCGTCCGGCGAGACGAAGCAGCGCCGTCTTCTCGTATGACGCGTAGTGGTAGATATGCATGTTGGGAAAGCGTTTGCGTCGCTTGGCCACCAACGCGAGGAAGTTGATCAGTGCTTTGCGTTCGTCGGGGCGGTCGTGTGCCCACAGCGGATGGAAGGCACCCGATCGGCCGCCTTCCACGACGCCGAACAGATATTCCAGGCCCCAGTCGATGCCGTCGGCCGTCCACAGTGGGTCACCTTCGAAGTCGAAGAAAAGATCGCCCTCGTCGGGGTTGGGTAGCAACGCCAGCGGCTGTGGGTCGGCCACCTCGAACTGCGGTGTGCCGGTATCCCGTTGGTGGACCTGAAGTTTGGCCTGTGCGACGAGCTTGTCCAAGATTCGGCCGGGCAGGCCGGCAACTGGCCCGGCGTGGTCGGCCAGTTCGGCGAGCGTGGTGATGCCTGCATCGATCAGCTTGGCGCGCTGGCTAACTCGCATGCCCGCGACCAGCAACAAGTCGTCGGTGGCTCGCACCTGCTCCTCGCACGCCGGGCATCGGAAACATGCACGTACCCGTTCGTCGTCCCAGCGCACCGGGGCGCCGCTGGCGTAGTGATCGTCAAGCAACTGCTGCAATCGCGCGCGCTGCTCGAGGTACACCGGAATCAGCTCCTCGACGCGGTAGCGGACCGCGGCGCCGTTGCCGAGCACCAACTCGGCCTCCGCGGCCACCGGGATTCCGGAGTGGCGCAACGTATCGGCGTAGGCCGCGATCTGCAGCAGCGCGGTGACCTTCGCAGAGCGGGCCAGCTTGGTGTCGGAAACCTGGTACTGCCCGTCGTGGCGCACCAGGAAGTCGGCGAAGCCGACAAAGCGGCCGTCGAACATCGCGGCCTGGTAAATCACCGGCGCCTCGCTCGCGATCGCCCGCTGGGTAGCCGCCGCGGCTGCGTTAATACCGGCAAGGGTGAACGCGGGACGGCCGATCACGGCGACGCCGTCGCGGTATTCCTCGCGCAGCGCATCGAGACGGCGTTGCTCGTGCTCGTCACCGAGAGCGGCAGTGCGCGCCAGCAATTCGTCCTCGACGGTAACGCCTTGACTCCGGCCAAGCTTCGCGTCGAATTCCCGCAGCAGGCTGTATTCACAGCGAGCGGCGGCTGCGAGATCCGACGCGCTGTAGATGATGCTGTCGCCTGCGGTGAACACAGCAGCCACTGTAGGCCGACCGACCGACATGGAGGGCGACGATTTGGGCCGGAACGGCCCAGGCAGGAGCCCGACCATCGAGGTGCGTCAGTCTGGTCAGGCTCCGGCGTTGGCTATCAGCTCCACCCCGTTGCCGTTCCAGCGGAACTTCACCACGCTTGGTAAGCCGATACCGCCGGAGTAGCTCAACGCCACCGTGTCGCCGGTGCACTGCGACGCGTCGATCCCGTTGAAACCGTAGGTGTCGGGCACACCCTGCGGCGGTATCAGCTTGCCGAGATGAAACATCACTGCTCTGGTGTTGGGGCTCTCGGCGTTGGTATTGGCCTTGACGATGACCGCTGACAGCTGCGCGCATTCGTTGAAGTTGCCTGCCAGCGGCTCGGGGTTCCACGGCTGCTGGCTGCGGGGGTCCTTGGGCAGCTCGGACACCCCCCGGGCGATCGCGGGGTCGGCCAGGTTGACCGCGCACGGGTCGGCTGCCGCGGAGCTGGTCGGGGGGGCGCTTACGACCGGCGGCGGCGCGAGCGTGTGGGGTGCGCCGGTCGGATGTGCCGCGGGTTGCGGCGTCTTGGCGACGGTCGAATCCCCTGATCCACAACCGCTCAGCATCGCGGCGAGCAGTGCGGCAGCGACAAGTCCGGTAAGCGGCCGGATACCGCAGAGTCGTGACCACACAAGGCCGCACCGTACCTTGACCAGGTCGGTCGACGCGGCAGGCGTGGCCGAGCGGGAGCTGACCACTAAACTTTGTCTCCAAATGGACTCCTCAGATGATGACACGGTGACCTTCGCCGACCTGCACATTCACCCTTCGGTCTTGCAGGCCCTTGTCGATGTCGGCTACGAATCGCCGTCGGCGATACAAGCGGCGACGATCCCGGCACTGATGGCAGGCTCGGACGTGGTGGGGCTGGCGCAGACCGGGACCGGCAAGACCGCCGCTTTCGCGGTCCCGATCCTGTCGAAGATCGACACCAGCAGCAGAGCCACGCAAGCGCTGGTGCTGGCGCCGACCCGCGAGCTGGCGCTACAGGTGGCCGAGGCGTTCAGTCGATATGGCGCCCACTTACCCCAGATCAACGTGCTGCCGATCTACGGCGGCTCGTCCTACGGGGTGCAGCTGGCCGGGCTCAAGCGCGGTGCGCAGGTGGTGGTCGGCACTCCCGGCCGCGTCATCGACCACCTCGAACGCGGAACGTTGGATCTGTCCCGGGTGGACTACCTGGTGCTCGACGAGGCCGACGAAATGCTGGCCATGGGATTCGCCGAAGACGTCGAGCGGATCCTTTCCGAGACTCCGGAATACAAACAGGTCGCGCTGTTCTCGGCGACCATGCCCGCCGCGATCCGCAAGCTGACCACCAAGTACCTGCATGACCCGTTGGAAGTCAGCTTCAAGGCGAAAACCGCGACCGCCGAAAATATTTCGCAGCGCTACATTCAGGTCGCCGGTCCACGCAAGATGGACGCGTTGACCCGTGTTCTGGAGGTCGAGCAGTTCGAGGCGATGATCGTCTTCGTCCGCACCAAACAGGCCACCGAAGAGGTCGCCGAAAAGTTGCGCGCCCGAGGGTTTTCCGCAGCGGCCATCAACGGCGACATTCAGCAGAGCCAGCGTGAGCGGACCATTGCCGCGCTCAAAGACGGCGGCTCCAAAGGAATCGACATCCTGGTTGCTACCGATGTAGCTGCCCGCGGGCTGGATGTCGAACGGATATCACATGTGCTCAACTACGACATCCCGCACGACACCGAGTCCTATGTGCACCGCATCGGGCGCACCGGCCGGGCAGGACGGTCGGGTGCCGCGCTGCTTTTCGTCTCGCCGCGGGAACGTCACCTGCTCAATTCGATAGAAAAAGCGACTCGGCAAAAGCTCACCGAGGCTCAATTGCCCAGCGTCGACGACGTCAACGCGCAACGGGTCGCGAAATTCGCCGACTCCATCACCGACCGTCTCGGCTCATCCGGCATCGAGTTGTTCCGCAAACTGGTCGAGGACTACGAGCGCGAGCACGACGTCCCGCTGGCCGATATCGCGGCGGCGCTGGCACTGCAATCCCGCGACGGCGAAGCCTTCCTGATGCCGCCGGAGCCACCGCCTGACCGTCGTCCTAAACAGCGTCAGGACCGGCCCGACAAGCCCGCCCGCAGTGCAGGCGATGGCCCCAAGAAGGGGTTTGCCACCTACCGAATCGCGGTCGGCAAGCGACACAAGGTCGGCCCGGGCGCGATCGTCGGTGCGATCGCCAACGAAGGGGGCTTGCACCGCAGCGATTTCGGCCACATTGCGATCGGGCCGGACTTCTCACTGGTGGAGTTGCCGGCCAAATTGCCTCACTCGACGTTGAAAGCGCTTGAGAAGACTCGTATTTCCGGTGTGCTGATTAACCTGCAGCCGGATCGCGGTCGCGACAAAAGCCTCCGTGGTGGTCGCGGCGTGCCGCGCCGGGAAAACAGCGGATGACCCGAGCCGACACGGCGGCCCAGGGCGGACTAGAACAGGTCGCCGGGCCGGACCGGGTTGCGTCGTTGACGGGTATCCGCGCCGTCGCCGCGCTACTCGTGGTGGCGACGCACGCGGCATACACCACCGGCAAATACATCGAGGGCTATTTCGGCCTGGTGTGCGCGCGGATGGAGATGGGCGTCCCGATCTTCTTTGTGCTGTCTGGTTTTCTGTTGTTCCGGCCGTGGGTGAAATCGCTTGCCACCGGCGGCCCGGAGCCGTCGCTCCGCCGCTACGCGCGGCACCGGGTCCGACGCATCATGCCCGCTTACGTCGTCACCGTGCTGATCGCTTACGTCATCTATCACTTCCGGACGGCCGGGCCCAATCCCGGCCACACCTGGATCGGGTTGTTGCGCAACCTGACGTTGACGCAGATTTACACCTTCAGGTACTTGCCCGGCTTTTTGCATCAGGGTCTGACTCAGATGTGGAGTCTGGCGGTGGAAGCCGCCTTCTACGTGGTTCTGCCGCTGTTGGCCTACCTGCTGTTGGTGGTCCTGTGCGGACGGCAGTGGCGTCCGAGGCTGCTGCTGTTCGGCCTCGGCACGCTGATGCTGATCTCGCCGGTCTGGCTGGTCGTGGTGCACCTGACCACCTCAGTGCCCAACGGAGCCCGGCTGTGGCTGCCGACCTACCTGATCTGGTTTCTGACCGGCATGAGCCTGACGGTGCTGCAGGCGATGAGGGTGCGTTGTTACGCCTTCATCGCGTTGCCGCTGGCCGTCGTCTGCTACTTCATCGCCTCGACGCCGATCGCGGGGGATCCGACGACATCGCCGCTTGGCCTGTCGCAAGCGCTGTACAAAGCGGTGTTCTACGCGGCGATCTCCGGACTGGCCGTGGCGCCGCTGGCGCTCGGCAACCAAGGCTGGTACTCCCGGTTCCTCGCGACGCGGCCGATGGTGTGGCTTGGGGAGATCTCCTACGAGATCTTCTTGATCCATTTGGTGACGATGGAATTCGCGATGGTCTACGTGATGCGTGATCACGTCTATACCGGTTCGATGGCGGGGCTGTTCGTGGCGACGATGGTGCTCACCATTCCGCTGGCCTGGCTATTGCATCGTTTCACCCGGGTGCGCAGCTGAGAATGTGGCGCGCTCAGGCGGTGGGTTGACCTGCCGCTTGCTCGGCGGGTACCACGACGGGGGCCACGAACTCCGCGAGCATCGCCTTTTCGTCCGCTTCGTCGTGACCGGGAAAGATCAGCAGCGAGGTGATGACCCGGACCAGCCAGCGGCCGCGTCCCGCCACGTTCGCCGGGTGGTCGGCGCCGAGCGAATTGACGAATGCGTTGGCCAACGCGGCGATCACGTCGGACTGCTCGGCCAATTCAGCGCCGATCGGCGGGGCTGTCGTCGCGAACCATGCTGACAACGCGGGGCTTTCGCGGACCAGGCGAAGAGTTGTGACGATGCCGGCGACCAGCCGTTCCCGCGGGTCCTCGATGTCGTGGATACGGTCGTCGATCGCCTCGGACAGCCGATGGGTTTCGCGGTGGACGTAGGCGTTGCGCAACGCCTCACGGTTGTCGAAATAGCGGTACAGCGTTGCGCGGGAACACCCTGCGGCCTTGGCGATCTCGTTCATGCCCACCGAGCCGGGATCGTGGCGGGTGAACAGCTCCTCGGCGGCGTCGAGGATACGGTCGGCGGCCACCTCGGTGCGACGCTCCGAAAGCCAGTCATTGGCCGCCATCTACGACCTGACCCGGAACGGGACCGATAGCGGGCGCCGCACATAGCTTCCGCCGGCCCACACGATGCCGGATTCGTCGACTTCGAAATCCGGGCAGCGGGAGAGCAATTCGGTCAACGCGACTCGCGACTGCATTCGGGCCGCAGCCGCGCCCAGGCAGTGGTGGGCGCCGTGGCTGAATGTCAAGATATTGCGCGGGCGGCGCTGCACGTCGAGTTCTCCGGCGTTCGAGCCGAATTGGCGCTCGTCGCGGTTGCCGGAGCCGTAGACGAGCAATACCCGGCGGCCGGCCGGCACGGTGGTGTCGCCGATGGTCACGTCGCGAGTGACGGTGCGAGCCAGCGCTTGGGCCGGCGTGGTGAGCCGCAGGAACTCGTCGACGGCTCCGGCGATCAGGTCCGGCTTCTCGACGAGCAGACGCCGCTGGTCGGGCCGCTGGTGTAGCAACTGCACCGAACCGCCCAACATGCCGGTGGTGGTGTCGTTTCCGCCGGTGACCATCGTGAAGGTGAAAGCCAGCACCGACAGTGTGCCGGCGATGTCGCCGTCGGCGCCGACACCTGCGGCGACCAGATGCGAGATGGTGTCGTCCTCGGGTTCAGTGCGGCGGCGTTCGATCAGCTCGGTGAAGTAGGCCATCATCGACCCGACCGCGTCGCCGACTGATTCCAGCGCGCCCGCGACGCCGCCCTCCGCGGTGTTGGCCGCCACGATGGCGTCGGTCCAGCCGTCGAACTGGGCGCGGTCCTTTTCCGGAACACCGAGGTAGTGCGCCACGACCATCGACGGCAGCGGCTTGAACAGCTCGGTGACGATGTCGCCGCCGCCGCCCGCGAGCAGCCGCTCGATGCGCTCCACGACGAATTCGCGGACCTTCGGCTCGACCGCCTCCACCTGCCGTGGCGTGAAACCGCGCGCCACCAATTTGCGGAACTCGGTGTGCACCGGCGGGTCCTGCATCACCATCGGTGGATTGTCTTGTAGTCCAATGAGTTCCAGGTCGTTGTAGTTGACGGTCAGACCTTGCGCCGACGAGAAGGTCTCGTGGTCGCGCGCCGCGGCCCAGATGTCGGCGTGCCTGGTCAGCACGTAGTAGTCGTCGTGGGGCCGGTTGGGCGGCAGCACGTGGTGCACCGGGTCGTGGTCGCGTAGCGCACGGTACATCGGCCAGGGGTTGGGCCACGTTTCGGCGGTCGCGAGGTGGAAGCGAGGCTCCTGAGACAAAGTTGCCGTCATGTCTTATTGGTATGACAGTTAGCAGCTGATGTCAACCAACTCTTGCACCGCTACTGGCCCACACATCTCTCATGTCGATTCTCAAACTGTTTGTCATGTTCTCAAATGAGATGTCATGTCGATGTCATTTCTTCCCAAAAATCTCAAACTCATGTCATCTGTCTGTCGGCGCCGACGAACGGGACGCTCCTGCTATAAGCGTCCGAAACGCCGCGGCCGTGGTAGCCCTTCACTTCGATCGCTTCGCGTGATCCGTGTCGGCTACGGGGGAGTGGTTGCGCAACGCGTATGCCAGCTTCATGGATAACAGCAGTTATGCATGACTAACCGCGCCATGTTCCCTAACTGTCTGTGCGACCACAGCTTTCGTGATGCCGACTATGACGGAGTGTACAGTGCGACTTCTAATACAGTTCACATCAACGGATTTCGATGCCGCCGGGCCTGCTCAGTTCCGAGTTTGATGTTTCATCGTGTTAATCGAACTAGTCGATACCCAAGAGGGTGGTTCGGAGTGGTTGGGCAAGCGCCGCTCCCCCGCCGGGGGATTCGTGAGGGGGACCCGTTTTGGGCTTGACCCCGTTTAGTGGACACAGGGTCAGGCGGCTTGTGCCGTCTGAGTGAATCGGTCTTTGTACTCGACCGGGCTGATCATACCGAGAGCTGAATGGCGTCTGCGCCGGTTGTAGACCCGTTCAATCCAGTCGCCGACGGCGAGCTTAGCGGCCACCCGGGTGAGCCACAGATAGCGGTCGTAGAACTCGACTTTCAAGTTCGCCCAGAAGGATTCGGCCGCAGCGTTATCCCAGCACACCCCGGTGCGTGCGACCGAACGGGCCACGTTGTGCCGATCGGCGAACCGCGCCAGCTGCGCGGAAGTGCATTGACAGCCGGTTGGTAACGGAGTGCCCGGGGGAAGCATTGGGTCCGAGGTCGGTGCCAAAGAATGGCCCGGTCGCGGATTCACGAACCGGATGCCACCCCCCGCAATGCGGCGGTGGGGGCACGTGGCAGATGCCTCGTCGGCGTCTCGTTGAAGTGCAGGCCGGGTCCCCGTGTCGTACCAATAGTGCGCCTCGACACGGCCCCACGTCCCTGACCAGGACGCTCTCCGATCACTGGACTGATTGGACGGCATGGGGTTTGCGGCGATCACGGTCATGGGCTTTGACGGGTTGAGGTCACGGACCGCAGCTGTCGGGCTTCGGCCGGAACGTCCGGATTCTGCTTGGCGCAACTCGGTCAGGATCGTGGCGTGGTCGCGACCGATCCCGGGGAGATCTGTTCAACGTGACAGGCACGGCGCATGGTTCGCGGTCACATTGCCGCACTCCAGGACAACGGCGGCGTGGCACGGTCGTTCCACTGCGACCGCCGATGCCCGTCTCGTCAGGTGATGTGCTCCTCGAGTCCCTCCAGACTGTAGGTGCCGAGGTTGTCCCAGAAGGCGGCCAGCAACTGACCGGCCATCTGTGGAATGGTCGAGATGATGGCGCCAGAATGCTCCCTTTAGCCCGGGTCGACCAGAAAATCAAAGTCGCATCCCTGGTCGGCTTGCAGGACGTGGTCGAGGTAGAGCCGCTCATAGCCGCGACGGGCTGTCGAAGCGCTGGGCCGGGCTTCGGTGGCCCGACGAGCGAGCTCTTGGTCGTCGACCAGCAGATCGAGTATGCCGGTCGTGGCGTCGAGCACGATCTCATCGCCGTCGCGGATGAGTCCGATCGGACCACCGACGGCCGCTTCCGGGGTGACGTGCAATGCCGTGGCCCCCCCTTCGGTCCCGCTCATACGTCCGTCGGTCACGCACACCAGCTCCGTGACGTTCGCTTTGCGAAGGACCGCGGGTATGGGGACGAAGTCGATCTCTGGCATGCCGGGTGCCCCTACGGGTCCGGCATTGCGCAACACGATGACGCTGCCCGGCGAGGCGTGCAGGTCGGGGTCCTGGGCCCGCTCCTGAGCCGTGTGAAAGTCGAAGACGACGGCGGGACCGCGGTGGGTCCACAACGCGCGCGGTGCGGCCGACCGCTTGAAGATGGCACCTCTGGGAGCAAGGGAACCGCGCAACACGACCAGTCCACTTTCGGGCTCGAAGGGATCCTCGAGGGAGCGGAGGCAGGGATTGGGCCGTGGCTTCGCGGAGCGGACGGCGGCACAGACCTTGGCCACCGTCCGCCCATCGCCCAAAACGGAGTCGCGTTCCAGCAGTGGCTCCAGTACCGCCAACAGGGCAGGGACGCCGCCGGCATGGTCGAAGTCCTCCAGCGAGAAGTGGCCAGATGGGCGAACGCCGAGGACCTGGGGAGTCTTCTCGCCGATGCTGGCGAACCGATCGAGTCCGAGGGGCATCCCGAGCCGACCGGCGATCGCCTCGAGGTGGATTAACTCGTTGGTCGAACCGCCGGTGGCCGCCAACACGCAAAGGGCGTTGTCGAAGGCGTTCTGGGTCATTACCTCCTCCGGGCGAGTGCCGGCACGGGCCAGTTCCACCGCACGGACGCCGGTGCGCTCGGCCAGGTCGCTCCGGCGGGATTCGACCGCCCGCACCACTGCCGAGCCCGGCAATGCCATACCCAGGACCTCGGTGGCGATCGCCATCGTGGTGGCGGTACCCATCACATTGCAGACCCCGACGGTGGGAGCGAAGACCCCTTCGAGCTCGTCCCACTCCTCGTCGTTGATGCGGCCCATGATGCGGTCCGGCCCCAAAGTCCAGACGTCTGAAGTGACGACGGGACGTCCCTGAAACTGAGCGCAGCTGCGGGGACCTGCGGTCAGCATGATGGCCGGCTTGCCAGCACTGGCAGCACCCATTAACTGGGCCGGTACGGTCTTGTCGCAGCCGGACAGCAGGACCACCCCGTCGATGGGACTGCACCGGATCATCTCTTCGACGTCCATCGCCATCAGGTTCCGCAACAGCATCGTGGTCGGCACGATGAAGTTCTCGGCCAGCGAGATGGTCGGGAACACGACGGCGGTTCCGCCGGCCGCGGTGACTCCCCTCTTCACCGACTCGGCCAGATCGCGCAATCCCATGTTGCAGGGATTCAGCTCACTCCAACTCGAACAGATCCCGATGATCGGACGCCGGCGCACTGCTTCTTTGCCCAACCCGCCTGCCCGGAGAAAGGCCCGTTCGATCGATCCTCGCATATCACCGGCGAAGTGATCACCGTTGACCGGAGGCCCGCCTCCTGCGGTGGCGTCCCGTGGGCTGCGCGCCTGCACCTGGTCGTTTACACCTGCGGTCATCTTCGCCATCTGCCTCACTCCTCAATCATCGACGGCCAGGATCACCCGATCTCGATTGTCCTGCCCAGTCCGACCGCGTTGCTCGACGATCACCAAGCAACGGTAGACGCGGTGCTGCGGGGTCGTGGTTGGTTTCGGAGCCCGCGGATCAGGTCGGAGGCAGAGCCCGCCGCCATTCGTTGTGGACGTCCCAGCCGTCCACCACCTCCACCAATGCCATGATTCCAGTGGGATAAACGAGGGACACCAGCCAACGGCGCGAGCTGCCTTCACTAACGGAAAACCCCGCTTTCAGAAATTGCTTTAGCCACTTGATCTTCAGCTGATCACGCCGGAAATCAAACGCCGCAACCGCCTCGCCTGCTTGAAGCCGAGACCTGAGATCTGAAATCCCCAAGGCCTTCTCGACCCACTTCGAGTACTCCTTGACTGTGCAGCGCAAATTGTCATCGGTGAGTTCGAGCGCGGCTCGCGTTGAGATCGGGTTGAGGCGGTTCTCCACCAAGTAGACCTCGGCGCGTGGTGGTGGAGACAGGGTCATATCAGGGCTTTGGTTGGTCGTCGACCTTGATGTCGAATTTGACGTTGCGGGGGTCCACACTGGTGACAGCCACATTGACGCCGTAGGTCTGACCGGCATCCGCGAGTTCGTATTGAACCCGAACGCACGCGAAGAGCCGGTGCGGCCTCGGACGCAATGTGTGTCGAACACGAAGCGACCACCAAGACGCAACCAAGAAACGGCATCCGAATCAGATGCCATGACGACGATCTGCGTTTCGAAACGATCATCGCCAGCAAGTCTACGACGCCCGCCATCCAGTCCCGTCCGACGAGCGTGCCAAGCGAGGCCCGCCATGCGTTGACGTAAGCCTGCACCTATACGGCCACCAGTACTCGCCGACGGACGCGCGTTCACTACGCCCACCATACTTTCACCAGCAAACGCCCGCCGATCATGAGGCCTGTTGTCTGACGTGTGTCAACGTGGGTGCCCGACGCCGCAACCGGTTCCGGTCAGTGCTAGTAGCGCTGCCCTCTACCGTGTTCGACTCGAGCCCGGTTGGCGGTCCGAATACGCCGGAATCGAATATGCGGCTTTACCGGTAATCAACGGCCGCTGACTCCGGAGGACGCTTGCCCGTCGAGCAACGTGGTCTCGAGCGACGAGAGCCGCCAAGCCGAAATCGACGAACTGGTGCAGCGCAGCGGCGAGTTGGCTTCCGGCGATCTGGAGCCTGAGGAAGATTTCGGCGGTCACGTGTGTGGTACGCCTGCACGCTTGTCGGTGAACAGATGAAATCTGGCAGATCCGATGTTCCAGTTACGCATACGGAGAGGCTCCACACGGCGAGGCGCACCTGGGTTGGCTGCGTCTGGGTGGGGAGATACTGCTGAAGTTCCGCGAAGATGTGCCCGAGGGTGGAGTGCAGGAGCAGGCTTTTATCGCTTTGTCTCTCCCGACGCCAATAGTTGATGTCTATGTCGCTGCCCCGGGGCCGATCCACGGACCGTTCACTAATCCCAACGCGCACGCGGTGGCAGAGGTAGTAGCAGCGATTTGCACCTTCGCGCTCGGCCGGCCGGTCAACCTGCCGCCCACCGTTTGGCTGGCTCAGGACGAGATGCTTGCCGATCTGGAATCCCGTAAGACGGAAACGAGCATTCTGACGTTCGCGCGGAAGGGCAAACCGCTCGAAATCTTCCATCTGGCGTTCCTGGACAGGCACAGCTGGGACCACGTCCGGGGTGCAGTGCTGAGTTACGACGCGGCCCTCCGCCAGCAGCGCGAGCAGGTCGCCGTGATCCTCTGCGTCGCCGCCGACTGCCTCACAAACCCCTTCCAGCCGTGGAAGGCCGAGCGCCTAACGACGAGACTCCATCAATTTCTTCAACGAGTTGATGCCGGATCCCCTCGATGAGATGGTCCAGCATGGCAACTTCGAGCAGGCTTGTGGCATCGTTCGGGGGTCCTGCGGAGGATCGGCGCGGCGGTAACCGATCGGCGACACGGCACGTCCAACTCAGCATGCTCACCACTAGACCGCGTGAAGTCGGTGTAACTTCGAGCGCCGTGGATAGGCCGAGCCTGCTCGAACAGCTAGCGCAGACCCGTACCGCGGTCGAGGCCCACGAAAAAGCCGAGGCGCGTGCATTCAGACCCGCCGAAATGCCTGAGGCGCTGATCTTGCGCGTCATCGGAGGTTGGCAGAACTTCCTCGGCGAAGTGAACCGCACCCGATTCCATGCCGCCGGCGCTGGCGCTTGCCCGCTTCAGAAGAGGGAACTGGCAAAGGGCATGCGCGAAGTGGCCGACGCGCTACGAGTCCGGTGGCCCCATCAACAATGGTCGGCCGCGGTGGCGAAGGCGAAGCTAGCCCGCCACGAACTGGCCCACATGCTGTACATCTTCTCGGTCACGGGGGAAATGCCTAATCGGACGATCAATATCGCGCGACTCGGCAAAGAGGGGAAGCCGCGCGAGGCCCATGATGGATCCCGTTGGCGGCGCGCGAAAGGTCGGCGTCGGCAAGGACGATGGCCGGGTCCTTGCCGCCCAGTTCGACGCCGCAGGGGATCAATCGTTCGCCCGCCCGCGCGGCGATGGCACGTCCGGTCCCGGTGGAGCCGGTGAACTGCACCATGTCCACGGCATCCACCACTGCTGCACCCGCCGCGCCCAGACCGGTGACACACGCGAGAACCGGTGGTGCACCGATTTGTTCCCAGCCGCGGGCGAGTTCGCAGGCGGATAGCGGAGTGACCTCCGAGGGCTTGACGACGACGGCCGCGCCGGCCAGCAGCGCCGTAACGGCGTCGACACCGGGGATGAGTAACGGGAAGTTCCACGGCGTGATGACGCCGACGACCTGGTAGGGGCGGTACACCCTGGTGAGCTTCTTGGTCGCGGTGAGCGGACCGTGCGGCCGCAACTTCTTTGCAGCGAGGAACTTCCGGGCCCGGTCGGCGTAGTAGTTGATCGTGTCGCAAGTGACCATGACTTCGAACGCGGCCTCGGCGCGGGGCTTACCGGTCTCGGCAGTCACCACATCGACGAGCCGGGATTCGTTGTCCAGCAACCAGTCCCGCAGTTTTCGCAACCAGACGGCGCGGGCACCCGGGCCCCAGCGCCTCCCAGGACGACTGATGGGTGCGCAGTTCGTCCACGACGGCGGCCACCGCCTCGGCTGACTGCACGGCAACGCGTCCGACGAGCTCACCGGTCGCGGGGTTGCGCACGTCGACTACCTCGGTACCCGAGGGCGACAGTTGATCGATACTCACGAGGGGCTACCCGGTTGGTGGACGGCCACCGGTGTCTGTGGTGCTGTGACCGCTTCCGGCCGGGCGTTCCAGCCGGCATGGGCGTTGGCGAACTGCCCGATTTGCCGCAGCGCGGCGCGCGTCTCGGGAAGCCAGGTCTGCTGATGCCAGGCGTGGGGGGCCAATGGGTGGACGTCGAGCCGAACGGGTACCCCTGCCGCTCTGGCACGCTCGGCGGCCCGCACCGAATCGTCGCGTAATACCTCGGTGTCGCCGGTCTGGAACAGCAGCGGCGGCAGGCCCGCGAAGTCGCCGAACACCGGGGAGATCAGGGGGTCTGTCGTCTCGACATCCGGTTGGTACCACCGCTGCAGAAACGCCAGCCCACGCGGCCCCACCGCGACATCGCGGCCCGCATTGGTGCGGATCGACGGGCTGGACCAGGAGGCATCGAAGCCGCCGCTGAGCATGATCGCCCCCGCCGGCATCGGGAGGGCGGCGGCGCGGGCTCGCTGCAACGTGACGAGGGTCGCGTTGGCGCCGGCCGACTCGCCCGCGATCATCAACTGACCCGGCTCCTGGCCGGCGTCGAGTAATGCCTCATAGGCGCGCAGACAATCGTCGATGGCCGCCGGAAAGGGGTGCTCGGGAGCCAGCCGGTAAGCCGGAACGACGACGCGGGTCCGCAGGTCATTCGCCAGCAGGGAGAGGAATCCGGTGTAGGCGCTGCGCGCGTACATCAGGAATCCACCGCCGTGCAGGTACAGCACGGTGCGCCCGTGCTGTGCGCGAGCGGGGTGGAATTCGCGGGTGCTCAGGCCGCCCAGCTGCCCGTCGACGATCCGGCATCCCGGTGCGGGCCGGGCGAGCAGGCCCGACGCCGCAGCGGCACGGTCGAGGAACGTGCGCATCCCGTCGAGGTCGTCGTGGTAGCGACGCCACGCCGATTGGCACACCCCACGGACCACCGGGTTGACGAGGCGCAGGGCGACGCTGCCCTGGTGCCCGCTCATCTAGATGTCGCACCGAGGACGGTCACCGTGGCCACTGCCGCGTCGGGTCCCATGTAGCCTCCCGCGTTTTCTGCCACGGCGATCCGTGCGCCGTCGACCTGACGCTCCCCACAACGGCCGCGGAGTTGCTCGGCGAGCTCGACGATCTGCGCCAGACCGCTTGCTGCGATCGGGTGTCCTTTGCTTTCCAAGCCACCGCTGGTGTTGACCGGCAGCCTGCCCCCAATGCTGGTGTCGCCGTTGCGAATCATGTCC
>Ga0224555_1003290_pt1 | contig 16866 bp, 16 predicted proteins | sample 714S23034metaG_FD_180687 | JGI IMG/M metagenome (GOLD analysis project Ga0224555, IMG submission 180687) | Peat soil microbial communities from Stordalen Mire, Sweden - 717 S2 30-34 | ecosystem: Environmental > Terrestrial > Soil > Wetlands > Peat | place: Sweden: Norrbotten County, Stordalen...
GCCGACGCGGTGCCGGCGCGTTTTCAGGTCCAGATGCACAAAGTCATCTGGCCCCCGGAGCAGCGGGGGGTTTGACGGATGCCATCCTCGATGAAACCAGATAGATTCAGGCGTCGGGAGGAACAGCCGTGACCGCGCGCCAGGTTCTCAATCTGTTGCGCCGATACGAATCGCGCAACGTCACGTTTGTCGAGCCGGACGGGTCGTGGCCGATCGTCTGGGATCGCGCCCGCGGCGTGCACGTCTGGGATGCGGAAGGCAAAAAATACCTGGACTTGACGGCGGCTTTCGGGGTCGCGGCCGCCGGTCATGCGCACCCCGGGGTCATCCGGGCAGGGCAGCGTCAGATGGCCAGACTCCTGCACGCGATGGGGGACGTCCATCCCCACGAACTGAAGGCCCTGCTCGCCCGGGAATTGAGCCGAAGGACGTTCGAACGCTGGGCTGCGGCGTCGAAGGAGGATTCGCGGCCGGGTCGGAACGCTCATCCCAATGGCAGGCGATCCGCGTCGGCGGCCACAGGAAGAACGATTTTCTGCAATTCCGGGTTTGAAGCGGTCGAGGCGGCTCTGAAAACGGCGATGCTGGCGACCGGCAAACCGGGCGTGATCGTCTTCGAAGGCGCTTATCACGGCCTGGGCTACGGCGCGTTGAACGCGACGCACCGCGACCATTTTCGCGGGCCGTTTCGTTCCCAACTCCGCGAGTTTGGCCATTTCGTTCCTTTTCCGTCGGTCGCGATGGCACGCGGGACTTCCGATCCGGGGCGCCCGATGGCGGGGACGCCCGCGATCGAGGCCGCCGAGGACCGCATCGGCAGAATCCTGCGCCGCGGAAAGGTCGGCGCCGTGCTGGTCGAACCCGTTCAGGTGCGGGGTGGCATCAACATCCCGCCGCCGGAATTCCTGCCGATGCTCCGCCGGGTTTGCGACCGGCACCGCGCGTTGTTGATTCTGGACGAGATTTACACCGGTTTCGGCCGCACCGGAAAATGGTTTGCGTGTGAACATGCCGGCGTCACGCCGGACCTGATCTGTCTCGGCAAGGCGCTGACCGGCGGCTTTCCGCTTTCGGCCTGCGTCGGTCGCGCCGACCTTATGGATGCCGCATGGCCGGTGTCGCACGGGGAAGCGATCCATACCAGCACCTTCCTGGGTCATCCGGTCGGTTGTGCCATGGCTTTGGCGCAGATCGACGCCATCCGGCGGCTTGAACTTGTGGAGCGAAGCGCCGAAGTCGGCCGGTTCCTGCTGAACCTCCTTCAATCTCAACTTTCAAATCTCAAATCTGGAATCGCTATGCGCGGCCTGGGCCTGCTGGCCGGGATCGAACTGCGCTCTCCCGATGGGTCGCCCGCCACGGAAGAAACCATGAATGTGATCAAGGCCATGTTGCGTCGCGGATTCATTCTCCTGCCTGAAGCCGCCCACGCAAACGTGATCGGTTTCACGCCGCCGCTGACGATCACCCGGGCGCAACTGGCGGGCGCGGTCGCCGCACTGAAAGTGATTCTGGCCGGGGTGCGGTGTTGAGCGCATCCTGGGTTTGTTTGGTGCCATGAAATTGACCGAAATGCGCGAGTGCCTGGCGCGGGAAGGGATTCAATTGACCAAATCCCTCGGCCAGAATTTCCTGCACGATGCCAACCAGCTTCGGCGCATCGTGCAAGCGGCGGAATTGACGGCTCAGGACAGGGTCCTGGAAATCGGCCCCGGCCTGGGGCCGCTGACGGAGCTGTTGCTGCCGCGGGCAGCCGAAGTCCTGGCCATCGAAAAAGATGCCAGACTGGTGGCGGTGCTGCGGGAAAGATTTCATGCGGTGATCGCCGCCGACCCGTCCGACCCGGCCCTGTCCCATCCGATGGGAGCAGGCGGCCGCGGGCCGGGTGAGGGGCCGGTCGCCACTCCCAATCTGCGCCTCGTTCACGACGATGCGCTCGACTACCTGAAGCGCGAGCCTCGTGATTGGAGCGGCTGGAAGCTGGTGTCGAACCTGCCCTATTCGGTGGCGTCGCCGATCCTGGCGGAATTGGCGCAGGGCGCGCGCGCGCCGCAGCGGATGGTGGCCACCCTGCAGCTCGAAGTCGCCAGAAGACTCATGGCCAAGCCCGGCGAAAAGGATTACGGCGTGCTGACGCTGCTGGTGCAGCTCGATTTCGAGCCGCACGGCTGGTTCCGAATTCCGGCAAGCTGCTTTTTCCCGAAGCCGGACGTCGATTCGGCGTGCGTTTGCCTGGTTCGCCGCCGGTCCCTGCTCGCGCCCGAGTCGCGGCGCGCGTTCGTCGGCATCGTGAAGCGCGCATTTTCCCAACGGCGGAAGATGATGGCGAAGCTGTTGAAGAACAATTGGCCTGCCGATACAGTGGACGGCGCGCTCAGGCGGCTGGAACTCTCCGCGACGGCCCGGGCGGAGGACGTGACGTTGTCGCAATTCGTGCACCTTTCCGAGATCCTATGCCGTGCCGTCCCGAACAACGGCGCACAGTAATCATGTCCGAAGAAATCTTTGATGTGGTCAACGATCGCGACGAGGTGGTCGGTCAATCACCGCGCGGCGAGGTGCACCGGCGCGGCCTGCTGCATCGCGCTGTCCACGTGCTGGTCTTCAATTCGCGCGGGCAGGTTTTCCTCCAGAAGCGGTCGATGAACAAGGACCGGCAGCCCGGGCTGTGGGATTCCTCGGCCTCCGGCCATGTTGACAGCGGAGAGGATTACGACGCGTGTTCGGTGCGCGAGTTGCGGGAAGAAATCGGCCTGCGACTCGAGGGGGGGCCGAAGCGGCTGTTCAAAATCGCCGCCGGCCCGGATACCGGCCAGGAATTTGTGTGGGTCTATCGCGGCGACGCCGAGGGGCCGTTTGAATTGAATCCCGACGAGATCGAGCGCGGGGCATGGTTTGCGCCGGACGAAGTCACGCCCCGCATCGCCGGGCGGCCGCAGGAATTCGCGAGCGCGCTCCGTCTGATCTGGAAACGGCTGGCGGCCGCGGAAAGACGGGGCCTGTGACCCGCAGCACATTGGACACCCGGGCAACTTGAAACGCCTCGGGACCCCGAAACCTTGCAGCCGCCGCTGTGAATTGGCGGACCTGTCTCGCGTTGGCGATCTCCGCCGTTTCACAACGCCGGCTACGAAGGCCCGGTTGCCGGGGAGTCGGCGGAGCGTTCGACGAGGTGCAGCAGATTGCCTTCGGCATCCTGGAAAAAGAGAATGCGGCCGCCGCCGCCCGCGGGTCTGACCTCCTCGGTGAATTTGACGCCGCGCGCTTCCAATTCCGCTTTTGCGGTTTCGAGGGAATCCACCCGCAGCGCGGCGTGCCGCCAGCCGTTCAATTTGTTGTTCCGTGTTTGTTCGAGGGCGAAGTCGCCGGCGTAGATTTCGATCATCACCCCGCCGGGAATCGAGAGAAGAAACATGGGTGGCGCGAGGCCGTTGTCGAAGACGAGCCTGGCGCCCAGCACTTTTACGTACCATTCCTTTAAAGTGGACGGATCGCGCGCCGATAACCCAATGTGTTCAAGCGAAAGGTTCATGCGCAATTTGTAAGAGGATTCGTGCATCCGCGCACGGAGTTTTTGCGCGGAGCGCCTCCCGGCAGGGCGGCTCAGATGGAGTCGCCGCCACGCGCTTGACCTCCTCCGGCGCCTCCGTTACGTTGCGCATCAGAGACTCAATCGAATATGGAAAATTTTCTGGTCCCAATGGTGGTTGAACAAACCGGCCGCGGCGAGCGCGGCTACGACATTTATTCGCGTTTGCTCGTCGATCGGATCGTGTTCCTGGGAACGCCGGTGGATGACATGGTCGCAAACCTGATCATCGCGCAGTTGTTGTTTCTGCAGATGACAGACCCGAAGAAGGACATCCACCTCTACATCAATTCGCCGGGCGGCAGCGTGACGGCCGGGCTGGCGGTTTACGACACGATGCAGTTCCTGACGTGCGACGTGAACACGTATTGCATCGGCCAGGCGGCGAGCATGGGGGCGGTGTTGTTGTGCGGCGGCACCAAGGGCAAACGGTATGCCCTGCCGAATGCGAACATCATGATTCACCAGGTGCTCGGCGGGGCCGAAGGACCGGCCAGCGATGTCGAGATCCGCGTCCGTTACATGCTGAAATTGAAACAGCGGCTCAATGCGATCGTCGCGAAGCACACCGGCCGCACGATCGAGCAGGTCGAGAAGGACTGCGACCGCGACAATTTCATGTCGCCGGAAGAAGCCAGGGCATACGGGTTGGTGGATGAAGTGGTGCAGTCCCGGAAGGAAATCCCCGGCCTGGTCGAAAAGGCCACCAGCCTGGCCGATAAAAAGGAATAGCCGCGTGGCGCGCCCCACCAACATCACCCTCTGCAGCTTTTGCGGCAAATCCCACGCCGAAGTCAAGAAACTCATCGCCGGCCCCGGCGTGTACATCTGCGATAACTGCGTCGTCCTTTGCAAAAACGTCCTCGACAAGGAACTGGCGACCGCCACCCGAAAGCACCGGTCCCGCATCAATGTCCCCAAACCGGCCGAAATCAAGCGGCAGCTCGACGCATTCTGCGTCGGGCAGGACAATGCGAAGAAAACGCTGGCCGTCGCGGTGCACAACCATTACAAGCGCATCCTGCAGGAACCCTCCGTCCGGACCGAGGAAACGGAGTCGGACAAGGAAGCCGGCCTCGTGCTTCCCCACGATCCACTCGCAGAGGTGGCAATCGAGAAGAGCAACATTCTCATGGTCGGCCCGACCGGTTCGGGCAAGACGCTGCTCGCCCGGACTCTGGCCCAGATACTCGAGGTGCCGTTCGCCATCGCCGACGCCACGACGCTGACCGAGGCCGGGTACGTGGGTGAAGACGTTGAGAACATCATCCTCCGGCTGCTCCAGAACGCCGATTACGACGTCAAGCGGGCGCAGCGGGGCATTGTTTATATCGACGAGATCGACAAGATCGCGCGCAAAACCGAAAACGTGTCCATCACGCGGGATGTTTCCGGGGAAGGCGTGCAGCAGGCGCTGCTGAAAATCCTGGAAGGCACCCTCTGCAATGTCCCGCCGCAAGGCGGACGAAAGCATCCCCAGCAGGAGTATATCCGGGTAAACACATCGGACATTCTGTTCATTTGCGGCGGCGCCTTCGTGGGACTCGAACGCATCATCCAGCGGCGGCTCGGCAAGCATGTCATGGGCTTCCGCGCGGCCGAGGAAAGCTGCAAGACCGCCGCCATCGACCGGCAGGACATCCTGCAATACGTCGAGCCCGAGGACTTGCTGAGTTTCGGCTTCATCCCGGAATTCGTGGGACGTTTGCCGATGGTGACCGTGCTGGCGGAACTCACCGAGGAGCAGTTGGTTTCCATTCTCTCCGACACCAGGAACGCGCTCACCAAGCAATACTCCAAACTCATGGCCATGGAAGGCGTCGAACTCGAGTTTTCCACCGACGCCCTCGACGAACTGGCCGCGCAGGCAATCAAGAAGGGCACCGGCGCCCGCGCCCTCCGCAGTCTGCTGGAGAAACTGATGCTCGATGTGATGTTCGACGTTCCGAGCCGCGATGACATCCTGCAGATCAAGATCACGCGGCCCGTGGTGCTCGGTGACACCAAACCTTTGATCCGGCTCAAGGCGGACAAGGCGGCGGCGTGATCCAATCACACCCCGATATCCTCGCTCCACGGTTCAATTCATCTCGGCGTGGTAAATGACGCTGCCCTTCTGCACGCGTTGATTGTGACCGCGCCCGATGATCCTGCCGTCGCAGACCAGGATCGAGCCGATGGGAATGCCGCCCTCGCCGAGGCCTTTCCGGGCCTCCTGAATCGCCGCCTGCAGGAATGGATCCATGCCGGATTGAAGCAGGACCGGGAGTTCGTGACAAGATTCCAGCGGGTTGGCAACGTTCCACCCGGGAGCCTGTTCCGGGCGTGAAACGGCTCGACGCGCCGCGGCTGGTCCTCGGCGGACACAGCCGCGCTCCACGCGGTCCGGTGTGCGTGTTGCCCCGTCACTTCCAATCGCACATACCCCCGGCTTGCCAAAACGATTCTGTCCGGCAACCCTGTGGGCCTGTGCGACGTGCGCTTTCAATTCCGATTCTGCTGTTGCTTCTGGCGACCTCGGGCTGCAGAAAGTCATCCGACTCCGGCCTGCCGATTTACACCGGCACCCAACTGCAGACCAACAGCTCGCGGCAGATGTTCCAGGTCAAAGGCCTGGTCCTGGAAGTGAAGCCGCGAGAAAAATCGGTGACCATCAAGCACGAGGAGATTCCCGGGTACATGCCGGGCATGACCATGCCGTTTGACGTGAGGGACACCAATGAGCTGGCCGGACTGGAAGCGGGCGATCCCGTTTCCTTCCGCCTGACCGTCACGGATACCGAGGGATGGATCGATCAAATCCGGAAGACCGGGGCCAAGACGAACCTGCTGCCGACGAGCGGGCCGTTCCGCCGGGTGCGGGATGTCGAGCCGTTGAACGAGGGGGATCTGCTGCCGGAATATCATTTTACAAACCAGCTCGGCCACGCCTTCGCCACGACGGAATTCAAAGGACAGGCGCTTGCGATCGAATTCCTCTTTACCCGCTGTCCGCTGCCGAACTTCTGTCCGCGCATGGCGAACAACTTTGAGGCGGCGCAGAATTCCCTGCGGGCCATGACCAATGCCCCGGTCCGCTGGCATCTGCTCACTCTTTCCTTCGACCCCGAATTCGACACGCCGCCGGTGCTCAAGGCCTATGCGGAGAATCACCATTACGATCCCGCCCGCTGGACCTTTGCCACCGGCGACCTCATGGACATCACGGCCATCGGCGAACAGTTCGGCCTCACCTTCTGGCACGATGAAACCGGCAGTCTCAGCCACAATGTGCGCACGGTGGTGATCGATGCCTCCGGCCGCGTCCAAAAAATCCTCATCGGCAACCAATGGACACCCGGGGAACTGGTGGTGGAGATGATGAAGGCGGCGACGGCGAAGTGACCGGCCGGTCCGAAGCCTCACGCCAGATCCACGGGATCGACGTCCACCGTCAGCGTCACGTCCTCGGGCAACGCCAGCGAGTGGATCATTTTCGCAAGCTGCCGGCTGAGCGCGCTCATGTGTTGCGTGCGCAGCATGATCTGGTGGCGATAGAACGTTTCCGCCCGCAGCAGCGGCGCGGGCGCAGGGCCGGCGAGAATCAAATCCTTGAACGGGCCTGATGCCGTGCGGACGCCCGGCCCGCCTTGTGGCGGCAGCCCCAGGCTCTTTTCCAGCTCGCGCTTCAAATGGTCCGCCGAGAACCGCACCTTGTCCTCGTTGCGCCCCTTGAGCGTGAGCAGGGCGACGCGGCCGAAGGGCGGGTAGTTCAATTGCCTCCGAAATTCGAGTTCCTGTTCGTAAAAGCCGGCGAAATCATGCCGGCGCGCGTATTGAATCGCCGGATGAAACGGCGTGAAGGCCTGCACGAAGACTTCGCCTTCGATGTCGCCGCGCCCCGCGCGCCCGGCCACCTGCGTGAGCAGTTGAAACGTGCGTTCGGCCGCGCGGAAGTCCGGTTGATGGAGCGCCAGGTCGGCGTAGATGATGCCGACGAGGGTGACGTTTGGAAAATGGAGCCCTTTGGCGATCATCTGGGTGCCGACGAGAATGTCGATTTTTCCCGCCCGGAAATCACCCAGGATGCGACGGTAATCCTCCTTCCGCTTCAGCGCGTCGGAATCCATGCGCACGACGCGCGCATGGGGGAAGAGTTTTGCGAGGGTCTCCTCCACTTTCTGCGTGCCCAGGCCGGCGTAGCGGATCTGCGGATTCCGGCACTTCTGGTTCGGGCAGGCGGTCGGAACCGGCTCGGCATGGCCGCAAACATGGCATTGGAGTTTTTGTTCCTGGCGATGGTAGGTGAGCGCGACGCTGCAGTCGGGGCATTGCGCGACGAAACCGCAGAGGGGGCATTGGAGCGAGCTGGAATAGCCGCGCCGGTTCAGGAAGAGAATGGTTTGCTCGCCGCGTTCGAGCCGCTGCGTGATGGCTTCCTTGAGCTGGGGCGAGAAGATCGGAATGGCCCGGCCTTTGCGCATGGCCTGCCGCAGGTCGATGACCCGCACGTGCGGCATTTTCTGGTTGTCCACGCGCTCGGGCAGTTCGAGCAGGGTGTACTTGCCGTTCCGGCAGTTGAAATAACTCTCGAGCGAAGGCGTGGCCGAACCGAGCACGACGGGCGCGCCCTCCATGCGGCCGCGCATGATGGCGACGTCGCGCGCGTGGTAGCGGGGGGCTTCCTCCTGCTTGTAGGTGTGCTCATGTTCCTCGTCCACGATGATGAGGCCGAGGGGATCCACCGGCGCGAAGATTGCCGAGCGGGCGCCAATGGCGATGCGCGCGCGTCCCTGCCGGATTTTGTGCCATTCGTCGTGGCGTTCGCCGGCGGAGAGATGGCTGTGCAACACGGCCACGAGGGTCTGCAGCGGGCCGGTGCTGAACCGCGCCTTGAATCGCTCCACGGTTTGCGGGGTGAGGGCAATCTCCGGCACGAGCACGATGGCGCCTTTGCCCCGCTCCAGCGCGTGGGCGATGGCCTGTAAATAAACTTCCGTCTTGCCGCTGCCGGTGACGCCGTGCAGCAGAAAGGCGGTTGGATGCAGCGAGCGGAGGGGGCCGGGAATTGCGCGCCGCGCCACTTCTGCATTCCTGGTTCCAGATTCTTCAAACGTTCCATCCGTCGCCGCGTTGATCTTCTCGAGGGCGGCAGCCTGCGCGGGGTTCAATGGCAGCGGTTGCGTTGGCAGGATCTGTTCGAGCGCATACGGATCACGCTCCGAAATCTGCGGAGCGATGGTGACCAACCCCTTCTCCTCCAGCCGCCGGACTGTTGCCGTCGTGGTTCCCGCCAGTTCGAGGAGTTCCTGCAGCGGCACGTCGCGCCGCTCTTCGATGATTTTCCAGAGTTCGCGCTGGCGCCTCGGCAGCTTCGGCAGTTCCCCGCTGAAGGACAGTGCGCAGACGTGGAGCCGTTCGCGCCATCCGGCCTGTTCCCTGCGGACGACCTCCGGCAGAACACTTTTCAACGCGATCTCCGGGGCGCAGCAGTAGTAGTCGGCGATCCATCGCGCCAGTTTCAGGACGCCGGGGGTGACCGGCGCCTGGGCGCCGATGACTTTGATGATGGACTTCAGTTTTGCGCGCGCCGACTCCTCCGCCAGCGCCGTCACGCAGCCGAGCACTTTGCGCACCCCGAACGGCACCTGCACCCGGCTGCCGACGTCGATGCGGCCCGTCAACTCGGGGGGAATCAGGTAATCGAACTCCTTTCGAAGCGCGAGTTCCAGTGTGACGCGGGCGATCATTGCGGGTGGAAGGTTGAGCGTTGAGGGTTGGGTGTCAAGCGCGGCGGCCCGGTTGGCGCTGCGGCATGGACCGCAAGCTCGATTCTTTTCGACCTGCGCCGTTCGATCCATTAAGAGAAGGCCGTGACACGTCGTTGGATTCTGCTTTCGATCTTCATCCTCGTAGTGGGGGCGGCGTTGTATTTCTGGCGGGAAGGGAGGCTCGAAAAAAAATTCCTTCCCCAAATCGGCGCGGCGGCGCGGCGGTATGGTGTCGATCCGCTCCTCATCAGGGCGGTGGTGTGGCGGGAGAGCGGATTTCATCCGGAGGCGCGCGGAACCAGGGGGGAAATCGGCCTGATGCAGATTCAGGAGAACTCGGCCCGGGAGTGGGCGGATGCGGAGCACCTCCAGTCCTTCACGCACGAGCATTGTTTTGACCCGGGCACCAATGTGCTGGCAGGCACCTTCTACCTCGGCAGGCTTCTGCGACGTTATGGCGGCGCGGATGACGCGGTTCCCTATGCCCTGGCGGATTACAATGCCGGGCGGAGCAATGTGTTGAAGTGGAAGAGCGCCGGCGCGGCCACCAACAGCGCCGTGTTCCTGAAGCAAATCGGTTTTGCGGCCACGAGGAGCTACGTCAAATCCGTGATGCGGCGGTATGCCTTTTATCGCTTTCTTTCCCGGACGGGCTGGCAGGGCGCAGCGTGCCCGGCGTGCGAGCCCTGGGCGGAAGAGCGCCGGTGAACCGGCCCCGGCCGGATCCCGGCGGCATCCGCGCCGCATGGCGGATCAATCGCGCGAGATTTCGCGGAGCGCCTGTTCCAGCTCTTTTCGCAGCGCCTCGCGGTCGGCATCCGAGGCGTCGCGCGGGACATGGATGGGTTTTCCAGCAAAAATATCGCACCGCGCAAACGGCAGCGGCACCTGGAAGCGGTCCCAGCTTTTCGCGCGGAGTTTCCGGTCCAGGAAATAAGAGACCGGCACGATGGCGAGTCCGGTGAGTTGCGCCGTGGAGATCACCCCGTCCTGCACCTGGTAGCCGGGGCCGCGCGGTCCGTCGGGCGTGATCGCCAGGTCGTAGCCGGCTTCGGCCAAGGAGACCATTTCGCGGAGCGCCTGCGGTCCGCGGCGGCTGGAGGAGCCGCGGACCGGCTGGACGTTGAAGAGCTCGAGGACGCGCGTCAGCAGGCCGCCATCCCGGCTCGCGCTGACCATGGCCGCCAGCCGCCGTTCCGGGGCCCGACGCAGCACGTATCGGCGGTACATCATCAGGGACAGCGCTAGCCGGTTGTGCCAGATCGCGAAAATGAACCGCTCGCGCGGCGCACCGGCGAAGAGGCCGGAGGCGTCGTTCAATCGGTATCGCAGGGTGCCGGCGACGCAGCGCACCAGTCCATAGATCAGCAGGGCCGCGACGCGTTGACGCCACCGGGGCCTGTGCGGGATGATCACACCGGAGGTGGACCTTTTCGGCGTGTTCGCAGGGTTCTCCGGCGCTGAACTGACTTCGGGCATCATGTCCCCTTTTTCAAGCAGGCGCGGACGAGGTCTTCCACGGTGGCTTGGGGACCCAGCGCAGCCTGTGCCTGACGGATGGAATCCTGCGCTTCGATTTGTTTGAAGCCGAGCGCGAGCAATGCGAGGACGGCGTCGTTAAGCCGCTGTTCGTCCGGGGAAAGGCCGCGTCTGGCGCTGGCGGCTTCCCAGGCGCCGGCCATGCCGATTTTGTCCTTCAGCTCCACCACGATGCGTTCCGCCGTTTTCTTGCCGACCCCGGAAACTTGTGAGAGCACTTTGACGTCGCCGTTGGCGACCGCGCCGCGAAAGGCGGTGACGCTGATGCCGCTGAGGATATTCAGGGCGATTTTCGGCCCGATGCCGCTGACGTTATTGACCAGCAGCCGGAACAGATCGCGCTCGTCGGACGTCATGAACCCGTAGAGCGTCTGCGCGTCTTCGCGCACGATCAACTGGGTCAGCAATTTCACCGGCTGCCCGGGCTGCGGCAATTTGGCATGGGAAGAAAGGGGAATGAGGGCTTCGTAACCGACTCCATTCACATCCACGACGACATGGGTGGGAAGCGCCTCGACAAGCCTGCCGTGAAGGAATGTGATCATGGGATCGTTACCTCGTTCAATCGTTGAATCGGGACGACGCGTGGGCGGCGGACCGATGTCGTGTCGCAATCCTCCGACGCTTCAGCCGCCTCCGCCAGTTCCTGTGGGTCGGTGTTCATCCCACGCCTCAAATACGTTTGCGGGGCTCGAGGGTGTAACGCCCGCTTTCCTGCGCGTGCGCCAGAGCCAGCGCCAGGGCGTCCGCCGCGTCCGGCGCGGGCAGGGACGGCAGATGCAACATCCGCTGAACCATCCTGGCCACGGCGAACTTTTGCGCCGCGCCATAACCGACGATGGCCTGTTTGACTTTGCGCGGCGCGAGTTCGTAGATTTCCAGGCCCGCTTCCGCGATGACGGCCAGGGCGGCGCCGCGCGCTTCTCCCATGACGATGGCGGTCTGGAGGTTTTGGGCGTAGAAAATGCCTTCCACGACGCACACCGTCGGCTGGTGCCGCATCAGGACCTCGCGAAGTGTCTGGACAATTTTCACCAGGCAACGCGAGTGCGCCCAGGCCGACGGACAGGTAACGGTGCCATGCACAAGTGTTTGCGGATGGGGTTTCGCGCATCGAATGACGCCGTACCCGCTGCCCCGAAGCGAGGGGTCCAGGCCAAGGATGACGGGAGAGGATGCAGGATTCGGGCGGAGAGTCGGCTCGATGGCGGGCGCCGGCGCACGTTGAACCCGGTTCAGGCGCTCTTCCATCCGCTTGAATTGCTGCGGCGTGATGCCCATGGGTAAAGTGTGCCAACGCGCGCCGTTTTACAAAAGGAGAAAAGGACCGGTCCTCCGTTCCAACCACCAGCGCCAGACATGGCACCGTCGTGCCGGAATGCGTCAGTGATTCTGACGGGTATTGGGATTTTGGGCGGAGCCTTGCGAGTGAGCGGGGGCGCTGTATCGGACTGCGGGAACCTGACGCGTTTCCACACGCGGGGCGGCAGGCATGCTGGCTTCGGGCATCGGGGTGGCCCGGCGTTCCAGTTCCCTGGATTCCGCCGAAGGAGTCCAGGCGGATGTGCGAATCGCGGGCGGCTGCTGCGCGGTGGCCGAGGGTTGGATGAATGTTTGTTGTTCCCTGTTCTGGAAGTGCGGGGTGTCCTGACGAAACACTCGCGCGTTTTGCTGCTGAATCTGATTCTGAACCGGTGCCGGAGATGTGGTGCGCGGAACGGGCCCCCAGTTTTGGCGCCCCGGGTCCTGAGGCGGCCGTGGATTGATTTGAGTTGAAGGCATCTGGCGCCCTCCAGTCACAGGTTGCTGCAGTCGCGTGGGGTTCTGAACGGGGGCCGGTTGGTTCCTGAATACGGGGATCGTTCCTGCCTGATGCTCGCGCTCGGGGGAATTGACGATGCCGAACTGCTGCCGGCCGGCGTCATGAGTGTAGGCGGGGGTCCTGCCAGCCTGCGGGAGGCTGCCGCGGCGCGGCCCGGGGTTGATGCCTTGACCCACCAACGCCGTCTGGTGCGTCGGGGTCGGCAGATTCGGACGAAAGACCGTCAGGCTGCGGCCATCCCGCTCGACCCGGTCAAAGCGGCCGGCCGTGGGTCCGGCGGCATCGCGGATTTGCAGCCGGTGGATTTGTGTATGGGTTGCGGCGGCAACACGACTCACCGGAACGCCGGCGTTGATGAACGCTCTGTTCTGGCCGAGAACACCCCTGCCGACGACGCTGCGGTCGAAGAATCCATGCACGTCACGCTCGGCAACCAGGTGGCCGCGCAGATGATGATCGGAGACAAAATTCATCCCGACGAAGGCGAAGTCAGCCATCGGCAGACCGAAGCTGAAGCTGAATCCGACGGGGGTACCGAAGTAAGTGAATCCGACTCCCGGTGTGAAGCAGGCCGTGGGTGGCAGCGGCGCCCAACCGCAGTAGGAAGGAGTATATCGCCAGCTCACCCAGGCGGGACCCCAAACGGTGTCCGGCGCCCAACACCAGCCCCAGCGCCGGTGATGAAACCAGCGGCCATAATGAAAGGGAGCCCAGCCCCAGGTGTAGTCGGAAACCCAATACCAGCCGCAATCCGAGTAGGCCCAGTAGCCTCTGTCGCAGTAGGGCCGCCAGGCCGGGTTCGCGGCGACAACCGTGGGCTGCCAGCACCTGCCGTAGCCGCCGATGTTCACCCAATTCCCGTAAGGCGCCAATGAATCATAAAAATAGGCGGAAGCAACGTTGGCTTGTTCGGGCGGCTGACTGCCTTCCACAACCGCGACCGATGGTTCGGACCCGGTTGCTTCAGTCGCAGAATCCGGAGCCGGAGAGGAGGCAGACGTTCCGGTCGCAGGAGCCGATTGACCATTATAGACCGGCGGCGCCCATCCGGCGGCTGAACTGGCTTTCAGTGCCTGATCGTGCTGAATCATCGCCGTGACAACCATCCCGGGCACGCCCGTGTCATTCAGGTAAACGATGGCGTCCGAGTCCAGGTTGAAAGTGCTCGGGGAATTCGTCACAAAGGACAGCATGACGCTTTCGTCCACGCCCGCCTGGGCGAGTTTCAGTACATCGGCGGATGGAGCCGTGAGGTTGACGTTTTGGGGAGGAACGGCTGCTGCGGAAACGATCTGTCCCGGGGCGTTCTCGAGCCGCTCCTCCGCCGCTTCCGGCGACGGCGCGTTTGTGTTCCCTGCCGGCTCAACCGCAGAGGAAGATTGGTTCGTATCGGACGTGATGGCGGGTGCTGAATGTGCCGACTCCTGGTCGCATCCGCCCGCCAGCGGGAGCGCGGCCAGGGCCAGGCCCAAACTCCATGTCCAGAGAATCTCTTGTTTCATAAGGTCCACTCCCAAGCCTACAGGTGTTTATGTGCGGATCACATTAGTTTGACTCGGTTAAAGCGGGGGCTATTCAAAGCGCGAAACTCCTGGTGCCTGACGGCTTACCGTGCCGATCGGAGAGTGTCCACCAAGCCCTATCCCCATCCAACCCAAATGAATGTGTTGCTGTCTTAACGAAGACTTTCGTTCTTCTAATAAAGGGTGCAAACCGGATGGCGTGGGGTGTCGCGGCACTTTTCCTGCTGACTGCGTTGCGGCTTTTAACCAAAATGAGGCAACCCGAGCGTTGCAGGCGAAGGCATCCGAACATGAGTGAAACAAGCATTCTGAAGAAAAGGAAGATTCTGATTGTGGAAGACGAGGCGGATTTTCTGGAGCTGCTCCATTTGCGGTTCAAGGAGGAGGGCTTCGCCATCGCCACGGCCACCAATGGTTTGGATGCCGTCAAAAAGGCCCGCACGCTGTTGCCCGACATGATCCTGCTGGACGTGATGCTGCCTGAGTTGGACGGATTTGCTGTTTGTGAGATTCTGCGCAACGACGCGGCGACGGCCTCGATCCCGATCGTGATGGTCACCGGATTATGCGGCCAGCTTACCCGGTGTGCGGGGATTGAATCGGGTGCGACGGATTTTGTCACAAAACCGACCACTCCGGACGAAATTGTCTCAAAAGCTAGGAATATGCTGGATCGGCGTTCAGCGGTGCCCGGGCCCATTCCCGTCAAAAGCGGCAGGAGCTAGCCGGCAGAGGTGTTCGCAGTCAAGGTTTCCGGCCCACCCGGGCCTGCCAGGGTGGCGGACTTCTTCAGATCGATCACAGACCAACTTCTGGATTACTCCGGCGTGCGGTTGGAACGCTGCCGGTTCGGAGTGGAAAAGCCGACCTGCGCGAATTGCCCGGTCCATTGTTATCAACGCGCGTCCCGCGAGCAGGTCAAGGCGGTGATGCGCCACGCCGCGCCGCGCATGGTGTGGAACCATCCCATCATGAGCTTGGGTCATTGGCTGGACGGGTTCAGAAAAGCGCCGGAAATGTGATTCCCGGTCTGTCAGGACCGGCTTGAAAATCAAAGCGGCCTTTGGGGAGCGTGGGGCAGTTTACGAGGCAAGCACGGACTTGATAGACGTACGGCGGTAAAAGTCTTTGGCAGTGAAATCTCCGCGACGAAGAAGCTCTTGGTTTCCTGAAGCCGCTGACTACCATTTTGCTCTGTTTATTGACGATTCTGCGAATCCGCCCTACGGTTAGCATGATGTTTCGGAAAGCTTTGTTTTTTAGAGCGTCAGTTTGGTTTGTGTTATCGGTGTGCGGGTTTGCGCAAGCGATGCCGCAAATTGTCCAGCTAACGACTCCACAACTCTGGCAACGCGTTGAGTTCAGCATTACTAACGTCCCTGCGGCCACGAATCCATTTGATCCGGATATTATTCGTCTCGACGCCACGTTTACGTTTCCATCCGGACGGACAATGGTCGTGCCGGCATTTTGGTATCAAGCCTATCAGCGTTCACTTTCGGGCGGTTACGAGTATGATACGCCGATCGGTTCAGCTGGATGGCGGCTCCGATTCACCCCGCCGGAGGCTGGCGCTTATTCACTTTCACTCATTGTTCAGACCAATCGGCAGCCTTTCGGTGCGCCGGTTAATACAAGCTTCAATGTTCCCGCCAACACCCCGCCCGCACGGTTTGGATACGTCGGGATTGCAGCCAGCCGCCAATATTTTCAAACCGGCGATGGCCAGGCATTGAGGCTGATCGGCGAGAATGTATGTTGGCCGGATGGACCCGGCACCTACGATTATGATACTTGGTTCTCTGCCATGCAGAACGCCGGTGAAAATTATGCCCGGATCTGGATGTGCCCATGGGCGTTTGGCATCGAGGACACCTCAACTTCACTTGACAATTACTCCCAGCAACCCGCCTGGCAACTGGATTACGTCCTCCAACTCGCCGAACAGCGCGGCATTTATCTGTTGCTCTGCCTGGATTACCACGGCATGTTCGCGACGCAGCCCGATTCCTGGGGCGGCAACAATTATTGGCCGCAGAACCCTTACAACGTCACCAACGGCGGCTCCTGCATGGTGGCCAATGATTTTTTTACCAACACCACCGCAGAAATAATTTACCAAAAGCGTCTGCGCTACCTCGTCGCGCGCTATGGCTACAGCCAAAATCTGCTGGCGTGGGAATTCTTGAACGAGATTGACAACGATTATTCTTTCCTTAACCCCAACGATGTCGCCGCCTGGCATGGCGTGATGGGCGGATGGTTGCACACCAACGATGTGTTCGGCCATCTCGTCACGACCAGTCTCACCGGCGGCAGTGATCGCCCGGAGATTTGGTCATTGCCCCAACTCGACTTCGCGGCCTATCACTCTTATGGCGAGCCCGGGCCGGCCACCCGTCTTGACGCTGTCGCGCAATCCTTTCTCCAAAATTATGGAAAGCCGATGATGGTCGGTGAATTCGGAACTTCCGCGGCAGATTGGAATCGAACCAATGATCCTTATCTGCGGGGATTCCGGCAGGGCGTCTGGGGCGGTGCGCTCAGCGGTTCCGTCGGCATTGCAATGTCTTGGTATTGGCAGAATATTAATAGCGAAAACGACTATCCGATTTATTCAGCGCTCGGCACAATCTTGAACCG
>Ga0224555_1003291_pt1 | contig 16855 bp, 8 predicted proteins | sample 714S23034metaG_FD_180687 | JGI IMG/M metagenome (GOLD analysis project Ga0224555, IMG submission 180687) | Peat soil microbial communities from Stordalen Mire, Sweden - 717 S2 30-34 | ecosystem: Environmental > Terrestrial > Soil > Wetlands > Peat | place: Sweden: Norrbotten County, Stordalen...
ATCAGGCCATCGCCAAAGATCCTGGTTATGCCTTGGCATATTCAGCCCTCGCTGACGTCTATTCTGTCCTTCCTTTCTTCGGTGGGAATCCCGCTGAGGACTTCCCTAAATCGAGCGCCGCAGCCCGCGAGGCTCTTCGCCTGGATCCCGGTCTGGCGCATCCTCACGCCATTCTCGGCAGCAACGAGATGGAATACGATTGGGATTTTGCTGGCGGCGAGGCCGAATTCAGGAAGGCCCTTGCACTCGATCCCAACGATGCCACCGCCCATCAATGGTTCGCGGAGAACCTTGGCATGATCGGCGGCAGAGAGCGGGATGCTCTGTCGGAAATCGATCAGGCTAATCTGCTCGATCCAACGTCGCTCATCATCCGCCGCGTAAAGGGAAGCGTCCTTGTGGCGGCGCGCCGCTACGATGACGCCATTACGGTTTGCCGGGAGTTGCTGCACCAGAACCCAACCTACATCCTTGCCCATGATTGCCTTGGATATGCCTACTGGGGAAAAGGTATGTACCCCCAGGTCATCGAGCAATGGAGTTTTTCCTACGGTCAGTCGGGCAATAGAAACTTCGTTGAGTTTGACGGTGCCGCGGAACGGGGATTCCGATCGGCTGGTTGGCGAGGCGCACTCACCGAAGGCACCAATGTGTTGTTAGGCCAACGGCGGTTCGGTTATGCGTCCCCGTACCAGATTGCTCGCTTTTATGCCGATCTGGGAGACAAAAATAATGCATTCGAGTGGCTAAACACAGCATATAGCGAGCACGACTACCAACTCCGCCAACTGAACACCGATTTTGGGATGGATCATCTACGCCCCGACCCCCGCTTCACTGAATTGGTTCGCAAAGTGGGTTTGCCGAAGGTGCGGTAACCGTTAACCGCTCTCGCTGATCGGAAGAGATACATGACACCACCAAGGAATGCATCGATCTGATCCGAGCGTGCGCGCATCGGGATGCCAAACGGTTCCTAATATTTCGGCTGCGGTCCTTGTCTTACCCAATCAGAAAATCCATGTACTTGATTGAGGGTCGCGTACTACGTTATCTTCGCCACAAATGACCCCCATCCGCGCAATCCCCTTTGAGGCGTTCTTGGCACATCATGCGATGAAGGTGGCGATGGTCGCTGGTTCGTGTTCGACCGCACTTCATCATTTCCAAGGGTGAATTGAGGATTTCCAAAGAACAGCCGGGCCGCTCTTGCTCTTGAAGGACTTCACTGTGCTTCCTTTATGGCCAATGAGCTGCGCATCTATTCGCTCGCCTCAAATTGAGATTCGCGTTCCGAGTGAATCACCGGCTACTCGGCAATAACCATTCGGTAAACACCGGACCAGGCAGAACAAATGAAAACGATTCCTAGATGGCCGGTCGGTTGACGATACCAGGCCAAAGCGCGTTTCCAGCACCGCATTGTCTCGAAACGCGCATTGGTGATTTACCGTCGAGCGGGCTGTTCCCTCCGAGAAGCGAGCTTGCCGGTACTAACGAGACTCTTCTCCTGAAAGACCTTCTGAGACTCGCGTGACGGTCATAGTCGGGGATGCCCTCTGGGTCGTGGCGATCACTCAGTGCATGAGGGGCGCCACTTGATCTATTCTGAAGCCCACCCTCTCGCATCAAATCTGGTTATGGCCCCGAAGCTCACCGACATGTCGACCTGGACTGGACGAACCGGAAAGGATGGTTTGCGTTCCTTCACCGATGAAGACGGCAACTTTTGGCTTGAGCAGAACGCGACCAAGACCTCCAAGTGGGCGAAGCTCGCGAGTAAAGGACACGACGTGGCGTGGGAGTTCGGCGCTAACCGCCGCTATACAGGTCGCATGCTGGTCGATGGCGGGATCCTCACGCCGTCAGAGGCTACGAAGAAGTTTTTGACTGGCGGGCCCTAAGACCTCGTCCAAATGACGGCTCCAAAGCCTATCTGCGATAACAGGCCAATGCACGTTTCTAAATCGGCTTCGCTCGAAACGCGCATTGGCGATTCTGCACTCACAAAGACCGCATCGATCCGCTATGTGGCAACTTGCTCAAAACTCCGTCTTAGCGGTCGCCCAATTCCTGGGCACCTGCACAGCCGACGGCCAAAGCTATATTTCGATGTTGCAAGACCAGTCGCCACAGCCTTCACGACTAAGACGGTGAGCGTCTTCCCGGGGACCGGGTTAGCGAACTGCTTTATCCCATTTGCATCTTGCGGTAGTCTCTGTTCACTCGATAGACGTTTCGGGGAGGTCGCAGAATGACCTGGCATTCGCGCGAGTGGACGAGTCACTTCAGGTTCGCTTTGAAGGCAGGACGCCATTGCCGAAACTTATCATCATGGAGAGCGCGTATGAAATGGTGGCTATTTCCATTGATCGCCGCATATTGCTTGCCGCTCACTGCGCAGGACGGATCTGTCCGAAGAACTGAACACCCCTGTTCTTTGGTCGAAGCCGGCTCTGGCACTTTACGCGCGCAAGATGTCGGTGCCTTCATCCGGGCGTACAACGTTCAGGCTGAGAGATTGCTGAGCCTGCATCTCGAAACCATGCTGCGTGTCTCGGCAGGCAGCGAATTTGGCGTTCCTGGCCATTTGCCCGAGCTTCCGGCGACCGTTGACTTTGTAAGTCCTGTTCTCGTGCACCTATCCGTGCCGTTCCCGCTTACGGGCGCACGCGGGTTCGAGCTTACTGGCGATGCACGTCGATACAGTCTCCTGGTACCAGGAGCCCGCGGCAGGACTTTCTTTACGGGGCCGGTGGACGCGCCAGGGCTGTCTTCAAAGCCGACCGAAAATCTGCGACCTGCGACCTTGATCGAGGCCCTTCGCTGGCCAAAAGCAATGCAGCATGAGAGCCTGCCCGCAAGGCAACCGTCGACTCCCGACGAGATCGTGCTGAAGGTTGCGCCGCAGTCCGGTGGGACTGAGTCGCGGACAGCGAAGATCAAACTGGATCGCGAGGCGGGTACCGTGAGTTCACTGTCGCTGTTGAACTCGACTGGTGAGTCCCTCTCTGAGACTACCTATGCTGACTGGCATCCGGTCGAACAAACTCCCGGCACCTCGGTCGTCTGTTTTCCGGGGACGATCTCCATGATTCAACCCGGGGGGCAGAATTCCATTACTTTGCGAATTTTGCGCGTGGAGTGGAACGCTGCAATTCCTGAGAGGCTGTTCGAACACAACCCGCCCAAAGGGACACCGGTGGTTCAGGTCGGCGCAGCTGGAACTTTTACTGACAAATAAGACAAAACTACCCAGCACCTGATGTAATGTTTGACTATGAAAAGGTCCATCGCCCCCAGTTTGGCTGTGATGTTGGCTCTTTGTTTCGCTGCCTCCAGAGGCAGCGGTCAGTCTCTTGCTCCCGCTTCAGCTACCACCTCTGCGAAGGCTTCGACGCAAATCGGCTTGAGCATCGGCACCCGACCGATGATTGCGGCGTCGAAGATTCCGCTCGAGTTTGAAGCGAATCACGGACAGGCTCCGGCTCAGTTTGATTTTGTTGCCCACGGACAGTCTTATACCCTTGGAATCTCAGCGACTGCAATTGCGTTGACCATCGGCCGACCCGCGTCAGCGCACAACGTCAACCTCACGCAAGTCGCGATGGATCTAAACAACCGCAGCCACGTGGACGCAGTGGAGCACGCCCAATTGAACCTGCGTCTGCTGGGATCAAATCCGGATTCGAAGGCTCGGGGGCTGCAGCCTAAAGAGAGCGTCAGCAACTACTTCATTGGAAGCGACCCTGCAAAATGGCATACCAAGGTCCCCCACTTCGGCAAGGTGGAGCGTTCCAATGTTTATCCCGGGATCGATCTTGCCTTTTACGGAAATCCTCAGGAACTGGAATATGACTTTCGCGTCGCTGCGGGAGCGGATCCGGACACGATTCGCGTTGCCGCCGACGGAGCGTCGGCTGTCGCGCTCGATGGCGATGGCAACCTGGTGCTCACGACGACCGCGGGGGATATCCGGCTGAAGCATCCGAGCGCCTATCAGGAGATCTCCGGAGTTCGCCGGGCCGTGACCAGCGGTTTCAGCCTCGACCCAGACAACACGATCCGTCTAACTACCGGTGCGTATGATCATAGCCGACCCCTGATCATTGACCCGGTGCTGAATTATGGAGCGGCATTTGGCGGCTCTGACGGCAATCAGGCGCTGGGAATGGACGTGGACTCTGCCGGCAACGTCTACCTTACCGGTAACTCCTGCTCGCCTGACTTTCCAACCACTGCGGGAAACTTTCAGAACATGACCACCGATCCGGCGATCTATGCATGCCAGGATGCGTTCGCGTTGAAGCTTAACCCCACGGCATCCGGCTTGATCTACGCAGATTACTTCGGAGGCACAGGCGCGAGCTCTGGAACCCATGTGGCCGTCGATTCGTCTGGAGATTTGTTCGTAACCGGGGCTACGACGTCTCCAAACTTTCCGTTGAGCGGGAACATCGGCCCTCCGGCACCGCAGGCGTGCCCGCTCTTCCAGGCTCCTCAGGATTGCCCGGACGGATTCCTTCTGAAGCTCTCACCGGACGGATCGAGCATCGCGTTCTCGACATTGCTGGGCGGGAGCCAGGCGACAGTGGGTTTTCAGGTCAAGCTGAACCCGGTGACCGGAGATATCGATGTGCTGGGAATGACGAACTCGTCTAACTTCCAGCCGGCCATGACCGGGCCGCAAACCACCTATCAGGGCGGCACCTGCGATAACAATGCCTGTTTGAGCGGATTTCTGCTAGGGTTGGATCCTTCGAGCGGCGCCCTGCGCTACGGGACGTTTCTGGGCGGCACCAAAACTAACTACGACGCCGGACTCGGTTTCGATTCGCTCGGCAACATCTACGTTGCGGGGGCTACGCAGCCACCGCTCTCGAGCAGCCTGGGAAGCGTGACGCACACCTATGCTCCAGCGGGAGGGGTTGCGGCCGGCGGCATGGACATCGTCGTCTCTCAGCTCAAGCTGAGTCAAAACAACCTGAGCGTGGGTTACCTCACCCTCATACAGGGCGAAGGCGATGACATTCCGAGCGGACTGGCCGTGGATGCGGCGGGGAACGCCTATGTCACCGGGTCGACCGCGTCCCTGAGCCTTCCGGTAACGGCCGGCGCGTACCAGAGCTCGAACAACGGCGGCGACTATTTCGGCTGTCTTTGGACGCTCGGCTATCCGCCGGTAACCTGCGGCACGATCTTTGTCGGCAAGGTCGACCCGACTGGCGGGCTCTCGTTCCTTACGTACCTGGGTGGAAGCAGTACGGACTGGGGCGAAGCCATTGCCGTCGATTCGCTCGGCAATATCTGGCTGACGGGCGCAACCACCTCGAACGACTTTCCGTTCACAAAGGATGCCTACGGTCTCGTCGCCGGGTATGACTTCAGTCCCTTGCTCGCCGAAATGAGCAACAACGGCCAAACGCTCTCCTTTGCGTCGCCAGTTGCGGGTCTTTTCGGTCGCGCAACCGACTTGAAGATCGACAGCAGCAACGACGTCTTTCTGACCGGATACGCCTACACGGCTCCCGCTACGCCAGGCACCTACTCGAATAATGAGTCGCCCCTGCAGCCTCTGCAGTATCCTTTGTTTGTGCAGAAGTGGACGGCTGGCGCCGAGCCGGTCCTCAGCGTGTCCTCCAACGCGCTGGCCTTCGGTCCAACATTGATCGGATCCATCAGCCCAGCCCAAACCGTGACGCTCTCGAACACCGGCGCGGGCGCGCTTGAGCTAGGAATCCAGACGGTCTCCACATCGGCTACAGGCAGCGGAAGCCCATTTATGGAGTCGGACAACTGCGGATCGCTGCTCGCGCCGAACAGTACGTGCACCTTAACGGTCCGTCTTGAGCCGTTTCCGTCTTCGGCAAACTGCACGGTCGCGAATGGATGTGCTCCGCAGCAGCAGATCGGAGCCATCGTCATTCAGAACAACGCGCCTTCTGGAACGCAGAACATCACTTTAACAGGCACCTCAGGCGTCGGTCCCGTGGTTGCGATCGCTCCCAGGGCGATCACATTCCCGTCCCAGATTGCCGGGACGTCAAGCGCCGCGCAATCTGTGCAGATCTCCAACCAGGGCGACATCAACCTGGTCGTTGCGAGCGCCACCCTCGGCGGGGCAAACGCCGCGGACTTCCAGCTGACCAATTCCTGCACGGCTGCGCTCCCTCCCGGTAATTTCAATAATGTTTGCCAGGTCGCGATCATGTTCAGCCCCGCCGCCTCTGCGACCGGGAATCGCACCGCAACACTGACCTTCGTCGACAATGCAGCCGATAGTCCGCAGTCGATTCCCATCACCGGGACCGTGGCTTCGGCGGCGGCCGCGCTTTACGTCTATCCAAATCCCATTTCTTTCGGTTACGCGCTCATCGCCGGCCCGAACTATATAGCACAGGCCACCGCTGACATCACAAACGTCTCTTCTTCTACGGAAGTGCTGGTCACTGGAGTGACGATCGGGGGTCCGAACGCCGCGGATTTCAACTTGCTGCCTAACGGGAACAATGGTCAGTTAGCGCTCAATCCCGGCACTGAAGGCGCTATCGGTTTCTACTTCAACCCAACCTCTGGTCCTGACGGTCCAAGAACGGCGACGGCCACGCTGACCACCAATCCCGTGATACCCGGTCTTGCACCGATCCCATTGCAGGGGGTGGCGGCGACCAGCACTGACCCGGGCATCTCCATCTACTCAAACCCTTCGCCGATGGATCTCGGCAGTGTGCAAGTGGGCCAAAGCTCTCAAGGCGGGAGCACCTACCTGCTGATCGGCAATATTGGTAGTTACTGCTCAACTACGCCTTGCGGCGGTCCGCTGGTTATCTCCTCCATCGCTTCCGGGCTGAGCGACTACACGGTCGTCAGTCAGCCGGGCAGTCCTGCGAATTGCGCCGCATTCCCTGTGACGATTCCAGTGGAAGGTGAATGCGGTTTCAACGTTATCTTCACGCCAACCCAGGCGGGAACCCGAAACACGACGCTGACCGTCAATTCGAACGATCCAGGCGGACCGCAGAGCGTTCCGGTGACCGGCACAGGACTGTCGCTTCCCATCGGAAACCTGTCCGCGACTGCGTTGAACTTCGGCTATGCGGCCATCGGAGTCTCCAGTCCGCCGGTTACCGTAACTCTGACGAACGGGGGCAGCAGCCCGCTGACCATCTCAAGCGTCTCCTCCTCTGTCAACTTCGCGGTGCAATCGAACGGCTGCTCGACGCCGGTCGCGCCGGGCGCTTCCTGCACGATCGGTGTCACCTTCACGCCGCCAACGGCCGGAGGCTTCTCCGGCACGCTCACGGTCGCTGACAACGATGCGCTCGGAGGCCAGCAGATGGTATCCCTCAGCGGTATTGGCGCGACCGGCGCATCGCTGATGATCTCCCCGAACGCCGTCAACTTCGCCAGCCAGGGAATCAACACAACATCCACGCCGCACGCCATCACTCTGACGAACTTTGGCGATACCGTCATCACGTTCCCTGCGAACGCCTTTGCCGTATCGGCCGGGTTCACCATCGCCAGCAACACCTGCGGATCCACCCTGGCGCTCCAGGTAAGCTGCGTGGTCGACGTGGAGTTTGCCCCGACCACTTTGCTCGCCACATCCGGGACGCTCAGCATCAGCGACAACGCTCGCGGCAGTTTGCAGCGGGTCAACCTCCTCGGAACTGGCCTCGCCGCTTCAACAACCTACTTGACCTCGTCGGCCAATCCATCCTCCGCGGGCCAGGCTGTCACCTTCACGGCGGGCGTCGTTCCCGTCGTCTTGGGAGTCAGCGTCCAACCAACCGGCAGCGTCACGTTCTTCAACGGCACCACCGCTATCGGAACCGCGACCTTGCCCCAGAGCGACTCGGCCACGCTGACCACATCCACGCTCCCCGCCGGCACGAACGCCATCACCGCGGTCTACAACTCCGACAGCAACTTCGCACAATCGACCTCGAACGTAGTGAATCAGGTCGTCAACTCGGCAAACCAGGTCAACACCACCACGTCGCTGATGTCGTCGGTCAATCCATCGACTGCCGGCCAGTCCGTTACCTTCAGCGTAACGGTGGCCGGAACCACCAGCAACTCGCCGCTGCCGACCGGAACCGTGACCTTCTACGACGGCACCTCGCCACTCGGAAGCAACACCCTCAACGGCAGCGCCCAGACCAGCTTCAGCACCGCCAGCCTAAGCACCGGTTCGCATTCGATTACCGCCGTGTACGGATCGGACGCGAACTACGCCACATCGACATCTCCGGCGGTAACGCAGGCGGTCAACGCGCCGCCGCAGGTGAGTACAACGACAGCCCTGATCTCGTCCCAGAATCCGGCGACCTCCGGCCAATCCATCACCTTCACCGCAACCGTGTCCGGGACCACGAACAACTCGCCGCTGCCTACTGGGAGCGTTGTCTTCTACGACGGAACGACATCGCTTGGCAGCGGAACGCTCAACGCAAGCGCGCAGGCAACCTACACCACTTCAGCCCTCGCGCTCGGATCACACTCCATCACTGCGGCATACGGCTCCAGTTCGACGTACGCGGCATCCACTTCTCCGATCCTTACTCAGGTGATCGACGCGCCGGGAAAGGTGAGCACAACTACGACACTCGCTTCCTCTGCCAATCCGGCGGGACTCGCCGCGTCCATCTCGTTCACAGCCATCGTTGCCGGGGTAGGCTCCAGCACTCCGGCCCCCACTGGCACGGTCAACTTTCTCGACGGCGCTACAGTGCTCGGCTCAGGCACGCTGAACGCCTCCGGGACCACATCTTTTGCGACCAGCGGGTTGGCGCAGGGCTCGCACAGCATCACCGCTCAGTACTCAGGCGACTCGAACTATCAAATGTCGACATCCAGCGCACTTTCTCAGGTCGTCTCCGCGGCACCCAGCTTCAGCCTTTCGCTTTCGCCCGCCACGCTTACATTGGCGGCGGGACAAAGCGGGACTTCGACGCTCACGCTCATCTCTGCCGCTGGTTTCAATCAGTCGGTGAGCTTCGCCTGTTCCGGGCTTCCACAATTCGCGACCTGCACCTTCAATCCAGCAAGCGTAACTCCGACTGCGAACGGGACCGTCACTTCGACCGTGACCATAACGACAAACGTAGCCAGCGCTGCTGTTCGCGGCGAGTCAAGAGGTCCGGGAAACGGTAAAACGTACGTGGCCTTTATAGGCTTCGGACTGATTGCCCTGTGGAGGAAGAGAAGCACGATCGCTACGAAGTCAGGTTATGTGGTCTTGATCCTGCTCGTCGGGCTGCTTGGAGCAGTGGCCGTCAACGCCTCAGGTTGCGGTGGTGGTGCAGCTCACCTAACGCCTTCTGGGGCCAGTTCCGTCACGATCATCGCATCGGCCGGTACAGTCCAGCAGAGTCAAACCCTAACTTTGACAGTCCAGTAGCGGGGAATGGCGTCTAGAAGTTCTTTCAGGCAAACCTTACTTGGCGAGAACAGGCCAAAGCACTCATTGAAAGCCGGTTACGGGCTATTGCCGGGATGACTCCCGGAAAACGCTGTAGCGGCTTGCAATCCCGCCTGGGGCCGTTCTTCGATTTACGTGAAACCGCCATATGCGCGAACTGCGCGGCTGCTACTGGCGGCCGAACTGCCTGCAATGTGGCTTGCGGCAACTTCGAATCGGGGTGCCTTTCCCCCGTTGAAGTGACCGGACTTGCCGGTTATCGCGGGGCACTGCATAGCTCCGGCAGGATGCTGAGAATGATTCTGGCTTTTTATAATGCTTCAGAAAGCAATCCGCTCGACCTCATCGAGTTCGATCTGATCGTTGCGCCGGTCATAGAGTCCGGTGGTTCGGGCAGACTCGTGGCCGGCCATCTGCTGCGCGATCTCCAGCTTGCCGCCGTTTTGCAGGTAGGTGGTGATCCCGGTGGCGCGGAAGCTGTGGGCGCTGATCTTGGTTCGTAGTCCTGCAGCTCGGGCCCGCCGCTGAATCATCATGTGCACATTGGCCTGGGGCAGGGGAGTGCGATCCGTCAGCCGGCCATGGCGCAGGGTAGGGAAGAGCGGAGCCTCGGGTTCGGCGCCGAGCCCGGACGCCGCAACCCACTCCTCTAGATACTGGTCCAGGTTGTGATGGCAGGGAAGCTCGGTCACCTTACCCCCCTTCTCATGCAGCCGTACCCATCCGCGGCGCTTCTGAACATAGAAGTCTTCAACCTTCATTCCGGTGGCGGCGCCGACGCGGGCGAAGGTGTAACCCATCAGGGCGATCAGGGCGCGATCACGGAGTCCGAGCAGGGAAGTGGTGTCGATCGCGGCGAGCAGCTCATGCATCTCCTCGGCCGAGAGGACGGAGGTCTTGCCCTTGCGGACGCTATGCTTCGGTCCTCGTACCGCATGCGCCGGGTTGCTTTCCATGATGTGACCGGTCACCAACCAGTCAAAAAGCATCCGGATTGCAGCGAGGTGTTGCTTGACGGTCGGCTTCGAGTGCGTGCGGCCGAGCTGCTCGACATACGCCGCCACGTGCATCGGCGTCACCCCGGACAGATCCCCCAGGCCTTTCTCCTGGCACCAGGCGGCGAATCCCTCGACGGCCTTAAAGTAGGCGCGCCGGGTGTTCGGGTTGCGGATGTTGACGGTGAAGAACTCCCAGAAGCGGCGGACGCTATTGGGGGCGCTTTGGAAAAGCGCCGGCAGGCGTTCAGAGCCGAAAACAGCCGGCACGGAGAGATCGAGTGTAGGGGGAGGCATGGAGCTTAGCCCTGTTTTCTCGCCTGTTCGCGCAGGTGTTTCTCGAAAGCCTTCTTTGATTCTTCGGCAAAGGCTTTCACGATGGGGTTGCTGTGATACCGGGAGGCCTTCTGGTCGACGGCCTGCTTCATCTCCCGAATGGCACGCTCGACACTCTCAGGGTCGCCAGGAGTAAAGCTGACCTTGGCAAATTCACCGTCGAGGGAGTTGACGGCCGTTTGCATTTCCTTCAGCTCCCGTTGCAGCTTTTCCATGCCCGACATGTCGATCTTGATGTTCATCCCGCCTCCTCGATCAATATATGATAATGCAGAGCATCTTTAGCGCACCGGCCCGGCGCTCGGCATCTGCGATGTCTCCGAGCAACTTGCGCCGCCGCGCCGCCACGCTAAAAATGCTCTGCATTATCATGCGTAGTAGGAGCGATACGATGGACGGCCGGAGACCGAGTTGCGGCTTGTGCAGCAGCGGGGGGACAGACTGCACGTGAATACGCCTATAGTCAGTAACGAGGAAAGCTGTTTGAAGCTCTACTTCAGAAGCGCGATTCCTCTCATTGCTCTTATCTAGCGGCCGTGGGAGACCGGATACCCTTCATGGACCCGTTTCCGTGCTAATCGGAGTGTCAATCGGCGAGCCTGCTCTATAGTGGCGTCGGGTGCCATTTTTGCCCGCGCAGCCTACTGATGTGTGATTGTTCGAGCAGAGGAGTTTATGCCGTTAACCGGATTTGGTGATGACGCTGGCGAAAAGCAGGGTGGTCCTGACGGCACCATGGAATTTCGGCGCCAAGAGGCGCTGCTCAAGGCGGGCGCTCTGCAGAGCGCGATCTTCAACAGCGCCAATTTCTCGAGCATCGCCACGGACGCGAATGGCGTCATTCAGATCTTCAACGTTGGGGCGGAGCGGATGCTGGGCTACACGGCCGCGGAAGTGATGAACAAGATCACGCCAGCCGACATTTCCGATCCGCAGGAAGTGATCGCACGTGCCGCAGAGTTGAGCCTCGAACTTGGAACGCCGATTACGCCAGGCTTTGAGGCCTTGGTGTTCAAGGCCTCGCGCGGGATCGAGGACATCTACGAGCTGACCTACATCCGCAAGGATGGCAGCCGGTTCCCGGCGGTGGTGTCGGTCACGGCGCTGCGCGACGCGCAGAACGCCATCATCGGCTATCTACTGATCGGCACCGACAACACCGCGCGCAAGCTGGCGGAAGAGGCGCTGCTCCAGGCGGGCGCTCTGCAGCGAGCGATCTTCAACAGCGCCAACTTCTCGAGCATCGCGACGGACGCGAAGGGCGTCATTCAGATCTTCAACGTCGGGGCCGAGCGGATGCTGGGCTACGCGGCCGCGGAAGTGATGAACAAGATCACGCCGGCCGACATCTCCGATCCGCAGGAAGTGATAGCACGTGCCGCAGCATTGAGCCTCGAACTCGGAACCCCAATTGCGCCAGGCTTTGAGGCGTTGGTGTTCAAGGCCTCGCGCGGGATTGAGGACATCTACGAGCTGACATACATCCGCAAGGATGGCAGCCGGTTCCCGGCGGTGGTGTCGGTCACGGCGCTGCGCGACGCGCAGAACGCCATCATCGGCTATCTGCTGATTGGCACCGACAACACCGCGCGCAAGCAAGCGATAGAGCTGGAGTATGCCAGCCGCATGAAGAGCGAGTTCCTCGCCAACATGTCCCACGAGCTGCGCACGCCGCTCAACGGCATCATCGGCTTCACCGAGTTCCTGATTGACGAAAAGCCCGGCCCGCTCCGGCCCAAACAGAAGGAGTATCTGAGCGACGTGCTCAACAGCGCGCGCCACCTGCTCCAGCTCATCAACGACGTGCTCGACCTGGCCAAGGTCGAGGCCGGCAAGATGGAACTGTACCCTGAAATCTTCTCCGTGCGCATGGCCGTCGAGGAAGTCACCGCCGTCATCAAGAATATCGCCGGCAAGAAGCACATTACTGTGGGTATTGAGGTGAGCGACGGACTCGACGCCATCACGCTCGACCAGCACAAGTTCAAGCAGGTGCTCTACAATCTGCTTTCCAACGCGGTGAAGTTCACGGACGAAGGCGGCCAAGTGGACATCCATGCGCGCAGGCTGGACCCGCACCAGCTCGAAGTGCAGGTTCGCGACACCGGCATCGGCATCAAGGCGGAGGACATCAAACGGCTCTTCGCCGAGTTTAAGCAACTGGATTCCGGCACCGCGCGGCGCTTTGGGGGCACTGGACTCGGCCTGGCGCTAACGAAGAAGATCATCGAGTTCCAGGGCGGACGCATCGGCGTGCAGAGCGAACCGGGCAAGGGCAGTGTGTTCACCGTCGTCCTGCCGGTGATGGCGGGAGAAGGGCAGACGGCATGAGCGCAAAAATCCTCGTCGTGGAAGACAACTCCACCAATCTCAAGCTCGTCTCCGACGTGCTCGAATTCGAGGGCTACGACATCCTCAAGGCCGTGGACGCCGAGGAGGCGCAGGTCGTCCTCGCCGCTACCCTGCCCAACCTCATCCTCATGGACATCGCCCTGCCCGGCATGGACGGACTCACGCTCACGCGCAAACTCAAGGCCGAGGAGCGCACCCGCGGCATCCGCATCGTCGCGCTCACGGCCTTCGCCATGAGAGGCGACGACCAGAAGGCGTTCGACGCCGGTTGCGACGGCTACATCACCAAGCCCATTGACACGCGCAAGCTGCCCGACCAGGTGGCCCTGTTTCTGGCCCGCGCAAGCGGTCAATCACGGAGAAGCCGCATAAAAATCCTCATCATCGAAGACCGCGCTGTGGATCTCAAGCTCGCGGATCTCGTCCTGAGCACCGACGGCTACGATGTCAGTACGGCCGAGGCTGCCGAGCAGGCCTTCGCCGCTATCAGAGAAGGCCGCCCGCAACTCATCCTCCTCGACCTCGACCTGCCGGGCATGGACGGCCTCGAGATAGCCCGCAAGCTCAAAGGCGAGCCCGACACGCTCGCCATCCACATCGTCGCTGTCACCTGCTATCCCGAACAATATCCGAAGGCCACCGCCCTGGCTGCCGGTTGCGATGCCTACCTTCTGAAGCCGATCAACACACGTAAACTGTCCGACCAACTCAACGCCGTCGCCGAAGGAAGCGACGCGTTCAACTAGTAGGCGAAAGAAAAACCCCATGAACCTCCTCATCGTTGACGACGATCCCACGAGCCTGAAGCTGCTTCGCACCCAACTGGAGTCCGAAGGCCACGCGCTCTTCGAAGCCCATGACGGCGTGGAGGCGCTCGCCCTGCTCAACCGCCAGCGAATTGACGCAGTCATCTCCGACGTCCTCATGCCGCGCCTGGACGGCTATCGGCTCTGCCACGAAATCCGCAAGCACGCGCGCCTGCGCGACCTGCCCATCGTCATCTACTCCTCCACCTACACCTCTCCGGGCGACGAGAAACTAGCGCTCGACGTGGGCGCGAACAAATACCTCAAGAAGCCAGCCTCCGTTGCAACCATCGTCGCCGCGCTGCATGAAGTCATCGCCCAGCCCCACGCCGCACCGCGCGCGGAGGCGCTGGGGGAAGTCGAGGTGCTCAAGAATTACAACGAGCGGCTGGTGTCTAAGCTGAAGGAGAAGAACACCGAGTTGATGGCCGCAGCGGGCAAGTTTCGCTCCTTGGTTGAGCAAACCATCGTCGGCATTTATATCGTTCAGGATGACCAGATCGTTTATGTGAACCCAAGGATGGCGGAAATCTTCGGTTGGTCGGAGGAGGAGATGACTTCACGGACGGTCTACGACTTTATCGTGCCGGAAGACCGTGCATTGGCTCGCGAAAACATACGCAATCGGATTTCCGGCGCGGTGAGGAGCGGCCACTATTATCTGCGGATGCTCCACCAGTCCGGGTCCGTGTTGCAGATCGAGCTTCACTCCAGCCGGATGGATTATAACGGAAGGCCCGCGGTGATGGGGACGCTGCTGGACATCACCGAGCGCAAGGCAGCGGAAGTCAGGATCAGGCACCTGAATCGCGTATTAGCCGTGCAGAGCCGCATCAGTTCGCTCGTCGTGCGCGTGCGCGACTGCGACGAGCTGTTCAGGGAGGCGTGCCGGATCGCGGTCGAGGTGGGTGCATTCAGTATGGCGTGGATTGGCCTGATCGCCCCAGACAGCCCGATGGTCCGGGTCGCCGCCAGTTTTGGCGATCACGCTGACGAATATCTGCGGGGCATCGAAATCTCGACGGATACCGACACCCCGCTCGGGCAAGGTCCGACGGGTACCGCGATCCGCGAGAACCAGCCAGTCTGGATTCAGGATTTCCAGCATAACGCGCTCACCGCACCGTGGCATGAGCGTAGTGCGCGCTTCGGCTTGGGCGCTGTGGCCTCGCTGCCTCTGCATCGGGAGGGTGTCCCTATTGGCGCTCTTGGCCTGTATGCCGACGAGATCGGCACCTTTGACGACGAGGAGAAGCGGCTGCTTGTGGGACTGGCCAGCGACCTGTCCTTCGGGATTGATTACATCGAAAAAGAGAAAAAGCTCACCTACCTCGCCTACTACGATGTGCTGACCGGACTCGCGAATCGCACCCTGTTTCTCAATCGGGTGGCGCAGTACCGGCGCAACGCTGTGAGCGGTGGGCACAAGCTTGCGGTATGCCTGATCGATCTGGAGCGGTTCAAGAATATCAACGACAGCCTCGGCCGCCCGGCAGGAGACAAGCTCCTGCAGAAGGTCGCGAGGTGGCTGACGCGCGAGATAGGGGACGCCAACCTGTTGGCGCGACTGGATGCGGACCATTTTGCCGTGGTGCTGCCGGAAGTAAAGCAGGAAGGCGACGTGGTGCTGCTTGTCGAGAAATGGATGAAAGCTTTTAATGACCATCCGTTCCACCTGAAGGGCGCCACGTTCCGGATCAGCGTCAGGGTTGGGATATCGCTGTTTCCGGATGCAGGCAGCACCGCGGAAACGTTGTTCAAGAATGCCGAGGCAGCGCTCAAACAGGCCAAGGCGAGCCGCAATGAATACCTATTTCACACGCAGAAAATGACCGAAATGGTGGCCGACAAGTTCGCCCTGGAAAATCAGTTGCGCGAGGCGCTCGACAAGAAAGAATTCATACTCCATTACCAGCCCAAGGGGAACCTCGTGAGCGACAAGCTCACCGGCGCCGAGGCGCTGATCCGATGGAATGATCCGCGCACGGGTCTGGTGCCGCCGGAGCGGTTCATTCCGATCCTGGAAGAAACCGGATTGATCTATGAAGTCGGGCGCTGGGCGCTGGGCAAAGCCATCGAAGACTACCTGCGCTGGCGCAGCGCGGGCCTGCCTGCCGTGCGCATCGCGGTGAACGTATCGCCGCTGCAACTGCGCAATCCCGGCTTCATCGGCGAGATCGAGCAGGCAATCGGGATTGACCCGCATGCGGCGGCGGGACTGGAGTTGGAGATCACCGAAAGCGTGATGATGCAGGACGTCGAGCACAATATCGCCACGCTGCGGGAGATTCGCGCCATGGGCATAAGCATCGCCATCGACGACTTCGGCACCGGCTTCTCCTCGCTCAGCTACCTGTCGAAACTGCCGCTGGACACGCTGAAGATCGATCGCTCGTTCGTGATCGACATGACGGCCACGCCGGAGGGGCTGGTGCGGGTGTCCACCATCATCATCCTGGCGCATTCGCTGAAGCTCAAGGTGGTGGCGGAGGGCGTCGAAACCGAGGAGCAATCGCGCCTGCTCCGGTTGCTGGGCTGCGACGAAATGCAGGGTTTTTTATTTAGCAAACCGGTGCCGAGCGATATCTTCGAAACAGGATATCTGGCGCGGCCTCCCAGTCTTTTCCAATTGAAGGATGAGCCTGAAGGGTGCGACGGGTAGCCTTGGAGGCCGATCTTCGAAACTGCTTCTCCGAATCCGATGCCAGGCTTGAAGGCTCAGACCACCGGAACTGGTAAGCGCAAGCCTTAAGTCGGTTCACTCTGTTCCATTGCTCCCCATCCCCCATAGAGGGCCCAAAACCGGCTGCGCTCCTCCTTGTGCGCCTTGGCTTCGTAGAGCGCCTGATCGGCCTGGCGCAGGAGGGTGTCGGATCTGTCTACCTGCGCGGAAGAGTACGGGCACACCCCCATACTGAGGCCGACGCTCACGCTCTGTC
>Ga0224555_1003292_pt1 | contig 16855 bp, 17 predicted proteins | sample 714S23034metaG_FD_180687 | JGI IMG/M metagenome (GOLD analysis project Ga0224555, IMG submission 180687) | Peat soil microbial communities from Stordalen Mire, Sweden - 717 S2 30-34 | ecosystem: Environmental > Terrestrial > Soil > Wetlands > Peat | place: Sweden: Norrbotten County, Stordalen...
CCAATTTCCCCATGGTTCGCGAACCATGGGGAAATTGGGCTTTTGGATCACTGGAACTGCACGTAACGCGATTGCGTACACTGGTTGGAGAGAGATTCGGAGCATGCATCGTTCATGAAGAAAATTCTCCTGATAATTCTTGCCGTAGTGGTTGCCGGTGGGCTCGTAGCCTTCATGGTCATCAAGCAGCAGTCCGGCTACACCAAGGTTCTGACAGCTACAATCGCGCGCGAGGACCTGTCAACGGTGGTTAGCGGCACCGGCCAGATCAAGCCAAAGACTTACGTCGTTCTAGGCGCTACCGCCATGGGACGCGTTACCCATCTCTATGTAAAGGAAGGCGACCTGGTCAAGAAGGGCGAGACCGTTGCCACCGTTGAAAATGTCCAGCAGCAGGCCTCGCTTTCCAGCCAGGAGGCGGCTATCTCCGCGGCCAGAACCGACATCCTCTCCGATATCGCCGCGGAGAAAACCGCCGAGGCCAATGTCGAACACGCCAAGGCCGATCTGGAACAGAAGAAGCTGGATTGGGATCGCGCCCAGGCCCTTTATTCGGCCGGAATTCTGGCCAAGCAGGATTACGACGCCAAGAAGGCGGCTTACGACACCGACGTCGCTACGGTTTCCCAGGCCGTGGCCCAGGTCAATCAGGCCAAGGCCAACACCGACTCCCTGCGCGGCCACCTGCAGATGCAGGTAGCCACCCTGCGCGTCAACCAGAATGCGGTCGACCTGACCATGGCTGTGGCGCCGTTTGACGGAATCGTGACCAATGAGCCGGTCCGCGAGGGCGAAACCGTCGTCCAAGGCATCCAGAACACCGAGGGTTCCACTTTCATGACCTTGGCGGACATGAGCGTCGTCACCGCCGAGGTCAAGGTGGACGAGACGGACATCGTCAACATCCAGCTCGGCCAGCCCGCCGACGTCACCGTCGATGCTCTGCCCGGAAAGGTCTTCAAGGGCCACGTCACGCTGGTAGGAGATCAGGCGCTGCTCCGTTCCACAGGCATAGCCACTTCGCAATCCACCACGGGAACCGAGGAGGCCAAGGACTTCAAAGTCGTGGTTACTTTGGACGGTCCCATCGACGAACTGCGCCCTGGCCTTTCCTGCACCACCAAGATCACTACGGCCCACAAGCCGAATGTGCTTTCTCTTCCCATTCAGGCGCTGACCATGCACGATCCGGCGTTAGACGCCGCCAAGAGCAAGGGCGATGTGCAGGCAGCAACTTCGTCCTCGGTTCAGGCGAAATCTAACCCGGTGCAGGGCGTGTTCGTCGTCGATAAAGACAAAAAAGGCAGACTTCGGGCCAAGTTCATCCCAGTAACCACCGGCATCACCGGCGCCACCAATATCGAGGTGCTCTCCGGCCTGAACCAGGGGCAGGAAGTGGTCACCGGCCCGTACAAGACGCTGCGCGACCTGAAAGGCGGCTCGCTGTTGAAGCGCGACACCGTCAAAGTAGTGCTTCCATCCGGAGGCAGCAGCTAACAGCAAAGGCAATCCTGCAGCGACGGGCAATGGCGCGGAAGGCGGCAGACCAGCAGACTATCTGCCCGGCGCCAAGCGGGACTGGCAAGGCAACCACCGGAACAAAGGATGAGATTCGGATGGCAATGGACAGCTTGATCATCGATGAAGCGGCGCAATCCGTGGCTCCGCCCTCGAGCGACATCATCGTGGTGGAAAATCTGTGGCGCACGTACGATATGGGCTCCGAGCAACAGGTCCAGGCCCTGCGCGGGGTCTCGCTGCGCATCAAGCGCAACGAGTACGTGGCTATCATGGGCCCCTCCGGCTCGGGAAAGTCCACGCTGATGAATCTGATCGGCTGCCTCGATACTCCGTCCGAGGGAAGGTACTGGCTTAACGGCCAGTTGGTGAGCGAACTGGATGACGACCAGTTGGCGCGCATCCGCAACAAGGAGATCGGGTTTGTCTTTCAGACATTCAACCTGCTGGCCAGGGCCACGAGTTTGCATAACGTGGAGCTGCCGCTGATCTACAACGGAACGCCGGCCGCCGAGCGGATTGCGCGCGCCAAGGAAGCCCTGGCCGATGTGGGCCTGGAATCGCGCATGAACCACAAGCCGAACGAACTCTCCGGCGGACAGCGCCAGCGCGTGGCCGTGGCGCGCGCCCTGGTGAACCATCCCTCGATCATTCTGGCCGATGAGCCGACGGGGAATCTGGACTCGAAGACCGGCAACGAGATCATGGCCCTGTTCGACACGCTGCATTCCAGCGGCAACACGATCGTGCTGGTGACCCACGAGCCGGATATCGCGGAGTATGCGCATCGCGTGGTTCATATCCGCGATGGCCAGATCTTCTCCGACGAGCCTTCGAAGCGCTTCAAGTAACTCGATTCAAAGGATGGGTTTGTGGCGGGTGCCGAGCAACCGGCTGGTGGCTTTCGTGTGCTCATTTTTTACAGCGGTACAGCGCCTGTCCGGCGTCATTTCTCTCGGCTGTAAACTATTGACTTTAATTTAGTTAGGATGAAGCGTACTGGCGTACAGCGACTGTACTTCGGGCTATTTCTTTTCCTAAACGATTGATTCTAATTAGGTTCGATAGGGGTTCACAGTTTCACAGCCGAAAAGATGAAAAGTGGAGGGGGGGGCATTTTCTCCATAAGCATTTCTATTTGAATGGCTTGAAGAGCAGAAGATTCGCCCGAAAGAGCGCAAGAAAAGCGGCTGAACTGCATCCGAGCCGATGGCGGAGAACTTGGGAGAGATTTGGGCGGTTCTTTTCATGGGTTATCAGTCCGGCTGGGGCGCTCTTCCTCTCTATTCCCATTGTGCGCCGGGAGGCGGTTATTCTCTGCGAATGCCATGGACTGCGGACTGAAGGAAGGACGTCAGCATCATCCAAGGCGAGAAAGCAATCCTGGATAGGAGTTATCGGATGGGGCACCCGGTTTTCATCCCCGATGCCGCAAACTCTTCCGTACAGGCGGCTCAAGAAACTCCGCGGCGCGCCTGCGCCCTGGTTGAGGCCGACTGGCCCGAATTCCCCTTGATCGCTTGATCTTGAAACAACCGCAGTCCAGCTCAGGAGAACTGGGCGAGATCCATGCCCAGCTTGTAGGTTTCGCCGTGAGCCTCAAGCTCTTCCCACGTGACCTCGCGATGGCGGAGGCCGGCCATGCGGCCCATCATGCAACTGAGCGCGGTTTCAACGCCGGCGGCAATCTGGTTGTGAGCCGGACCGTTGACAATGCTGTCGATGAAGGTGCGCTCCTTGTCGCGGTCCGCGAAGGCGAGATTGTCCTGGAAATTGCCGCTGGCGGAGAATTTGCCGGTGGCTGTGGAGGCTGGCGCATCCTGCCAGGACCACTTCTGCGATCCGACGATCTCGACCTGACCGGCGTATGGGATGGTGGCCGCGCCTTCGGAACCGAAGAGGCGCAGGCCGGCTTCGAACATGCCATAGTCGCCGAACTGCGTGGAGACGAATGAGACGCGAACGTCGTTGGGATAAAGGAAGTCGACCTGGCAGTTGTCCCAGCAGTCGCCGGCGTGGGTGAGGATGTTGCGGCCTCCGGTGGCGATTGCCTTGAGCGGGCGCGCACCCAGAATCCAGTTGCAGAGATCGACGATGTGGATGTTTTGCTCGACGAGGATGTCTCCGGAGATAGCGCGGTCCCAGAGCCAATTGCGGAGGCGATATTCGTCGTGAGCCGCGCCGGGAAAGACTTTTTCTTTTGAGGCGGGGGCGTAGTACCAGGCGCTGACGGAGGCGATTTTGCCGAGGGCTCCGGCCTTGATCTTTTCTGCGATGGCGGCGATGGGCGGCGCGTTGCGGCATTGGAAGCCCACGTCTACGCTCTGCGCGGGACGCACGCGTTTGGCGATTGCGAGGGCCTGTTTGGCCTGCTTGATGTCGATGCCCACCGGCTTTTCGCAATAGACATGCTTGCCGGCGGCGACGGCGGCCTCGAGATGTTCGACGTGAAAGAAGGGCGGAGTGGAGATCTGGATCAAGTCGACCTCGGGCGACGCGGCGAGCTGCTCAAAGGTGTGCGGACCGCGGAAGAGGAGTTTGCTGTCGATCGCGGCGCGGCCAAGACTGGCGTTGAGTCGATCGAAGTGCGTGTGGCCGGCTTCGAGCTGGGAGGGAAATAGATCGGCGAGCGCCACTACTTGCGCAATGGTGTTCTGCGAAAACGAAGTTGCGACGTGGGTGCCGCGGCCTCCGCAGCCAATCAGCGCTAGGCGCACGGCGGAGTTGGCCTGGTAGCCGAATGCAGCTTTGGGCTTGAGCAGGAGTAGCCCGGATGCGATTGCGGCGGTGGTCTGAATGAATTCTCTGCGTTGCATGGCGTGCCTTTCGTGGTGAGGAAAGTTTACCCCGTAGCACCCATCTAAATCCTGTGCCAGAACCAGAGGCTCTCGAGACACACGGGAGCTCCGTTGCTCAATGGAAGTTATTTGTCTCGATGGGGCGTCACAGCCGCGGTTTCAGAACGCGGCGAAGATTTCGCTTCCCGTGCACAATCGCGACAACCTGAAGCGGAGTTGTCTCTGGCCGGTAGACAATCGCGTAGTTTCGATACCGGGTCAGCGTCCAAAAGCGAAGGGAGCGGGATGTCACGCTTGGCCGGACGTGGCCGCGCAGAGGTGCCTCGGCGATAAACGCGCACGCAGCGTAGATCGCCTGTTCAACGCGGTCAGCGGCTCGTTGGTTGTCAACGGCGATGGAGGACCAAATGCTGAAGATATCTGCTTTGGCTAGAGGAGTGAAGACATAGAAGCTCACTGCCGGGTGGAACGCCAATCGACTTTCATCGCCTGAAGTTCAAGGCGGACCTGCGCGCCATCGATCAGTTCGCCGCGCTCAGCCTGCAGATAGCCTTCCTCGATATGCGCCGAAAGCGCCCGCCGTTCTTCATCGGTCCAGCTTTCCTCGGCATCCTGAGCCTCGAGGGCGCGGCGCAACACATCCTCGGCGTTCGCATAATCGCCGCTCGACAAGCGTCTATTGATGAGCGTTTCAATATCGGGGGGCACGGTCAGTTGCATGGCCGGTTCTCCGTTCTCGCTTCCATTCTTATCGTAATCCTTTTTCCGCGCCCCCGGAACCTGCGCCGCCTGCCGCGCCGATTGCCATCCTGAAGCAGGCAATTGCTAGCTCAGGCAAGGACGTCACGAAGAATCTTTTCGAGGTAGATTTTCTCGTTGCGCACATCCTCGATCTGCTGGGGACCCGAGGTTTCGCGCTCGATGGTGATGGCGCCCGTGTAACCGATGCTGTGCAATTTGGAGAATACTTTCCTGAAGTCGACGAGGCCGGAGCCGATGAGCGCCTCCTGGCCTAACTGGCTGGGGTCGGTGGGCCAGCGGCCGTCCTTGGCATGAACGCTGCGGATGTGGGGTCCAAGAATGTCGACAGCATCGACCGGGTTGGACTTGCCGTAGAGAATCAGGTTGGCTGTGTCGAGGCCGACGGCGAGGTTGGGCATGGCTGCGTCGCGCAGCATTCGCGACATGGTGGTGGGCGTCTCCTGCCCGGTCTCCATGAGGAAGTGCTGGCCGTTATCCAGGCAGTGCTGGGCGACAGCGCGGATGGCTTCGACGGCGCCGGGATATTTGGGGTCGGCGGGATCTTCAGGGATGAAGCCGCAATGGGTTTGTACCTGGGGGATGCCCAGCAGTTTGGCAAAGTCCGAGGCCTGGCGGAGGGCATCGGTGCGAGCGGCGCGCGTGGCTTGCGGCACGAGGCCGATGGTGGAGGGGCCGCGCAGGAAGTCCCAGATGAGGGGCCCGGGACCGACCACCTCGACGGTAGTTGCGATCAGTTCATATTTGTCAAGCAGGTCGCGAAACTGCGCGGCCAATTGTGGCGTGAATTGGCCGATGTAATCGTCAAGCGAAAGAAAACAGTTGGAGAAACCGAGATCGTGCACGCGCTTGAGGCGCTCTTCGGGCGCGCCGAAGGGCGAAATAATGAGTCCCAGCGCCATGGGCTGGAGCGGTTTGGTTGCGGCCTGGACCCGCGCCGCGGGCAGCGCCTGCGCAACAACGGCTGCCGATGCGGCCGCGATAAACTCCCTGCGTTCCATAGATGAGCCTCACCAGCATTCTCCGATTCCGGTGCGGTTTTGGCAACCTGACGTGGGTTCTTCGAGTAACCCGATGAATCCAGACACTTCTCCGGGCTCGGGTTGAGGAAGAGAAATCGGGCGCGACGAATATTCACAGGGAGCGCCTTGACACTTGAGGAAAAGAGGGTCAATATCCTCGCAGATACATCGGGAATAGACGCGGGCGGCCGGGTTCGCCGCTAAAGCGGTTGTGAGTGATCACCTGGCCTACCTTGCTTTCCCCGGATGACAAACACTTTTTTGCACCAATCGATCGCTCCGGCGACGCCAAGCTATCTCTGTGCCGTGTGGCACAGAACTTATTGATTGAGCTGACTGGATGAGCAACCCGTCGACCGAATCGGATGCACGGCAATGGCGTCTAAGATTTTGTCGATTGCGGTTTCAACCATCCAATTAGCCGGGGCGTTCACGGGCGAAACTACAAATTGCGCATTGGCAGCCGATGCCGCGCTTTTCGTCGAGCGGCATGCGGCTCGACTGGATTCCGTTAACAGACCCCTTCGGTCTTTTAGAGATGAGATTTAAGCCATGGTCGTGAAAACTCAATACGAAGGACATCGGGTTTCAGGACTTTACGTGGGCGTTAATAACGTTAGGCGCTATTTTTCAAAACGCACTCTGGAAATCGAACTGCAACTGGATCATCTGCGGATTGAGTGCGGACTGACGCCTCGCTTCTGGGAGGGGCAGCCGGAGATTCACGATCCGCGGCTGTGCGACTGGCTGGAGTCGAAGCAACTGCACGACAGGCCATGCCGGACTCCGGTCCCGCTGGCGATGATTCCCGAGGGCAAGAACTGCTTCAGGCTGGCATCCATCTCCCGGAATGGGGCCGGGAAGTTGAGGCAGTCGCAGGATCCAGCCACTCAAGAAGATGCTGCATAACACCTGCGCAACAACGTTTCGCGGTGAGTTGAAAAGAGCGCGGAGCGCCACTACCGGTGGACAGACACATTAGATGGGATAGAGGAGGCTCCGATGAAGATGGCCGATTCGAAGAAGTCCGTAAAGTACCGCGCCGCCGAAGCTCTGAAGACAGCGCTTCATCAGGTGTCTCAGATCAAGCTCAAGAGCATAGAGTTTGACTCGCCGAGACCCGATCTTAAAGTCGATATTCTGGCATACGTGGACGTGCACGGCAAGAACCATACGCTTGTGTGCAAAGTGGGGTCCAGCAGCCAGCCCGAACATGTCCGCGTGGCCCTCAAAGAACTTCAGGCATTAGAGTTTTCAGAAGAAGCGACGCCGGTGGTGATTGCGCCTTATTTTTCAGAGGAGAGCGAGGCTTTGTGCAGGGAGAGCAAAGCCGGCTTTCTGGACCTGGAAGGGAATGCGCAGCTTGAGCTGGGCGAAGTGTTCATCAGGAAACGTTGCCTTGCGCCGGAGAGGAGCCGTTCGGTTTCCTCTGAAACGGGGCGGGATGGAGAAGAGCAACTTGCCGCGAGCCGATTTGGTCCGAACCAGGTTGCCGCGCCGCCTAGAGCTCAAGAATTACGGGCATGATCATGGGGCGGCGGCCGGTTGTCTTCTGGATCAGGCGCTTCAGCTCGGCGCGGACCTTCTCTTTGACCATGCCGTAGTCGGCTTTCTGTTCGGTGCTTAGGCCATCGAGGGTCTTGAGCATCAACTCGCGGGCCTGGTCTGTAATGTCCGCCCCGCCGAAGCCGCGCATCACTACTTCGGGCTGCTGCTCCACTTTGCCGGTGCGCTTGTTGATGGCCACAACGGCGAGCACGATTCCGTCTTCAGACAGAATGCGGCGGTCGCGAATGACCAGGTCTTCGACCACATCGATGGAGGAGCCGGAGTCGATGAGGATGCGGCCCGCGGTGACCTTGTCTTTCTTGCGCGCGTCGTTCTTGTCGAGTTCGAGCACGTCTCCGTCTTCGATCACGATTGCGTGCTCGACAGCGCCGGTTTCCATGGCAACCTGCGCGTGCTTGCGCAGGTTGCGGTAGTCGCCGTGCACGGGGATGAAGAATTTGGGACGCACCAGGTTGATGAGCAGGCGCATCTCTTCCTGGCAACCGTGGCCGCTGACGTGGATGAGGCCGCTGGCTCCGTCGTCGAAGATGACGTTGGCATCGCGGCGGCAAAGGTGGTCGATGACGCGGAAGATGCTTTTCTCGTTGCCGGGGATGATTCTGGAACTGAGCACCACGGTGTCGCCGGGGTCGATTTTGGCGTGCTTGTGGTTATCGACAGCGGCGCGGCTGAGCGCGCTCATGGGCTCTCCCTGGGTGCCGCTGATGAGAATCATCAACTGCTCCGGCGCGTAGTCGCGCATCTGTCCGGGCTGGATGACAAGGCCCGGCGGGATGTCGATGTAGCCAAGGTCCTGCGCAATCTCCGAGCTTTCCATCATGGAACGGCCGACAATGGCGACCTTGCGGCCGTGCGCGCGCGCCAATTCCAACGCAATCCGTATGCGGTAGATGGAGGACGAGAAGCAGGTGAAGAAGAGCTTCTTTTTGGTCCGCGAGAAGATTTCGTCGAGGCGAGGAATGACGGCGCGCTCGCTGGGCGTGTAGCCGGTGCGCTCGACGTTGGTCGAATCTTGCAAGAGCGCGAGCACGCCGCGCTTGCCGTATTCGGCAAAGGTGTGCAGGTCAAAGGCTTTGTCGTCGAGCGGCGACAGGTCGATTTTGAAGTCGCCGGTGTGGATGACGACGCCCACGGGAGTTTCGACGGCCAGCGCGACGCAATCGACCAGGGAGTGGGTGACGCGGATGGGCTCGATGGTGAACGGCCCGATGGTGAATTTTTCCTTGGGAGCAATTTCGATGAGCTCGATCTCGTCGAGCAGCTCGTGCTCTTCAAGCTTGCCTTCAACATAGGCCAGCGTGAACTCGGTAGCGTAAACGGGAACCTTGAGCTCGTTCAGAATCCAGGGCAGTCCGCCGATGTGGTCCTCGTGGCCATGGGTGAGGACGATGGCGCGGACATGCTGCTTGTTTTCGATGAGGTAAGTGATATCGGGAACGACGATATCCACGCCGAGCAACTCCGACTCCGGAAACATGAGCCCGGCGTCGATCACGATAATGTCGTCTTCCCAGCGCAGGGCAAGGCAGTTCATGCCGAACTCGCCCAGCCCGCCCAAGGGAATGATCTTCAGTTTTTTAGTTTGCATCTGTCTTATTGATGCTAACACCAGACGCGATGGATAGACGATTTCGCCAGGACGGTTCGAGACTGTCTTTTCATTCCGTTGTATCGAACGGCATAGCAATTCGCCGGGGTATGTGAGGAGAATGAAGTGTTTCAAAAAAGATCGCCGATCCAGCATGATCCGGATAGCTCATCGACTGGATGGCGAACATGGGAGACTGACACATGACTGAAACTCATATAAAGGTTGTGGCCTTCAATGGCAGTGCCCGCAAGGGCGGCAATACGGCAATTTTGCTCAAATACGTTCTGAAGGAACTGGAAAACGAAGGCATTGAAACGGAACTTATCGAGATGAGCGGGGCGAAGATTCACGGCTGCCTGGCGTGCCGCGAATGCTCGAAGCGAAAGGATCGCCGCTGCGCGCAGAGCGGCGACATGGGCAACGCGTATATCGAAAAGATGGAGCAGGCCGACGGCATCCTGCTGGGCTCGCCGACTTATGTTGCCGATGTATCGCCGGAGATCAAGGCGCTGATGGACCGCGCCTGCCTGGTGTCGAAGGCCAATGGAGGGATGTTCCGCCACAAGGTGGGGGCCGCAGTGGTTGCAGTGCGGCGCGCCGGGGGTATTCACACCTTCGATACGCTGAATCACTTTTTCCTGATCAGCGAGATGATCGTGCCCGGGTCGTCGTATTGGAACATCGGCTATGGCCGCGAAATCGGCGATGTGGAGAAGGACGAGGAGGGCATCGGAACTATGAAGATTTTGGGACAGAACATGGCTTGGCTGCTGAAGAAGGTTAGAGCCTAGAAGGGTTTCTGCTCACAGCTCTTGCGCGCTTGGGAGCGGTGAGCAAAACAGGGCATCCAGCGCGCGAGCGTCCTGCGAGACTATCCTGAATGCAGGAGCTGCCGCTCGGGGCGGCTGTTCCCGCCAGGATGGCCAAGGCGGACGTCGAGGACCATTCCTGCTTTGCCTCAGAGCGCCGCCGGTGCGCGCCGCTGAGGGTTTTCCGCCCAACTGGCAGGAGCTTGTCTGTGATCTTGTGCGGCAGCTTGCAGATAAAGCGCCATGTATTGAAACAGGAGAAGCAAATGGGAACAACCGAATCCAACAATTCAATTAAAGACGATGTTCTGCACCTCGGCACCGAAACCAAGCTCACCGCTGAACAGATCGCGAAGGCGCAGGCACACCACGACCGTCACCATCACGGGGATCAGCCGCAACAGGCTGCGGCAAAGACCGCGCCCGGCAAGAAGAACAAGTAGCGCGGTTCAGACGAGCGAGAGCCTGGGGTGGGCGCGGTCCCAGTTGAGGCTTGTTCGGTTCTATCTTTTCGCCGGAAAGTAGGTGGAAGGATCTTTCAGGATGAGTTGTGCTCGATGGGACATTTGCTTTGCAGTTCTCAACAAAGCCCGGCCCGTCAAGACAGCATCATATTCAATAGAGTCTCAGAGGTATTGCTGCGCCATGCGCTGCCAGGTGGGCCAGTCGTGGGCGTTGTGCGTATCCCAGACGTAAAGCTGGTGCGGGATTCCTTTTTCGCTGAGGATGCGGTCGAGGTTCTGGTTCTGGCCAAGGCACTGGTCGTCCCAGCCGGTGGCCAGCACGTACGTGTTTCGGCGGTAGTGGTCAAAGAACCAGGGGTCGCTCAAATTGGGCAGGTAGTGCGTGGGTAGATTGAAGTAGCAGTCCTGGTCGTAGTAGCCTTCGAGAAAACTCGACAGGTCGAAGGCGCCGGACATGGACAACATGCCAGTGAAAATGTCGGGATGGCGCAGGGCGATGTTGGCCGCGTGATAGCCGCCGAAGCTGCATCCCAAAGCGACCAGATGCGGGTCGCTGTTTCTGGCGCGGATGAAGGGGACGACCTCGGTGAGCAGATAAGATTCGTACTGTAGGTGGCGTGCGATGCGCAAGCGCGGAGGCACATTGCGGTTGTACCAGCTTTCCATGTCCACCGAGTCTACACAGAAGACCTGCAACTGGCCGGCGTCGATTCTGCCAGCGAGAGTCGCGATCATGCCACGGTCTTCAAAGTCGTAAAAACGGCCGCCGGAGGTGGGAAAGACTACGACGGGCAAGCCGGCGTGGCCGAAGACGAGCAACTCCATCGCACGGCCGAGCGGGCTGGAGTGCCGATTGCGATACTCGCGATTCACTGGTTGCTTACTCCGCGTTCTGAGACGGCCGATTGGAGAACCGCCGATTTCTTGCTACTGTAACAGCCTGGCTTGCTGCTTTATTTTGGGCGCCTCCCCCAGGGCAGTGAATGAGCAGCGATAAATGGCTACCGATAAAGGAAGACAAGGATTGAATCTCGAAGCGCAGGCTGCAGCGGCTCAACCGGAGATGGCCGAGACCCTGGGGCTGTCGGCGGCGGGGGAAGGCGCGGCCCGCCTCCATCCGCGGCTGCGGCTTCATCGGGCGTTCAAGAGCCGGTTTCTGCCCGATGAGCGGGACGTGATTGTCTACTTGCCGCCTGGATATGACGCGCATCCTGAACGGACGTACCCGGTGCTCTACCTGCAGGATGGGCAGAATCTCTTCGACGGACGGACGTCGTATATTCCAGGGCGGACGTGGATGGTGCGCGAGCATGCGGACGAGGCCATCAAAACAGGAACGGCAGGCGAGGTGGAACCGCTGGTGATTGTGGGCGTTTACAACACCGGCGACCGGCGGCTGGCCGAGTATACGCACGAACGCGACTGGCAGTTGGGCGGCGGCGAGGCCGGAGCGTATGGACGGCTGATGACCGAGGAACTGATGCCGTGGATCGCCGGGTTGTACCGGGTGCGGACGGAACGGGAACAGACGGGCGTGGGCGGGTCGTCGCTGGGGGGCCTGGTTTCGCTCTATTTAGGCCTGCGTTACGCCGAGTACTTCGGCAAGCTGGCCGTGCTTTCGCCCAGCGTGTGGTGGAACCACAAGAGCATTTTGGGCTACCTGAATGAGTGTGCACCGCAGATCTGGGAGCGGCCACAGCTGTGGCTGGATGTGGGCGACCAAGAGGGGCTGCGGACCCTGGAAAACGCCGAACAGTTGAACCGGCGACTCATGGCTAACGGATGGAAGGCTGGGGAAACGCTTCATTTTGAGCGCGTGGAGGGCGGTACCCACGACGAGGCCAGTTGGGCTCGGCGGGTTAGGCCGATGCTGCGGTTTTTGTTTCCGGCGGGGTAGAAACTCCGACGATCAATAAGGGGCGACGCATATCAAATTCCCGGCGATTTGAGCAGATAGGGGTGGTCCCATGCGGCTTTCAGTCGTTTTCCCTTGATTCCGCGTTTTAGCGATTGTTCGGAATGGCCGCGATCTCGTTGGACTTTTCATCGACCTTGTGCTGTCCAAGCACCGGGCCGTTGCCCTCGGCCCAGGCCGAAACCATGTGGACCAGCTTCTTCTTGCCCCTTGCATATAGCAAGCTATGGGCATTTATGGGCGTCGGCCCTGCTCTCTGCCCCATAAAACAGTCCATGAGTCCATGGCGAGGGAAAAGCGAAACTGTGCTACACTGTTCTTGCGCTCAGTGATTTGGCCGTGAGCGGTAGCCTGCCCGATACAAAGGCAGCTTGCCTTTTACAGATATTTCCCCAAGCCCCTACAGCGTAGCCATTTCCCGTCCGGCGACTTTGCCCTTGGACCTTCAAGTAGGTCCGGCAAGCCTTGAAGCGCAGCCTCCTTTAATGGAATGGGCGCGCTCGAAGCCGGGAGTGACAGGGATAGTGGTGCCAGACCGGCAATGAGCCGTCTGGCGTACAAGTAGCGTGTGGCAGCTCCGGGCCAGGGCATTCTCCCCTTTTGAGTGCAAGCTGGTCAGTCATTTGGAACGACTTTCGGTTCTCCCTTACGCATATCGATAAGCAGGCTTGCGTCTGTGTGTGACGTGTGCCTCCATGTCCGGCTCCGCCGGCAGGTTGCGAGGAAAAGCGACTCCCGGAGCCCAGGAAAGATCTATTTTGACAACCCAGTTTTCGCAGTTCAATTTGTCCGCTCCTCTTATGGCGCGGCTCAACGCCAACAAGTTTGAAACCCCCACCCCGGTTCAGGCCGGCTGCATTCCTCCGGCCCTTGAAGGCCGCGACGTGCTCGCGACCGCGCAGACCGGAACCGGCAAGACGCTCGGCTTCCTCATTCCCATTGTGGAAATGCTGCAAACCTCGTCGGCTCGCGGACCCGCGGCCCATGCCCTCATCCTGCTGCCCACGCGCGAGCTGGCCATGCAGGTCGAGCAGGCTTTTCTCGCCATCCGCTCCAGCTCCGAACAGACCGTCGCCCTGGTGGTTGGCGGGATGCAAGAGCGTGCACAGCTCGATGCGATTCGCCGCGGCGCCAAGTTGATTGTCGCCACGCCCGGGCGGCTCGAGGATTATCTCAAGCGCAAACTCGTCCGGCTCGACCAGGTAAAGATCCTGGTGCTCGACGAAGTGGATCGCATGCTCGATATGGGCTTTCAGCCTGCCATCGCGCGCATTGCGGCCACGCTGCCCAAAGTCCGGCAGACGCTTTGCTACTCGGCCACGCTTGAGGGCGCGGTGAAGGAAGTAGCGCACAAATATCTCAACAATCCCACCCGCATCGAGATCGGCTCGGTGCTCAAGCCCGCTGAGAATGTCGAGCTGCGTACTTTTGAGGTCGCACCCGACAAGAAGCAGGAACTGCTCGAGCATCTGCTGGGCGCGGAGAAGGGCAGCTTCCTGGTCTTCGTTCGCACCAAGCACGGCGCCGACCGCGTTGCGCGCCGCCTCAGCCGCTCCGGCTGGTCGGCAACCCAGATTCACGGCGATCGTTCGCAGGCGCAGCGGAACGCCGCGTTGCGCAGCTTCTCCGAAGGCCATCACCGCGTGCTGGTTGCCACCGACGTTGCTGCTCGCGGCATCGATGTGGCTAACGTCGCGCATGTCATCAACTTCGACCTGCCCAAGGTGGCCGAGGACTTCGTCCACCGCGTCGGCCGCACCGGCCGCGCCTCGGCTCACGGCGTCGCTTCCACCTTTGCCGTTCCCGCCGAGCGCGGTGAATTGCGCAAGATCGAGAAGACGCTGTCGATCCAGATGAAGCACTACCGGGTCAGCTCGATCGCCCAACACGCGGCGTAAGAGCAGCTCTCAGCTATCAGCTTTCAGTTTTTTGCATCGTGACAATGACAGTGCCCCACATTCGGCGAGATGAACCTGCCGAAGGTGGGGCATCGAATTTTCAGGCTTGGCCTTCCAGGTGCAGCCGGAAGAAGGCTACGATGCGGCGGCGGGCACGATCTTTCTCCCACGCCGGAGGGCGGTCTCGCTGCCGACAGCCGATTCTACTCCCCGAACGTTTACGCCGTCATTAATTGGGCGCGATGCGAGTTCTCAGGAGTCTGCTCGCTGCTAATTTTCCTCTGGACTTGCGCAGCGCGATTCGGTTGCGGATTCAGCCCATCCCGTTAAAGGCTACCCCTCTGTTCTTCAAATGGCCTCAGCGGAGGCAAGGTGAACAACCGGCGTTGCGAGGCACTCAACGCTTCGGCTCTTGCAGAGGCGATTCCGTGCAACTCGGCGATCCTTCTCAGTTCCTCGATGCCCAGTTTGAGCCACTCGTCCTGATGCCGGCAACTGAGGACGAAGGCCAGAATCACGTCTTCTCTTGCGCGCTTCGCGCGCTCGATCAGATCGGCTTCGCGGGCCGCTTCCAGCGCGCGCTTTTCTTTGATGCCCTCCTCGCGAGGGATCGAGCAAACTCGATTGTGTCCACTCCACTCTCTTCCGTCATACCGAAAGCAGAGGCCCCCGGCGTCGAACGATTTTGGGCGGACAGCTTCCACGGCCGATACCCTCTCGATCCTGGCTGCAAAAGGATCTCTTGAGTCAGGCCTGGATATGACCACGCGATCACCAACTTTGACATTTAATTCGTGCGAATGCATTTGAACTCCTTCAGCAGGCGACTTGGCCGGCGTAGATTTCGAGGGCGCGAAGACTGGAAATGACAAGAGTTGACCCTCGCTGCACGACAAGCTCGTGGTTCTTGAAGTCTTTAAGATTGCGGGTGACGGTTTCTCGCGAGAGGCCGATGTACTCGCCGATTTCCTCGTGAGTGAGCGAGCAGTGGATGCGCGCGCCGAGTCCGGTCCGCTGGCCTTCAGTGGACCAAAGCAGCAGCAGCCTTGCCAGCTTTATAGAGGCGGTGAGGGAGAGGCCAAGGAGGCGTAGTTGTTCGCAGCCTCTCTTGTACTCGAGGCACAAGAGGCGCGCCGAGTTTTCCCAGGCAACTGGGTGACACAACAGGAAGTCGAAAAAGATTTTCCGCGGGAGCCCAATGATTCTGCAAGGGAACTGCGAAACAGCCGTGATCTCGTAGGGACAGCCGGTAACGACGGCAGCGAGCCCGAGGATCTCTCCGGGCATGGCGATTCCGAGCATGAGCCGCTTGCCTTCGCTGGAGTTCATGGTGAGCTTGACTCTGCCCTCCAGCAGGAAGAAGACGCTCAAAGGTTGCTGCTCCTCGGTGAAGAGCACCTTATTTCCCTGGCAGCAAAACGGGGTTGCGAGCGATTCGAATTCGCTCATCGCCTTGGGTGAAAGAGATTTGAAGAACTCGCCCGATCTCCACTCCGCGCCGGGATCGTTCCATCTGAGTGCGGAGTGTGGGAGGATGGGTGTCGCAGTCAAGCCTGGTGCTGAGTTGCCGGCGGTTCGCTGACAGGGGAGATCCGCACCGAAGCTTGGGGCTTGAGCGTCGTTGCTAGCCCGCTCGCCGAGATATTCCATGACCGCCTTCTTCCTTGAACTTGCGGGATGTTCGATGCGGCCCGTCAGGTCGCGCTGGAAAACTGGAGCGCCGGCGCCGTCCGCATTCTCGCCTTGTTCGCCAATAGATTTTCCATGCCGGCGAGCAAAATGCCTGGATCGGCCCCCAGGGTCGCATCCACGAAGGAGTCGTTATGGTCCGACAAGCCGGCCATGCTGACCACGGGCACATTGGAGCCCGTTGCTCGAATGAGGAAGGTGAGCCGCTCCCTGGCTTCCGCGGGAATGGTGTGCCCGAGGAGCACGAGATCGAAATCGCCAGCTTTGAAGTGACTGATTGCCTCTTTGATGGAGTTCGCCGGGATGAAGAAGTAACCTGCGGATCTCCAGGCTGAGTCTTGAGGTCCCGGAACGAGGGAGTCAAGGCAAACGGCAAGTACTACGGTAGTTGGCATACGCACCTCAGGGTCCGCAATAGCGGTACGGCCGCTTGCGGATCTTTTGAAATCAAGTTGTTTTTTGTGGTATTAATCACGCATCTGAACCCAATATGAGATTGTGGTCATACTCGTTTTCCCTCGCGTTCAATTCGATCGTTAATCAGGGGAAAAACTAAGGTTCGAAGACATGCAGGTGCAACAAACACTTAGCCGCCGGCTCCCACAATGTGCTTGTGGGAAATCTCCGGTCAGCTCCCTCTTGAATTGGTTTCCAGCAAGGTACAAGAATGTGCTTCAGCCAAGAGATCTGAGGTTGCCGGCATCTCCCGCCTGGAGCTCTCAAAACATCAAAGCACCGATGATGAGATAATACTGTTCAATTTTGACCAAATATTCACCGCGCCAACCATCGTTTATGGCAGACAAGTGGAATAAAAGTTAAC
>Ga0224555_1003296_pt1 | contig 16822 bp, 16 predicted proteins | sample 714S23034metaG_FD_180687 | JGI IMG/M metagenome (GOLD analysis project Ga0224555, IMG submission 180687) | Peat soil microbial communities from Stordalen Mire, Sweden - 717 S2 30-34 | ecosystem: Environmental > Terrestrial > Soil > Wetlands > Peat | place: Sweden: Norrbotten County, Stordalen...
ATCACTCCCCTTACACAAAAGGTAATTTGGGCCGGCTGTCCGGCTTGGCGGTAGGGAACCGCCTTGCTGAGGACCCTGCGGGACAGGAATGCTATGGCGAATAGTGATGGTGTCGTCTCCGATCAGGACGTCTTTCACAACGAGCCGTACGATTCGCTGACGTTCGATGATACTCAGCGTATCAGCAGCTCCGTGCAGCCGGTCGAGAAACGCCGTGAGGGTCTCCGCCAGGCGCAGGAAGGTCACCCGATCGTTAGCCTGGTCTGCGATTGCCTGCAACTCGGCGCGGAGCGCCAGTTCGCGCTGGCGCAGCGCCGGCATACGCTCACGTAACTGCTCGATGGAGATGAGTGCTTCCTGGTAGGCGCTCAGAATTCGCTCGATGCCTTTGCCCACATGCGCCAATTCTCTTTGCAGGCTCTGCTCGCGCCTTTTAGCCGGATCCGAAGAACGCGCGGCTGCCAGCCGACGGTCAAGTTCCTGCTCTATCAGTGCGGGGTCTTCCAGCAGTCGAATGACTTCGGCCCAGACGATCTGATCGAGCAGATCCTGACGGACAAAGCGGCCATTATCGCAAACAGGGCCACCTAGTTTTCGCCAGCTATCCGAACCAATGCACTTGTAATAGTGGATCTTGCGTGCGCTGGTTTGCGTCGATGTGCGCGAGAAGGCGTAGCCGCACTTCTGACAGCTGACCATTCCCTGCACGATACTTGGCTCGATGGTGCGACGGCGCGATCGTATTTTGTTCTCCTGAAGAAGCTCCTGGGCACGAGTGAAACTGTCTTCGCTTACCAGTGCCGGCACGGGGATCTCGATCCATTCTTCGCGTGGGCGTTCGTGGCCTGCTGTAGTGCTGGGCGTAGTCACACCTTGCCGACGCAATGGACGGATGACGCGCATCCTTGCGGAGGCGCGCGTCTTGCCGAAATAGGCTACGCCGCGATATGCAGAGTTGCGCAACACCGCCCAGACGGTCGAGCGTTCCCACCGGGCGCTTGCCTTGCGAGTGGGAATGCCTTCGGCGTTGATCCGGCGGGTAATCTCTCCGATGCTGAGTCCCTCAACCGTGTACATCTCGTATATGCGCTCGACTACACGGGCCTCGGCTTCGAGCACTGCGTATGCGGCTGGTGCCTCGTCGGTCTTGCGGACATAACGGTAGCCATACGGAGCGCCACTCATCACACTGACCTCGCCCGAGTGGGCCCGGTGGCGTTTACCGCGGCGCGATCGCTCCAGGATCTGAGCCCGTTCGTACTCAGCGATCATCCCCTGGAACTGAACCAGCAGTTGATCTTCCGCGCTGGAACCCTGAGGTGATTTAACAAACAGCGTCTCAACTCCGTTGCGGGCCAGCTCTTCAATCAACAGAATCTGGTACGCATACTTGCGACTCAACCGGTCCGGCGCGTATGCCAGCACCACCTGGATCTGCCCCTCGGCGGCAAGGTCCCTCACACGCTCAAGGCCAGGTCGCTCCAGCGTCGCGCCACTATAGCCGTCATCTTCGAAGATCCACTCTTCAGGCACCTCCAGATCGTGCCCTTGGGCGAACTCGATCAGCGACGCCGTCTGACTCGCTATCGTGTTCGCCTCGCGCTGTTGCTCGGAAGAGACCCGTGCGTAGATCGCCGCCATCCTCATGATCAAACTCCTTCACACTGCCGCCGACCGGGCGTTCCCGAACGGGCACAAGAATACCGTAGGCCTGGGCGAGCTTGGAGTCGTGCAGGCGATCAAACAAATAATCAACGTGAACTTGGAGTGGACCGTGCCGTGAACGCGGCTCAGCCATGCCTTCTCTGAGTACTCAGAAACGCCGCCAACGCGCGTGCCACAATCGCTCCGATGGTCTGCCCACTGCTTCTCGCGTACGTCCGCAGCAGCCGCGCCGTTCCCGCAGGGAGCTTGAGTGTAATCGGTACCGAAGCCTCGGAGACTTCGACCGGCCGGTCCAGATGGGCCGCTTCTTCCAGGTATCGATATGCTTGACGTTCTGACAGCCTGAACTCTCGCGATAATCGCTGCATGGCCTCGGGCAATGCAACACTGCCCTGCAGCATCCCGTAGGCGGCGTTCAACTGCCGAGCCTTGCCCGCCTTGGTTGATCGCGTCATCTGTCATAAACATATTACCTCTTAAGGCGCAAGTCAAGCACCGGGTGACTCCCTCGCCACCCCGTCACTACCCTCTCAAATTCGAAATTACCTTTTGTGTAAGGGGAGTGATAATTCCCCCTTGCGGGGTACCCTCCTCAGTGGCGAACCAGTTTGAGTTTTCGAGAAATCCGCATCGCAACCACTTTTCAAGGATGACGGTATCCATGGGAACATGAATAAGAAGCCATCGATGACTGATGTGGTCGAAACAGCCTTTAATGTCTCCTTCAAGAATCCACTCCGGCGCATCGTGTCTCGACAGAAAATTGAAATACTGTTCGATGGCGTCTGCGGTAGAGCGGCCTTTCCGGAAACCATAGGAGTTAGGGTCCGCGCAGGTTTCGGTGACTGGTTCCAGAGCCATCAGATATAACGCCTGCATGGCTCTGTCCTTCATCACGGGAATCGAGAGCGGCCTCAACTTGCCGTTGGATTTTGGGATGTACACCCGCCGTAATGGCAGCGGGCGATATCCCCGGCGCTGTAACGATGCAATCGCTTTGAGTTTGGACTGCGGCGTAGACCAGAGTACACGGTCCACGCCCGAGGCTCGCTTGCCCTTGTTTTCTGTCACTCGTTTCACGGCCAGGGCCTTGCCGCTGAACGAGCAGGTGAGCAGCCGTTGCAGGTATCGAACCTTGCCCCAGCGGCCCTCCCGGGATGCCTTGACGATACGCGCCTGCAGCCGAGCTACCTGCCGTTCGCATCGTTTCCAGTTTATCTGGCACCAATGTTCCGCGGCGGCTGAGGATGCACACGCGACCTGTTCCGCGTTCATTTGCGATTTCCTCATACGATGGTTCTGCCTGCTTTCTCGTCCTTCATGACTTGCTGGAAGTCTGCCTGCTTATCGCAGGGAAGTTGCCGCTTCCTATCCGTCCCATTACAGAACGGCTTTTGCTTTTTCCAGCATCCTTTCCCCGCAAACCTGTCGGCGACTCTTGCGAGGCGCTTTCCCCGATTTCCCGGGGAGGCCAGCGGGGTTCCCATGTTCTGATTTAACGACAGGACTGATTTAGCCCCCGCCTTCGCACCGGCAGTCTGAATGTCCGTGTGACCTGTCACGGTTATCAGGTCAACCGACTGCTTTACCTTTTGGCCTCAGCCTGTCAGCGTCTTTGGCTGGTCCATGCTAACGATGCCTACGGCGGTTCACATATGTTGGGTGTGTCGTCCAGTCTAACCCTCTGACCACCTTGACGCTGGCAGTCAAGGAGATTCCCTCACGGCAATCTCCGTCGCTTGCGCGGAGGATATTGTCTCGGCAGCTTCCGACCCAATCGTTACCAATCACGCCGGTGCCGATAGACTACTGCGGACGGAACCGCAGGTTCACTTCATGATGAATTCATGTTGAACAATCGTTGAATCAGCTTCATGTCACACGCCCAGCCGCATGTCCGTCGCTCCAGTCGCCACATAGATGCGCGTCGCCGTGCCAAGGCCGAACATCGTGCTACCTCTTCTCCAGAACAGCCACAAGCCGCTCCAGTGTCGACGCATCGAATCCATGCGCAACTTCGATCCCTCGGCCGTTGGCCAACTCCACCCACAATGCTCTGCAACTCTCTACCGCACAAGCCCGGGAAGCTTTTCTGAATGTTCGCGTTCATGTCCTCAACGCCACTCTGGAAGATGCATTTCGCCATTGGCACCGGGGCTTTCGCCCACTCGTAGACCTACTCGAGCCTGCTGCCGCTGCTTGAACACCCCACAACTTTGCATGCTCTCGATCTCGACATTCCGGAACAGCAGGACTTGCTGTCCACTGGGCAGCGCATCGCCACAAATGGGAAAAAGTTGCGATTTCGCGCCAGCGCGGGCAAGCTGCTTGTCATCTCGCAGGATACGGTGATGCATTCCAGCGGAAGCTCTCAGTAACTCTGCCAATCAGAGTTGCTCCTCGCAGATGGCCCCATCCGCAAGAGTCAGGTTAGTTCAGCGGGCGGGCAATCGTTTGAGCGCGAAGATAATCGTAAAACGTCTCCGGGCTATTCACGCCACCCCCCATGCCGCTAATATTGACTCCTCCGTAGGGTAGGCCGTAGGCGAACAGGTTATGCGCGTTGATCCAGTTGTTTCCGGCCACCAGGCGCTCGGCCACGCGGTTAGCGCGCGCCAAATCGGCACTCCAGACGCTATTCGCTAGGCCATAGGCGAGTTCATTCACTTTCGCAATGGCAGATCCCTCCTCCTTGAAGCGCAACAGATACGCACACGGCCCGAATATTTCTTCACGGCAACAAACATTGTCGTCCGGCCCTTCCAGCAGCGCCGGCGCAACATAAAAGCCATTTTCTCCTCCCAGAGGCGCAATCGCGCCGCCATCGAGAACTGGCCGCGCGCCGTTCTGCTTGCCGCGCTCAATATAACCCAGCACGTGTTGCCGCTGAGACTGACTGACGAGCGGACCCATCTGCGTGTTGCGATCAAGGCCTATGCCGACCTTGGTTTGCTTCAACGCTTCAGTCACCTTGGCGACAAAGCGGTCGTAGATTTTCTCTTGAATCAACCACCGCGTTGCCGTACAACATACCTGCCCCGTATTCATGGTAACGGCCGCGGCAAGCTGGGTTGCGGTGGAATCGACGTCCACGTCATCGAACACTACCGCCGCGCCTTTGCCGCCGAGTTCAAGTTTGCAGGGGACAAGGTTACGTCCGCTCAGTTCGCCGATTTTCCTACCTACTTCGGGCGATCCGGTGAACGACATGCGCTTGATCCGTGGATTGGACGATAGTGCGACGCCGGCCCCGGTGCCGTTGCCGGCGACGACATTGAGCACGCCGGGCGGCAGGCCCGCTTCCAAGGCAATTTGAGCCGCATACAGCGTCGTAAGGGGTGTCACGGCAGAAGGTTTCACAACCACTGTGTTGCCTGCCGCAAGCGCCGGGGCGATGCCCCAGCAGAGAAGCGTGAAAGGAAAATTCCACGGGAATATGAAGCCGCACACTCCGTAAGGAACACGCCAAGTGCGGGCCTCAAATCCTTTGAGATGGAGCGGGACGCTATACTGCGCCCGCGTCGCAAGATCGGCGAAGTAGCGGAAACACTCGATGCCGAATGGGATATCAAATCCCTCGGCAGCGGCGATCGGCTTGCCAACATCGAGAGACTCGAGTTGCGCCAGTTCGGCGGAGTGCTTCTCGAGTGCGTCGGCAAAACGATGCAGCAGCAGAGCGCGGTCTTTGGGAGCCAAGGCCGACCAGCCCGGAAACGCCTGTGCTCCCGCTGTGACAGCAAGATCGATTTCCTTCTCGCCGGCCATCGCGACCTCGGCCAGAACCGACCCGTCCGATGGATTCATGACTTGTCCGGTTGCGGTCATGCGCGCTTGGCCGCCGATTTGGTTCGGAAGCGGCTTGGCAAGGAAGTCTCGAACGTTTACGTGAAGTTCCGTTTTCATGGTGTCTCCTTAATACTTGTGGCTCATTGCAACGATGATGAATTTCGGGAGGCCAGTTCCTTGACGGCAGGGCGGATTTTTCCCAAATGTTTCTTTCCAGGCCTCCCAGGCCTCCATTTCACGGCCGCGAAGCATAGTCCAACAGGTGCAGATAAGACTGGTAGACCTTGCCCGTAGCTCGCGTCATGCCGATTTCGCAGGTCCTGCTGCTGGAGAAATATCCACTGTGCTCTTCCGCTGTTGCCTGCGCGGCTTCGATGCGGCTGGCTGCAGCGGTCAGCTCGGGGAAGAGAAATCCGCGGTCTCCGGCGAAGGCGCAGCAGCCGGCGTCGCGTGGCACCTGCACGGTTTCGCTGCAGGTATTGGAAATCTGGATCAGCTTCGGAGTGATGGCCATCTTAGCCGCCGAGCACACCGGGTGCAGCGCCACCGAGTGAACCTTGCGTCGAATCGGCAGCGTGGGCAGCAAGCAGTCGTGCGCAAATTCGATCGAATCCAGAATGGTGAGTTTATCGAACATAACCTGGTTCTCCGAACGGAGATGCGCACGAGCTGTCTTGAGCCCGTAGGTGCAGGGGCTGGTGTCCACAACGATAGGCAACTCGCCCCCATTGGACCAGCGAAAGAAGCTTTGAATCGTACGATCGACGGCGGCACTGTGCGCCGCTTCAAAACCTTTGGAAGAGAACGGAACGCCGCAGCAATTGCCATCGACGTCCTTGGGCACGTGGAGTTTAACGTCCGCACGGTCTGCGACATCGAGCAGCGCTTGCATCACGCTGATCTCCTGTTGTTCGCCGGGGAGAGCGCCCATGATGCGTGAGATACATGCAGGGAAGTAGACCGCATCGGCATTCTCTCTGGAACGCACCGGCAAAGCGCCGCGCCGTGGCTGGGGCATCTCGGCGCACCATTGCCAGAAAGGTTCATCCATCGCGCAGCGCGAGGCTTTGTTGAGAAGGCGTGTAACGCCGCGCATAAATACGAGGCCAAATAGATTCTGGACGGCGTGGCCTGCGCCCAGGGCCAAGCGAGCCACGAATTCCGCGAGTGCCATGTTCCGCGCGATGGCGACGGCCATGTGATTGGCCAGCGAGGTGTGGCGGAGTTGGCGAAAGCGCTTTGTGAGCTTGCCGGTATCGATGTTCACCAGACAAGCCGTGGCGCACAAACCGTCCACAGCGCAGGTATCGAGAGCCATGTAGGGGAAGTCGCGGTTCAGCGCATCGTAGGCAGCATGGCTCGCGCCAGCGTCTTTCAGCCGCTGCATCTCGCGGCGCACCACGATCCGCTGGCGTGGTGTGAGCGTCAGGTCACGGCTGGGACACTTCGGCTCGCAATAGCCGCACTCGATGCATTTGTCGATCTGCGCCTCGACAACCGGCATTCTCTTCAGGCCGTTAATGTGGGCAGCGGGATCGGGATTGAGGATGACCCCAGGGTTCAGCAGGTTGTCCGGATCGGCCAGCGCCTTAAGTTGTCGCATGACCGCGTAGGCATCCTTGCCCCACTCAGTTTCGACAAACGGCGCCATGTTGCGTCCGGTCCCGTGTTCGGCCTTCAGCGCGCCGTCGTATTTGTTCACCACCAAATACACGACATCGTCGATGAAGTCCCGGTACCGGGCCACTTCCTTGCCGGTATTGAATCCCTGCGTGATTACGAAATGAAGATTTCCGTCCTTGGCATGACCGAAGATAATGGCGTTGGTATATCCATGCTTCTCGAACAAACGGGTCAGGTCGACTGCGGCGTCGGCAAGGTGTTCTACTGGGAAGCCCACGTCCTCAATGATGACCGTGGTTCCGCTGGCCCGCACGGCTCCCACCGAGGGAAACATTCCTTTGCGGATGTTCCACAGACATTCCTGCTCCACGGGATCGTCAGTAAACAGAGGCTCGCTGAGCAGTTTCAGACCGGCGACTGCGGTTTGTGCCCTGGCCGCATTCTCATTGACCGCGGTCAGATCGGCGGTTTGGAATTCGACCAACAGCCCCGCGGCAGCGTTCGGGAGTTGCCGTATCTCGACCGGGATTCCCGGCTTATCTTCCACCGAACGCAGGGACGCGCGGTCCATCAACTCCAGCGCCGCGGCCCCGGCATCGCGCAGTGGCGCAATGGCTGCGCAGGCCTCATGAAGGTCAGCAAACAGCAGCAGCCCCGTGTACTTCACCGGCAGATCGGAGACGGTCTCGAGTACCGCTTCGGCAATAAACGCCAGTGTGCCCTCTGCCCCGATCAGCAGGTGGCTGAAAATCTCTGCCGGCGTCGAGTAATCAAGGAAAGCGTTCAGCGAATAGCCGGTAGTGTTCTTCATGCGATACTTGGCGCGAATGCGGGCCGACAATTGCGCATTGGTCTCCAATTGCCGCTTCAGTTCCAGCAGCCCTTCAGCCAGCTGCGGCTCGCATGTCATGAACTTTGCATCCGCGTCCGGGGCAGAGGTGTCGATCTCCGTGCCGGAGGGAAGGAGAAAAGTCATCGAACGCAAGGTGTGATACGCATTCTGGGCCACACCACAGCACATGCCGCTGGCGTTGTTAGAGAGAATTCCGCCCAGCCGCGCGGCGCTGATCGATGCCGGATCTGGTCCGATTTTCATGGCATACGATTTGAGGATTTGGTTTGCCTGTTGTCCGATTAGCCCTGGCTGCACGCGCAGTAGGCGTCCGGCCTGTTCCACATTTGCCGAACGCCAGTACCGGCCCACGTCTACCAGAATGCCATCGGTGATCGCCTGTCCTGACAGGCTGGTTCCGCCACTACGAAATGTGAGCGGGATCCTCTTTTCGGTGCTATAGCGGAAGAGCTGACGAACCTCCTCTGTGCTGATGGGTTGAACCACAGCACGTGGTACTAGGCGATACAGGCTGGCATCGGAGGCAAAGGCGATCCTATCGACCGGGCGTGTGAGAATGCGGGCCGGGTCGATGAATGACCGCAACTGCTCCCCGATCTCACCGGGGCTGAGTGTATTGGATGTTGCGGTTGGCATCTCGACAGTTGAGGTGGCTAGCGCCACTTCTTCTCCCTGGTTCCGTGCATGGTTACCTCATCCGATACTCATTACAGAGGACGCGAAATGGCGGCTCATCTTCCACGATCTCTGGATATCTGGGAAGCGGCTCTTTGAAATGGTTGTCCACATCGTCATCGTTGACGGAGGAGACCTCGCCAATAAGACCATGGCCATCAACCGCATAAAATGTGTGGTAAAGATATGGAGTCAGCGTGATAGACTCGCCCGGCCCCAGGATCACGGTACCGCCGGCTTCGACCTGACGTCGGATTCCATCGCACGTCACAGTGACTTTACTCTGCGCAACGCCTCCGTCTTCGGCTGAATTGTAGAGTTGCACCGCCAGGCAGCCCGTTCCGTCGCCGCCCCTGTTAATGATGTCCTCCGTCTTGCGGACATGATAGTGAAAAGGCGTGACCTGATTCTGCCGGACGAACATGATTTTTTCAGCATAGATTTTGGAGGCTTTGCCGCCGGCCAGCGATCCGTTGCGGAGCGTAAACAGCGTGAGTCCTACCGAGTCAAAATGTCCCGAATTGAAATCGGTAACATCCCACCCCAACCGGCTTGTGCGAATCTCATCTGCTTCAATGCCGCGTTGTTGCCATTGCTCCGGTGTCCAATCAGCGTACGGCGGCAAGATGAAACGGTTCTCCGCAAAGAACGCACTCGCTTCATCGATGCACCGGTTAATAGCAGATCTCTTCATGTAGCTGTCCTTTCTATCGAAACAGCGCCAAATAGGAGAACATGAGGTCCATCCGTTGAATCCTTGGGACAGTGTATGACCACTTCTGGACCGAGTTCGTGTGCTGGCTTCCCCTGTTGCCGAGCACGTCGCCATGCATGCAATGAGAATTGTAGGGAACTTGGTGCTGGATCCCAATAGAAAAATTGTCACGTCTGGGACGTTTTGTAGCATAAAACGGCTATTCCTAGAAGTCCGTCGGGGATAAGGTTTTGCTTGCGGACGTTTCTATGGGCGGAGGATGGGCAGGCATGGCTCAGCGGTCTGTGGGCGATTCATCACGATCCGGTTTTCGATGAGATTGGGAGCCGTAGCATGCGAGGAGGGAGCAGAAAAGGCTTCCCATCTGCTATTCAGGCGGCTTGCGGGGTCCATCCGGAGCCGAACAACTTCAGCAGGTTGGACGCCAGGCACACCAGTTTCCACTCGCAGCGCAGGGACTGTACCAGAGTTGGGGGCACAACATAGGTAGTACTCTCAGGTAGTCGTTTTTCCGAGGTTTTGGTCGGGATGGGAGGTTCCGATGGAGTTTCGGCTTTGGGTCGAAACGCGCCTCGACGACCGCATCCTGGAACGGGAGTTGGTTTCCCGGGTGGAGCGGCCGGCATCTGGAATCGGGCCTGAAGAGATCGGCCTGACACTGGAAGAAGGCAAGACCGTACTTCGAAAAGTGCAAGCTCGGATTGTTCAAACCCAGGTGGATATGCTGGGTGCTGCTCACAGGGGATGCTTCCGGTCTGGCCAGAACCAGCGCGTCAAGGATTTGCGCACCCGCACGGTCCGAACGGTCTTTGGAACCGTTCAGGTTTCTTGCCGCCGCTATCTTCGCTGCAATTGTCAAGGCGGAAAGAAGGCGACCATCTGGCCTCTCCACCGACATCAACTGTCGGGAACCTCGCCGGAACTTCAATACCTCTACGCCAGCTGGGGCAGCAAAGTGCCGTATCGCCGGGCAGCAGCAGTGCTGGGCGAGCTGCTTCCCATTTGCGATTCGGGCGTCTCACACGCTACGCTTCGTCGCCATACACTCGCAATCGGTGGCCGACTCGATCAGCGAGTCACAGAACCGGACGAGTACGACTGGCCTGAACCAAGGCGCGAACCCGTTACAGCAGCACAGAACCTTAGCGTTGTGATCGATGGGACCTATGTGCGAGCTGATGGAATGATGGGCCTTGGGGAATACCAGGTTGTAGCAGGCCGTATCGAGCGCGAAGGCCGGCTGGGCGACCATTTCGCTTGGGTCGCACAGCACCCCATGTGCGATGCCGAGGTTTTCATGAAAGCCGCACTGGATGACAACGGTTGGACACAGGCATCCCGCGTCAGGGTGCTGGCTGATGGAGCGGATGGTTTGAGCAATCTCGTCAATACAGCGACGGAGAAGACGACCCACAGGGTTCTCGACTGGTTTCACATCAGCATGCGTCTGCGGCCAATTGAGCAGATGGCGCCAGGGATTGCATCGATCGTTGGGATGCCGATCCTGTTCTGACCGAATTGCTTTGCGTGAAGATCCATCGAGTTCGATTTCAGATGTGGAATGGGCATTGGCAGGTCGCCCTGGACCGTTTGGGAGCGATCTACCGGGCTACAAAGAAGTTCTTGAGTTCATTGTGCAGTGCCGATCCAGACCGAATACACAGGTTTCGGAAGCACATGTTGGATCTGCGTGACTATTTGTGCCGCAATCAGGTCGCGTTTAGGAACTACGCCCAGGACCGGCGGAAAGGCCTCAGGATATCCAGCGCTCTGGCCGAATCTGCAATGTGTCACCTGGTCAATGAGAGGATGGGGAAACGACAGCCCATGCGCTGGTCTGCAGAGGGTGCCCACCTCCTCCTCCAGGTTCGTTGCGCCGTACTCGACAATCGGCTCGAAATGCTGTTCCGTGAGTGGCTGCCGAACTTCCGACTTCCAACTCCTTCAGCACTGTTCGCAGTGTGACCGCCCCCAGCTTTGATACAGTTCCCTGCTTTATTGCCTCCATTTGCTGAACAAGAATTCGAGCGGCCCTAATTTCATGCGCTCCGGGCTTCGGCGCTCGCGAGAATTGACCCGGGGTTGCTTGCCAAAATGACCCACCGGGTTGTTGCCGGCATCGTGGGGCCGATGGTCTTCCGGGCGACAGGAGGACCATTTGGCAGGACTTGGCGCGCGCCAAATGGTCCGAGAAGGAGATTTCTGGACAGACTTGGCCACTTTTCGGCGAAGCGAAGGACTTTACACGCCTCCGGCGTGGATGACACCAGGCCAAACCCCGCACGCCTTCGGCGTGGATGATACTTTGCTTCTTGCTTTCACCTCATCGTGTTCTTGGTGTCTTTATGTCTCTCATTGTGATTGCGGCCAGTTTGCACTACCGTTTGCTAAGCATCGTGACCGGGGAATGGAAACGCAGCGGCCGCTGGCCACTCACCATTCAGTTGATGGGCGTAGGTGTTCTGACTCTTGCAATATCTATTTTGGCCAGGGCCACCCAGGCATTGGCTTAAGCAAGAAACTCTTCACACCCTTCTGCCGGGACGGAAAGAGAAGCAGTTCCATTCGCGTCATAAATGGAAATAGCATCACCAACAGGCACGGCATCTTCGGCCGAATGCATTTCTGCAGACACTGCGAAGAGAAACATCATGTAGTGTGCGGTTTTCTTCCCATAGGCGGCGATGCTACACCCTCTGGGAATATCGACGAAGTGCTTGTCAGGCGGCCCTCCGTTCGCCGCCAACGGCAATGGCGTTGTACCGAATTCCATTCCACGAGCCTGAGTATTGCCATTCCAGGGTGGGTTTTGCCGTGCGCAGTTCTCTTCCCAAATTGCCATCCAGGGAAAGTCGCGCCTGCGAAAACAGTAGCCCACGCCCAAGTGGAGTCTCCAATTGATGGCCAGCAGAACCTCTATCTGCCGTTCCGGGTCCAGCTTTATCCCGGCCAGAAAGCCTTGCCCCTTCTCAGTGAACGGAAGTCTCAGATCGGCTGTCCCATTGCCAACTCGGCGCCTCACATATGGCCAAGAAAAGTGGAGATTATCCGGAAGAATTGACTTGCCCCCATAGCCAAACGGTGAAGTCATTCCAGACTGGGCAGAAACGATGAGTGTGCTGACTCCCTCAGTCAGAAATGGCGGTCCAAAGGTAACGTGTTGAACCCAATCGCACTGACGCTCTAAGTCGCCCTGGTTGCTCACCGTCTCCTGAACGTATGCGACGCTTTGACCATCCCCTAAATAGATCTCCCTTTCGAATGTTAGTCGCGAGATAGGGAGGCTCACTGCCCACCGGCATTGCGCCCTCCGCGACTCTGCGGAGCCAATTACGCTCCACTGTGAGATTGCCGCCTCGCCGTGAAGACTAAGACCTGCCGCGGCCTTCCCGGCTGCCGGCTCACCAAAATAATCAAGGCAAAGAGCATGCCCCGTAAACCCTGCTAGGAATCTACCTGTCTCAGGAGGGCCATAGAGCCGCGACATGTCCTGTGACCAATCCCGATCGGGGTCAAATGTCGTCCAGGGAGCCTCCCAAAGGACATTCGGTGACGAGCGGCCATCTCGATCAAGGAATCGGAAGGCGGCCAGATGCCCACCACCTGTGAGCGAAATCAATTCCACGCTTCCGTTCGCTATCCGAACAGCATCGCGGCCCTTCCATCGAGTTGTTTCGCAAATCTGTCGCAGGGAGATGTCCTCCGGCTTAATCTGTTCTACCCTCGGTGGTCATCTTAAAACCGGCCATACGCGGTCACTTCAAAACCGGCCATAGAGATTGGCCTGAGACGTGATTGTTTTACGCTGCCACAGCGTGCATTTTCAAGGCGTGTTTTGAGTCGTTGAAGTTTTGCGCGGTATCCATGGAGTCGAGATGCATGTTAAGGTTGAACTCGCTCCGCCGGGGTCGCGCCTTGCGGAGTGATCCAGGGCCGATGACACGGGGCTGGCTCCGAAGGAATCGGTAATCGAGACCCTCTGCGGCTTGGCCGATAGGCTGGCTGTCGGAGGGTTTCGCATTTTTCCCATGATTCCTTAGGTGAGGCTCCGTCGTGGGAGGCCTCTTGATCACGAGTCGCGACGCCGCCGGGCGCTTTTTGCCCGGCATCCTTATCGCTTTTGCTTTTGTCATTGACTTTCCCCCGGACTACTGGTTTTGGTTCGCCAACTGCGCGGGCCACACTTGAGCACGTGGCCGTGGTGCAGCAACCGATCCAGCATGGCGGAGACGGCGGCGCTGTCGCCCAACAACTTGCCCCAGTCCTCGACGGGTCTATTTGAAGTGAGAAGCGTACTGGCTCGTTCGTAGCGGCGCATGATGATTTCCAGCAGTTCCTCGCGCGTGCGATAACGCCGCGCGGTCTTCCTTCCGGCAACCGCCAGAGCGACAACGTCCATGCACTCCCCTCCGCAGGAGCAGTCCTGGGACGCTCCTTAAATGAAGAATGCCCATTCACAATCAATTCGTCCAGACGGCCACCCCGACACGGCCGCCGTCCTTCCCGGACTCGTCAACCGCTCGACCAAGAGCCTCAGCCAACTTACGCCAGCAGCCTACGCCGCTAGCAAAGCAGTGTAACCTACCCGAACGCATCATCCCAAGTCAACCGCGTACTTGGCCAGGGCCGACGCATATCGAATCTTGAGACAAACATTTACTGCCTTGATTACGAAGTAAGCGTCGCTTTCTGGCCGTCTGGACATGGATATGGATTTGTGTTGGATGGGACCGTATGTGCCCACGATCGATTCAAGTGGACACGACCGGTCAGAAGACGTGTGTGTTTCAGCCTTGCGGAGTGTTGACTTCGTCGACGTAGACATCGTCGATCGTGGCATTGGCGACGGCAATGTCGAGACGGGCGAGTAATTGTTTGAAGGTTTCGTCCTTGCGCCGGCGGAGCATGGCGATCGTTTGGCGTCCCTCTGAAGCGATGGCCACGGCGCCGACGGGTTCTATATATCCAATGACGATCTGACCGTGTTCGGTGAACTCGTCGATGTTCGGGTACATGGAAATGGCAAAGGGCGAGGCGTCATACTCAGTCGGGTCTAGGCGGCTTGTTGTAACGCGGGGGCCAGTTTTCCGACGACGTTCCATGGAAGCAACTCCTCGATGCGGTTGATCGGATGCTCGCCGATGCGAGCGAGCACGTAGCGCAGATAGGCTTCGGGGTCCATGCCGTTCAACCGCGCTGTTCCTATCAGACTATAGAGGATAGCCGCGCGCTCGGCACCCTTGTCCGAGCCGGCGAACAGATAGTTGCGTCTGCCTATGGCCACGGGACGCAGGGCCCGCTCGGCGATCAGGTTGTCTATTTCGATGCGGCCGTCGTCGAGATAGCGGGCAAGCGCATCCCAGAGGCCAAGAGCATAGTGGATCGCCGCGGCGGTTTCAGACTTCGGCGCCAGTTGTGTGAGAGCTTGGCCCAGCCATCGTCGCATGTCGTCGAACAGCGGCCTGGCCCGTGCTGTACGAACATCGCGGCGATGGTCCACAGATCGCCCCTTGATCTCCTTCTCAATCAGGTAGAGCGCGGCGATTCGCTGGACGGCCTCAGCGGCGATGGGCGAGTTATTCGCCTTCATCAGGTCGAAGAACTTGCGTCTGATGTGCGCCATACATGGCGCCTCCTGGATCGCACCGCCCTCATAAAGCTTGTTGAAACCGGCAAACGCGTCGGCTTGCAGTATCCCCTCGAACTTGGCCAGATGCCCTTGTGGATGTTCGCCCTTGCGGTTGGGGGAGTATGCGAACCAGACAGCAGGCGCGGTCTTGTCGCCCGCAGGACGGTTGTCGCGAACGTAGGTCCAGAAGCGGCCGGTCTTGGTCTTGCCTGTTCCAGGTGCAAGCACCGGCAGCGGAGTGTCGTCGCCGTGCAACTTGACCGTATCGAGCACATAGCGGCGCAGAACTTCGGCCACCGGCGCCAGCAACGCTGCAGCTTCACCTACCCAGCGGGCAAGAATCGAACGATCCAACTCTACGCCTTCGCGCGCGAAGATCTGCGACTGACGATATAAAGGGGTATGGTCACAAAACTTCGCCGTGACCACGTGTGCCAGCAAGCCAGGTCCCGGAAGGCCGCGATCGATCACACGATCCGGTGCTGGAGCCTGCACCACGCAGGAGCACTTCCTGCAACTCATCTTCGGGCGTACATGGCGGATGACGAAGAAGCTCGCCGGCATGTACTCGAGCATCTCCGACGCATCCTCGCCCAGCCTGCGCAACTCTCCGTCGCAGGAAGGACACTTGGTGTGTTCGGGAAAATGCGTTCTGACTTCCCGCCGCAGATGTGCAGGAAGTGCGCGGCTCTTACGTGGAGCGCGTACAGAATTACTATCCTCGCCGGCTTGCGGCTGTTCGCTCTGCGCAGGCGGCTGAGCCCCGATCACGCATCCACTCAGGAGAAGCGTCAGTTGCTCCTGGTTGACGGGTACTTTTTCCGACTTCGGCCCGTAGTGTTCGCGCCGTAGCTTGGCGACCAAGAGCTCAAGCTGCTCGATCCGCCCCATCTGCGCGATCACCAGATGACTCAATGCAGGTGCGCCCATCTTCTCTAACTCGCTCGGACGGGCGTGCACGCAAATCATGAACGCAGTATGCCACAGTTATCGCTCGAATGCACAAAGAAAATGCTTGTAAGTCGACGCTAAGTTATCGACGCTAACTTAGCCTGTCATAAGTGGCTGCCATGTCCGCGCAGGCTGCCTCCAATCGATGCCTTCGCATAACATCGAAAGCTGTGCGCGTGTCAGCGAAACGGTTCCGCTGGCCGCCTGCGTCCACACAAATCTTCCGCGGTCAAGACGCTTCTGAAACAGACACATCCCATCGCCGTCATGCCAGATCAATTTAACCAGGTCGCCTCTGCGGCCCCGGAAGATGAACACTTGCCCCGACAGCGGGCTCTTGTCGAGAGTACTCTCGACAAGACTGCTGAGGCTGCTAAAGCCGCGCCGCAAATCCGTCACCCCCGCCACAAGCCAGATCTGCGTGTTGGCCGGGATCATCCGCGCAGACTCTCAAGAACGGTGCGAACGATCTCGGCATCGACGGCGCCTTCAAGACTGACCAACGCACGACCGGGGATCTCGATGTTCATCGTCAGGCCTGGCGCCGCACTCTGACTCTGCTCCGGCGCTGCCTCTGATAGCTTTTCGTCGTCCACCGAGACCGGAAGCAGACGCAAGCTTCTCGACTCCCCGACGCTCTCACTACCGAGTTGGCCGGCGCGGTACAGCTTCCGCCAATAAAATAACTGGTTGGCGTTTACGCCATGCTGCCGTGCAAGCGACGCCACCGACAAGGTCGACGATAACGTCTGTTCCACCATCCGCCGCTTCTCTTCTGCCGCCCAGTACCGCCGCCGTCCTGAAGCGCCTTCGACAGCCTTGACAACCTCATCCATCCAAGCTCCTCCGTGGCCACATCGCCACCACAAGTCGAGCTTGAACCCTCAGAGGCACCCGAACAAGGCGGCCAGAAAATGACGCTTAC
>Ga0224555_1003301_pt1 | contig 16799 bp, 15 predicted proteins | sample 714S23034metaG_FD_180687 | JGI IMG/M metagenome (GOLD analysis project Ga0224555, IMG submission 180687) | Peat soil microbial communities from Stordalen Mire, Sweden - 717 S2 30-34 | ecosystem: Environmental > Terrestrial > Soil > Wetlands > Peat | place: Sweden: Norrbotten County, Stordalen...
GCGCTAAGCCGCTTTCGTGCATCCTTGGATGTGAGGTCGGTGATCGGGGGAGGCGAGTACCGCGTCATTGGATATGAAAGGCTTGCCATGATTCCTCCTGACTAGGAGAGTATACACTCCTGATATGTTGGTGGTCTAGAAAAACTCAGGGACGTGTCAGCCGTGCACTGGCCCTGCCGCGGTTTGTTCTGCTACGCGGCGACTTCAAGCTCGTCTTCATCTATCACAGAAGCGGAGAGTAGATCTTTGATTCCGTAGGCTGGCCAGATGATGGGGCCGGCAGCTTCGGGAAGGTTCAAGAGGTTCCCCTCGACCTGCGAGCCGATCCACTTCAGAAGCTCCTCGCGCGTGATGGTCACTGTGACAGGAGAGCAGTTGAACCCGGCGATTTCCCGGATTTTCTCGGTGTTCCGTAACATCTGGACGCCGGCGCCGGCCCACTCGGGCAGGGCGGGAAGCCCAAGGAACGAGATGACTGTTGCCCATATCAGGGTGGCGTCGTTGTGGAGGACCGTGACCGATCCGGCCGTGCCGTTCAGCATGAGTGCCTCTGAGAAGCACAGAATGTGCCTCACGGGCCGCAGACGGCCTGGGATCGCCAGATGGCCGCGGTACGTGGTCGGTTTCTCGCCCATATTCAATTCCAGGCGAGTCCCATCCGGAAGCTTTGCGGTGAGGCGTGATCCGGTCGAGATCGCCCCAGAGACAGCCGCCATCTCAGAATCGTTGCCGAACAAGGAAAGCATGTGGGTGGTGTAGTCCTCGGTGGCGAGGCGGTCGCACCAGACCTGAACGCGAGTAGACCAGTTTTTCGACGTGACGGAGTATTCGACCTCCGCCAGCCGTAGGTGAGCATTCCTCATGGAGATTCTCCTAAGACTGAAGAACACTCCTGCGCTTTTGGCAGTAGCATCTCTTCGTTGAGGTTGAGGGTGACGACGTCGCCAATCTCTGTGTTTATTGATTGAAGGTTGAGATTCCGGCGGCCCAGCCTGCGAGGAATGAATATGTTCGTCGCGGCACAGGGTGGGGCGGTAGCTGCGCACATACTCGCTCTACGAGCGAGCGAACGCAAGAAGGGGCGCTATGTCGTGCTTATCGGCGGCTTGAAGGGCGCTGATATAGCTGCGCCGAAAATCTCCCTGCTGCACGATGTCTGCCCCGCCCCAGGTGAATACTGGCTTGTCTTGCGTCCGTACCAGCACATCGGCCATAAGCCTTGCATGACGACCATTGCCGTTGGCGAAGGGATGGATAGAGACCAGACGATGATGAAACCGGATGGCTATCTCATCGGGTGGATAGGTTTGGTGTTCGAGCCAATGGCGGGCGTCACCCAATAGAGCGCCGAGTGCCTCGCGGATTTGGTAGTGCGGTATGCCGATGTTCTTCTCGGTGGTTCTGTAGACTCCAGCCCACTTCCATGTTTGGTCGAACATCCTATAGTGCAGGTCTCGCAGATAGGGTTCGGTGAGAGGATCTCGCCTGTGAAGGTTCCGCGAGTTCAACGCCCAGTCGTAGGCACCCAGGATATTGGTGCGCTCCCACTCGTTGAGTTCATCCCTTGTGCCGAGATTCGGGATGAGATCGGTTTGTTCTTCGGGAGACAGCGGGGTATTGCCGTCTCCCGTGGTGAACAGTGTCATCGGCCACTCCGCTTTCGGACGATGCGTTGGGTCTCGGCTTCGACCGCTTCCTCGATATTGCCCACCGCTTGATCTTCCAGCGCCATCGAGTGCTCGACGCCAAGAACGTTTCTCTTCGCTTGAGTGCGGGCACGGTTTTCTATCAGCTCTTGCATGCTGCCGGCTCTGGGAACGAGAGCGTAAACCAAGTCGCAGTCGAGCGCGTTTGCCAGGGTTCGCAGACTCCTAAGCGTGATGCGCCCTTCCGCCTCGGCCTTTTCCTGTTGGAGCCAGAGTTGACGGCTCGTGCCCATCCTTTGGGCAAGTTCACCCGAGGAGACCCCTATCGCTTCACGGATAGCCCGGACCCAACCCTTCGGAGGACGAGAGATCGATGCCGTGACGAGGAAGGGAGCCAGAGTGCGGTCCAGTTGTCTAAGTCGCAGATTTCTAAAGTCGTCGCGCATAGCCTCTTTTCCTTTCAGCGGAATTGTGACAATCTAAGAATGGCACATTCAATCATTTATGACAAGCTATATATTGTCTGATAAGCAAATAATGACAATGTATATATTGCATCCAAACGCGAGTCGTGCCTCGTGAACACCCACACCCTTCCGCGCCAGACAGATGCCAGGCGGGAAGGGGATTGAGGGCTATGTCGGGGATAATGCGACCAGCGAGAAGGGTCGAGGCCCATCTGGCACGTCAATACTCGCTCGGCAAGGTGACGTTCGTTGATGAACGGTCGTGCTCGGTGATGATCCACACCCGGCCATCGGGTGATTCAGGCACCTCGTAGCTGGAGAAGATACGAGCATCGCCCTTCTTCACGGCAAGGTTGTTGGAGTCGATGTCCTCCGGATCTGAGTCACCCCACTCGCCACGCTTGTAGCGCGCCAGTAGCTGCCCCAGGTCGAAGCCATCCACAACGAGAGCTTGGACTCCTCGCGTCATTGTGAGACGTCCGAGTTGAAACAACTTGCATGATCCGGGTGAATTCAGCCGCGAAACCTCGACCAAATCAGCGTCATCATCCTCATCATCGTCAACGTCGTCGTCATTCTCCTCAAACTCCGCAGCCGCAGCCTCCGGAGTCTCAGAGTCTTCAGCACCCTCACCCTCTTCAACCTTTGGTTCGTCTTGCTTGGTCTCAGTGAGTATTTGGGTCTTGCCGGAGACAAAGACAATGGCGAGTTCATTGGAGAATCGTTCCCTGGTGCGGGTGATTTCCATGTTGTCTTCGATCTCAACAGTTGTCGTCGTGTGCTTGATCGGTCTCCAGTGGGCGAGGTGAGCCTGCTCCCCCTCTCCAAATTTGCCATTCAGCATACCGGCTGTTGCCAGCAGACCGACGTGGCCTCCATGAAGTGGCGTGATCGGGTTTCCGCCAGCAACCTCCTGCTTTGGGAGCAAGAGGGGCACGGCAGCCTTCCAAGCATTGCTGGTGATGAGACGGTCCTCTATCTCATCGAGCGGTAAGCCGGTGTAATAGATCTCCACGTTGCCACTGGGTGGAACGCTATACATCCGATCTACTTCAGGCGTGAGCACTGGCAGGTTCTTGGGATAGGACATCATCCGCGAGATATTTTGCCGCCACTGGATGGTTTCGTGTCCGTTGTTGTTGTGCCGGATACCGAAAACCGCGCACTGGTTGTATTTCTCCGACTCCACACCGACCAGGCGGTAGATGGCGATCTCCTTGAAGCGCGTCGATAGCGTATCCGCCACATCGTAGACCGCATTACAGGGAATAACCATCAGCAGTACGCCCTTGGGCTTGAGCCACGCATAGGTATGGCCGAGAAACAGCTTCTCCATTCGTTCATTGGCGCGCGGTCCCACCTCGAAGTCATAGGGAGGGTTGAGATAGAGGAACGAAAAGCGTTCGACACGAGCGCGCACGTCGAAGACGTTGCCGTGGATGGTCTGGATGCCGCTTTCCTTGGCGCTGGCGGCCCGGTTGGCATCGAGTTCCACGCCGTACGGCGTCGTGTTCGACGCGGTGGTGAGTGCGTGCAGTGCGGCGCCTGTGCCGCAACATGGATCGAGCGCGGAGGTGGGTGCTTCGGGAAAGGCAAGTCGAGCCCGCAACATGGGCCTTTGCTCAACGGGGAGGGGGTAGTATCCGAGTTTCAGCCTGGCGACGATTCTCATTTTCGCGGTCCTTTCAACTGCTGGCGAGGAGGTGTGCTTTAAAGCATAAGTTCGCCGCTCGGAAACCATAACCTTGCCACTTCAAATCCAGCAAACCCTTCATTGTGGACAGATCGCGGATTTCTGGGAACAAGGCGCTGAAAGCATAACCTTGCCGGGAGCGCAGCTTGCGAGGGTGGCTAAGGCCACCGGTTTTCATGGCTGACAAAACAACAAGAAAGTTGTAGTGTTGTGCAATGGCTATGTCTCACAGAGAGGCGTCGCGGCGGCTCTTCGATATCGCCGAGCAACAGCAAGGCTTCTTCACTACGAAGCAGGCCAAGGCGGCCGGATTCGCCGAAAATACGCATCCCTACCATGTGCAGGCCGGGAACTGGATCCGGGAACACCGCGGCATTTACCGTCTGGCGCTATTCCCGACGCCGGATCGGCCCGATCTTGTGCTCTGGTCGCTCTGGTCCAGGAATCGGAAGGAAGAGGTAGAAGGGGCTTACAGTCATCAGACGGCGCTGAGCCTCTATGAGCTGTCAGACCTAAACCCGGCGAAGCTCCAAATGACCGTTCCGACGAACTTCCGGCGTAACAGCGATATCCCTGGCATAGTCGTGCTCCATTATCGCGACCTGCTCAAGAGCGAAATACAGGCCGGACCTGGCTACAAATACACTCGGCCGCTCCGAACGATTCTTGACCTGATAGAGGCCGGCACGGTAGAGCGGACGTTCATACGTCAGGCGCTGCGGCAGGCTGTTGACCGCGGTCTGATCGCGCGCCAGCAACTTCGGAACGCGGAACTGAGCGAGACCGCACGCAAGATGGTCGAAGATGTACTACGGCGGGCCGCATAATGGCGATTCCGAGAACTTATGCTACTGCGGGAGCCTTTCGCAGAGCCCTGGAAGAACGCCTGAAGAGCATGTCCCAGGCGGAACAGATCGATATCAATCGTCTCAGACGTCAGGTATCCTTTGATCGTTTGCTGGCGCGGCTATTCCGGGAAGATCCGACGCCTTGGGTGTTGAAGGGTGGTTATGCGCTGGAACTTCGTTTCAAGTCCGCTCGATCCACAATCGATATTGACCTAACCTTGCAGCGGGTCGTAGGGACACTGGAAGGTAGCGATCCAGTCCGAGCGATACGAGAGATGCTGCAGGCGATGGCCGATGTTTCATTCGACGACTGGTTCGAGTACACGATTGGACCACCCGTTATGGATATAACTGCGGCCCCTTACGGGGGCGCTCGCTATTCGGTCGAGACGCGTATGGATGGAAGGATCTTCGCTCGGTTTCATCTCGACGCAGGCGTTGGTGATGTGGTGATACAGCCTCTCGAAACCGCCGAGTGCCATGACTGGCTCGGGTTTGCAGGAATCGAAAAGCCACGTGTACGGATGATCTCTCGGGAACAGCAATTCGCCGAGAAGATTCACGCTTACACGCTTCCGCGAAGCTCACCGAATAGCCGGGTGAAGGATCTGGTGGATCTGGCTCTTCTGATTGCAGACAACCAACTTGATCGGCGAAGGGTAATCAACGCATTGCATCTGACCTTTGATCGAAGGGGAACTCACGCTTTGCCAACAAGCTTGAGCGTACCGCCGCCGGAATGGCAAACGCCCTTCCGCGCGCTCGCTGAAGAATGTGGGCTGCAGACGGACATCGCTGCGGTCTTCGACAACGTGCGCGAGTTTCTCGAAAACGTTCTGGTGGGTGGCATGGAGCAGTGAGCCGGAGATGGCCAGCAGAAGTTCAGAATCGGTTTCATTCGAGCAGCGCGACGAGGAGAACCGGCGGCTGCGGGAAGAGAATGCGAGGCTGCGCCGTGTACTGACCGCTCACGGCATCACTGTTCCACAGTTCGTACCAGACGATGCACGTCCGGTTCAAACGATCACGCCAGCGGCAGTGGAAAACAAGGAGGAACGCGCGCGCAAACGGATCGCGCTCTTCCGGAGCCTGTTTCGCGGGAGAGAAGATATCTATGCGCGGCGATGGGAGAATTCCGACGGCCGGTCTGGATACTCTCCAGCGGCGCTGAAAGATTGGAAAGCCATCAACTCAAGCAGGCCGGAGGATCGTAAGAAGGTTGATCGGAATACACGGAAATTCCTCCCGTTGGGCGATGTGGTTATCGAGAATCATCTTCTCGGAAAAGAGACTATTGGCATTTACCCTCTACTCCCGGACGAGACCTGTTGGTTTCTTGCCGTGGATTTCGATAAGAAGACATGGACCGACGACTCTCGCGCGTTTCTCGATACATGCCAGGAGTTAAACGTGCCAGCGGCCCTGGAACGCTCGCGCTCTGGAAATGGTGGCCATGTTTGGATCTTCTTTGAACATGCAATTCCGGCAAACACCGCACGCAAACTTGGATGCGCGGTTCTCACGCGGACTATGGAACGCCGGCATCAACTAGGCCTCGATTCCTATGACCGCTTCTTCCCGAACCAGGACACGATGCCCAAAGGCGGATTCGGAAACCTGATTGCGCTTCCCTTGCAGTTTGCACCGCGCAAGTCGGACAACAGTGTCTTCATCGATGCCAGCCTCCGTCCGTATCCGGATCAGTGGGGGTTTCTTTCTACGACTCGACGGATGTCTACCACAGCCGCGGAAGATGTCATCGCCGATGCCCAACGCAATGGCGATTTGATCGGGGTTCGCATCAGTATTGCCGATGACGAAGATGCACAAGATCCCTGGACATTGCCACCTTCACGAAGGCGGATGGAGCGGCCGATTGAGGGACCACTCCCTGAAACGGTACAGATCGTCCGCGCGAATCTTCTTTACGTGGATAAGCAGGGCCTGCCACCGGCCATGTTGAATCGTCTGCTCAGGCTGGCGGCATTCCAGAACCCGGAGTTTTACAAGGCGCAGGCGATGCGGCTTCCGACATATGCCAAACCGCGCGTGATCGCGTGCGGCCAGGATTTTCCCCAGCACATTGCCGTACCGCGAGGGTGTCTAACAGAGGTAATGGCCCTTTTGCAGGCGCACAACATCCGGCCCAAAGTTCGGGACGAACGGTTCGCAGGCACACCTATTACAGCGGAATTCAATGGTCAGCTTCGGCCCGTCCAAGAGGAGGCTGTCGCAGGGATCAGCGTCCACGACGAGGGAATTCTCTGCGCCCCGACGGCGTTTGGGAAAACGGCCGTGGCGGCGTGGCTGATTGCAAAGCGCAAGGTCAATACCTTGATTCTGGTTCATCGGCAACAACTACTCGATCAATGGCAGGAACGGCTGGCGATGTTCCTGAATATGCCCGCAGTCTCGATTGGGCATATCGGCGGCGGAAAAATGCACCGGACAGGGCGCATCGATGTCGCGGTCATTCAGAGCCTCTATCAGAGAGAAGCCGTAAAGGACTTTGTTGCTGAATACGGCCAAGTCATCGTCGATGAATGCCACCACATATCTGCGTTTACGTTTGAGCAGGTGATGAAGCAGGTGAAAGCAAAATATGTCGTCGGTCTGACCGCTACCCCGACTAGAAAAGATGGGCACCATCCAATTATCTATATGCAGTGTGGCCCTGTCCGGTTCAGCATGAGCGCCAAGGCAATGGCGGAAATGAACCCTTTCGAACATAGGGTGGTTCCCCGTCACACGGATTTCCGGATGCCGCCCGATCTCACCGAAGTGACGATTCAGGACGTCTACGGGGCGCTGTCGAATGATGCGTTGCGCAATGCAATGATCGCCGACGACATCGTACACGCCATCGAGTCAGGACGTTCGCCTCTGCTCCTGACTGGCAGGACGGAGCATCTACAGTATTTCGCAACAAGACTCAGTGGCGCCGCCCAACACGTTTTTGTTTTGAAGGGCGGCATGGGCAAGAAGCAGCGCCGGCTGACCGCAGAGGCTATGGCGGCTGCACCAGACGACGAATCGCGGGTGATTCTGGCAACAGGAAGCTATATCGGCGAAGGATTCGACGATGCGCGCCTGGACACATTGTTTCTTGCCATGCCTATCTCCTGGAAGGGGACACTGCAGCAATATGCTGGCCGTCTCCATCGTCTCCACGACAACAAGCGCGTCGTGCAAGTCTATGATTACATCGACAACGGGGTCCCGATGCTGGCAAGAATGTACGAGCGCAGATTGCGGGGCTACAGCGCAATCGGGTACGCAATCGACCAGGCGACTGACCGGCTGTCTTTTCTTTAAGTCTCACACCCGTAACCAAACCGTTTCTCCCACTCTCACGGTTTCAAATCTTTTCCTTGAGTTGAATATGGATGTGTGCGAATATGCACCCATACATGAAGCGCGCAGAGACAGCCGAACAAGTCAGACGTTGGTTTCAAACGGAAGTTGGGAAGCTCTGGCCAGTGGCCATTGGATCTTTGTCCCTGCGGAAGAGCCCCTGTATTCGGGAAAATTGCCAGCTCTGTGAGTCAGGCCAAGGGCACTCCAGCTACGCCTTGTACGGTCGTAAGGGGGATCGCAGGTTCGCAGTTTACGTGCCCGAAGGTCTGGCGCAGGACGTCGAAAATGCGATCCACAACGGTCGCACTCTTCAGGGACTCTTGTCAGAAGCCGGTCGCAGGTACACGTTGGCGCGGAAGAACGAGCGTAGTTCGCAAGCCCGGAAGTAGATTAACGGCGTCTCACATCCTCCGGCTATGGAGGTGGATTGCTCGACGAGGCTGATTTTCGTAGCTGGTGTTCGCGGCTCCGTTTGACGCAAACGGCGCGTGAGGCAATTGCCGCGATCCGATCCGGGCGGCCTGCGCGTTGTGTTGGCGGCGGACGCCGGAACGTCGCCGGCCGCTATCCGAGCCGGAAAATGGGCGTCACCATTCAATTCGAGAGCCACCGCGTCGAGTTGCCCTTTATCTATGAAGCGGAATACGATTCCCAGGTACTCGAGTATTACGACCAGCCTCCGTCCATTCCGCTCGTCTATCGCGCAGTAAATGGTAGACGCCTTTCGGTCATGCACACTCCCGACTATTTTGTGCTTCGAGAGGGTTCAGCTTGCTGGATCGAATGCAAAACCGAGGAGGATCTCGAAGCGCTTGCCAGCCGGAATCCCAATCGCTATTCTCGCGACGTTGGCGGCAAGTGGCGCTGTATCCCCGGTGAGGAACACGCGGCAACGGTTGGATTAGCCTATGAGGTTTGGTCTGCAGCCCAAGTCAACTGGGTTCTCCAAAGAAATCTCCAGTTTCTGGAGGACTATCTGCGATTTGGCTCTGCGAATCCCCCAGATACAGCGAATCCGGCGGTTATTGGCGCGATCGAAACAGAACCGGGAATAAGCTTGCTGAACTTGCTGGAAAGGACTCGTGGGGTCGCGGAGCCAGACGAAATCTATATGCTGATCGCCAGCGGCGCCATCTACGTAGACCTCAATGTAGCCCCAATCGCCGAGCCAGAACAAGTTCGCGTCTTTGCTACAACGGAGATTGCTGCGGCCTGCGAGGTTGTCAATCGCGAGAGTTGCGCGGGGATCGGTGTCCGCAGTATCGACGGGCGGCTTTGCGAATCGACAGATGTACACAGCGAGGCATTCCTGCTCCTTGCTGCGGCCAGCGAACTGGATCTTGCCATTGCGAATCGCCGCTTCGATACTGTCAGGCGACATCTCGCGGGGGATCGGCTGTCGTGCAGCATGCCGGCCAGAACATTGCGCCTCTGGATAGCGCAGTATAGGTCTGCCAGGGAACGTTATGGTTCAGGTTATTTGGGGCTGCTCCCGAAGATCAGCAAGAGGGGTAACAGGACAAGTCGGCTGCCGGAAGCATCGCAAAACCTGCTCACCCAGTTCATCGAAAGCGATTACGAGAGCCTCAGGCAAAAGTCGCGGTTAGCGTCATGGGCGGCGCTGAAGCGGAAATGCGACGAATGCGGTGTTGTCGCTCCGAGCCATGTGACGTTCAATGTTGCTGTACGGAAACGTCCGGTGTTTGACCAAACCTTAAAGCGAAAGGGCAGACGCGCAGCCTATGTCCAGTCGGCTTTCTATTACGAGTTGGAACTGAAAACGCCGCGCCACGGAGATCGTCCCTTTGAGATTGGCCACATCGATCACACGCAACTGGACGTAGAGGTCATTTGCTCTCAAACTGGTCGCCCACTTGGCCGTCCATGGATGACGATCCTCACCGACGCGTTTTCCCGGCGGTGCCTTGCGCTCTACCTGACCTTCGATGAGCCGAGTTACAGATCCTGCATGATGATTATGCGAAATTGCGTCATGCGTCACAACCGGCTCCCGCAGATCATAGTCGTCGATGGCGGCCCCGAATTCAGGAGCACGTATTTCGAGACGCTCCTGGCCAAATATGAGTGCATCAAAAAGACGCGGCCTCCCGCCAAAGCCAGGTTTGGCTCCATTTGCGAGCGGCTCTTCGGCACCACGAACACTCAATTCGTTCATAATCTGCGCGGAAACACTCAGATCACGCGCAATGTCCGACAGGTCACGAAAAGCAACAAGCCCGTGGGTCAGGCGGTCTGGACTCTCAGCGCCCTTTACACCTACCTGTCATCATTCCTCTTCGAGATCTACGACACCATCGAGCACCCGGCGCTAGGTCAGACGCCGCGAGATGCGAACATAATGGGCCTGAAAACAACAGGCGCTCGTGCGAATCGGATGGTCTCATACGATCAGACATTCTTAATGGCAACGTTTCCATCGACTCAGCGAGGCACCGCGAGAGTAATGCCAGGTCGCGGGGTCAAAATCAACGGAATGCATTACTGGGCGGAGGCATTCCGCGACCCTTCCCTGGAGAATCACGACATCTCAATTAGGTATGACCCATTTGATATGGGCACAGCCTACGCCTTTGTAAATAGCCGTTGGACGGAATGTCACTCCGAGCACTATGCGGTGTTGCATGGCCGATCGCAGAAGGAGATCATGTTCGCGTCAAAGGAGGTGAGGCGCCGAAGCCAGTTGCACTCGCGCGGGCGGTTCATCTTGACAGCACGGAAGCTGGCGGAGTTTCTGGCATCCGCGGAGAGCGAAGAGGAACGCCTTGTTCAACAATTGCGCGACAGTGAAGGCAAAAGCATCCGGCAGAACGACCGGTTCGCTAGCTCCGAAGCGGTCGTCGGTGAAGACCTTCCCCAAGGGTTACAGGCCGAGACGGCAACGCAGATAACAAGGACCGATCAGCCCGAGGCCACTACTCTTTACGGAGACTTCTGATGGCGGAAGAGAGGAATCGAAACCACGGCGAGCATGAATCGCGACTGGACCGTTTTCGCGCCTATACTGTGGCGCATCCCCGGCTTGTAAAAGCCAAAGATGCTTTGATGAATGCTATCCGGGGCGCGGAACCCAATTCCCTGATTTTTGTGTTTGGGCCGGCCGGGGTCGGCAAAACAACCCTTCGGTTGAAAACCGAGCAACTGATCACAGCAGAGCTTCTGAACCAACTTCAGGAAGACCGCATGAGAATTCCGGTCGCCAGCGTGGAAGCGGTGGCTCCCGAGTCAGGGAGTTTTAACTGGCGTGACCATTACAGACGCCTCCTCCAACAGCTTGACGAACCGCTGATCGACTATAAGGTGAATCGATGCCCGGATGGGCGATACGTACAGGAAGGTGCAAGGTTCATGCCTCCCTCCAGGGCAGTAGGAACAGAATATCGCTATGCAGTGGAGCAGGCCATCCGATATCGGCGGCCAGTCGCCGTTATGATCGACGAGGCTCAGCATCTTGGGAAAATCGGCTCAGGCCGCCGCCTTCTTGATCAGTTGGATGTAATCAAGTCGATCGCCAACCAAACCAATACTGTCCACGTACTCTTTGGAACCTATGATCTACTCGCACTCCGGAACTTAAACGGGCAGTTGAGCAGGCGAAGCATCGATGTTCACTTCGCTCGTTATCACGCGGAAATCCCGGAAGACCGACAGGTCTTCATCAATACTGTGCAGAGCTTCGAAAAAGAACTCCCGTTTCCCGATTCATCGGACCTCGTAAGCAATTGGGAGTATCTGTACGAGCGGAGCCTTGGTTGCATTGGCATCTTGAAGCAATGGCTTGTGCGTGCGGCCACGGTGGCCCTGCACGAGGGTAGCCGGAAGCTGGCAACATGCAGTCTTGAATCTCAAGCCTTATGCATGGCTCAATGCGAGCAACTGTACGCGGAAATTGCGAACGGGGAACTCAAGCTGGAGGACCGTAGTGACGCGGTGGTGAGATTTCGAGACAAACTGGGCCTGAGCGCGAACGGACCCCTGAAGGCGGCGTCGCCGCCAGTTCCTCGCTATCATTTCCGACGACCGGGTCAACGGCTTCCTGCGCGCGACACAGTTGGACGAGTAAGCGTTAATGCAGCTCTTTGAATCGTGGTCAGTATCCAGCCCTCGGATTCCGCCAAGGACTCCGGTGTACGCGCTGGAGCCGGTCGGCATCGGAACGGCGATGTCCGAAAGTCTCAGCAGTTACCTCATTCGCCTTACAGAAGCACACTCCGTAGGTGTGGGTGATTTCGTAGGTCGCCTACTCTTGGAAATCCCAAATCCAAAAGGGGCGATTGTCACACAGGCTGCGCTGGCCTCCAGAGAAGGCAGCCACGGATTTCGCGCTTGTGGATATGCCATCAATGGCACTACCGATCGAACTGCAGCATGGGTGTATGCGCTTGAGGCGGCGACTGGACGTTGTGATCTCCGCTATCTCACCCTTCTTTCGCTCCGCTCTGCATTGCCACAGCAAATATTTCGCCGCAATAGGGCATGGTGCCCGGCTTGTTTTGAACACTGGCGGGCGACCGGGGAGGCCATTTATGAACCCCTTCGCTGGACATTTGAGCTGTCGACCTGCTGTACCATACATAAGCGTTCCCTCTGCAATGCCTGTCCTCATTGTGACTGGCGTTGAGATTTCGGAGAGCCTTGCTTTGATCGACGCCCCCCTTCTCGGCTTCGCGACGCGTCTGCGTCTCGACTTTTTGGAAGGAGGCTGCCATACCTGCGACGAAATAGAGTATCCATTTGGTGATATCCGAGGCGGCGCGGCCCATGTAGTAGTTGTGCGATGGCTCGATCGTCAATGCTTCGTAGTAGTCCTGTAGATTCTGCGCGTAGTACTCCTCAAGCGCATAGAGCCCCTTGAGACCGTACCCCCCGAGATGCAAGATCAGCGTCGTCAAGAGCCGCGCCGTTCTGCCATTGCCATCGTAGTAGGGATGGATCGTTGCATATTGATAATGTGCGATGGCGGCCTTGATCGGAACCGGGAGCTCGTCCTTCTGATTGATCCAGTGGACGAGTTGGCTCATTAGCGCGGGTAGATCCTTTGCCTCGGGTGGCATGTAGACGATACCGCGGGACCGGCTGTCTCGAATCACGTTCTGCCCGTCCCGATATGGCATCGCCCTGGCTCGCGCCTTTCCTGCCCTCATGACCAAGCCATGAAGCCCTCGCACCGCTGATTCGGTGAGCGGGCCGCCTTGCTTCGCCAATCTCTCGACTTCGTCGAGTGCCGCATAGTAGCCTTTGACCTCGTCCTGATCGCGCTCGCGCCCTGGAAAATGTTGCCCGTCGGCGATGACTTGGACTACCTGCTCTTGGGTAAGGCGATTGCCCTCGATCATGGTTGAATAATGAGTAGAGAAGAGACGTGCGGTCTCCCGTAAGTTTGCCAAGACCCGGGGCGTGATCGGCAACGCCTGAATGGATTGTTTCACCGCCTCGATACGCATTAGAGCATTGGCAATCGCCGGCGTTATGACGAAGTTCGGGCTGAACTCGGTGGATTTTGGAGCTGCCATCTGCCCTCCGCGCGGGAATTCCGACTGCGGTTATACCGCTATTATAGCGCTGTTATGGCGCTGATAAACCGCTGATACCCAAGCGGGCCGGCGCCCTGAGCAACTCTGTTCAGTCAGCTTGCCTCTCGCGCGCATCTATAATCGCGCCATGGCTGAACCTCAATGGACCCCAGAATCAGTTGCACGCATCCTCATGAATCCTCGGTACTGTCTTGGTCAGCCGCCTGCGGTTGATGAAGACACATGGATCAAGGCAAACGCGAAGATGATTCGCGAGATGGGGCCGAGTCGTACCTTGCCACCTTGCTCAGCCTTTTGCGAGACCGCGATGCCTGAAAACGATCAAGCTCGATCTACATCTCGATCCGGACTCCCACCTCGGCGCTGGAGGAGATCCTGAAGCGCAGCGGGTGGAAGCACTTTCTGGCGTGCGTCGTGGATGAAGGGGAGGCACATCAGATCAAGTTGGCGATCGGCTGGCTCGAAGCCGCGCAGTCCGATAGCTTCTCCCGTACCTCTTGGCCTGTCATCTCGCGACCATCATCATCGCAGAATATGCCAGCAAGGTATCTATTGGGCCAGCGCAACGCTCCGGATCGACACGCGCAAATGAAATCGTCCGGCTCATCTCTATCTCCTTTCCAGCATGGCGGCAAGCAGCAGTAGTGAGCGGGTCATCGTTGAGTCTCCTGAAGTACGTTCTCAATTGTCTCTACGTCTTCTTCGCCGACAATTTTCTGCAACCTGCGCAACTCTTCACGCAGCCGGTTCCGCTGGAGCGATAGAGCTTTATACTCCGCATAGCGAACATACATAGCCTCCGCGACGAAGACGACTTCCGGTTCCTTCTCTGTCATGGCTGAGTCTCCCTGAAGGCTGCGCGGGCCTGCTTGATCCAGGCTGTCCAGTTCATCGTGTCAATCCCGGCTTGCACCAGATCACGCAGCCGGTTGCGCTTGCAGGCGAGGTCGATGGCGATCTCTGGTTGGTTATTCAAAGCCTTCAAATCTGGTGTGCCGCCCAGCGAGTTTCGACGAGTACAAACCCCAACGCCAGACCCTGGAAACAGCATGTTGCATTCTGGGAGACCCCAAGTGGCGTCATCGCTCAGAGTAGAGCCCGCCGATTTCTGAAATGGACATTATCATGCGCGAAAAGCGAGCCTTTCTTGGTGCGGTCATGACACTACCTCTGCTTCGGTTCTTATGCGTCCAGCTCGGCAAGGCCCGTCAATCGTACGGGGGTGCCATCCTTGAATTGCGCTGTCAGGATCAACTCGCCTCCCATGGCCTCAATCTGGCGGCGCAGCGTCGACAGATGCATATCGGTACGCTTCTCTATGCGTGATATTTGTTCCTGCTTCACATTAAGAATCTTAGCAAGCTGCTCCTGGGTGATCTGGCGCGCTTTGCGCAGATCTCGCATGGTCATTTCCTCTCGAATGAGTTGATCGGTACGGCTGGCGATCTGCTTCCGGCGCGCAGCTGGCAGTGCCTTGAGCTTATTCTGTAACGTTTTCATTTCTTTTTCCCTCGCCGGCCTTTCTTGTCCTCGGCCTTCAGCCGCTCCAGGTACCGCCCATAGCGGGCATCGGCTTTGGCTATGAGCCGTTTGTAAAACTTCTTCTCGCTGACACCCGACTTGTCGCCGGCAACCAGCAATATTGCCTTGCGCTTCGGATCAAACGCGAAAGCAACGCGCCACTCGCCATTCAACGCCTCGAAACGCAATTCCTTCATGTTCGCATAGTCGGAGTCGTTCAGAGTATCGACGTGCGGGCGGCCACATTCAGGTCCCAACAACTCGACAAAGCCGGCTTCAGCATAAAGCTCGTCCTGCACTTCTGCCGGCAACTCATCAAATTCCGGCTCAAACTCATCATGAAAGACTACCGTCCACTTCATTTATTATGCTCCTAAGCGCATATAACTTCAAGCGCATACTCAACTTAAACGAAAAGCTTGCGCCGATCCAATTTTTGGACGTTGCTTTCAATATCTTATTTATCCATCGCGATAAGGAGCGTCGGAAATGGTGTCGGGAACCTGGGTCTCCAAAGGTTTCTCTTGCGGTTATAGCGCCGATAGATCGCTGATATCCAACACAGAGGGGCTAGAGCGGGTAGGGCACCCCGGCTACAAACCCCTGTTGCTGCTCAATTGAAATGACAGGGGTATTCGCCCTTTAGAAATGTCATTCTATACTTCGTCGTAGCAGTGCGGTGGGAATGTGGGAATCGCCGCACTTGCGATTTCCAAGGGCTGTGGGAAGGTTGGAAGAACGGACAGCTTTATCGTCCGGTCTTCCAACCTTTCCATCAGACCGTCATTTCCACCGCTGTTTTTGGCAAACCCTGAGAAATCAAGTCAGCCCGTCTGTTCGACCGGGCTTGGTGTGGGGCTTTCTTTCGCGGATTTCACAGGGATTTTTGGGACGTAGTCCGGGCCGTAGATCTGTCGACCTCGCTTTTGGTATCCGAGCTTCTTACTGTTAGTGTTCACCTTCGGTGCAGGTGCGAGATATTGCATTCTCTTGGCTACAGCGAGCGCCTGTCCGAGCCGCTTGTTTTCGGCAGTTGCGGCAAGGGGAACCCTCTGATCTTTCTCAAATACGCGGTAAGGAAGAGGCGGCACCTGGCATTGGACTTCGAGCGCCCGTACTGAACAGTCGCGCAGTTCGACCTGCTGTTGAGCGATCAGTGTGCCTGGTTCTATGTAGTCCGGCCCATAGACGTTTCGACCTCGCTTTTGATATCCGAGCTTCTGGCTGTTCGTGTTCACCTTCGGCGTGAAGGCCGTGTCTTGCTGTGCCTTGATGACGGCAAGAGCGTGGCCCAGGCGCTTGTTCTCGACGATTGCGGTGTGGCTGACCCTCTGATCCTTGCTAAAGACGCGATAGGGAAGCAGGAGGCCCTTGGTGCGAACTTCCAAGCGGCCATCCGGGAAGTCGTAAACGTCAACATACTTGCCATCAAGTCCTTCGGAAAGAGGATTTCGCTCCAGGATGATCCGCTTGCGGTCGTAAGACAAGGTCAACTGGCTTCCAACGTAGCGCTGCTCGCGGTGGCACAAGATATCGGTCAGTTTTTCCACGGGGATGGATAGGGACCGGTGCAGATCTTCAGGACGTGCAGAAGCGATTGCAAAACGCTCATTGAACTGGTTCATGAAAGCTGGCAAGAAGGCGTTTCCGGCATTGATGTCGCAGATGTTGGCGAGTCGAAGCTCTTTTACCAGCCTGTCTTGTAGTGTGCGATT
>Ga0224555_1003303_pt1 | contig 16797 bp, 14 predicted proteins | sample 714S23034metaG_FD_180687 | JGI IMG/M metagenome (GOLD analysis project Ga0224555, IMG submission 180687) | Peat soil microbial communities from Stordalen Mire, Sweden - 717 S2 30-34 | ecosystem: Environmental > Terrestrial > Soil > Wetlands > Peat | place: Sweden: Norrbotten County, Stordalen...
CGAGCAGGTGCTCACCTTCTCCCAGCACCTGGCATGCGTGCACTGCGGGATCTCGCTGGACGAGCTGGCGCCGAGGAGCTTCTCGTTCAACTCGCCCTTCGGGGCGTGTCCGTCGTGCAACGGACTGGGCACCCGTTTCGAGGTCGATCCTGATCTGGTCGTGCCCAACCCGGATCTCTCCGTTTCACAAGGGGCTATCGGGCCCTGGGCGGGAGCACGAACGGAGTACTTCTCGCGGGTGCTCAAGGCCGTGGCCGAGGCGAGCGACTTCAGCATGGACAAGCCCTGGTCCAAGCTCACCAAGCCACAGCGCAAGATCCTCCTATACGGCGCCGGCACGCGGCGAGTGCATGTCCAATACCGCAACCGGTACGGCACGTTGCGCAGCTACGACACACAGTTCGAAGGTGTCGTGCCGTGGCTGCAGAGGCGCCACAGCGATGCGGACTCCGAGTGGGTGCGTGAGCAGGTCGAGGGCTACATGCGGGAGGTCGCGTGCCCGGAATGCGGCGGGACGCGGCTTCGCCCGGAGTCGCTCGCGGTCAAGGTCGGGGGCAGGAGCATCGCAGAGCTGTCGTCGCTGTCGATCCGGGCCGCGCACGACCTGCTCGAGCGCCTCGAGCTGAGCTCGCGGGAGGAGATGATCGCGGCCCAGGTGATGAAGGAGATCCGCGCCCGGTTGCAGTTCCTCGTCGATGTCGGGCTCGACTATCTGAGCCTCGACCGCGCGGCCGCGACGCTGGCGGGCGGGGAGGCCCAGAGAATCCGCCTCGCATCGCAGATCGGCAGCGGGTTGGTCGGTGTCCTCTACGTGCTCGACGAGCCCTCTGTGGGTCTCCATCAGCGAGACAACCGCAAGCTTGTCGAGACCTTGCTCCGGTTGCGTGATATCGGCAACACAGTCCTGGTCGTGGAGCACGACGAGGAGACGATAAGGATCGCCGACTACGTCGTCGACATCGGGCCGGGAGCCGGCGAGCACGGCGGCGAGGTGATCTGCGCCGGCTCGGTGGCCGATCTCGTGAACTGCCGGGCCTCCATCACCGGCCAGTACCTGTCGGGCAGGCGTTCGATCGCGGTGCCGGCCATGCGACGTGAGCCCCGGGGGGATTGGCTTGTCGTGCGCGGGGCCCGTGAGCACAACCTGAAGGGCATCGACGTGGAGATCCCGCTCGGCTGCTTCGTGTCGGTGACAGGCGTGTCGGGCTCGGGCAAGTCGACCCTGATCAACGACATCCTGCTCAGGGCACTCATGCAGCGCATCTACAAGTCCCGCGTGGTCCCGGGCCGGCACCGCTCAATCGAGGGGGCCGAGGCGCTCGACAAGGTCATCGACATCGACCAGTCGCCGATCGGCCGCACGCCGCGCTCGAACCCGGCCACCTACACGGGCATGTTCGACAACGTCCGGAAGCTGTTCAGCCAGACCTCGGAGTCGCGGCTGCGGGGTTACCAGCCGGGACGTTTCTCGTTCAACGTCTCTGGCGGACGCTGCGAGGCGTGCGCCGGAGACGGGACCTTGAAGATCGAGATGCACTTCCTTCCGGACGTCTATGTCCCGTGCGAGGTCTGCAAGGGAGCGCGCTACAACCGCGACACACTCGAGGTCGCGTGGCGGGGGAAGAACATCGCAGAGGTGCTGGACCTCTCCTGCGAGGAGGCGCTCGACCTCTTCGCGGCGCAGCCGGTCATCGCCCGTCACCTGAGAACACTCGTTGACGTGGGCCTCGGCTACATCCGGCTCGGCCAGCCGGCTCCCACGCTCTCCGGCGGTGAGGCCCAGCGGGTCAAGCTCGCCTCCGAGCTCGCGAAGCGATCTACCGGGCACACGCTGTACGTGCTCGACGAGCCGACCACCGGGCTGCATTTCGAGGACGTCCGCAAGCTCTTGGACGTGTTGCAGCGATTGGTGGACCAGGGCAACACGGTCTGCGTGATCGAGCACAACCTCGACGTCGTGAAGTCCGCCGACTGGGTGATCGACCTCGGCCCCGAGGGTGGCGACGGCGGCGGGTCGGTGATCGCCGAGGGCACGCCCGAGAAGGTGGCGAAGACCGAGGAGAGCTACACGGGCAAGTTTCTCGCCCCGTTGCTCAAGATCTGAACCCCGCTCAAAACGGTCGGAGCTCGATTCTTGATGGCAGGCCCGCGCGCCCGTAGATCCACGCGAGGAGCGCGGTCTTCTGGGAGACATCTTCGATCATGTCCGGAAGCCGGTCCAGGGCGTGAGGCAGATCGGAGCCGACGAAGTCCTCCGGCCAGTCTGAGACGCCGTATCCGAGGCCGAGGTCGACATGGTGCGCTTCGACCTCGCGCCATCTCGACACGGCCAACAAGCGACAGGGGAGTCGGGAACCGTCGGTGCGCAGGCCATGACGCAGCCACACCACCGCGGGTACCTCGTCCCATGTCGCGTCCAGGCGCACCGCGGAGTCCCGTAGGTCCTCCACGATCACCTCGGCCGGCCGCAGGGCGCCTTCGGCGATGTCCCGGCTGCGCCCGGCGACGCCGTCCGGGTACTGGGGCACCTGCTTGTCTTCGCTTGCCGAGCGAAGGATCCACACGAATGAGTCCGCGTTGCGGGCAAGATGGCTGAGCACGTGGCCGACGGTCCAGTCGGGAAGCAGGCTCGGCCGCGTCACGTCCAAGTCGTCGATGACCTCGAGCGCGGCGAGCAGCCGGGCCGTCGCGGCGCGTGAGCCCGTGATGGCTCGCTGGATGTCGGCGGTCTCCGATTGCGTCAAGCTGTCGTCGGTCATGGGCTCAGGATGAATCCGTCGAATCGAGGCTTCACGCGATCGCGAGCATCCGTTCGAGGGCTACCCGGGCATCCGCGGCCGTGGCCTCGTCGACCGCGATGCGGTTGCGAACCTCCCCGGCGACCAGGCCGTCGAGCACCCAGGCGAGATGAGGAAGGTCGATCCGGAACATGGTCGAGCACGGGCAGACGAGCGGGTCGAGCGAGAGCACGGTCCGGTCGGGGTTCTCGCGGGCGAGCCGGTCGACGAGATGGATCTCCGTGCCGACCGCGATAATGGAGCCTGCAGGTGAGCCGGAGACGGCGCGGATTATGTAGTCCGTGGATCCGACCTGATCGGCGATCTCGACGACCTCGTGCGAGCACTCGGGATGCACGATCACGATTCCGCCTGGATGCTCGGAGCGGAACGCCTCGACGTGCTCGGTGCGAAATCGCTGGTGCACCGAGCAGTGACCCTTCCAGAGAAGGAAGGTGGCCTCCTTGACGTCGGCATCGGCCAGCCCGCCGAGGCGCCGACGCGGATCGATGACCTGCATGTCGGACGCCCCGAAGCCGAGCTGGAAGCCGGTATTGCGGCCGAGGTGCTGGTCGGGGAAGAACAGGACCTTGTTCGCGCGGCGCCCCGAGCCCGGAGACTCTGCCCACGGTCCCGACGCTCCGGCCAGGGTGCCCCCGCCGCCGGGAGCGTCGAGGTCGAGCGCCCAGGTCAGCACGGCACGGGCATTCGAAGATGTGCAGACTGCCCCCGAGTTACGGCCCACGAACGCCTTCAGTGCCGCTGCCGAGTTCACGTAGGTGATTGGCACGATCGCCTCGACGTCGGTGACCTCTGCGAGCTCGTCCCAGATCTGCTCGACGTCGTCAAGGTTGGCCATGTCCGCCATCGAGCACCCGGCGTTCAGGTCGGGCAGGATCACCTGCTGGTGTGGCCCGGTGAGGATGTCCGCAGACTCGGCCATGAAGTGAACCCCGCAGAAGACCACGAACTCGGCATCGTGCTGGTCAGCAGCAAAACGGGACAGGCCTAACGAATCGCCTCTCTTGTCCGCGAACCGGATGACCTCCTCACGCTGGTAGTGGTGCCCGAGGATGACGAGTCGTTTGCCGAGGCGCGAGCGGGCCGCGGTGACGCGCCGGACCAGCTCATCGTTGGGTGCCCTGGTGTAGTCGTCGGGAAGCGGCGGCTGCAGGCGGAACATTTCTGTGACCCCCTATGGAACGCCTCGTTTATCGGCCGGCGGGGACAGCCTGGTCGCCCAACCGCGGGTATGTCGGTCACGAAGCGAATATGTCAACCGGGGTACCAGGCCGGCCGTAACCTGCACTCTAGTGCTCGAACGCCCGCAATCGGTCCCCGACGCCCCCGGCTCATACCAATTCAGAGACGCGGCCGGCCGGATCATCTATGTCGGCAAGGCGTTGTCGCTGCGCAGCAGGCTCTCGAGCTACTTCCAGGATCCGGTTCACCTGCACCCGCGCACCGCTCAAATGGTGGAACGGGCCGCATCGGTCGAGTGGATCGTCGTCGCCAGCGACGTCGAGGCCATCATGCTCGAGTACAACCTGATAAAGACCCACCGGCCGCGCTTCAACATCCGCCTCGTTGACGACAAGAGCTACCCGTACCTCGCGGTCACCGTCGGCGACGAGTGGCCCAAGGCCACGGTCATGCGAGGCGCGAAGCGGAAGGACACCCGCTATTTCGGCCCCTACGCGCACGCGTACGCGATCCGGGAGACGCTCGACCTGCTGCTCCGGTCGTTCCCGATCCGGACTTGCTCGGATGCCAAGCTCAGGCGCCACCAGCTCCTCGGGCGACCCTGCCTGCTGTACCACATCGAGCGGTGCTCGGGCCCTTGCGTCGCCGCGATCGGGCCCGAGGAGTACGGCAGGCTCGTGGAGGAGCTGATGGAGTTTCTCGACGGCGACACCAAGCCGGTCGTCGACCGCCTCGAAGCCGAGATGCGCCGGGCGGCAGGGGAGCTCGAGTTCGAGCGGGCGGCGCGCCTGCGTGACCGTTTGGCCACGGTCCGCCTCGCGATCGAGCGCCAACAGATGGTGACCGATACCCCTGAGGACCTCGACGCCCTCGCGATCGCCGAGGACGAGCTTGTCGCGGCGGTGCAGGTCTTCCACGTCCGGCGCGGGCGGGTCGTCGGCCGGCATGGCTTCGTAGTCGAGAAGGTGGAGCCCCTCACGACACCGCAACTCATAGGCAGGGTGCTCGAGCAGCACTACGCCGAGACGCCGATCGGGATCCCCCGAGACCTGCTCGTCCCCGAGCTGCCCGAGGACGTGGCCACCTACGAGGCGTGGCTCTCCGGCCTACGCGACGGCAAAGTCACCGTCAAGGTCCCCATGCGGGGCCGCAAACGCGAGCTTTTAGCAACGGCCCGCCAGAACGCAGAGGAGCAGCTGAAGCGTCACCGGCTGCGGCGTGCAAGCGACCTCACGAGCCGCGCAGCTGCGATCGAGGAGTTGCAGCATGCTCTCGATTTGAAAGAAGCGCCGCTTCGCATCGAGTGTTACGACATGAGCCACATGCAGGGCACCGACTACGTGGGCTCGATGGTCGTGCTCGAGGACGGGCTGCCGAAGCGGAGCGACTACCGGCGTTTCAAGGTGACGGCCGTCCAAGGAAACGACGACTACGGCGCCATGCACGAAGTGCTCACTCGGCGTCTTCGGCGGCTCAGTGACACCCCCTTGATCGGCAATGACGGGACCGACGGCGCTGCCGGGACCGATGGCGGCGTCGATGGCGACCGGGTCGTCGATGGTGCCGAGGCCGTCGCCGGCGAGCGTCGGCGGCGCGGGCCTCGCTTTGCCTACCCGCCACAGCTTCTGTTGCTCGACGGAGGAAAGGGGCAACTCGGAGTCGGCGTGCGCGTCCTCGAGGAGCTGGGCCTGACGGACAAGATCGCGGTGGCCTCCCTTGCCAAACAGTTGGAGGAGGTCTTCGTGCCGGGCCGGCCGGGCCCGGTCCAGATCCCTCGTGACAGCGAGGCGATCTACCTGCTGCAACAGGCCAGGGATGAAGCGCACCGGTTCGCCATCGGCTTCCACCGCGAGCTGCGCGGCCGACGGATGACCCGCGGCGCGCTCGATGGCATCGCCGGCCTCGGCCCGGCCCGACGCCGCCGGCTCGTTTCCGAGCTCGGCGGAGTCAGAGCCGTTCAGGCGGCATCCCTGGACGACCTCCTCGGGCTCACCTGGCTGCCGCAAGCCGTTGCTCGTGCCGTCTACGAGCACCTGCACGCCCGACGAGGATCAAAGACCGAATGAGCGCGACCGAAGATCCCTGGGAGCACCACGCCACCTGGTGGCGCGAGACGTTCACGAACGGGGCGGACCTCGAATACGAGCTCCAGATCCTTCCGCTCGCGAAGTCGCACCTCGAGGGCGCTGCTCGCGTGCTCGATCTCGGGAGCGGTGAAGGCCATCTCGCTCGGCGTCTTGTGCGAGCAAGCCTCGAACGCGAGATCGTCGTCGGGCTCGAACCGTCGGCCGCCCAGCTCGAGAGCGCCATCGGCCAAGCCGGCGGGCCTATCTACGTGAGGGGAGTGGGCGAACGCCTCCCGTTCCGGGACGGCTCGTTCGACGGGGTCGTCTGCTGCCTCGTGATCGAGCATTCGTCCGACCCGGACGCCCTGCTGGCTGAGGCGGTCCGGGTGCTCGCCGTCGGCGGCCGCTTCGTCCTGTTGGTCAATCACCCGATGTTCCAGGGAACCGGGAGTGGCTTCGTGGACGACCAGATCATGGGCGAGCACTACTGGCGCGTCGGTCCGTACCTGCGCGAGGAGATCGTCTCAGAGGAGGTCGATCCGGGCGTGTGGCTGCCGTTTGCCCACCGACCGCTGTCGCGTTACGTCAATCCCGTCACCGCCCTCGGCTGTGTGCTCACGCGCCTCGAGGAACCCGTGCCGCCGCTAGCCTTTCTCGAGGGCTCGATCGATCTCGAGCTCGAGTCCGCGATCCCGCGGTTGTTGCTGCTCCGCTTTGAGCGGCCACGCGCCGCGCAGATGGGAAGATAGAGCCGATGGCCGAGTATCTGATCCTCGTCGGCATGTCGGGAGCCGGGCGCTCCACCGCAGCAGCGACGTTCGAGGACCGGGGCTGGTTCGTCATCGACAACCTGCCTCCTGCACTCATCGGCAAGATCGCCGAGCTCACGAGCCAGGCAGGCGCGGAGTACGAAAGGGTATGCCTGGTGTCGGGGCGCGGAGGCTACGAGGGCATAGCCGAGCTCGCACCGGAGATCAGAAGGCTGCGCTCGACGGGGGCGCGCGTGCGCGTGGTCTTTCTCGACGCCCCCGATGAAGTCCTGGTGCGGCGGTACGAGGGCACGCGCCGGCGGCACCCGGTGGAGGCCACGAGCGTGCTTTCGGCCATCCAGCAAGAACGCGAGATGCTCGACGCGCTGCACGACGAGGCCGATGTCGTGGTCGAGACCGGGAACTTGAACGTGCACGAGCTGCGCGACCGCCTGATCGAGCTCGTCGACGGCGTCGGCGCCATGGCGGGCATGCAGACCGCGGTCGTGTCGTTCGGTTTCAAGCACGGGATCCCGCTCGATGTCGATCTGGTCTTCGACTGCCGGTTCCTGCCCAATCCTCACTGGGTGCCCGGGCTCCGCACTCTGAGCGGACTGGACGAGCAAGTTCGCGCCTACGTGCTCGAAAATGAAGAGACCACCGCGCTGCTCAGCCGCCTGGACGATCTGTTCGCGCTCCTGCTTCCCGCGTACGTCCGCGAGGGCAAGTCCTACCTTTCGATTGCCATCGGCTGCACCGGTGGTCGTCATCGCTCGGTCGTGCTGGCCGATGAGATCGCCGAGCGGATCCGCCGGCGTGGCTATGCGCCGGTCGTTCATCACCGGGACATCGACCGGTGAGCCAACGGGCCGCCGGAGGCGCCCCGAAGGTAGTTGCGATCGGCGGCGGCCACGGGCTCGCCCAGACACTCAAAGCGGCTCGACGGTATGCCTCCGAGATCACGGCCGTGGTCTCGGTCGCCGACGACGGCGGTTCTAGTGGCCGGCTCCGTGAGCTGCTCGGCATACCCGCTCCCGGCGACCTCCGGCGCTGCATCGGCGCGTTGCTGCCGGAACCATCTCCGCTCGGCGACGCCCTCGAGCACCGCTTTGCTTCTGGTGAGCTCGCAGGTCATGCGTTCGGCAACCTGCTGATAGCCGCGCTCGCGTCCACGACTGGAGACTTCGTTTCCGGTGTGGAGGAAGCCGCCCGCGTTCTGGGGGCCGTAGGCCGCGTACTTCCGGCCACGGAGGGCCCGGTCGTGCTGAAGGCGCAGACGGCTTCCGGAGAGCTCATCGGACAGGTCCGTGTGAGCAAGGGCGAGGAAATTGCGACGGTGTCGCTCGTCCCGGCCGGCGCAGTTCCACCGCCTGCTGTTCTGCGGGCGATCGCCGAGGCAGATCAGATCGTGCTCGGCCCGGGGTCACTGTTCACGAGTGTTCTCGCTGCCTGTGTGGTGCCGGGGATCCGCGAAGGCCTTCGAGCTGCGCGAGCAAAGTGCGTCTATGTCGCGAACCTGCGCGAGCAGCTGCCCGAGACAGCCGGATTCGACGTCGCTAGGCTCCTCGAGTCGTTGCGCGCGCATGGTGTCGACGTCGATGTCGTGTTGGCGGACAGGGCAGCTCTCCCGCTCGGTGAGTTCCCTGATGACATCGCGCTCGCGATCGCGGATGTGGCCGGGGCGGGATTTCGTGAGCATGATCCGAAGTTGCTCGGTGCTGAGCTCGCCTTGCTCGTGAAGGACGACGTTTTGCGGTCTCCTCGCTAGGTGCGAAAGAATGTCCTTGTTCCCACAGGCCGCGAAAGGTCCCCACAGGCCGTGAAACCGCTTCGAAAGAGCGGCTGCGAGAAAGGTGATCGACTTGAGCGTTCGTATCGGCATCAACGGCTTTGGACGGATCGGGAGGAATCTCCTGCGATCCGTTATCGCCCTCGAGACAAAGTCCGGGGAGTCCTCAGGCATCGAGATCGTCGCTGTCAACGACCTCGTCTCGCGCGAGGTGAACGCGCACCTTCTTCGTTACGACTCCACATTCGGTCGGCTCGATGTCGACGTCACCCACACCGACAAGGGCTTCAAGGTCGGCGATCGTGAGATAACGGTCTTCGAGGAGAGGGACCCGAAGGCGATTGGATGGGGCAGCCTGGACATCGACGTCGTCATCGAGTCCACCGGGCGCTTCACGAACCGTGAGGGCGCGAGTGGCCATCTCGAGGGTGGTGCGAAGCGCGTGATCATCTCGGCGCCGGGCAAAGAGGTCGACGCGACGTTCGTCGTAGGGGTAAATGACGACACCTTCGACCCCGCCAAGCACTTCGTCGTCTCCGCTGCTTCCTGCACGACGAACTGCCTCGTGCCGATGGTCAAAGTGCTCGAGGACTCCTTCGGTCTTCGCCAGGGGCTCATGACGACCATCCACGCCTACACCAATGACCAGTCGGTGCTCGACCTCGGGCGCTCCAACCTTCGCCGGGCGCGGGCCGCAGCCGTGAACATCATCCCCTCGACGACTGGAGCCGCCCGAGCGACGAGCCTTGTCGTAGAGGCCATGAAGGGTCGGCTCGACGGTCAAGCCCTACGAGTGCCGGTAGTCGACGGCTCGATCACGGACCTGACGGTCGTGCTGGGTGCCAAGGTGGGCGCGGACGAGATCAACGAAGCCTTCCGGGTTGCTTCGGAGACCGAGCGTCTTCGCGGGATCCTCGTGTACAACACGGACGAGATCGTCTCGAGCGACATCGTCGGCAGCCCCGCCTCGTGCACCTTCGACTCGACGCTCACGATGGCCATAGCCATAAACGAGTCGACCACGCTCGCGAAGGTGCTGGGCTGGTACGACAACGAGTGGGGCTACTCGAACCGCCTGATCGACCTCGCTCGAATGATCGGCGCAGCATGATCGGGCTGTTGTGACCCGGGGCGTGCCGCTTCTCGAGGATCTGGGAGACCTGGACGGCAAGAGCGTCCTCGTCCGGCTCGACCTCAACGTCCCGCTCACCGAGACTGCAGAGGGCGACCGTGTCGTCGCCGACGACTTCAGGATCCGTGCGGCCCTGCCGACTCTGTTCTGGCTGCGCGACCACGGAGCTCGCATCACCGCGTGCTCCCACCTTGGCCGCCCTAAGGGCAAAGTTGACCCCCGGTTCGACATGGCACCGGTCAGGACACGACTCGAGGAGCTGATCGGCGGCGTCGAGCTGTTGGACAACCTTCGCTTCTCGCCAGGCGAGGAGGCGAACGACCCGACGTTCGTTCTCGAGCTCGTCAAAGGCCACGACGCTTACGTCAATGACGCGTTCGGCTCCTCACATCGGGCCCACGCCTCTGTGGTCGGCCCACCGCAGTACCTGCCTTCGGCAGCTGGGCGCCTCCTGGCTCGCGAGGTCGAGGTTCTGACCGGCTTGCTCGACGAGCCGGCGAGGCCGTTTGTCGTGATCCTCGGCGGTGCCAAGGTGAAGGACAAGATCGGAGTCCTGCGCTCTCTCACGGCGCGGGCCGACACGGTGCTCGTCGGTGGCGGAATGTCGTTCACTTTCCTCCAGGCGCTCGGGCACTCGGTCGGAGCTTCTCTGATAGACACGACTCATCTCGATGCTTGTAAGGAGCTCCTCGACTCTCCCGGTCATCTGATACTGCCCGTCGACGCGAAGGCGCTCGCGCCTGGTCGAAAGCTCAGCATCGAGCACCAAGCCGATTCCGAACAGCCCACGAACATCGGTGACGCGGTGGGGCCCGACGTTGAGACCTTCGGCTTGGAGATACCCGAAGGCTGGCGCGGGGTGGACATCGGGCCGGCCACGGTCCAGCTGTTCGCAGAGGTCATCGCCTCGGCGGGCACTGTTCTTTGGAACGGACCGATGGGCGTGTTCGAAGACGACCGCTTTGCCGAGGGAACCAAGGCCATCGCGGAGGCGATGGCGCGGTGCCCCGGCCGCACGGTTGTCGGCGGCGGAGACAGCGCGGCCGCGCTGGCTCAGCTCGGCCTTGGGGACCAGATCGACCACGTGTCAACCGGTGGTGGCGCCACGCTCGAGTTGCTCGAATTCGGCGACCTACCGGGCCTCGCTGCGCTTCGTTCAGCGCCAAATGCCTTATCTGAGGCTCGCGGGGAGGCGCCATGAGGCCCCAACAGTCGATGAATGCCCGATGAGCCCGGTCGCGACCCTATGAGCAGGAACGGCAGTGGTCGCAGGGTGCTGGTCAGCGGCAACTGGAAGATGAACCACACGCATTACGAAGCGATCCGGGTCGTGCAGAAGCTTGCCGCGCTCTTGCGGGCCGCTCCGCTCCCGGACGGGACCGACATCTCGTTGCATCCGTCGTTCACGTCGCTCCGATCGGTGCAGACCGCGCTCGAGTCCGACTCCGTCCCTATTGCGCTGGGTGCTCAGACTTGTCACTTCGAAGACGGGGGCGCCTACACGGGCGAGGTGAGCGCCGAGATGCTGTCGAAGCTCAATGTTCGCTACGTGATCGTTGGGCACTCCGAGCGCCGTGCGCTGTTCGGAGAAGACGACGAGGTTGTCAGGCTCAAGTTGGACGCGGTGCTCCGGCACGCGATGACGCCGATCCTCTGCGTGGGAGAGACGCTCGCGCAGCGAGAAGCCGGAATGGCCGAGTCAACGGTGTCCGGCCAGCTCATCGCCGCACTCAAGGATCGCGGTCCTGAAGCCCTTGGGTCGATCGTCGTCGCCTATGAGCCGGTCTGGGCGATCGGGACAGGCCTTACCGCCAGTGGGGACGATGCGCAGGCGATGTCGGCAGCGATCCGTCGTGAACTGGAGCTACTCGACGGCGACGTGTCGCGTTCCATGCTGATCCAGTACGGGGGATCAGTCACGCCCGCAAATGCCGGCGAGCTCCTTGCCTGCCCGGACGTCGACGGCTTGCTCGTCGGGGGGGCGAGCCTCGACGCAGACAAGTTCGTGTCGATTGCAAGGTCGGGACGCTGAACAGTCTGACCGGTCCCTTCCACCCGGACAACGCAGTTAGCGAACAAGGCCGGCGCCTGTGGGGGAGTTCCTGGCGGTGGTAGCCTGCTGCCCGGCAAGACGGCCGAGAGGAGGTTCCCCGAAGTGCTGACCGACATTCTCGTCGTGGTCGATTTGTTTGTCGCGCTCGCGCTCGTGGTTCTCGTGCTTCTCCACAGCGGACGAGGCGGTGGACTCTCGGACATGTTCGGCGCATCCACCGGTTCGGCGGCGGCCGGATCTACCGTCGCCGAGCGCAATCTTGATCGGATAACTGTGGTGTTCGTGCTTGTCTTCGCGTTCGTCACGGTTGCCCTGTCACTTCGGTGGAGCTGAGGAAGGCCGCACTCGCCCTCCTCGGAGGTGTCGCCGCCATTGCGTCGGCCTGCAACGGCACGTCGCCTCCGACCGCCGTCTCGATGAGCCAAGCCCCGTCGGTGACCTCCGTCTTCGCAAGCGGTGGGACGGTCACCGTCGCGGTGCCGTACCTGCCAAAGAACTTCAACCCATCGACTCCCGCAGGTGCGAACCGCGTGACTCAGATGGTGATGGAGCAGGTCTGGCCCCAGGCCTTCGTGATCGACCCTGAGTACCAAGCGGAGACGACGGGCTTCATCGACAGTGCCGAAGTGGTCGGCCTGAGCCCCATGACCGTCAATTACGTGATCGACCCGAAAGCGACGTGGTCGGACGGCTACCCGATCACCGCGGCGGACTTCGAGTACAACTGGCAGCAGCAGCTGCAAGCCTCGCCGGTGCTGGCATCGCCCGGTTTCCTCGCCGGCTACCGCGACATCAAGTCGATCTCTGGAAGCAACGGCGGCAAGACCGTGAAAGTCGTGTTCATCAGTCCGTACTCGGACTGGGAGGGGCTCTTCGCGAATCTCATACCTGCCCATATAGCGGAGCGAGCCGGATGGGTATCCGCGTTCGCCGGGTTCCACCCTTCGGACCTGATCTCCGGCGGGCCGTTCATCGTGAGCTCGCTGGAGAAGGGCAAGCGGCTCGTCCTGACACGCAACTCGAGGTACTGGGGAGCACCCGCTCACTTGCAGAGCATCGTGTTTCGCGTCGAGCGGTCGGACCAGAACTCCCTGGCCAGCCTGAAGAAGGGTAGCGTCTCGATCGCAGAGGTCACACCGAGTCCGCAGGTCGACGACGCGATTGCTCGCGACCAAGCGCTGAGCAGCGCACTTTCGGCGACGACCACGCCATCGCCCGTGCTCTGGCAGCTCGTCTTCAATCTGAACGACCCCGTGGTCGGTGACAGGTTCATGCGCACAGCGCTCGCGCTTATCACGGACCCGGACCAGCTCGCGGCGGATTCGGTTGGGTTTGACGACCCTCTCAGTGCTAGCGCGGACAGTCGCGTCTTTGCACAAGGGCAGCCAGGTTCGGGTGCCGAGGCCGCTTCGCCTGTGGCGTACAACCCTGTCCAGGCGGCAAAGTTGTTCAAGTCACTCGGTTACGAGCCCGACGAGCACGGCACGCTCCGCGCCTACGGGGTTGGCAGCCGATTGATCCTTACCATTACCGGTCCGCAAGGCAGCGGCGTCATCGACGTGCTCGAGCGGCAACTCCAAGCCGAGTGGGCTTCCTGCGGCGTCGGGTTGATCGTCCACAACGTGCCGATGAAGGATCTGCTGAAGGCCGAGCTGCCTCACGGGAGGTACCAGCTCGCACTCGCTCCTTTCGTGATGCCTGTCTTCCCGACGTGGAACGCCATCATCTACACCGACCCGGTAATCCCAATTTCGACTTCGTTCCCTCCGAATCTCCGCACGGACAGTTTCGGTTCGAGCAGCACATGGCTGTGGAGCGTGCCGACGCCTGCGGGAACCGAGCCCGGGGCAGTTTCATTGGGAGCAGTGACCCGCGATGTCACGGGACTCGAGGACCCTGATGTCGCGGCCTATTTCGAGAGAATCATGAATGAGCTCAACACTGACGCGAGAGCTCAGCTCCTTTCGAGGCTGGACACCGTGTTGACTCAGGACCTTCCGACGTTTCCGCTGTTCCAGGAACCTGTCAGCCTCATACGGCAGTCCGACATCGTGAACGTGAGCGAGAGCCCCGGTCCAGCCGGCCCGCTATGGAACGCCGAAGACTGGGTCGTCGAGACGACTTCCCCGACCGGCTAGCCGTGAAGGTGCGACGCCCGAATGGTCGCCGGCGAGTGCGGTTGACTGCCGACGAGGGTGTTTGGGGTACAGTACGAGGCGCCTCCGGGGCTTGTTGAGCCCCGACCAGGTAGCCACGTCGGAGTGGCGGAATAGGCAGACGCGCTAGCTTGAGGGGCTAGTGCCCGCAAGGGCGTGGGGGTTCAAGTCCCCCCTCCGACACCAGACAAAAGTCCAGTTCAGAGGCCATTTCGGCAGGGCGCCGGAATGGCCTACTTTTTTGCCCCGGCCGATTATCGCGCGTTTATCGCGCGTCGCTCTTCTGCAGTCCCCGGAGGATGACGTCCAGACCGGCGGCGATGGCACGGTCCCGGTCCCTGGCGGCGTGCTGGTAGCGGCGACTGGCGGCGGGGTTGGCATGGCCGAGGCGGGCCATCAGCTCGCGCTCGGTGGCGCCGGTCCAGGCGGCGAGGGTGCCGGCCGCGTGGCGGAGGTCGTGGAGGTGGAGCTCGTCGTGTCCGACCTGGTGGCGAGCCTGGCGCCAGTGCTTGTAGAAGGTCGTGGCTGGGAGGAGGCCACCACCCTCGGCAGGGAAGAGGAGCGAGTCCGGGTCCTCACCGATGCCGTCGAGGTCTTCGGCGAGAGAGTCGAGGACGAGCTGGGGGAGAGCAACTACTCGCCGGCCGGCCTCGGTCTTGGGCTCGGTGAGGAGGCGACGTCCGCCGTCGAGGCTCACGACCTGCTCTTCGACGGCGACCGTGCCGGCGTTCAGGTTGACGTGGCGGCGCCGAAGCGCGAGGAGCTCGCCAAGGCGCAGGCCCCCGAAGCCGGCGAGAAGGACGATCGCGCGAAATCGCGCGGTCATCGCGTCCGCCAACTCGAGCACGAGCTCGGGGCCGACGATCGGACGCTCGACGGATCGCTCCGTGCCGGCGCCTCGCACCCGGCAGGGGTTGGCCGGGATGAGGCCGTCGGTCACCGCTGTCGAGAGGATCGCCCGCAGCAACCGGTAGGACTTCGCCGCGCTCATCGCGCCGGAGTCGCTCGACACCTTGGCGTGCCAACGGCGGACGGCCTCCGGGGTGATGGCGCTCAGCTGGTGGTTGGCGAAAGTGGGGTCGATGTGGACCCGAAGCAGTAGGCCGTACAGCTCGAGGGTCTTCGGCGCCAGCGGCAGGCCCTTCACCCGGCGGGTGTCGAGCCAGCTCCGGGCGTAGTCGGCGAACAGCTCGGCGCCGGACCGGGGATCGATCGCGACGCCTTTCAGCTTGTCGTGGGCTACCTGGGTGGCCCAGGCGTCGGCGGCCTTGCGGGTGGCGAACGACTTGGTCACGACCCGGCCGTCGATCCGGGTCCGGATGTCGTAGAAGGTCCGGGGGTCGTCGAGGCTCTTTGCCCACGCGTCAGCTGCTTGGCGTCCCTCGCGGGTGTCGGGGAAGCGCCGGGTCGCGCGCTTCGGATTGTCGGTGCCTCGGGACACGCCACTGACGCGCCGGACGAGCTGGGCCATGGAGGTGGACACTAGCTCCCACGCGCGATTGAGCGGTGCTGGCGAACCTTCCTGCTGGACCGTCTCAGGTCGTTCAGGGGAAGTGTGTGTTCCAACGGAATCCGCGCCTGCACCCACCTGGTCCCCAGCCCGGCGCCACAGCACGTTCTTACAACCTCAGTTCGATGTTGACAGTGTCACGAGGGGTCAGGTCGCATACGTGGTTACTTGCTCTCGGGCTGTTGGTGACCCGGCACTCTACGATCAGCTCGTTGAGCTTGGGAAGCTGGCCGACCCGTATTTCAGCGAACTACAGCGATGTATTATGGCTGGTAGATAAGTTATACGTACCCTGGCAAACGGTCCCGTACGTCGGCGTCCGCGTGATGGGCGCGCATGGGCAAGGCCTTCGAATCACCGTCGGCGTGGCTCGACGGCGACGTCGCCGATCAACTTGTTGACGAACGACGACAGCGAGCTCACCGGCACACGCCTGGAGCGGCCGATGTTGACCGACTGGAGCTCACCACTGGCCATCAACTCGTAGATGGTCGTTCGTCCGACCGACAGTCGGCGGGCGGCCTCTTCGGGCGTCACGAGCAGCTGGTCGTCGGTGATGCAGGACTCGTTCATGAGGGCCTCCTCCCGGACAGTCACAGCGCCGGCCCGTCAGCGGTCACCAGAACGACTGCGTCAGGGGTCATCTCGACAACCGCTGGGTGAGTCGCGAAGTACCTTCCCGCCGGGAGTCGGCTTGGAGAAGAGCCCCCGCAGGAGGGCGACGATTCGTGTGCGGCCCACGCGCGCGTGAGCGCGCAGCCCGAGTCGAGGATGCGGATCGCCTGGCGCCATCCCACAGCTTCGCTCTGGCACACCCACTCGACGACATCATTCCTCTGGCCGCAGCCGAAGCAGTGCCGGATGCCGTCGTCGAGATGCAGTTGAGAGCGGTCGAAGTGGCCAAGGGAGGCCAATCGAACCACGTCGTCAAGGCTGTGGCGGGCGCGGGCGGCCTCGACGGTGGCGAGGTGCCGGGTTGTTCGCGATGACAACGACGTCAGGTGATCGTCATGGGTGCAGCGGAATTGAATCATGGCGCGATTGTGCGCTGATCGACTCACAGCACTTCTCACAGCAACACTCACAGCAGTGCTCACAGACGAGCTCGCGGGACGGTTTCTTCGGTCCGACAGCTCACAGCAACACTCACAGCAACACTCACAGCAACACTCACAGGTCCAGGTCACAGCCCTGTGAGTAGAGCGGCTCGGTCAGAGCGTCGCGGCTCATGATCGGGTTGTCGGGGAGGCCGGGTGTTGCCGGCAGGATTAGATGAGAACGGATCGGCATCATTCGCCGAGGACGTTTCGGCGTGTCTGCATGCTGACGCGAAGCGGCGCCGGCTGATGACCGCAGTCACCG
>Ga0224555_1003306_pt1 | contig 16784 bp, 10 predicted proteins | sample 714S23034metaG_FD_180687 | JGI IMG/M metagenome (GOLD analysis project Ga0224555, IMG submission 180687) | Peat soil microbial communities from Stordalen Mire, Sweden - 717 S2 30-34 | ecosystem: Environmental > Terrestrial > Soil > Wetlands > Peat | place: Sweden: Norrbotten County, Stordalen...
AAGAGAGGGACGGCGGCCGATCTTCGCTCAGGCTCAATGCAGCACTGGCCTCGGGTGGGAACGGCCTCTCCGCCAAAGCGTGAACCTATCCTCACGCCTCAATCCGCAACATACAAGGGTGGGAAGCCACAAATTCAGAGCGGCAGCTTTTCGCTGACCTGCTGACTCGCTGGATTCCTAACTCGCCATGCGGAAGCTCGTCGCCCGGTAGGCCGCCTTCTCTCTCAGCAGGATGGCCGCTCCTGTAAAGGTCACGCGGGTCAGCTTCCACACCTCAGCCCGCAAATCCTCAACCCGCGCATCGGCCAGCTCGTAGCTCATCCCCAGCGCTTCGGGCGACTGCGCCTGGATCGCCTCGGCCACCTCGGGAAAGTCCCGCGCGTACAGGTACCCGCGCACCACCAGCCGCTGCCCGATCAGGTCCACCTCCGTAAGCAGCCCGATCTTGCGCCGCGCATCATGGCCGTCCCATCCCGGCCGGTAGTCCACCGCCATCCCCAGCAGCGAGGGCAGCGCCTTCTCTGCCGCCTCCCACGTCAACATCACCCGGTGCCCGCGCGCTCCAGCCGGCGCCTTGTCGCTGGCCGCATTCACCACCGTCAACACCCCTTCGAACGGCACCCGGTTGGGATGCCCATCCACGTGAGGAATTTTCACCGCCATCGCTTCCAATCGCATGCGCTCTCCGCCCATCTGCTTCCACTTGTCCGGCCGGCCGCCTCCCGTTCGACAGTCCTGCCGGGTTTTGAAAACACTAGCCCGCCCGCTCCGTTGCCGCCTCGCCCGATAACTGCACCGCCCCGTCCTGCCCCAGCGGCCCCAGCCCCCGCATCGCCCGCACCTCGTTCACCGTCAGCACACCGGCCTGCAACAGTTGCACCTGCACCGCCAGTTCCGTCTCCTCGTCCCGCGCGTTCAGTTCGTTGAAGACAAACTCGAACTCCCGCCATCCGATGCACTTGCCGAAGAGATCCCGGGTAATGTGCCCCGCCAGCAGCATCGCCAGGGGAGATATTGCCCCGCGGAATGCCTCATCGGTCATCTCCGCGGCGGTCGATTGGTTTACGTCCGCCTCCAGCCCCAGCATCAGCGGCGGCAGCCCGAAGGCATTAGCCACCATCCGGATCAGGAACTCCTGCCAGGCCAGCCGCATGTCCGCGTCTGTTCCCTGGGCAAAGCGCAACACCTCCGGCTTCTGCTCGGTCGAGATCAGAGGCACGCGCCCCGTCCCTTCGATCTCGTCCTGCCACCAGCGAATCAGCCGGTCGTGCTGCGTAGGAGTGGCCTCGTTCAGCCACAGCGCATACTGCGCCACCGTGTTGGCCGCCAGCTTGCCCGCAAACCGGTGCGCGCTTAAGAACTGGTTCACCGTCTCGAAGGCCACCTCCAGCGGTCCCAGCCCGAAGGGCGTAAAGCTGCGCGGATTCATCCGTATGTACATCAACTGGTCGTCGCGCAAATCCACCGCCGCCGACTCCAGTTGTCCAGGCAGAGCCTGCGCATACCTGGGCGTCTCCTCCTGCCCGTCCCAGCGTGCGTTAATTCGAATCGAAGCCCCATCCACCGGCCACAGCATCGCCGGCCGGTCCCCGTCGCCCGTCGGCCCCATCTCGATGGCCCCGAAGCCGCCCGTCAACGCGTCCTCGATCACCTGTTCAATCAAGGTGCGAAAGCTGTCCACCGCATTCGGCTCTTCCAGTGTCCGGCGCAGCGCCCGCAGTTTCCTGCCCGCAAAGGCCACATCCGCCGGCCTCACCCCGCGCCGCACTCTCACCTGCCAGTCCATGGCCGCAATGCGGTCCTTGATCACGTTGATCGCCCGCCGCACCACCGGCGTCTCCGCAAACCGGCGCAGATTCGCCGGCGTCGGCTTGGGCAGCAAGCGTCCTGGGAACTGGACCGGACTCAAGATCGCGGGCAGCGCCAGCGTCCTTCGCTCCGCCTCCGCCACGGCCGCCAGATCCGCTCTCTGGCCACTCCCGGCCTGCCCGCCGTGGCCGGTCGCCTGCCGCCAGATCTCCCGCAACTGTTCTCCTACCCTCACGCGCACCTTCCCTTTCCCGTCCAAAAACAAGAGGCGCAACCTTTTCAGGCTGCGCCTCCCGTTTTTAGCTGCTGGCTCCTAGCTTTTAGCTTCTAGCTGCCAGTTGCTTCACCACAAAACCCATCCTACCACGAAGACGAATAACTATCTGCAAACTTTCGCCACTAACTTCGCGAGCGGATAAATCATAGCTGAAAGCTAGCAGCTGGAGGCTGCCTTTCAAATTCGCAGCTCCCGCCGCGCCGTCTCCGCCACCCGGCCCAGGTCCGACGTGGTCAGCACCCGAATCTGGTGCTCTTCCATGGTCTCCACGCCAAAGCGGTACATCTCCAGCCGTTCCGGCTCTTCCCCGGTAGCCCCCAGCCGCGCCGCGGGCTCGATCACCGCGGTCAACTCCAGTTGCGCCTTCTCCACCCGTTCCACGCCGGCGCGCAAGCCGGCCGCCGAAAACGCCAGCACCTTGGCCATTTCCACGCCCGGCTCCAGGCTCACCGCATGAAACATGCGGATCAACCCGTTGGGCCTGTACCCCACGTCGATGCGCAGCGGGTCCCCCGGTCGCGTGTACTCCGAGGCCGCGATACGCTTGCGCATCAGGTCCCACACCCCGGCCCGTTCGAACTCAGTCCGCATCCTGGCCTGGATCGCCGCCCGCCCGCTCAGCCGCGCCACGCGCTCCCTCGGGGGCGGTTCCACATACAGCCGCATCAGCTCTTCCATCCCCGCCGGAAGGCTCTCCGCCAGGTAAGCCTTGGCCTCGGTCATCTGCACGCTCAGCGAAAGCGATTCCGTGAGCAGCCGCATCAGGTCTCCGTCCGGCTCCGCCTGGAAGCGCCTCCGCAGCTCGCTCTCCATCCCCTCCAGCAGCACGGTGTCGGCCTCCGGATCCAGGCAGCGCACCCGGCGCCAGTCGCGGGTAAACCGCACCTCCGCCGCCTCCCGGCTGCCCTGCTCGCGCAGGATCACCCCGATATGCACATACTCGTTCCGCACCGCGTCCGGCACATACCGGAGCAGACGAAACTCGCATGCTCGCCTCTGGCTTCCGTCACTCATGACCTGCCCGCCGCCCGGCTGCGCTGCTCACAACCTGCCCGCCGCCCGTTTCCATCCTTCATGCCTGGGCCGCCCGCGCTCCTTCCATGGTCATCTTTCTTCTCATCGTGCCATGGCAATTCCGCTTCTCATCGTGTCACAGCAATCCTTCTACTCCTCGTGCCATGGCAATTCCGCTTCTCATCGTGCCACAGCAATCCTTCTACTCCTCGTGCCATGGCAATTCCGCTTCTCATCGTGCCACAGCAATCCTTCTTCTCCTCGTGCCATGGCAATTCCGCTTCTCATCGTGCCACAGCAATCCTTCTACTCCTCGTGCCATGGCAATTCCGCTTCTCATCGTGCCACAGCAATCCTTCTACTCCTCGTGCCATGGCAATTCCGCTTCTCATCGTGCTGCAGCAATCCTTCTTCTCACCGTGCCATGGCAATTCTGCTTCTCATCGTGCTACAGCAATCCTTCTTCTCACCGCGCCATGGCAATTCTCCTTCTCATCGTGCTACAGCAATCCTTCTTCTCACCGCGCCATGGCAGTCCTTCTTCTCACCGCGCCATGACCACTTTCCTTCCCATCATTCTATGGCCATTCTTCTTCTCATTGTGGCGCTCGCCGCTCCTTGCCCTACATCACTCTCCCCGCAATGCTAGTCCCCCACCGGGCATCCTTCCAACCCTCATTTCCACTTTCCTTGCTCCTCCCGCCCCATTTCGGAAATGGATTCCGGTCCGAATTCCCGAACCCTTCAATCAGCTCCCGGATCCGGCTCCGCCGCTGCAGCAGCTTCTCCACCAGCGCCTCCATCTCCCCCAGGTCGCCGCCGTACCATTCAGGCGGAATCTCACCCGCCGCCGCCCACATCGTCTCCGCCGCCATCGTCTCCAGCCGCGTCAGCCAGGGCTCAAACGACTCCCACCCGGCAATCTCCCGGTACACGTCGTTGCGGTGGTAGACCCCGCGCAGCGGCGCATCCTCAAACCGCCACTCCCCGGCGTGAAAACAATACCCATAGTCGATGAAGACCGCCCGGTAGCGCCGCTCCCGCTGCCGGCGTGTAAACACCGCCTGCCGCCCGTTGGCGTTCCCGGTCCACTTGTCCAGCGCCAGGATGCCGGCAAACTCGCCCAGGTTCCTTACCTCGGCCAGTTGCTCCTCGGGCAGGTAGTCCACCACCTGCCCCGGCATCAGCCCGCCCACAAATCGCGACCCGAACTGCAGTCCCGGCTGGCATCTGACCCGCGCCCGCCCCAGGTCGATCTCCAGCTCCGGCGTATTCTCCACCAGCCAGCTCGATACTTCCACCAACTCCGCCTCGGGAGCCGTCAGCCCCGCCGCCGCCGCCAGCCGCGAGGCCAGAAACTCGTTGGCCAGCACCCTGGTGTGCTGCGGGTTGTTCTGGAACTTCACCACGTAAACGTGGCCGTCCGCGCCCAGCATCAACTGGCCCTGCGCACCGCCCCGCATCCGCCGGATATGCTGCACTGCCAGAACCGCCAAGCCCGTTCTCCCGCCTTTTCCGGATTCTCAATCGAATTCTAAGCGCTCGGGCCGGAATTCTCTGCAAAAAGCAGCCGCCACCTTCTAGCTGCCAGCTTCTAGCCTGGGTTCCGGCCCCAACCAAAGCCCATCCGCGAGCCCGATGCCTCTCCTGCTCACATCCGCATCCAGAAGCCGTGAGCTGGTTGCCGGCAGCCACGAGCTGGAAGCTAAAGCCTGGAGGCTGGCAGCCAGAAGCTGGAGGCTGGAAGCTACCGGCTGCCCCTTCCCAGCAGCTCCGCCCGCGCTCCCAGGCCGATCGCCATCGCCATCACCCGGTCGTCGTGCGTTCCGGCCCGCGCCCCCGAGCTTCCATTCGGCAGCCTGACAAAACTCCTGCATTCGCCCAGCAATCTGCGGCTCTGGAACCGTTCCGGCTCCTCCACCAGCCCCGCGCCCAGCCGTCCCAGCGCCGCCGGCCGGCTCACGGACGTCGTCAACCAACCCGCCTGTCCCCCCTGCCGGTAGATCCGCCGATAGCCGCAGTTCGTTTCCACATGCGCCAGCACCCCGCTGCCGTGGTTGTTCCTCTCCACCACCAGCCACGCCTGGTTGTACTCCGCCGCCAGCTTCGTCACCAGTTGCGCCAGCTCCAGGCCTCCCACATGCCCGGCAAACTCCGCGCACTGCAAGCCCGTTTCCATCTCCAGCACCTGCGCCGCCGAGTAATCCCCCGCGCTCCCGCCGCCCGCCGGGTCCACCGCCACCAGGTACTCCTTGCCCTTTACCGGGGGCAGCCACACCTCCAGCTCCCCGTTCAGCCGCTGTTCGATCGGCTCTGTCGTATCTGCCAGCCGCGCCTCGATCGCCGCCAGCTCAAAGACCGAGTTCCCACTGGCCAGAAAGCAGCTCTCCTCGTCTTCCGCGTACTCCTGCCGCGCCAGCCCGCGAAAGTTTGCCCGGATCTCCCTCCGGTAGCCGATCTGCTCCCCATCCAGCCTGTGCCGGGCCATCAGCTCCCGTTCCTCTTCCGTCAGGCTGGCCTCGTCCACCGCCATGGCCCGGTACCGCCGCTCCATCCACCACGGGAAAAAATGCCGCACCATCCCCGTCTCGCCGGCCTTCTGCCACTCCTCGTGGAAGCAGCCGCCCACCCCGTCCGGCGTCGACTCCAGGATCAGCTCCGCCCCCGGCGCCATCGCTGCCCGCAACCCCGCCAGCGTCTCCACCGGATCTCCCGGCCATCGCGCCAGCTCCGAGCAATGCAGATTCTGCACCGTCAAACCCCGCCCTGCGTTCCGCTCTCCCGCACTCACCACCCGGTACTGCGCATCCATCTCCGGAAACACGATCTGCCGCGCATTGGCGCGCGACGTCTTCAGCGGTCCTTCCCGCAACTCCTCCGGCAGCCAGTTCACAAACCGGTGCACAATCCGGAAAATCTCTTCGGCCGCCTCCCGCGTGTGCGCCACCTCCAGGGTCAGCGTGCCCGGCCGGGTAATGGTCCTCACAAAAAACCGCGCCGCCGCCCACGTCGTCAGCCCCATCTGCCGCGCCTTCAGCACGATGTTCCGCTCGCCCCGCCGCCGCTCGAAGGCCCGCTGCGCCGCATTTGCCTTCAGCGGCCCCGTCCAACCCGCCCGCGTCCTCACCAGCAGCAGCTTCTCGGCCAGCGCCATCCCCACCGTCCGTCCCCGCAGGCTTATCGGACGCTGGTCCAGAATCTTCCCGAATCGCGCCAGTTCCTCCCGGTCCAGGTCCTCCGGGCAAGCAATCCACTCCCGCGCCTCGTCCGTGCCTTCAATCCCTGTCTCCGCCACGGACCCCCCATTTGCCCCCGGCCCCTCAGTCCATTCAACCGGAGCCCACGCTGTTCGCTGCCCTCGGATGCCGCTAACTTGCTGACTGGCTATCCCCGCACAGCGGCGCTATAGCGGAACCAGGGACGCTCTATCCCGTAACCGCGACCCTCAAGTCGACGCGACCACCAGGGAGCAGCGACCCTCCCGGATATTCAAAAGGACAAACTACTCCTGGTTCCGCTCTAACTCGCCGGGTTCGTCGGAAGACCGTCCCCCTCGGCTCTGGAAGTGAGAGAAGTGAGAACAGCCTTAATCCCCACCGCACCAATACCGGATCTGGTACGCCGTGCTCGCCGACAGCGCCGTATTGGCCGTCAGCGTCACTGCCGTCGTACTTTCACTCCAGCTGATCGTCGTCACCAGCCCCGTCCCGCTCAGCGTAGTTGTCACCACGCAGTTGGCCTGATTCGTGTGCGTATTCGGGAAGCCCAGCGTCGCCAGCGTTCCCGTCGTCGGGCTCGTCCCCGTGGTCAGCGCCACCGTCCCGCTCACCCCGTCGCACACGTGGCTCGTCGCGCAGGCGATCGCCGGCCCCGTCCCCGACGCACCGCCCGCCGTAAGCGACATCGTTCCGGAACCAGCCATGAACTTGCCCGCCAGGAACCCCGCCGCCGTCGTATTCCCGCTCCCCGAAACCGTCAACACCGCCGATGGGCTGGACCCTCCGCTCTCCACCAGCAAGCCGCTTGTGCCGCTGCCGCTCGAGCCGTTCACCACCACCGCATTGGCGCCCGCCCCGGCGTTCACCACCGTCTGACCGTTCTGGTAAAAGAGTTCCCGGTCCAGCGAGTTCACCACGTCCGTCAAGCGCAGGTAGTTGCTCGCGTCCTTCCTCAACTTCCACTCCGAGATCCCGGAGTAGTTATTCCATCCGAATGCGCCCACCTGGTCTGCCCCCGTTCCCGGCTGGATCGTCACATCCTGTTCCCCCGCCGCGCCGTTGGCAAACGTTGTTGTGTTCCCAGTGAATGTCGGCCCGCTCGCCAGCACCACATTTCCAGAGCCCGTCGTCGAAGCTGCCACAAGCTGCGAACTCGAGTTGCTTCCCAGCACCGGCGCCGACGCCGGAATCGCCGCGCCATTCACTTTAGCTACTGTCGGATTCGGATAAGTACCGCTCAAGTCGCCGCCCGCCGCGCCGGCTATCGAACCTCTGTGCTGTACGCCGTCCGGAGTGATGCCGAGCACGATATTTCCATCGCCCGGCGTAGTGATGGGCACCACCAGGTCCTGATCGATCGGCGCCACGCTGACCTGCGAAACCACCATGTCATTCGGGTCGGACGTCGGCCCGTACGCGTCCTGACAGATGATGCTTGAGGGCCAGAATCCGACCGGCACGTTGTAATCCCACGAGGTATTCGGCAGAAAGTAAACCTGGAGCGTCCCAATCTGGCACATCGGAGCCACGGCGTTGCCATCGGATGCAACGTGCATCCGCACGTATCCGCCGGTCGTATACGTGGGTGTGCTCGGTGTCCAGGTCATTGAGGCATTGGCTCCCCCCGCCTTCCCTGAAATTGCGCAAGCGGCGGAAAGATAGGAAGAATAAGGCGAGGCGCTTGTGCAGGTGGCCGTGCCGCCGCCAGCGGTAGCCGGAACCCCGGAAGCCATCGTCACGCTCGATGGATTCACGCCTACGTAGTTGACGATGGCAAAACTGTTGGCCGTCCCAGGCACCACTTGAATCCGCCATGTCGTTGCGCTGGAGCTGGCCGGTATCCACGCCCTGAACACATCGTAAGCCGAGTAACCTCCGGCTGTCGGAACCGCCATCGTCGGATGCATGGACGCGGTGTAGATGGTGGTGGAGGATTGACTGTCATATACGTTGACTGTAACTGGTCCATTAGCGCCGTTCCACTGCCCGACTATAACAAGTTCATACTCGGCGCTTGGCGCGAGCGTCTGTGTTGTGACGTAAGCGCCGCTGGTTGCGTCCGTGGAGGTTATCTGGACAGACTGCCCGGCCTTGGCTCCCGGAGCCGTCAGGGACAGGCTGGTCAGAGTCACATTGGCCGTAGTCCCGAACTTGGTCCAGCCTGCCGTTCCTGTTTGTTGCATCGGATCGGCAGTCAAAGTCGGCGTTTTATATTGCTCGCTCCCATCCATGTTGAGCGCCTGCTGGCCGCTGCTGCTCGATGACGCGAGGTGTATCTGGTTGCCAACTCCGTTGTCTATGACCACCGCGCCCGATCCTCCGGCGGCCATGCTGATGTCGATGTTGCTGTCGACGCAACTGTTATCGAGAAAGACGTTGCCTGATGCAATGTTAGCCCCGATGACATTGAACTGAGCCTGTCGGCAGCGAAAGGCGAGTCCCGCCGCATCTCCGGTTCCACCTCGCGGAATCCGCTCGAAGTGGCCTCCATGCCAGTTCAAAATCGGCGTCCCGTTGGTGCTGCTGAAATCGACGCCGATGGTCACAGCCTCGATGTTCGACTCCGTAAAGTCGGTGTTGGCCTCCGACGTTTGGATGAATATGCCCGTGTTATTCGGGTTGACCGTCCCGTTGGAATCCGCGCCACCGAAGCAGCTGAGCCGATTGAACTTCATCTCCGCAAAGCCTGTTGTAGACGTTCCCGGAGCATACAGGCAATACGAGTTAGTCGCGTTGGCGGCCAGTTGTATCCCCAAGTCCTCAACAGTGGACAAGTTGTTCTGGTACATCCGCAACAGCCCGTTCGGATAACTCACGTTGTAAGCGCCGAGCAGGCCGATATTATTCAAAATCGTGCCGTTCAGAAGCGATGCGCCTGTTCCTATCTGCAACAGCGGGGAGTTTGATTGCGCGGTTGCGGCGTTCGTTTCATCCACCAGGGTGCTCATGTTGGACGTCTGGCCGCGCAGGATGAACTTGTTGGTATTGAACGTCACGGCGGCTTGGCCGGCAGTCGAAGGCCCTGGCAGGATTGAACACATATTGCTGGAAGACGCGGGTATTTCGATGCCTGCCCCGTTCGCATCGGCGGCTATCGTCTGGAAGGCCGATGTATCGTCCGTTCCGCTCCAAACACTCGATGTGAGAAGACCGTTGCAAACGGCGCCCTTGGAACGCGCGTCGAACCAATAGGTTCCGTTGCGATATATATCGGTTTGTAACGGTCCCGCCATTGACTGTAAAGAAGACAACAGTGAAGATAAGCCGCCCAGGTTCGCCAGCGCCGCGCCTGCGGTGGCCGCGCCTGTCCCGCCCGCCGTGACGGGAACCGTGCTCATGCCGCCGACCGTTGTGCCGTTGCCAGTGTAATAGGCGATCTGACCGGCGTTTGCCGAGCTTACCGTGCCGCTGCCGCCGCCGGAGCCTGATCCGCAGGCTGAACCGGTATTGGTGATATAGCCCGAGTTATCGATCTGCACGCAGTTGTGGCCGCTGCTCGCCGCCAGCCCCGGAAACTTGATTGCCGTCGTTCCCGTGAAGCTCGCATACAGGCTGCCGCTCCCGCCGCCGTAGACATTGAATCCTGTTCCCGACCCGGTTTCGTAGTTCACGCGCACCAACCCTGAAGGATTCGAGGCATCGATATACGTGTCGCCGCTGTTGGTGCTCTGGTAGGCCTTGAAGCTGTCCAGTCCGCCCGTTGCCGAGTTCAGCGCCCAGTTGTTGCTGGCGTCCTTTACCATGTACCACTGGCTGTTCCCATTCCAGTCCTTGTAGGTGTATGAGCCTTTCTGACTCGTGGTGAGTCCAGGCCAGAGATAGTAATCGACCTCGGCGTCGGAGTTATTGCGCACCGTCATCGTCCCGGTTGACTGCGATGTCCCACTCACCAGCAGCGTTCCGTTGAATTGCGCGTTTCCCGCGTTGCTGATCGTCGCCACACTCGTCTCGCTCGCCCCGCCCGAACCGAATATCACTCCTCCGGTTCCCGCGTTATTCGATCCGTTCAACACCACCGCGCCTGTCCCGGCCGCATTGATCACTGTCTGGTTGTTGGTGCTTGACTGCCCGTTGTTATACTGCCCGATCGACAAGCGGTATACGTTGTTCAGTTCATCCAGAATCTGATAGAACTGCTCTCCCGCCGTCGCGTCGCTCAACCCCATCGTCCACCGGTAGCCGTAGTCCGTCTGGTAACGCTCCTGCAGTCCGCGCTCGTTCCCCAGCCCAATTCCGATGCGGTAGTGGTTGGTCACCGTGGCGTCCTGCTGGCTCCCGTACCAGTCACCATTCAAGCCGTTGAAACTCCGGTGAAATGTATCGAGGAAGCTGTTGCGCGTGCCGTTGTCTGTTAGGTGGCCGGTGAACATCGTTCCGCCGGTCATCCAGTTGTTGTACGAGCTGCCCGCGTCCGCCACCACCTGACTGTTCGAGTTCTCGTTCCGCAGCCCCACGATCGTATTGTTCTGAGCGTTCGCTCCCAGGTGCAGTACTGTATTGCATCCTTCTACATCTCCCCCGGTGAACGTGTTTCCGTCCCCCTGCTGCAGGTTGATCCCATAGGTCCCGTTGATCGGGTTCCCGCCGCTCGTCGGACAGTCGATGTGCAACCGCACAAATGTGCTCGCGTTCATCCAGTCCGTCGTTGCCGCGTTCGCAACCTGGTGCCCTATGGCGTTCACCGCCGTCTGGAATCCGCTGAACTCGTTGTCGAAAAACGTTCCGCCCGTATAGTTCCCAGTCCCGTCCAGCGTCATGCCCGTCTGGTTCTGGTTTCCCAGAAAATACAGGCTTTCCAGATCCAGTTCCTGCGTGCGATAAGCCACCAGTCCCTGCGCTGTCGCGCTGCTGGCCGCTGTGGTGTTGATCACCACGTTGTCCATGTGAAAGCCCGGCGTATCCGCCGCATACGTCGGGTCTCCCACCTGCACCATCGCGCCCGTCCCCGAGTACTGGAATGCTGTTCCGCCCTGGCTTCCGCTTGCCTGGCTCCCGCCCCGCAAAGCGCATCCGCGCAGCGCCACATTCCGCGTTCCCGCCGTCACCACCACCTGGTTGGCCGTCGCAATGGTCGCGCACGGCAACAGCACCGTGGCGTTCCCCGTCGATATCGTCAGGTTCGATCCCATCGACAGGCTCCCCGTAAAATTGCGCGCGTCGCACGTTCCGCCGTAACTCGCGCTCACCGCATTCAAGCACGCTTGCACCTTGGCCCCAAAGTCCGCTCCGGGAAACTGGTCCACCGGGTATGCGCTGCCCACCGTGCTGCTTGCCACCAGCGCCGGATAGCTTCCTCCGCCCGGCAACATTCCGCCGCCTCCGTCCAGTTGCGTTCCATTGCTCTCAGAGCTCGCCGCTTTCCAAACCGTATAACCGCCGTTGCCCTTCAACAGGTTTCCGGCAAAGAACGTCATGTTCTGCCCGCCCACCAGGTTCACCGGCGCTGCCGTATCCCACGTCCCCGCCACGTTCACGCTCGCCGTCGTCGTTCCTGAGCAGCCCACGCCGCCCTGCGTCACGCTGACTGTCCCGATCGATCCGATGGCCCCGTTGGACCCGTTGCTGTTCACGCTGGCCGTGGCCTGCGCCGTGCAACTCCCGCTGAACTGCAGCGGAACCTGCGTCCCATACGGATCGAATCCCAATCCGTGCTCTGAACCCAGCGTCACCCCGGTCACCGCGCCGCCTGCGGCCGTCACCGTCAGTTGCGGCTGCACCGCGTCCCACACCGGCAACACCACCGCATTCCGCACCGTCCAGCCCTGTTGCGAGCCCGCAAAATCCAGCACCACCCCCGTCGGCGGCTCGGCGGTCGCGGCAGAATTCCCCGCCATCGCCACCACGTTATCCAGCACGTTGTTCGAGCCCGCCGCCGCCGTAAACGCGTGCGTCGCCTGAATCGTAATGTTCTCCCACCGGTTCGAGTCCGAATTCAATCCCGCCGGCGCCGTTCCCGGCAGCGCGGGGATCGCAATGCCCGTATTCAGCCCCCGAATATCGATATTCCGGAACTCGCTCCACTGCGGCCACTGCGCCAGATAGAGTCCGCAGGTGTGTGTCGAATGAGCCCCGGGATACTGCGCCGCCAGCGGATCCACACCCGTCGCCACAATCTCCACGTTCTCGAGCTCCGCCACGCGCAGACCGTTTCCACCCGCTCCCGTTGCCGCCGGCATCGCAATCGCGCAATTGCCCACCGACCATGCCGCGCCCGTTCCCGCCGTCCCCGTCAGCCCGTTTCCGCCCGGCGAAAAAATCGAATTCTTCTCCATCAACCGGCCCACCGCGCATGTTCCCGCCGGCGCCCGTCCCTCGGCCGCGGAGCAGGAGATATCCGCGCTCTGATCCACATAGATCGTCAGATCGTGAATCCGCGTGTAGCTCAGCAGATTCACGCTGTCCGCCACTGTCCCCAGAACATCCTGTCCCGGAAATCCCATCAGCGCCGAAACCTGCTTGCCCATTCCGCCGATCGACTCCCCATGCCAGTTCAGCGCTCTCGTCTTGCACGTCCCCTGCGGAATCGTCAGCGCCACCCCGTGCGTCTGCGCATAACTGATCGCCGCCTGCAGCGCGTTCGTATCGTCCGTAGCTCCGTCGCACACCGCGCCGAACTCCTTCACGCTGCGCTCCTGCTGCTGCGCGCCCGTCGGCCGCAGATCCTTCACGTACACCCCGTTCGGATTCGTAAACCCGTCGCTCCCCGCGTACGTCGGCGGAATCTCCATCGCCCCGCTGCTCCCCGCCGCGTTCATCGCCGCCTGCAGCGTCGTCTGCGAACTGCCCGCCACCGGAGACTCCACTCCATTCACCGCTGGCGCTTGCAAGGCCCCCGTCATGTTCCCGCCGGCCAGCGGAACCGCCTCTGCGAACGTTTCGTCCACATAGTGCTTGTCCGCTGCCTGCAAAGGCTGCGTCGGATCCCCGCTCAAATAAAGCGGCCCGGTCAGAGTCCCGCCCGACGCCGTCAGCAGGCTCTCCGTCAGCTCCGCGATCGCCTGGTCCACATACGCCTTGCTCACCGCCTGCACCGCCTGCGCCGCCGGCATCAACTGCGCCTGCACCTGTGCCAGGCTCGCCTGCGCCGCCGCCGGCACCACCCAGTACTGGGTGTTCGTCGTGCCGTCGCTCATGTAGAAAACTGCCGTGTAATACAACCCCGCCGGCAGCGCCCCCAGGTTCGGCGCCAGATTTATGCTCACAAATCCATCCGGCGCAATCGTCACCGTCGTGCTATCGGCGGTCACAGCCTGACCGTTCGCCGTTGTAAACGCTGGCCAGCTCACCACCAATGTCCCCGCGCCAACCTGCCCATTCGCCAGATACACCGTTCCCTGAACTGTCGTCGTGCTCACCGCCTGTGCGTTGGCCACACTCCCCAACGCCATCCCCATCAGGCACAAGCCCAATCCCAGCCACAGTCCCATCCATCTGCCGGCGCCGAACAACCACTCGTCCTTTGTGAGCTTCATCCGTCTCTCATCCTTCTCTTTGGGAGCCCTCGAAAGAGCCCAATCGTCTCTCCGCCGCTCGCCCTGCCAAGTCAATAGCCAGCCCCACCGGCGCCCGTTTCCGCGGCCGAATCCGTCAACTCTCCGCACCACTGCGGCTCGTCCGCCAGCATCAACGCTGCGCTCCGCCGTTCCCGGTCCACCATTCCACGGGCCTTCGCACTCCCCGTAGAAAGGAAGAAGGGGCAATTCCGCTTCGGAATTACCCCTCGAACGCTATTCCAGAAATGTCATGGCCTCTTCCTCTCCTCTACGCCTGCGAACCCGCGGAGATGGCTCGAAGAAGATCGGGAAAGCCTCATGCGCTCTCCCCTGTTCATTCATTTCGTTTCAATGTTCTTAGCTTAACCAATCGCACCGGAATTCTATGCAATCCCGCAAGACCCACTCTTCTCCCTTGCTTTCAATCACTTAACCACTCAGCCTCTCCGCGAATTCTTTGACACCGCACCAAAATGGATCACCAGGAAACAAATAAATCCCCAATGGGCCCCGGCCGGCGTGTCGTCTCGCCTTGGTGATGGGTTCGGGCGGGTAAGCCGGCGCCTCAGCTGGCAGGTCAGCGTTTAATTGTTCAGCCTCACGACCTCCTTTACACATTGTCCCTGGACATCCCTTGCACTCTCGCTCTCCACAGGGGGCTGATGGAGCAGGGATGTCCGCCTCAACCCGACACGCATCTCACCCACCCCGCGCAATGCTCTACTATAATCTCCGTGACAACCCCGGCCAAACACGCTCCCATCCTCCTCGTCCACGGCGGCGCCTGGGCCATCCCCGCCGACGCCGCAGCCGCCCACCAATCAGGCGTCCGCAGCGCTCTTGAAGCCGGCCACGCCATTCTTTCCCGCGGCGGTTCCGCCCTCGACGCCGTCGAAGCCGCCGTCACCGTCCTCGAAGACGATCCCACCTTCGACGCCGGCCGCGGCAGCTTCCTCACCTCCGACGGCCGCGTCCAGCTCGACGCCCTGCTCATGGACGGCGGCCGCATGAAGGCCGGCGGCGTAGCCTGCGTCGAGCGCCTCCGCAATCCCATTAAGGCCGCCCGCCTGGTCCTCGAAAAAAGCCCCCACGTCTACTTCGTCGGCTCCGGCGCCGAGCAGTTCGCCCACTCTCACGGCATGGCCCTCATTGACAACGCCGAGCTGGTCCTCGACCGCGAGCGCCAGCGCCTCGCACAGGCAAAGGCCCGCCACGCCGCCGGCCTCGCCGACCTATCCTTCACCGGCCAAGCCCTCCAGGATGATAAAGACCCTGAAACCGGGGTCCCCAGCGACGGGCCTTCGTCGCTGGGGTGGGAAACCGGCGTCCCCAGCGACGGGTCTTTGTCGCTGGGACGGAAAACCGCCTTTCAGCCCGATCCCGGCCTTCTCGATGACCAACGCCCGGACTCCGCGGCTCCCGGCGGCTTGGGCGGCAGCCCTCAGGACGCTGCGAGCGATCCTGGCCAGTTCTGGTGGAAGGACAATTCTTCCTCGAAGGGCTGGTCCCACGACACCGTGGGCGCCGTCGCCCTCGATGCACGCGGCAACCTCGCCGCCGCCACCTCCACCGGTGGCACCCTCAACAAAACCCCCGGCCGTGTCGGCGACTCCTCCCTCATCGGTTGCGGCTGTTACGCCGACAATCTCTCCGCCGCCGTCTCCCTCACCGGCTGGGGCGAACCCATCATGAAGCTGGTCCTCGGCAAGTGGGCCACAGACCGCGTCGCCGCGGGCTCAGCCCCCGAAATCGCCGCCCGCGAAGCCATCTCCTACCTCTACAATCGCCTTGGCGGCCACGGCGGCATCATCCTCCTCGGCCCCGACGGCCGCTTCGGCCTCGCCCACAACACCCCCGCCATGGCCTGGGGCCTCGCCACCCCCTCCGGCCTCCAAACCGGCCTCTCCGTCTAGTCGCCTCCCGCCCCTGCAATTGCAATTCAGTGCTATTCTGGAAAGTGGTAGGAATTCTTCCTACCAAGGAGCGTGGCCATGCCCTCCGTCGAGAAAATCAGTATTGCCCTCCCACCCGAGATGGTCTCCCTCGTCCGCCAGGCCGTCGAATCCGGCGAGTACGCCTCAAGCAGTGAAGCCGTCCGCGACGCTCTGCGCGACTGGAACCTGAAGCGCAGCCTGCGCCAACAGGGAATCCAGGAGCTGCGCAAGGTCTGGCGGCAGGCCATGGAGGACAACTCCCCCGGCGTTGCAGTTGACGATGTCCTGGACCGGCTCGAGCAAAAGTATCAAGCCATCTCGGATGCGGCCAGATAATGCGCACAGAGCTCTCCAGGTTTATCGAGACTGACCTTGAAGCCATTGCTGACTACATCGCCCAGGACAACCCCGCCCGTGCTGTGACCTTCATTCGCGGGATTCGTAAGAAGATTCGTCTCGTCGGCCGGAAGCCTCTGCTCTATCAGCTCCGTCCGGAGATTGGCCAAGACGCGCGCCTTGCAGTCGTGGACCGCTACGTCATCTTGTTTCGCATCGTTGGTCAGATCGTCAGGATCGAGCGCGTTGTCTATGGCGGCCGTGATCTTCCCCCCTTGTTCCAATAGCGCATGACCCCGACAGAAACCCATCAACTCTCAAACCCGTCCCCTGCGATAATCCCAGTATGCTGATCCTGGCCTCCGGCTCGCCCCGCCGCCGCGAACTCCTCACTCAGGCCGGCTTCTCGTTTCAGGTTCATCCCGCCCACATCCCCGAGGACCCCAACCCCAACGAAGAACCCATCGCCTACGTCATCCGTCTCGCCCGCGAAAAAGCCCAAGCCGTCTTCCGAGAACTGGCACTGTATCAGGGCACGACTTCAGTCGTGCCGCATGAGTCCCAAAATGAAGGACCGGCTTTAGATGGGATGAGACGGCTGGTCTCGCGGAGCAGCTAAGCTGACCGCAACGCACTCGAGGGTGCAAAAGGAGACCAGCCGATGAGCAAGATTAGCAAACCAGCAGGACGTAAGAAAACAACG
>Ga0224555_1003307_pt1 | contig 16783 bp, 19 predicted proteins | sample 714S23034metaG_FD_180687 | JGI IMG/M metagenome (GOLD analysis project Ga0224555, IMG submission 180687) | Peat soil microbial communities from Stordalen Mire, Sweden - 717 S2 30-34 | ecosystem: Environmental > Terrestrial > Soil > Wetlands > Peat | place: Sweden: Norrbotten County, Stordalen...
TCACGAGCTTCGGCTCAATCAAAGACCGGATACATTTGCGCAGACCCAACCGTCCATCTTCACTTTTCGCTTGCAACAAGGCGGCGGACCATACATTCCGGATTGCCGACCAACCATTCAGAATGCGGTTGATGCCGAGCACCCGGGCCAGCGGCTAATAAGTTGAGGTAGAATGAGGCTGCAACCATAACCAACAAGCAATTTCCTCGAACCCATGGAGGTTAGTCGTGTATTGCAGACGACCCATTGCCATCATTACTTTCGCTCTTCTGTGTGCCAGCGGATGCGGAACAAAGACAATGCCGACAAACCAATCTTCCATTCTTCAGGCATACACAGCGTGGGGCGACTCCCTCACTCAGGGTGGTCAGGGCTATGTGACCAACGGCGAGTATCCTGCGGACTTGCAGCAGATGCTCGGTCCTGTGTCTTTGGTGATGAATGAGGGTTTGAGCGGAGAAACATCCCCGGAAATAGGAGTTCGTGAGGGAGGAATCCAAACCACCGTCACCGTGAGCGGCGGAACGATCCCCGCATCGGGGCCGGTAGCTGTCACCTTTCCTGCAAACTACGCTCCGGTTATCGGTCCAGGTAGTTCCGTCACCGGAACAATAGCCGGCGTTCACGGCACGGTGGCTTACTCTGCTACTGACGCTGCCGCAGGACCGCTATTTATCAGACTGGCGGATGGAGATGCGGTGCCCGTACCGGGTGCGGTTCCTTTTGTGGTCGATCCTACGTACGTTAGCAGCGGCTTTGTGCCGATCTTCTGGGAGGGCGAGAACGACTCGCGCAACACTGCCGCCTCCATTCAGGCTACGGTGAGCAACGTCTCTGCGCAGGTTACGTGGGCGCATTCGGCCTCCTACCTCGTCATGGGTGTGATCAACACTCATCTCGGCGGTCAGGCCAAAGGACAGTCTGGGTATCAGGGTTTCATAACGCTGAACGACTTGTTCGCACAGACGTTTCCAAATAACTTTGTCGACATCCGCAGCGTATTGGTATCGAATTACGATCCCACCAACGCCATTGACGTGACCGATTACAACGATGACTTGCCACCCACTTCCCTAGCTGCGATTCAGGGGGCTGCAACGCTGGCATCAGACATCGACGCATCCACGACAACGGTTGTGGTCAACGTCACTGCTGGTGTTTTAGTGAACAATGACATGTTAAACATAGGAACCGGCGCGGACGCCGAAAGTATGAGGATCACAAGTGTATCTGGAAATACTGTCACGGTGACACGAGGCGCTGGGGGCAGCCAGGAGGCTCACCCTGCCGGATCTGCTGTTACTTGTACCGACACCGTCCATTTGAACGGTAAAGGCTACTCGATCGTTGCTAATACTGTGCATCAGTGGTTCGGACAGCATCCGTGAGCACAAATTCTTCACCCGAAGGAAAACTGATGCCATTTCTCAAGAGTTCGCTTGCCAACACTGTGGCAAGAATCTGCTTATTGAGGTCCGGCATCCCAGTCTCAGCCTGATTGCCGTATCACCGGCCATCCGGAACATTCGACCGGCTCCCGACTACTGGCCGTCATCCTCTTCCACCAGCACCGCCGACGTTCCCACCAGATCAAAGCTCACCGCCGCCGACCCCGTCACCTGAAAGCCCACCCGCAGCGGTTCCCTCTGCCACACCGCCGGGGCACACACCGGGCTCGCATGATCCGCCGCCTCCCATTCACTAAGCTTCTTCGCCAACAGCGGCTTTCGCCCCTCCACCTGCGCCACCATCGCCATCAGTTGCTTCCCCGAGGCATTCACTCCGCAGTACGCCGCATAATCCCGAAACCACACTACGTCCGATACCGCCGGATCGAATTCCGGCAGCCGCACCGCCGTCACCTTGCCTGTCGTCCGATCCACCAGAATCCATGGACCCCGCTGCCACACCCATCGCTCCGCCTTGTCCGTCGGCAGCGCGTCGTTCAGCCGCACCGCCCGCCGCACAGCAAAGCTGCGACCCGTCAGGTCGTGCGCCTCCCCCGTCGTCCACTCCTTCACCTTCCCATCCACCATCAGCGGACGCACCTTCAGCTCCGTCTCATCTTTGCGCGCCCCCGCAGGATCGCCGTCGGCCGAGTACGGCTCCTTGCGTGCCCCGCCCAGCGCCACCACATGCGCCTTCGGCGCACACCACGCCATCGCCGGCAAAATCATTGCCAGCCCGCACAGCAAAGCCAGTTTTCGAGGAGTCATACTCGCAGGCTAAGGAGGAAGACCATGCCTGCGACAGGTCACAGAAGTACTTTTTGGGGGAAAAGCCGTTACTGATGAACGGCGCTTGCCGGGGCTGCCGCTGCCGTTGAGCTCACCGCATGCTGCTGCACCTCATCGGCCAGCACGCGCCCGCCCAGATAATGCCAGGCCGCCCATCCTCCGCCCGCGACCACCAAAATCAGTGCCCACAATCCCGCACGCCGCAGCTTCCGGCCCTCGCGTCCCACGTCCTTCGGCCGCGTCTTGCCCACATTCTGCACGAACTCCGACCAGTCGCCCTCGCGCTCATGTTCCAGGCTGGCCGCAACGAACCGCTCGACCCAGACCGCCTCGTCGAGCCCCACCGTGCGCGCATATCCCCGCACGATGCCCTTGCTCAGAATGCCACCGGGCAGCGCTTCGAACTTCTCGTTTTCCAGCGCGGTGAGGTAACGAGTGATTACCTTGGTCTTCTCGCTGATGGTCTCCAGCGCGACACCCCGGGACTCACGTTCCCGCCGCAATTCCTCGCCAAAGTGCCCCACTTCAGGCTTCCCTTCCTGGGGGTTTGCCACTACAAGATAAGTCGGAATTTCACGATAGGTCAAAGAAAATCGGAAATCCGGTTACCTCTTTGCCGTACGCGGATAATGGTACCAAGGTAACACTCTGTGGAAATCCCACCCTCGGGCCAGTGGGGAGCATCCCTTTGGGTTATAGCTCCACCGGCATTATCCCTCCAATTAACCTGTCCCCTCCTGCGCCTTCCTCCGCCCACCCTTTTGTTACCCTGTTCCTTCCATCCCGAAAGGCTCCGTCTCATCCAACCCATCAGATGAACAAACTTGTTATCGGCAATATTCTGTTCCGCCCCGTCCGCTCGGCCATCAGCGTGCTCGCCGTCGCCATTGAGGTCATCATGATCCTCTGCATCGTGGCCATCATGATCGGCCAGGTCCAGGGCGCAGCCAATCAGACCGGTGGCGTGGGTGCAGACATCATTGTCCGGCCCCCGAATGCCAGCTTCCTGAGCGCCGTCGGCGGAGCCCCGGTACCAGCGAAGGTCGCCCAGGTCCTTGCCAAAATGCCGCACGTTGCGGTTGCCTCGCCGGTCATCGCCAATCTGAGTATGAGCAACGCCCTGCAGACCATTTGGGGCATCGACTACGCCAGCTACAACGCGCTTCGCCCGTTCGTCTTTGTCGCGGGCAGCCCGTTTCTCGGGCCCAACGACGTCCTGATCGACGATTTGTACGCCCAGTCCAACCACTCCCGCGTTGGCGACACCATCCGCCTGCTGAACCACGACTTCCGCGTCTGCGGCATCGTCGAGCACGGTAAGGGCGGCCGCATCTTCGTGCCCATCGGGACGCTGGGCGCCTTGCTCGGTACGCCGGACAACGCATCCCTTTTCTATCTCCGCAGCGATAACCCCGCCAATCAGGGCCTCATCGCCCAGGAGGTTCACTCCACCCCAGGGCTCCAGCAATACCAGGTGCAGACCATGCAGGACTACATGTCGATGATGACACCGGAGCATTTTCCCGGCTTCAACATCGCCCTGCGCGTGGTCATTGGGATTGCCGTCATCGTCGGTTTCCTGGTCATCTTTCAGTCCATGTACACCGCGGTCATGGAACGCACCCGCGAGATTGGCATCCTGAAATCGCTCGGAGCCTCGAAGTTCTACATCGTGAATCTGGTGCTGCGCGAATCCCTCCTGGTTGCGATTGCGGGAGTCATTGTCGGCATTCTCTCCACCGAGGCCATCCGGTTCGGTATGGCGATCAAATTCCCGACGCTCCCGTTCCTGGTCTCCACCCAATGGCGCCTCTACGGAGCCGCCATCGCCCTCATCGGATCGATCGTCGGCGCCCTTTATCCGGCCTGGAAAGCCGCCAGCAAAGACCCCATCGACGCCCTCGCCTACGAGTAGCGAAATTAAAACAGCTATCATCGCTGATCCAGCGGAGGAGGCAGAACCATGGTCAAAATGACGTCCGCCGAAGCCCAGAATCAGTTCGGCAAACTCCTCGACACCGCCCAGCGCGAACCTGTCGCCATCACCCGCCACGGCCGAACCGCCGCCTTCGTCGTCTCCCCCCAGGACATGCAGAACTGCTTGACTCTCCCAAAGAGGCCAACGAAGCTCTCGATGATTTCCTGGCCTGGCGGAAGAAAACCCGGCACATGATCAAACCCGCTGCTGCTGAACTAACCGACGAGAAAATCAACCGCCCGGTGCATGAACTTCGTTGACCAGGTTTCTCGTATTCGATACCAGCACCCTGGTAAGCGCAATATTGCGCCCCGATTCGACGCCGGATGCAGCTCTGCAAAAGGCGCTCCGTTCTTCTCGGATTTGCGCCAGCGTTGAAACAATCGGGTGTCCTGATTCCCCAAAATGGTCACAGTCGTGGGCCCAGGGCGATTTGTTGAACGAGGCCGAGATCCTCCTCACATTCAGCTGCCATCCTTGACATACCTGGCTTTGCATATCCGTCCCGCCCTGCACCAAACAGGCTAATTACCTTTTTCCGGTCGTCTTCAGTCATTTTGATACAGTTTCTCCGTCATGCTGATTGCCATCATTTTGTGGCTGACTTTCAATCCTGCATGGCCTCAAAGTCCCAGGGGACGGGGGCAAACAGGATGGGCCAGCTCATGGAAAGCAGACACAGTCCCAGGCGGTTAAACCACCTCCTGCGGGAGTCCAGGTACAGGTTGGTACCACCACAGAGAAAGAGCATCCCCGTTCCAAATCTTCCGACTATCCATGGCATGAACTGCTATCGCCGGCCAACATTCCAAACTGGTTTCTCGTGGGCGTTGGCTTCTGGGGCTGGTTTGATGGCGCTGCGGACGCTCACGGCGATCAAGCGCCAAGCGGACATGCAGGGAGCCACTCTCCTGCAATGGGCTGATGTAGAAGAGGTAGGCTGCGCGAGAGAGCCCCCGAAGGCGGGGAGGAAAGACCCATTTGTAGTCAACATCCAGTTTGTGGTTGTCAACAACACTGCGAACGTCTTTACTCTTCTCAAGATCGAGACTGCAGTCTCTATGAGTTCGGACGAGACTGAGGTCTTTACCATCGACACAAACACGGTCCTTTCGCCCCGCAGGGAAAGCGAGAGTAACCGCTGCTCTTTTTACATCCCCGTCCAATCGATTAGCGAGGAATGGTTTAGGACTGGCACGGTCGTGACCATAAACGGTCACGTCACGTTTATCGACTGTATGAACCAGCGCCGCGCTGAGTATTTCGGGGGTCTCTACGAGTGCGGACCAGGCAAGATTGAGAAGATAACAATCTTGGGCATGGTCCCCGACCGAGCTGTCGAAGACGGAGTTTACATTCCTGGAGAACTTGGGAATATCAGCAAGAGGCTTCAGCGCATGATACGTAGTCACGGCCCACAAAAGAAAGGCGGCAAGAAGGCAAATTAGGACACTACCTCGGCTTGCCAAAATCGCAAATCGCCAGATCGCGACTGGCCAAATCGCAAACCCGACCCCGATTCCCCGGCCAGGTTCACCCCATAGCAAGAAGCTAGCTCCCTCGCACTGCCCGGATCAAGGAAACTTGGGTTTCACCATCGCCGAAGGTACCCCTCCTTTCCCGTTTTGAAACGGCGGTTGCCGCGCAGTGGCGTTTCGCGAGTTCTTTCCAGACGCCCGCGCAGTTCGTCGCAACGTAACGACTCCGCGCGTCCCGCCTACCCGTTTCCCCGCATCTTTCTGCATACCTGCGCACCCCCGCGCATCCAAAGCCCATGTACAACGCCAAAGCATATTCCGCCGCCAGCGCGACCTCGCCGCTCGCCTCCTCCACCATCGCCCGGCGCGATCCCACCGAGAACGATGTCCAGATGGAAATCCTCTTCTGCGGCATCTGCCACTCCGACCTGCATCAGGTCCGCAATGAGTGGAGCGGAGTCATGCCCACCGTCTATCCCTGCGTCCCCGGCCACGAAATCGTCGGCCGCGTCACCAAAGTCGGCTCCGCCGTTACGAAGTTCAAAGTTGGCGACATCGGCGCCGTGGGCTGATGGTCGACTCCGACGGAACCTGTCCCGAGTGTCGCCAGGGTCTCGAGCAGTTCTGTCCGAACCTCACCCTCACCTACAACTTCCCCGACAAACACACCGGCGCTGTCACCTATGGCGGCTACTCCGACAGCATCGTCGTCGATCAGCGCTTCGTCCTGCGCGTCCCTTCCAACCTCGACCTGGCCGGAACCGCCCCTCTGCTCTGCGCTGGCATCACTACCTTCTCCCCCATGCATCACTGGGGCGTCACCAAAGGCGAGAAGGTCGGCGTCGTTGGACTCGGCGGCCTCGGCCACATGGGCGTCAAGTTCGCGCACGCCCTCGGCGCGCATGTCGTCGTCTTCACCACTTCGCCCTCCAAGAAAGAAGACGCCCTCCGCCTCGGTGCCGACGAAGTCGTCCTCTCCCGCAACGCCGATGAGATGGCCAAACACGCCGGCAGCTTCGACTTCATCCTCGACGCCGTCTCCGCCGACCATGACATCAACGCCTACATCAATCTCCTCCGCCGCGACGGCAATATCACCGTGGTCGGCGCGCCGGAAAAACCCCTCTCCCTCGCCGTCTTCGGGCTCATCATGGCCCGCCGCAGCCTCTCCGGTTCCCCCATCGGCGGAATCCCGGAAACCCAGCAGATGCTCGACTTCTGCGGCCAGCACAACATCACCGCCGACGTCGAAGTCATCCCCATCCAGAAAGTGAACGAAGCCTACGACCGCCTGCTCAAAGCCGACGTCAAGTACCGCTTCTCCATCGATATGGCGTCACTGAAGAACAGCTGAACTGCTTCAACACAAGCCCGCACGAAAAACAGAAAGCGCAGGCCCTGTCAGGACCTGCGCTTTCCAGTTCCGAAAACAAAAAAACTACTTATCCGTCAGAGCCTCCACACCCGGCAGTTTCTTCCCTTCCAGAAACTCCAGGCTCGCCCCGCCGCCCGTCGAGATGTGCTTGATCTGGTCCGCGACGCCGGCCTGCTTCACCGCCGCCACTGAGTCGCCGCCGCCAACAATCGAAATGGCATCCTGATTCTCCGCCACCGCCTTCGCAATCGCGTTCGTCCCCACCGCAAACTTCGGAAACTCGAAGACCCCCGCTGGCCCGTTCCACACAATCGTCCGCGCCCCGGCCACAATCTTCTCAATCGCCGCCACCGACTTCGGCCCGATATCCAGCCCCTGCCACTCCGCAGGAAAGTTCTTGCTCGTATCCCAGGGCTGCGTCTTCGCGTCGTTCGAAAAGCTGTCCGCCAGCACGTTATCCACCGGCAACAGCAGCTCCACGCCCAGTGCCTTCGCCTTTTTCAGAGCCTCGCCAGCCATCTCAATTCTGTCTTCTTCCACCAGCGACTTGCCCGTCGTCACGCCCAGCGCTCGCTGGAATGTGTACGCCATGCCGCCCACGATCACCAGCGTATCGACCTTGTCCAGCAGATTATTGATGACGTCGATCTTGCCCGAGATCTTCGATCCTCCCAGGATCGCCACAAACGGCCGCGCCGGAGCCTCCAGCGCCTTCCCCAGATACGTCAGCTCCTTCTCCATCAGCAGCCCCGCGGCACTCTGCTTCACGAAGTGCGTGATCCCCTCCGTCGAAGCATGCGCGCGATGCGCCGACCCAAACGCGTCATTCACGTACACATCGCACAGCGACGCCAGCTTCTTCGCAAACTCCGGATCGTTGGCCTCTTCCTCCGGATGAAAGCGCAGATTTTCGAGCAACAGCACCTGCCCCGACTCCAGCTGCCGCGCCAACTCCTTCGCAATGTCGCCAACGCAGTCCGGAGCGAACCCCACATTCGTCTTCTCGCCCAGCCGGTGATCCAGCAGCGTCCGCAGCCGATCCACCACCGGCCGCAGGCTGTACTTCAGATTCACCTTCCCCTTGGGCCGCCCCAGATGCGACGCCAGAATCAGCTTCGCCTTGTGCTTCAGCGCGTACTCAATCGTCGGCAGCGTCTCTTTAATGCGCGTGTCGTCGGTGATCTCCGAGCCGTCCTCGGTCAGCGGCACGTTGAAATCCACCCGCATAAAAACATGCTTGTGCGCCAGGTCCAGGTCGCGAATCGATAGCTTCGTCATAACTCCCTCAGTCTCCACCGCGCTCGCCATTGTCCTATCCCCTTCCTGAATCTCTCACTCGTGCGGAGCCGAATGCACCATCGCCTCAGCCTCAATCTCCACCCGCCACGTCGGCTGCAGCAGCCCCGCCACCACCACCATCGTCGCCGCCGGCCGGATCGTCCCAAAAAACTCGCCATGCGCTTTGCCGATCGCTTCCCAGTCCTCGACATGCGTGATGTACATGCGCGTCCGCACCACGTCCTCCATCCGCGCCCCCGCCTTCTCCAGCGAGCCGCGAATGATCTCCAAAACGTGCCGCGTTTGTGTGGTCGCATCGGCCAGATCGGCGCCCACCGGCCCTGTGCCCGAAACGTAAACCGTCTGTCCCGCCCGCACCGCGCGCGAGAATCCAATCACCGGTTCATACGGAGATGTGCCCGGAATATTCTGCCGCATCGAGCCCTCCCAGTCGCGCGGGGCCCCGGTCCGGAGCCCCACACATGAGCAGCAGTTGAACTACAGACCCTTCTTCTCGAGGAACAGAATCAGGTCACGTACACGGCAGGAATAACCCCACTCGTTGTCGTACCAGCTGATGACCTTCGCCATGTTGCCCACAACCTTGGTCAGCGGCGCATCCACAATCGACGACAGCGGATTGCCCTTGAAGTCGCTCGACACCAGCTCGTTCGAGTCGACGCCAAGGATGCCCTTCAGCTCACCATCCGCCGCAGCCTTGAACGCGGCGTTAATGGCGTCCTTCGTGATCGGCTTCTCCGCCAGGAACGTTAGATCGACCACCGACACATTCGGCGTGGGCACGCGGATCGCGAACCCGTCCAGCTTGCCTTCCACCTCAGGGATCACCAGCTTCAGAGCCTTCGCCGCACCCGTCGACGTCGGAATCATCGACAGCGCCGCCGCGCGCGCCCGCCGCAGGTCCTTGTGCGGAAAGTCCAGGATCACCTGGTCGTTCGTGTAGCTGTGGATCGTCGTCATGATCCCCGACACGATCCCAAACTGCTCTACCAGCACCTTCACCACCGGCGCCAGGCAGTTCGTCGTGCACGAGGCATTCGAGATGATGTTGTGCTTCGCGGGATCGTATTTCTTCTCGTTCACGCCCAGCACCACCGTCAAATCCTCGTTGGTCGCCGGAGCCGAGATGATCACCTTCTTCACCGGTCCCCTCAGATGCGCCTTCGCCTTCGTCGCGTCCGTAAAGTGCCCGGTCGACTCGACCACAATCTGCGCCCCTACCGAATCCCATGCCAGCAGCGCCGGATCCTTCTGCGCGAATACCTTGATCTTCTTGCCATCGACGGAGATGAAGTCCTCGCCCGCGACAATCTCGTTCTTCAGATTCCCCAGAATCGAGTCGTACTTCAGCAGATGGGCCAGCGTTGCGGGACTGGTCAGATCGTTCACTGCTACAAAATCGATTTCCGGATTCCCCAGCGACGCCCGCAGCACGTTCCGCCCAATCCGTCCGAACCCGTTAATGCCAACCTTCACGGCCATAGCAAATCGTCTCCTTGCCTCATTTTTCAGCCTTGATGCCACAACTCGCGGTGATCCGGATCACTCAGCTTTTTACGGTCCAAAACGCCCGGAACCGCCCATTTACCGATGCTAGCACCGTAGTCAATGAAAAAGTGCAGGACCCCCGCCAACCGCCCACATTTGCCCATACCAACGTCACATCTTTTTCACACAAAACCGTGCCTCATCTGGCACATAACACCGTTCGGTGTTTGCCCCGCGCCCACGTCTGTGTTACACCCTGGATATGCGCCTGTGGTTGCGCGATCGCATGAGACGACGTTCGAAGCGTGGGCCCAATGATTCAGAGTCCACCGGAAAAATTGGGCAGGAATTGCCCCAAAATCAGCCGGCTCCCCTCCAGCCTTCCTATCACGGCGGTGCACCGCCGCCCGTGCCGGAGGAAGTCGAGTCATCCCCCGAGGCCCCGGCCAAAAAAACCAAATCCGCCGCAGCCCTGGCCCCGTCTGAGCCCGTCGGCACCCTCGCCGCCGCCGCCGAGCCCGCCGGCAAAATGGTCCTCGAAACCCAGCCCGAACTCCTCTCCACCCCGCCACCCGAGCCCGTCGCCGGCAACGCCAAAGGCGCACGCGGATTCGTCGTCCTCACCATCGGTCTCCCCGGCTCCGGTAAAACCACCTGGTTCAAGCGCCGCGGCGTCACCCCTCTCTCCAGCGACCTTCTCCGCTCGCTGCTCTTCGACGACATCGCCGAGCAGCGCTGGCAGGGCCTCGTCTTCTCCACCCTCCGCTCGCTCCTCCGCGCCCGCCTCATCGCCAAAATGCCCTGGAACTACGTCGACGCGACGAACTTATCGCCCCACGAGCGCCGCCAGTGGATCAAGATGGCCAAAAGCTTCGGCTACGACGTCCAGGCCGTCTTCTTCGACGTGCCACTGGAAATCTGTATGGAGCGCAACAAGCGCCGCGAGCGCACCGTCAGTGACGACATCATGAAGAAGATGGCCGAACGCCTCCGCCCCCCGGACTTCAAAGAGGGCTTCTCCAAAATCACCGTCGTGCGCGTTAAGGGCGCGCCCGGATCGGGTGCGTCGGCAGCGGGCGAAGACGAGTAGCGTTAAGTGAAATGGGAAACGCCTCGGCTTCAGATTCCGCTTATATCGTCACCACATGAAGCCCGGGAATGTGCTGGAAATGGCGTACATTGAGCGTCGCGATATCGAAGCCGAGATGCAGGGCCGTCGTGCCAATAATCAGGCCTTCCATGGCGATGGAAACGCCCCTGGCCGCCTGCTCGCCCTCGATCCGCCCCGCAATCTGCGCGATGTGGACCGTAGCCATACCGACGATGATACCCCGATCCCGCAACGGCCCTACGCCCTGTCCCCTGCCCCCTGCTTTACCGCCCCGATCCCCTCCAACTCCCCCATCTCCTCCTCAGGAATTTCCAGCTCCGCAGCCGCCAGATTCTCCCGCAAATGCCCCACCGACGAAGTGCCCGGAATCAGCAGCACATTCTCCGCCCGGCGCAGCAGCCACGCCAGCGCCACTTGCATCGGCGTCGCTCCCAGCCGCGCCGCCACCTCGTTCAGCGTCCCGGACTGCAGCGGCGTAAACCCGCCCAGCGGGAAATACGGAACGAACGCGATCCCCTTCGCTCCCAGCGCATCGATCAGTTCATCGTCCCCGCGCACCGCTACGTTATAGAAATTCTGCACGCACACCACCGGCGCAATCGTCTCCGCCTCGCGCACCTGCGCCGCCGTCACGTGGCTCACTCCAAGGTGACGGATCAGCCCCTGCCGCTGCAGCTCCGCCAGCGTCTCAAACTGCACCCCAATCGACCCCTCCTGCGGTCGCTCGAATCCCCACGCCCGCAGGTTCACCACGTCCAGCGCCTCCAGGCCCAGGTTGCGCAGATTGTCCTGCACCGCCTGCCGCAGTTCTGCCGGGCTCTGCGCCGCAATCCACGCTCCGTCCTCGCCGCGCCGCCCGCCCACCTTCGTCACAATCGTCAGCCCCGTATAAGGATGCAGCGCCTCGCGCAAAATCTGATTCGTCACATGCGGCCCATAAAAATCGCTCGTGTCAATGTGATTCACGCCCGATTCCACGGCCTCCCGCAGTACCGCCACCGCCGCCGCGCGATCCTTCGGCGGACCAAACACGCCCGGCCCGGCCAGCTGCATCGCCCCATATCCCATCCGGTTCACCGTCACATGGGTGCCCGGCAGCGTGAACGTGCCTCCCAGCTTCTTTCCGTTCGTCATCTCGGCCATCGCGATCATTTCCTCCCGCAGCCACACAAAGCCGCATGGTAAATAGATGAAGGAACCTTCAGTTTCGGAGTTCGCATTTGCCTGCCGCCGCCAGACCCGTCCTTCACCCGCGAAAAACGCCCGTCCAGGCCCGTTCCGCAGTCACTGTGGACGCCATTCTCGACGCCACCATTCAGGTTTTGCTCGCCCGCGGCAAGGAGCGCCTCACCACCACCCTCGTCGCCCGCCGCGCCGGTGTCTCCATCGGCACCCTCTACCAGTACTTCCCCAATAAGAGCGCACTCCTCCAGGCCTGTCTCCGCCGCCACATGGACGAGGTCCGCCAGGCCGTCGATAACGCATGCCAGCAGAACCGCGGCGCCGCACTCATGGATATGAGCACGTCCCTGATCGACGCCTTCCTCGCCGCCAAAATGCGCAGCGTAAAAACCAGCGCCGCCCTCTATGCTGTCAGTTCCGACATCGAGGGAGCCGCCATCGCCAAAGCCGTGGGTGCCCGCTCCCTGCGCTCCATCGCCGCTCTGTTCGCCACCGCCAGAGAACGCCTCGCCAAAGATCCCCAACTCGTTGCCTCGGTCGTGGCCGCCACCCTCAACGGCATCTCCCGCCGCGTCCTCGAATCAAAATCACCCGAGCGCGAAGTGGAAATTTTGCGCGAGGAACTCATCGTCCTCGTCCACGCTTACCTGCGCACCTGCACCGCATCGCCACTCGCCTGAACAGCGCCGCACAACCGGGTTTTGGCCAACCGGTTTTCAGCTGACCGGCTTTTCGCTGACCGGCTTTTAGCTGACCGGCTTTTAGCTGACCGGCTTTTAGCTGCCCGCCCCTTAGCTGACCGCTACAGCGACTCCCACACCAGCGCCACAAACGTCCCCGGCTGGATGCTCCCCTTCGCCCACGCCGCGTCCAGGTCCGCCGTCGGCCTCGCCGCCACCGCGTCCTCCACCGTCGTCCCCTGCGCCTTCAGCTTCTCCACCCGGTCCGCCACCGTCACCAGCATCTCGCGATATCCCTGCAGCGCGCCCTTATCTCCCAGCGGCCCGTGCCCCGGCACAATCTTCGTCCGCTGGTCGGCCAGCGCCAGCACCTGGTCCACCCCGCGAATCATCCCGTTGATCGTTCCGCCCGACCCGATATCGATCAGCGGATACATCCCGTTGAACCACAGATCCCCGGTATGGATCACATTCCCCCGGTTGAAGTAGATGAAGACATCCGAATCCGTGTGCGCCTCCGGCGTATGCACCAGCTCCAGATGATCGTTGTTCACCCACAGCGCTTCCGACTCCGCAAACGTCTCCTGCGGCAATCCCGCATCCGGAGCCGCCGGAAACTGCGCCGCATACGTTTCGATCGTCTGCGGCTTCAGCAGCCGCGACCGCGTGTTCTCGTGCGCCAGAATGAACGCGCCCTCCAGATGGAGTGCCGCGTTCCCGTCCGTGTGATCGAAATGCCAGTGCGTGTTGATCAGCAGCTTCAGCTTGTGCTCGTCCAGCTTCCCCAGCGCATCCAGCAGGTGCGGCGTCCCCGTCGAAATCTGCGAGTCGATCACCAGCTTCCCGTCCGGTCCGACCTGGCAAACCACGTTGCCGCCCACCCCCTGCAGCAGGAAGATCGTGTCCGTCAGCTTCGTTGTCTTGATCGTCTCTTTCGCCGCTGCCGTCCGCAGTTGCTGCGCCAGGTCGGGATTCGGCTGCACCGCCGGATTCGTTTTCACCGCTGGCGATTGCGCCCCGCCCGCATCCTGTCCAGTCTGCGCAAGCGCCGTCCCCCGCGTCAGCCACGCAGCCGTCGCCATGCCGGACCCAACCAGAAAATCGCGGCGCGTCTTCATAAAACCATTAGAAACCGAAACGCGGATGCACGCCCGAAGCCCACCTACAACAGCCCCGGCGGCAGATTCAGTCCGCCCAGCATCCCCTGCACATTCGACTTGATGATCTCGTCCGCCCGCCGGCCCGCCTCGTTGAACGCCGCCGCCACCAGATCCTCCAGCATCTCCACGTCAGGATTCGGCCCGGCCAGGCTGCTCACCGCGGCCGGATCGATGCTCACCTTCAGGACCTCTTTCTTCCCGTTCATCTTCACGGTCACCGCGCCGCCTCCCGACGACGCCTCCACCACCGACGCAGCCAGCTTCTGCTGGATTTGCTCCTGCATCTGTTTGGCCTGACCCAGCATTTCCTGAAGTTTTAGAGGATTCAGCATCGATTCGTCTTCATACTCTCTCTGATGTAGTTTTGCGTCCTGTAGATCTCTCGGTCCTGACCGCTGAGCCCTGTGCCCTAAGACCTGAGACCTGCGACCTGATCCCTCAACCCTTGTCCCGCAGATCCAGCACGCTGCGAATATCCGCCTTGAACAGCTCCTGCGTCTTCTTCACCAGCGGATTCTCCATCGCCGCCGACTGCGCGCTCCCGGCCAGCGGCGCCGGTCCTTCGCGGCCTGGTCCCTTGCTCCCGCTGGCCCCGTTCTCGCCCGGCACAAACACGATCTTCTGCGTCGCGCCCATCGCCTTCATCGTCTTCCGCACGATCGCCTCGGCCTCGCCGTTCACCGTCAGCGTCAGCATCGTCTTCCGCACCGCCAGCTCCACCTGGATCGCATTCCCTTCCTGCGTCCACTTTCCCTGGTGGATCAGGTTCGCCGCCGTCTCATGTCCCGAGCTCGCCAGCGCCGCAACCGCCGCTTCCCGGATCCGGTCCAGATCCGGGGCAGCCTCCGCGCTTCCGGCCGCAGCCATTGCCACCGCTGGGGCCAAAACTAAAGCCCCGTCGGTCGACTCGCCCATGTGTTCCGCGACGCCAACCGCAACAGGAGGCTTGGATTCCGGAACAACCGCCCCTGCCGAATAAGACGCTTTCCCCTCGACCGCAGCTCGCGCCACGCTCTCGGCCGGCGACAGCGCCCGCGCCGCCGGTTCCGCATTCGACCCGCCCTCGCCCCGCACCTTCCGATCCCGATCCGTCTCGAACGGCGATGGCCGCGGCGCACTCGGAGCCGTCGCCCGCACCTGCCCTGCAGGAACAGCGCTCTCTGCGCTCTGCGCTCTGCGCTCTGTGCTCTGTCCAGGCCCGGTGCCCGTTCCTCGACCTGCTCCCTGCTCCCTGCTCCCTGCTCCCTGAACTGCACTCAGCAGTTCTTCCACCGGTAAGAGCCTCTGCAGATGCACCAGCTTCACCAGCCCCAGCTCCAGGTGGAACCGCTGCTCCTGCCGATAGTTCAGCTCATCGAAGGTCCGCAGCATCACCTGCAGGAACCGCGTCAGATCCTCTTCGCTGAACAGCGCCGCCGACCGCATCGCCCGCGCCCGCTCATCGGCGGAAATCTGCAACACGTCGGTGTGCTCGCCGCCCACCTTCGCCATCAGCGCATTGCGCAGATACCGCACGAACTGCCGCGCCATCGCCGAGGGGCTGTTCCCCGCATTCAGCAGCGTGTTCAGCTCCTCCACCACCGTCGCCGTCTGCCCCGCGCCGATCTGCTCCATCAGCCGCTCGAACACCGTGTTCGGCACCGAACCCATCAGCTCGCGAATCTGCTCCGACTCCAGATGCGCCCGCCCATTCACCAACGGAGCCGATGCTATCGCCTGATCCATGATCGACAGCGCATCGCGCATCGATCCGTCGCCTGCCTCGGCCAGCAGCGCCAGCGCCGCGTCCTCCGCGTCGATCTCCTCCTGCGCCGCAATCGTCTTCAGCTGCGCCAGGATGTCGTCGTACTTCACCGCATGGAAGCTGAAGTGCTGGCACCGCGACCGGATCGTCTGCGGAATATCTTCCGGCTGCGTGGTCGCCATCATGAAGATCACGTGCTCCGGCGGCTCTTCCAGCGTCTTCAGCAGCGCGTTGAACGCCGCATCCGTAATCTGGTGCGCCTCGTCCAGAATCCAGATCTTGTACTGGTCCCGCGCCGGCCGGTATCGTGCCGCCTCGCGCAGCTCGCGCACTTCATCGATGCCGCGGTTCGTCGCCGCATCGATCTCCAGCACATCCACCGAATTCCCCGCCCGAATTTCCGTGCACGAATCGCACACGCCACAAGGCTCCTGCGTTGGACGCTCCTTCGTGCCCACTGCCGTCCGGCAGTTCAGCGCCTGCGCCAGGATGCGTGCAATCGTCGTCTTCCCGATCCCGCGATGCCCGGAAAAGATATAGCCGTGCGCAATTCGGCCCTGTTCGAGAGCATTCAGCAGAGTACGCGTGACGTGCTCCTGCCCGGCAACGTCGGCAAACTTCTGGGGACGATATTTCCGTGCAAGAACCTGGTAGGCCATTTCGAATGCTTGATTGTATCGCCTGGATGGGACCTGAAATTTCCAGAACTTTCGAAGGCCGCCCGAACCCGGACTTTTTTCGACTGCTATTTTCTGAACACCCTTGCGGACAGATCGACCACTCGGTTCGAGCCACGTTCCGATACCGGAAACAGCGATGTCATCGCACGATCGAGCGTCACCAGGCGGCCCTTCCGATGCATCGCCAGGGCAACCAGATACGCATCGGTGATCTCACGGTATCCCTGGAGCCTTCTTCCGCACAGCGACAGAGCATGAGGAAGATCGAGATCGTCCGCCCAGAACACATGCCCGGGATGTTTGAGATTGGCCGCGAGAACATTCAATGCTTCGGTCACGCTCAGAGCGTCGGGAGTCAAAGCGGGGTTCGA
>Ga0224555_1003309_pt1 | contig 16765 bp, 15 predicted proteins | sample 714S23034metaG_FD_180687 | JGI IMG/M metagenome (GOLD analysis project Ga0224555, IMG submission 180687) | Peat soil microbial communities from Stordalen Mire, Sweden - 717 S2 30-34 | ecosystem: Environmental > Terrestrial > Soil > Wetlands > Peat | place: Sweden: Norrbotten County, Stordalen...
TTCCCACCGGGGAGCGCAACGAGGCACAACGCGCCCATTGCCTGGGTGTTGAACCTTGTTCTCTCGCCGATAAATTTATGACAGTTTTCATTGAACTTGCCTTCATACTACACCGTTCTGAGATGAGTGCAACAATTATTTTCAATATTTTTCGATTTTTTTTAAACCGCGCTTCGTTTTTCAGTTTGACGCCGTTTTCCGCTTGCGTCTTCAACGTTCAAAGTTGTTGGACGTAAGTCTTTTGACGCTTTGATTGGGCGAGGCCAAAGAGACGGATGCACGCAAGTCGTACGTCCTTGTCGTGCAAAACAAAATAAAGGCTTTTGGGATGGCGGGGACGGGACGCTGGGGACGCGGTTGACCATCTGGCTGCGCAAGCGACCTCGTCCGAGGTGAGGCAGGGCTGCTTCAGTGGTCAAGGATTTCTTGACAACTGGCTGGCCTCCCGGAAGGGAAAAGCATCAGGGCTTGCAGAAGACCACCACCCGGTTCGTGTTGGTCCCCTTGGAGTTGTTGTCCACTCCCCAGCAGTTGGCTGTTTTGGTGAACTCGTGGTCGTTGATCAGCACCAAGACCGGCACCAGCCCGGCCTTGATCCCGCAGGGGAGAACCGCTTCCTCCAGCTTGATCTTTCCGCGGCGTACTTCACCGACCTCGAAGGCCACATGCCCGCCAGGGCGGAGCAGGCGGAACAGCTCCTTGAATACGGTGGTCATCACGTTCTGCCACTCCTCGAGCTTCTTCGGGACCGTCAGCGCGATGGAGGCCGAGTCGACGCCGATGAACCAGCAGCGCAGCCAGTTGTCGTTGGCGTAATCCACCACGTCGAGGAAGGGCGGCGACGTCACCACGAGCGAAACCGAGCCGCCGCGGATCTCGGGCGTGCTATTCGCTTTGGCCGTCAGCAGAACCGCACCTCGGGCCGCCGACGCCAGGCTTTCCATCTCCTGCCCGCCGCATTCGGACAGCAGTTGAGCCGACTTCTTGCGGATCAGGTCAGCCACGACCCTGCGCGGCGGGGCCTGGCCCCGCTTGGCGTTGAGCTTCCGCTGCACTTGGACGGTCACTGCCTGGTTGGGCGGCATGGTGTAGACGGAAAAGAAGCCTGGGGAGTGTCCGGTCAAGCGGTTCAGGGCAACCATCTGGATCCACCCGTCAACGGGGTCCAATCGCGCCGTTGCCTTTCGCTGCTGAAGGTGCTTTTTTAAGGCGCAGATCTCGCGAAGCGTCTCAGGATGGTAGAATGTCAGCAAATCCTCCGGGAACTCGTCGCTGTCGCGCCAATCGACGGTCGCCAGACGTTTCTCGACCTCGCTAATCGCCGGCGGTTCAAGCCGCGGGCGCGCCATGCAGATGCTCAGCGGGTTGGCGTCGCAGCCGCAGGGGATTCTCCCAAGCAGGGCAGCCTCTATGATGGTTGTGCCCCTTCCCATGAATGGGTCATAGACAACCTGGCCGGGCGTGGTCAGGCGTTCGATGAAGAAGCGGGGCAGCTGCGGCTTGAAGCAGGCCCTGTAGGAAATCTCGTGCAGGCTGTTTGCAGCCCGTTGCTTCGCCGTCCAGAACGCATTCACGCAAGTGGGAACGGAAAGGGCTTCCCCGCTGAAAAGCCTGGCTTGCGTCTGCGTCAGGCGGGTCGCGGCGCCGAACTCCTTGAACTGGGTCAGGTGATCGAGCAGCCCGTTCTTGTGGCCCGAGCCAAGCCTTGAAGGTTTCTGCGGTTCCATGCCCGAAGCGTCTCAAAACAGGCCGAGGTTAGCCAGTGGATTCCTTGGTAGTTTCAAAGCCATTGCCCGACCGTGCGGCCAAATACCTTGAATATTCTAAACAGGCGGGAATTCGGGCGGGGCCTTGCTCTCGGCCGGTTGCGCCGACAGGGTCGCTGGGCCGAGGTCGGTGGTCAACAGTGGCTCCGGCCTGGTCAGGGGAATGCGGCGCAACTCATCGCCGGCCGGCAAATCTTCCAGGCCGCGCAATCCAAAGTACTCCAAGAACAACGGCGTGGTGCTGTATGTCATGGAGCGCCCCATGACCTCAACCCGGCCCGTCTGCTCGATTAACCGGCGCTCCAAGAGCGTCTGCATGACGCCGTCGATGGCGACGCCGCGGATTTGCTCGATCGCTCCGCGCGTCACCGGCTGGCGATAGGCGATGACGGCGAGGGTCTCCAGTGCGGGCAGGGAAAGCCGCGGCGGACGCGCCCTGACGCCAAGCATCGTGATGATCCAAGGCGCGAACTCAGGCTGGCTGACGAACTGCCATGCGCCGGCCACGCAGACCAGGCGGTAGCTGCGTTGCGCGGCTTCGTGGATCTTCCGCAGTTCCTCCAAAGCCGCGACGATGACGCTCTCTCTGGTGTTCTTGAACGGCTTGGCCTGGTCGCCGTGCTCAGGGGCAGCGGCCAGCAGTTCGCGGAGTACCTTTGGGCTGAGCGGCTTTTCGGCCGAGAACACGATGGCTTCCAATATGAGTTTCAGCTCCATCGCGGTGCATTCGTTTCGCCGGGCTTGACGGCCGGAGGAGGGCTGGGACTGGCATCCCATCTGGCATCAGTTTCGTTCACTGGTCGCTTTTTCCCAGACCTCCAAATTCTTCAGGATTACCTCCCCCCATTTGTCCCGCACGTAATCCTCAAACGTCGCATATTTATCCCGGAAAAGCCGCCGGTCGCGAATCGTGATCAACGCTTTCGCTTCACGCTCCATTTTCTTGATGCACTCAGCTTCGGTCATTTGTGGTTCAGAATTGTTTTTGAGCCGCGCTTTTTTGTCAAGATTTCATGGTCGGCCTTTTGCCGAAGTTCGACTTGTCGGTAGTGGACCAGAAGAATAATGTGGATGCGTGGTTTATCAATGCCAGCCATTTGACTTGAATGATCGGGCGCTCATTGAGAGGGCGTACAACAGCGGGGAGCCGTTCCACATCGCCCAGGCGGCGGAGAACGCCCTTGCAGGCTTTCGCAGGCGCATGCAGCAGCACCCGCGGGATCAGGTCGAAAAAGGGGAGCTGGTCGTCTCCATCATTGCGCCGAGAAACTTCTTCGACAGGTTCGTCATCGAAACCGTCATCCAGGAATTCTGCGACTCAACCGGGATGAGGGTGGCCTTGACCAAATCGGAAGGCCCGCCAAACCTCAAGCAGCCGGCCAGCCCGGAGGTGGAGTTCATCTCAGGGCCGCAGAAGATCTAAATTTCTTCCCCTTGGATGCCCACTGTCACGGCAGTGATTACTTTTCCCATGAGGCTCTCCAGCCGGGGATGGTTCGGGTTCGTCATGGATGTTGTTTGACCGCCGACACGCTGGGGGGCTGGTTTGGAGAGGAGTGGGCTGCCGCCCCCAACGACCTGTCCGCTATCATGCCCCGTTCACGCGCGAACCCCAATCCGTTATGAACTCCCTAAAACATCATCGGAGCCTGTGCCGCGTGGTTCTTCGAACTCCGCCGCCGGGTACTTGTGTGACCCGGCCAACACCTTTGACCTTGAGCATGGCCTTGGCAACCAACCGTATTCCCTCGTCCGGTACTTTGGTGGGGAGCAGTTGCGCAAAGCGGCCTTTCATTTCGTCCATCGAGGGCGCATTAGATTCGCCCAAGCCGAAGAACTTCCCGTTGTCGCTGCGAATAATGGGCAGGAACTTCTGTTTCTGACCAGTGTGCGACTCGCCCATGAGGACAACGACTTCCTGCCGGTCAAAAGCCTCGGAGGGCGGCTCCGTTTCATCGAACTTTTCGCCAGCCTTGGCAAACTTGGCCCATGCCTCCAGAGCCATCACGCACGCGGTGGCGGCATGGGCGATGCACATCAGCCGGGCAGTGGCGGCGAAGTCGTCCTTTTCGCTTTCATCAGCAAGCGATTCGGGCATGTACATGAGCGGACCTTTGGAGCCGATCAGAAACAGCGTCGGTGGCAGGCGCCCGATGTTGCGCATGGATTGGTCGGCGTACTGCTCCGCCTGCGCAAGAAGGTCATCGAGATTTTCGAGTCTGTTCGGTTGCACTCCAGGGATTCTGTTGGAGACCGGGAATGCAGGCAAGTTTGATTGCGGGGCGACATCTCCCTCATTGACTCCAAACCCCACCGGCATTAAACCATCACGCATGACAAATCTTACAGAATTAACGACAAGCCAACTTCACAGCATCATCGCCATCAAGGAACAGATTGAGGCGCTGCAAGGCCAAATGGATTCAATCGCTGCTGGTGGAGGTGAAATTCCATCACCATTCGCCGAAGATGCCCCAAAGAAAGGTCGCCGTCGCAGGTCCGCTGCCGTCCGGGCAAGGATGGCGGCTGCGCAACAAGCCAGATGGGCCAGGGTTAAAGGGACCGGGGCAAGGGCATCAAAGCGGGCCAAGAAGGGCAAGAGACGATTGAGTGCGGCGGGAAGGGCGGCCATTATTGCTGGGACGAAAGCCAGGTGGGCGAAAGTGAAGGCAGCCAAAAAGAAGGATCGACGCAGCAGTCCGGCGGTGAGGGCCAAGCTTGCAGCGGCCGCCAAAGCCAGATGGGCCAAGGTGCGGGCGGAGGGGAAGAAGAGGCTGTAAGCCGGGACCATCGGCAGGCATGAAGGCCCCGGCGCGGCCTGGTGGACGCAGATCTCTGCTCGAGCACCTGGAAATTGGATTCATACAGACCGCATTATGCGCCAATGCTTTATCCTGGCATTGCTGGCTGGATTTCTGGCCGCTCCAACCCAGGCTCAAACCAACCTGTGGCAATTGGCCAGGGATTCCGCCGCCGTCCACCGCTTCTCGACGCTCTTCACCGCGCAGGATGTTCGTGATTCCTTGTCGTCGGACGCCGCGAGTGACGAAGCCATCCGATGGTGCCAGGCTTCTGGTGTGACGAAGGTCTATTTGGAGGAATTCCGCGATGGCTACCAGGCGGACCGCGCGACGCTGGTGCGGGCGCGGGATCATTTCCTGGCGCAGGGTTTCCTCGTTTCCGGTTGCGTGACGACCACTCGTGTCGGAAAGCCCTCGGATCATTGGTCCAGCGAGATCTCCTGTTACACAGACCCCGCGACTCAGGATCATCTCCAGTCGGTCTTCGAGTACGCCGCCGGCCTGTTCGATGAGATTATGATTGACGACTTCTGGTTTACCCCGCAGTACGAGGGCTATTTTTTGATGCGGTGGCTCGGCGGAATCGGCGGCGAAAAGTGCGGCGGCGGCTGGTACGACTGGCTTGGCACAACGGAGCACACTTACGTGGAACAAGCCCGGCAGACAGTGCTGGCCGGCGCGCGCGAATCCATGCTGTTCCATTTCGGCGGGCTTCATCATGAGACGGGGCCGGCTGACATCGAAGCGTTGCGAAACAACATTCCCGAATTGCTCGCCATCGCCCGCGAAGTCCAACGCCGCGAGCCGGTGGGCATTGCCGCCTACAAACCGCCCAACAGCAGTCCGGAGGATGAACCGCGCGTCTTCGATTATGCCGGGATGATCGGTCTGCCTCTGGTGCCTTGTCACCAATTTCCAACCAATTCCCCGGCCGCGTTCCTTTCCGTTCATGCGTTGACCGATCTCAAGCTGCCGTCGGAACTCGGCCAATTCATCCAAACGGGAAGGCCAGTATTATTGACAGACGGTTTGGCCCGAAGGATCGGGAACCAGGTCAACCTCACGGCGACCAACGTTTATGTTCTGAACGTGCAGGCGCATCCTGATTCCCTGATCGAGCTGTCGCAAGCGCGGCTGGATGACCTTCGCGCGCCGTTGCTCAACGCGCTCCATACGACCTTTCAAGCCCCGAACCGGGTTGCGCTGTATTTATTCTCGACAGATCGCCGGGCAGTTCAAGCCCCAGACCGGGCGGCGTTGAATTCATTCACGCACGAAGGGTGGGTGGTGGAGAACTTCAACAACGAACCGGTCACTGTCGTCTTGAATGGGCAGAGCCTGAACATCGCCGCGCGCGGTTGGATTTTCCGCTGGAATTAGCCATGAAGAGCGGGCGCTCTGCCCAATTCACAAAACCGAGCCGCTTAATCCTCTTTTCCACGGGGCTCGACCGATTTGATGTAACCTTTTTCGATCCCCCAATCCAGCCAGGCTTGGCGGCAGTCCTTGACCGCATACTTGGCGATGCCCGTTGTCCCTACAGGCTCGGGCTTGTACGGGGATGTTTTGGCAATGTCCGTGAGCAGCAGGACGATGTTCATTCCACAGCCGTTGTCCCGCAAGTACTCCAGAATGGCCGGCAGGGCGGCCTCTCCCTGCTTGACGATGGCCTGGCAGGTCGACGAGGCTCTCCTCATGTGGCCGGCAAACGAGCAAAACCCAGTGCTCCAGTCATGCTCGGCGATCATCTCCTGCAATGTGAGCGCCCGCAGGTTGCCGGCTGCATCGACCGGCCTGAAATTGTAGACGTCCGGGCGGCTGCGCTCGGCGTCTTTGACCAAGATATGCACGAATCTCCACCAGCTGGAGGCAACTGGCCCTTCGATGGCGACCTTGCTGCCATCTTCGTAGGTTACCTCGATGCGCTTTGCGTCCCTCAGGCCCTTCAGCTTGAAGTACTCGGCAATTGATAAGTTTATTGGGGCAGCGGCCATAACAATCAGGTTCTATTCTGCTTCCGTTTCTTGGTGTCTGGCAAACTTTCCTTCTGGCCCTCAGCTTGCGCCCGTTAGCGGGGAGGCTTCAAGGGCTGGTGGTGAAAGAGAAGCCGCAGATCTGCGCGTCCAAGAAAATCTGAGAGCTGGCACTCTCCCAAAAACCGGAATCGCGGGGATGAGGTTTGACGATTTGGTCGAGTTCCAGCAAAGCAGCGCCGAGCGAACTGCAAATGGCCGAGCGCATAAACTGCCGGTTGCGGGCTGATTGCCTCGACTTCCGAAATTCCAAAACCTCAAAGCTCGGAGGAGACGGTCAGGTTGGCGAACGTCATGCCTTGAACGATCTCCTCCATCATTCTCCGGTCGACGTATAAAATATCGTCGGTCCATTGCCACGATTCTGTTGAGCAGTGTTCCTTCAACCAGGCGAGCGCCGCCTGCGTGAAGGGAACAATTATCCCGATCCCGGATGCGTAGCTTGCACTTGCGTCTGGTTTTCGCGCAGTTTTTTTATTTGCTGATTCGGATTTCATATTGCGTAAGGATCTCAGCACAAATCGTATTGTGATGCAAGTTTTTGTTGAATGGGATTTGCGGGGGTCGGTGTTGCCTCGGGAAAATCGTAACCGCGACCTCCATGCCGCCGGCCGTGCCGTATGTTGGCCAATCAGGGCGGAGAACACGTCCATGTCGGATATGCTTCCAATCTCCCAACGAGCTGCATCCTCGCGTCTGTCCCCGGGGGCCTCGCTCAACAACGCTCAGAACCGCCTTGGCCACCTGAACCTGGTCGAAACGTGCTTCGTGCGAGGATCGATCCACCTGAATGATTCAGTCGTAAATGGGTGGTATCATTTCTTGTGTTGAAAATCGTATTCAATGCTCCTCAGCCTTGAGGACCTCCCACAACGCCGCCGGGATATGCTCGCGACAGGCTGTATCGAGCGAACGCGCGACGGCCCAAGCATCCATTAACCGGCCTGCTTTGCCGTTTCTCAAAACATCGTTCAGCGCGCCTGCATCCCTGAAAAACAGGCCTGCCATACCGAGATCGCCTGCGGCGCGAGCTTTATCCCCGTCAGAGATAACCCGGGCGATGTTGGATTCGAGTTGCTTCAAATCGGCTGAATTGGTTTTCATATTTTGCCCTCTTTGGTCATTCTGGAAATCACCTTGAGACTATATTCAAATGGCACCTTCTCCTGCTCCAATCGCAGGTTGTTGCGCTGAACTTCGTCAAAAGCGGCCCGCTCTTCCGCAGTCAGGTTGATGGGCGGCGCCCCGGTTTTTTCGCCCTTTCCGGTCAGATGCCGGAGGTCGTTGAGGGTGTTGATGTCCATCATGGCACTTCGGATGTTTGGATACCTTGCCCTTAACCGTGCCAGAATGTGGAATCCGTGCTCATCGATGTCGCCCCAATAAAGAACCTCACAACGGGCCAGCCAATCAACCCGGGTGAGCAACTCCGCAGCGTTGCCCTGTCCCCAGATCCCGAGGCCATTTGGCAACGGCGGCAAACATTCGAGATTCATCAGGTTTTCAGTGATAATCACCCGCAGGTCTTCCGCTGGCAACACGCGGAAGCGATCCAGCGGCAATCCCATTCGTTCGTCGGACATCTTCAATTGCTGGATTACTGAGGGATACAGCGCGCGGAAACGAATGGTAGGTTCCAGCGGCTTCAGACCGAATCGCGCTTCGAAAGTTTCTCCTTCCATCTTGGCGCTTTCGGGAAGGATCGTGTTGAGCAGGCTGGTGAGAACGTTGGAGTTTTCCTGGATAAACTTGGTGTGGACCGCGATGGGGAGCTGCCGGGTGTGCAGCCCGGGTCTTGGGTGAGCCAGGAAATACTCGCAAACCAGAAGCATGCCGTTCCAGATATGGCCGAACTCGACCGCCCATTTCACGTGAAAGGCCATCCAATCCTTGAGCTGCGGCAGCCGGGCCAGCGTTGCGGCCAGATTGACCCGAAACTGCTCGACCTCCCGCTGCTTGCATAGGGCTTTAACAAACTGCTCCTCCGTGTCAAACCGAACCTGGCTGGGCAGTCGCTGCGTCCCATAGCGTCGGGTGTTCTTTTCCTCGTACTCGATGGTGTAGCCGAAATTGCCAGCGACCAGAGCGCCTGCCTCTTCTCGTAACTTTGCAAATTCATCCGTGGTGGAAGGCACTCCGAATCGTATCCGAATGGGGAACATGGGTTCCCCAGTCACCAGCGATCTCAGGTATATGGGATACTTGCGGTCCACCATGCCTTTGATTTCAGCCGGGGTCAGCATGGTCAGTTGCTTTCCCGCGCTGCCTCGTATTCCGCGCGGGAAGCCCGGCGCAGCGAAGAGACATCGTCCTGCACGGTGACCAGGTGGTAGGAATGCACGTAGTTCTCCACGATGCAACTCTTGGCATCAAAGGGGTTGATGACCACCAGCTGGAGGCCCAGTTCTTTGAACAGGTCCAGGGCCCGCTGCGAGTTCTCCTCATCCGTCTTGCCGAAGGCCTCGTCGACCACCACCAACCGGAAGCGGTTGACGTCGTCCTTGCCCCCACAAAGCCCGTATTGGGCGGTGATGGCGGATGCCAGGATGGTAAAGGCCAGCAAGCTCTTCTGGCCTCCGGATTTGCCCGATGACGCGGAATAATACTCCGCCTCGGTGTTGTCGGCCGTGTAAAGCTCGCGGACGCCGTATTCCAGCCAGTTTCGCACATCGGTCACCCGATTGGTCCACTCGGGCTGCGCATCAAATTGGGAAATCAGTTCCCGGATCTTGGTGTAGATGCGCTCCTGCTCCTCGGGCACCGGCATGATGCCGTGGGCAAGGCACTGTTTCAGCGCGGCCCGGAAGATGCGGGTCTCGTCGGTCTTTGTCGGGGAAACGGTGATCTGGACGTACGTTTCTTTGGAGAACTTGATGTTCTTCAGCGATTCATTGACCGCCTCGATCCGGTTGCGGATGTCTGCCTCCTGCTCGGTCAGCTTCGTGTTCAGCGCGGCAATATCCATGATCAGGTTCGTGTTCAGCAGCGAGAAGAACCGGGCTTTGTGCTTTTCCAGATCCTCTTTCTCCACTCGCTCCTGGAGGGCGCAGAACTCTTCCCCAAACGAAATGTCCGCTTTCAAGTCGGCCGTTTCGTCCGGATACGTCCGCAGGAAGTCCTGCATGGCCAAGGTGACTTCTGTGTTGAGCGTGTTGATCGTGCTGCCTTGGTCGTAGGCCCTGCGTTGAAGCTTTTTGTCCACCTGCTTTTCCGTATCTTCGATGGTGTCGAGGGTCAACTCCGGGGCCTCTTGCAGCTTCTCGACCTGATCTTTTATGGCGCCCATATCGGTGGTGGCGCTCTGGAGCAAGATTTTGAGCTTGTTGACGCTGGCCTGGTTGTCCTTGAGGCGTTGTTGAAGGCCGCCGATCAATTGCTCGAGCTTCTGGAGTTTCTTGCCCCGATCCGCCATGCGTTCTTCCGTCTCGGAAAGCTCCTTTTCCAGGATCTGTATTTTGTTGGAACTCTTCTTAAGCCGTTCCTGTTCGGTGTGGAGCTGCTCCAGCGCCTTTTGCTCCTGCCGGAAGTCGATGCTATCGAATTCCTCGACCTGTAGTGCCTCCCGAATCGCCGCAATCTTGGCATTGAGCGTCTTGATCTGCCCGGTCGCCTGGGCTAACCGCCCTTCATGGTCCTTGACCTTCCGGTTGGCAGCCTCGAACGCCTCCTGCAGGGCCGCCAGCTTGGCCTGCGTATTCCACCCCAAAATGTAGCGGGATCGGTCGTTAATCTGCGAGCGGTCGTCTTTGACGTGCCGGGTACCATCTCGAATCAAGCCCTCGCGCGTGATGCCGTAGTCCACTTGGTTCAACGACTGAATATCGACACAGCAGGTGTGCGAGAAACGCCGAACCACCTCGGATTTTACCCATTCGGTCAGGGGTTTTTCCTCGTCGAACACCAACTTTGCAGGGACACGCTTCGGGTCATTCAGGAAATCGGCCCGGATGACCGGCTTCGCTGCGGGCACCCGGAAAAACACCAGCCGGGTTCCCAAATGGTGATGGTTGATGTATTTAGCGGCTTCGAAGTAACACCGCTCTGGCACCAGCAAGGAAGTGCCGAAGTTGTGCAGCAGGCGTTCAATGGCGCCGGTCCACTCCTTGAACTCCGGCCGCACTTCCATCAATTCGCCGGCAAAGGGCAGGTCCGCCTCGGGAATGCCCGTCTTCTGCGAGATGAGGGCCCTAATCCTAATCAGGGGCTCCGGAATGAGGACCTTGTTGTTGCGAACGCTCTCGGCCTCTCTAATGATGGCCTCCCGGTCCTCTTCGGCCCGGCGTTTGGAAACCCCGTGTTCCAACTGCTTTTGCTCCTGAGTCTGCAAATTGCTTTCGAGGGGCCCGCGATCCGTCAACAGCTTCCGGCGCATGGATTCAAACTGGTCTTTGGTCTCCAGCGCTGTCGGGTGCTGCAGAATGCCCAACTGGCGCTTGATGCCCTCCATGACACCCATCTTGATGTCCCGCTCCCGCGCTGCCTCCCGCATGTCCCGCTCAATATCTTTGAGCCGACGGCCGGTCTCGTCGTTATTTATGGCACTCGTGATGGATTCCTTCTTGGTCTGGTCCGCAGCCTGTTCGGCTGCTAGGCCGTCGCGGTCCTTCTGCTTATCGGTTATGTTTCCCTCCAGTTCCTCGTGGTAGGCGAATCGCAACTCCAGATGCTTTTGGCCGTAATAGGTCGGCAGTGCCCCCCGGAGGGCTTCAAGCTTCTCTTTTACCTCCTGGGCAACCGTCATCTTGCGGTAGTTCTGGGCCAGGGGCTTGAGCAGGATGAGCTGGGCTTCCGCCCGTTTGATGGCCTCCCAGCAGGCGTTGAGTTGAACGTAATGCGGTTTGATCTGGGTTTCGATGAAGCTGACCATATTGGCCGATTCCAGCATGTGCTTTCGGATAAACTGGTTCAGGTCGGTGACCTCCTTGACCCCGATGGCCTGGTTGAATACTTCGAGGGCGCCAGATCCCGGTATGCCAATCAGCCGGCGGAAAGCTTCTTCGTAGCCGGCGAAGGACGGGTAAAGCTCGAAACCGCGGCGCTTGAGCACCTTTTGCATTTCGCGGGATTTCCCCAGGTCGGTGAGGTGTTCCTTGATGTTCTTGTCCGACCGGGCGACCATGTAAATCTGGTCGGTCTTGTCGTTCTGCTCCCACAGGATTTGGGCCAAAGTGGCCTCGGAGCCGGTGACCTCGTTGGTGAATATGGCCAACAGGATGGATTGAACCCCCTCCGGCCGAAGAAACTGTGTCAGGGCCGTGGCAGAATCTTCCTGACTGGTTGAGCCGTAGGCGCCCCGGATATAAGTCTTCTTGGTGCGGTCGCGCCGGGTGTGCTTCAGCTTGTGGTCGATTGAGGCGTCGTTGTAGGTGGTTCTCGCCGGCGGAACCAAAAGGGTGCGGAGGGCATCGGCCGCAGTTGACTTGCCAGTCCCATTGACCCCCACCAGCATCGTCCAGCGGCAGTCCGGAATCATGCGCTGGACCGACCCATTGAAGGTGCCCCAGTTCAGCATTTCCAAGCGTTTCAACCGAAACCCCGGCAGGATCTGCTTATCATTAATCTCAATCGGCATTGTCGGTTGCATATTCCGTTAATCTTTTTTTGATGGCTTCCAACTCGTTAGGTCCCAGTTTGGCCTTCACGATGCGCTTCACTTCAAATTCCTCCGGCTCATCGCTAATCTTTTCGAGAAAACCCATATCTGACAGCTTCTGGATGGCCGTGTCCACCTTTCCGAGGTCGCGGACCTGGTTAGTGGTCTCCGGCAGGAATGCAGCCACCAGATTCTGAAGCTCGCCGCGCGTTTTGACGAGTCGGGTGGCATCGGGGGCGGTCGTGTCAAATCGGCAAAACTCCTCGCGAAGGCACGCCAGTAGCAGCGTGGCCTGGTAGGTGAGCGGACGGCGCTGGGTGAGCCTGGGGATACGATCGACCCCGTCGCACTCCAGTTGCCGCACGAAAGCATACCCCTCGGCCTCGTCCAGCACGAGTTCCTGGCCAATCTGGTGGAAGTAATGCCGGACCTTCTCCTGTTGGGTGCGGAGGGTTTCCCAGGCTTCCTTGTCTTCCCGGTAAACGGGTTCGCGCAATAACCTGACCAAAATGAAAGAGAGGTCCGAGAATTCGAGTGATGCCGTGTTCATGATTATTTGCAAAAAAGGACTTTTGGCACCCGCCACCTGGCAGGAACCGGGCCTGGGATCGTGATTACCTGCTCTTCCTCATCGACGAAATGCTTCTGGCTTTCCAGGGCCACGATCAGGTAGCCCAGGACCTCTGTCATGCCATACTTGGGCGGGAATCGATCCAGGACCATCTCCAGCGTCAGCGTGCTGATCTGCTCGAGGCATGTGTCCACGTTCTTCCGCAGGTCATGGAGCCGGATATGGGGGAGGTTCGAGAACTTCTTGAGCATCTCCAGGCTAATGCGATCGTCAGCCACATCCACTGATTTGACTTCGTCCAGAGCTTCCGGGGCCTGCCAGAGCGGTCGGCTCATGGCGTTGAAGAACTCAGGGCTTTCCTCTACTGACCAAATGGCGCCATCCGGAGGATCCGTCTTGAGCCGGACCGCCAGGGCATGGATGTCTTTGATGAGGGATTGCACATGAGCCCGGTCGACCGCCCGGGTGGTGTCGAGCACGCGGCGCAAGTTCGTGGACATGCGCTGGTGGGAATCCAGTACCTTTTCGCCCTCGATAAGGAGGTGCGAGACCAGGTTCTTCAGCAAGGGGTTGTTCTTGAGGCGTTCGTTGAGTTCGGGCAGGGAGAGCACGTTCTGCAGGGCCTCCTGGAACTTTAGCCGGCGTTCCGTGGCCAGGAGCAGCCCCCAAAAAGCGTAGAAGGATTGACCCTGCTCGGATTTCTTCAGGGCATCGTCGGCATCCAACATATGGCCCAAAATTGCCCCCTTGGTGTACTCGGGCTTGGCATGCTGCTCAGCAATCTGCTGGGCAATACGCTTGAAGTTTTCCTCCACGAGACGGAAATCTCCCAGAAGCTCCCGAGCCGTAGAAAGTAGAAGAGCGAAGCGTTCATTGACCTGGACCGGGGTGTAAATGGACACGGCGCCGGTTGCCCGGATGCGGTCAATCTCCTCCTGGATGCGGGCGGCATCAGTCTGGAGCTGCTGGATGCGGACATTGATGTCCGTCGTAGTGTTCCTGAGGATGTCGTCGAGTCCAGAAAAAATGTTCTCCAGCCGGCTCTCCGTGCCCACAAACCCGGTGGAACCCTGCAGTTGCTCCATCCACAGGAGGGCCTTCTCAGCCCCGGAAGTCAGCTCGAATATGGGCTCGGTGGAATCCTCTCCGTAGTATTTCCGCAGGAATTGGTGGGCATCATCACACCAGATCCCTAGATATTGGGCTGAGGTCATGGGATATCCTTCGGGATCTGATTGGCGCAGATCTTCCAGGTAGGCGTCCAGCAGTGCGCGCAGCTGCCCCTCGGAGAGGGTCGCCCGGTGCTGGGACTTGAAGGCGTGGAACAGGAACCCCAGTACCATGGCCGCATTCTGGCTCCGCAACAGTCCTGCCGCTGGGTGATCAAGAAGGATTTTGATTTCCTGGTATGTCATCGCAAGCAGTATTTATGTTTGACCTGTTTTATCGCCAGTTGCTTGCATGAAAGCACAATAGCCCCGCCAGCGACAAGATCAATATCCTGAAGCGAGGACCCTGGTTAAGGCAAACGGGCCGGAATACGATTGGCCCAGTCCCCGGATGTCCGTCACCTCACTTACCAAGCAATTTTTGATAGGGCTTTTCCCGTTTCGGGCTGCGGCTCGAATACCCACTGGAGGCGGCTATCTGTTGAGGGATGATTTGTCGAGATTCAAACACCTCATTCTCGTTGGGGTCAGCCGAGAGTTCGACTCTTGCCTTCTCAACTTATGAAGACTTCGTGTTGGGAAATAGTAACTGTAGTCCTACGGGTGTCAGAATCCGAACTGCTCCATGGACCTCAAGTTCACTTCTGGAAGACGAGTTTTCCTTCTGATGCCGTGGAAGCATGGCTGCTTCGATTTGCGCGGCATTCCGGGCAATTGGGAACTCGCCGTTTTATGCCAAAGGGCATGACGACAAAATGGCCGCATATCGTTGGGACATTCGTTGCTGATTCCACGGGCCTCGCGGTCCCAAGAACTGCGCACCATCCCTCACGATGCTGAACACACCAGGTAATTTTTGACGCCATGCTTGATCTTTGTTTGCGGTGCATTTGCTCGGTCCACTGCATCATGAATTCCTGCTCTTTCCAAGCGAATTATCGTGGTCGGCGCATATTGTGAGGGTGCGGCGGGCCGTTATGGCGGCAGGTGGATGGCCCCAGCGATGCGCGGAGTGTATACACCGTTCAAACCCAGCAGCACCAACTCGGCTTGACGGCCCACGAACTTCATAGGCGGCGCCTTATTACTCAGAAAATTTGAATCAAGATTTCAACGTAACAACGGCGCGTTCGCGCGTCCGACGGGCAAATCTCTGACAGGGGTTGACCTTGAGCCTCGGCGGGGTAAGGTTAGTCCATGCCGAGAGAATCAACTTTGGATGTGCCGCTTTGCATGGTCTGCGGTACCCCGATGCCTGGAGCGAGGGCGTGCCCTGTTTGCTGGCCGAGGTGCGCGTGTGGCAAGCCGGGCGTTAAGGTTCGCTACGCCACGGGAGAGCCCAAATGCGCTGCCTGCATAAGCGAATCCAACGCCTCGTCAGGAGCGTTTGTCAGCTTTCAGGAGTGGAGTTCCGCTTTGCGGCTATCACTGAAGTAAGAGGGGAAGACCCGCTACGGGGCGCTTCCCAGCCTGTGAGGATTTGTTCGAATTAATCCAAGTCCATGCCCGGCCGCTCCTGCTGTTTTCTCACTTCAACCGGAGGCAATTAGGGACGGTTGGCTTGGCCCGGGATGGCCCCCACCCAGAAGCCGCCCGCGTTGGTCCACACGAGCGAAGGGAACTCCCACGAGGGGTTGTACCTTTCTCCGCTGAGCACAAGGATGTCTCCGGGGCGCATTGCTTGCTGCCATGGGACGATTGCTTCCCTCGCCTCTCGTGTTTCCTGTATCGCCCGAAGGACCTTGAGGTTCTCTTCGGTCATGGTGCAGGGCTCGTACCCAAGGACATATTTCCACTTTGCCTCTGGGAAGCGAAAGAAGTGGGTGTAAAAGAAATCCTGGCTGCAAGAGTACACCGTTCCTCCAGGTGCCGGGCACCACGGGGCCAGGCTCTTGGCGCCGAAGTCCACATACTTCGATATCGATCCGTTGCCCGCTGGTTCAAATCTTCTTGGAACGCAGAACAGGAGGCCCGCAAACAGGCACACTGACAGCACCCTCATTTTGCGGTCCTGCTCCATGATGCAATGCACCTCCCTGTAGATCAGCAGCAGCAGGCCCAGGCAGCCCCAGTCGGACCAAAACCGCTTGTTCCTGAGACCCAGCACGAAGCAAGTAAGGAGGAGCATGAACTCGGGGGATCGAAGCAGGTGCCGCAACGGCCTTTTCCCTGTCACGCGAAGCAGCAGCAGGCCGCAGACCGGAAGCGCGATGAGGTAGGTCTCCATATCGGACTTGAACTCGGTCTGGAGCTGGCTTTCCGGGACCCGGGCACAGTCGGCAACCATGCGCAGCGCCTGGACCAAAAACTTAATTGCGTGCCCTGTCAGCAGCGCGCCCAGCAGGGTGCCAACGATCCAGCACAACGCGATGGCGCCCGCATCTGCCGCCGCTCCCGCCAGCAGGAATGAGAGGGGTATCAGCGCGAACAGGTACCACGCCCCGTGGATCCAAACGGATGCAGCTATCAGGAATGCGGTGATGAATGCGAGGTTGACGCGGCCAATTTCGCGCCGCTCGCGCCAGATGAGAAAGATGATGAGCGTCGCCGTGCAGGAGACCAGCAGGGGCCTCCCCTGCATGGTCCGATAGCAGATGAGGCTGGTCAGCAGGGTTGCTCCAGTGGCCACAAACCATGCGACCCGATCCCTTGCAAACAGCGCCGGCGCGAAGATGAACAGGCCGTAGAGGAGCAGGATAGAGAAGTACAAGCCTGAATTCCACCTCAAAAGTAATCACTACAGTTTCGTGAAGGCGTCCAAGGCGCAGATTTCCCTCTGATTTCCCTCGGTTTGACTTTTCAAAAAAAGGAGTTGCGCCGCACTGCGTAGTG
>Ga0224555_1003310_pt1 | contig 16755 bp, 11 predicted proteins | sample 714S23034metaG_FD_180687 | JGI IMG/M metagenome (GOLD analysis project Ga0224555, IMG submission 180687) | Peat soil microbial communities from Stordalen Mire, Sweden - 717 S2 30-34 | ecosystem: Environmental > Terrestrial > Soil > Wetlands > Peat | place: Sweden: Norrbotten County, Stordalen...
TGAAATTGCACAATTGGTTCGGGAATAGACGATAAGCTCTTGTGCCTCAATATCAGCCCTCCTCGCCGGCTGATTCAACCTAACAAGGCAAGCCAAATCGCGTCACGCACCCTTGCCGAAAACACACCGAACAACGTGTCCATTCAGGTTGAGCCGGCAGCAAGTCGTGATCGCGCGAATTACGTCGCTCAAGAATGAGGAGTCAATCGTGCTCGGTTCGTTAGTTCTCGCCATTCAACGAATTCGGCCGCCAAAGCCTTCCCAATATTTGTCAAAAGCAAGAACTGACCAGCGGTTAAATAAGGATCAGATGAAAAGGCTTTTTGTGCTGTTTCTGCGACTTCTTTTCCTCTTCATCGCGGTTAAATCGGCGAGTGCTGCCTCACAACAAGTGCTTCCCGGTGAGGTGTGGCGCGACAACCGTGGTGAGGAGATCCAGGCGCATGGCGGCGGAATCCTGCATTGGAAAGGCGCCTATTACTGGGTTGGTGAAGATCGCACGCAGTCAAACGACCCTGAAAAGCGCTATGTCGCGTGTTACGCCTCAAAGGATCTCGTGCACTGGACTTTCCGCGCCCAAATACTGGTGCTTGCCGACCCGGAACATCTCGGCGCCAACTGGGTGCTTGAGCGCCCCAAAATCTTTCACAATCCTCGCACCGGAAAATTCGTGCTGTACTTTCACCTCGATGATGTCCGTTACAAAGTTGCGCGCGTGGGCGTAGCCGTCAGCGATCGTATCGACGGCAGCTACTCCTACGTGAAGAGCTTCCGGCCGCTAGATCAGGAAAGCCGCGATATCGGCCAGTTTATCGACGATGATGGTTCCGCCTATTTGATCTTCGAGTCGCGCCGCACCAAAGGGTTCTTTATCGCGAAGCTGTCTGACGATTACATGAATGTCGAAAAGCAGGTCAGTTTTCTCCGCGCTCCTCTAGAAGGTGGGGCTTTGGTCCACTACAACGGGCTCTATTATTTGCTGGGTTCTCACATGACCGGATGGCGCGCCAATCCGAATGTATATGCAACCTCTCCCTCGCTTAGCGGCCCATGGACAGAGTTCAAGGACATCGCGCCTCCGGAGGCGAACACCTACCAAGCGCAATCTACAATGCTCCTCAAGATCATCGGCTCCAAACGGACATCAGTCATTTTCATGGGCGATATCTGGAAACCTAGGACACTTTGGGATTCTCGTTATCTCTGGATGCCGGTGCAGATCGGAAGCGGAGAATTGCACCTGCCTTCGCCGCACCCTTGGCTGCTAAACGCGAAAACTGGAGGCACGACGATTGAGTGAGTCGCAAATCGATCGTAGAACAAGCTCTGCTCTATCCGAGCCCGCCTTCGAACTCCACTCAGCGCTAGATCCGGTACCTGACCATTGCTAATGGGGCGCGGTTGCCGATCACAGTAGGACTGCGAAGGGGTGTGTCTTTGTCATCAGTTCCGCGGTAGCACCTGACCCGCGGAAATATGATCCTCTATTGAGTCGCATTTAGTTGGAAGACGTACTCATAAGTGAGGAACAACAGACAAAGATGAACGAGCCAATTGCGGTAGCGCTTTCCGAAGAGAGGCGTTCGAGGGGAGGCCTCTCACGTCGGGAATCTTCCTATGCCCGAAGTGCGGACTTGAAGGTTGTCCCTCGCCAAATTCATATCCGCACGGCTCTCAAGTGTTTCTTAACCGTTAAGGCCATCGAGGGGGAAGCCCGATTCTATCTGAACTCGGTGGAGATTGATTCGGCCAGATTTCCACTGTGTTTTGTTTGGTATAACCGATTCATGGCCCGATTTTTGAGGCTTTTCTTTATTCTGCTCGCACGGTCCCTACGCACACGCCATCATCTTCTCTTGGAAACACGGATTCAACCTCCAGACCTCTTAAAAGTTGAGCGAGACTTGAAGGTCGATGCTGCGGTTGGATGCGGCTGAGGAGAAAAAGCCCCCAGAGAGCGCATTCGATTTGCCGAAGAGGGGTGAGCCGAGGACGCCGACCGGCTGGGCGAGATTGACGTTGTTGAGGACGTTTCTTGCCATTGCCGTGAAGTTGAGCGAGTAGCGCCGAGTGGCGGCCTGATCGAGGCGAGGCGGGCCGCCGCTGCCACTCAGTCCGCCGGGGCCAAGACCACCACCGCCACCGGGGCCACCACCACCAGGACCACCACCTCCGGGTCCACCGGGGCCACCCTGGCCACCAGAGGAGGCAGCGGCTGTTCCCGTGACCTTGGGGCCTATGCCGACTGACTTGCTGACTCTGAGGTTCATGCTGAATTGGCCTGGCCCGGTGCCGACGTTATATGGAATGCGGGTCTGATCCCACGCGGGGTTGAGATCGAAGGTGCCGTAGCTGGTCTGCAAAATATCGGTGCTGGCAGATGTGGCATAGGCGGGACGATCGTTGAACTGATTGTCGCCGTTGAGATCCTGACCGATGGTGATGTTGAAGGGCGTGCCGGAGTTGGCGACCAGCATGGGGCTGATGGAAACTCCGAACGGCGCCTGTAGATTGCCGCCGAGAACGAAGCGGTTGCGAACGTCGAAGTTGGCACGGCCGTAGTCGGCGCCGGGGTTGGTCTGGTTGGAGGGGAAGTAGCTCACGCCAGATGTATCGGCGTTGGCGAAGTTGAGCATGTAGAAGCCGAAGAGCGAGATGCGCTTTGCACGAACGGTGTAGTTGAGCATGAGCTGATTCTGGTTGTACACACCGCCGGACTGGTACTGGTAGATGTTCTCGTTGATGCCGTTGGGGCGCGTGCCGGTGCCCGTTGCCGCATCGTAGGTGGATGGGATGAACGCGTTGATGTTGTCGGTGTAATCCTGATGCACGCCACGGGAGTTGATGTAAGTGGCGGCGAGAGTGGCGACCTTGCCGAACTGATGTTCAACTCCCAAAGCTGCCTGCATGTTGACTGAGGCCTTAAGGTCAGGCGCGATGGTGTAGATGGTGTTGGCCGCGGTGCTGGTTAAGGCCAGCTGCGACGGCGACGGAGCGTTCTGGTAGAACGTGGGGTTCTCGATGACGTATTGCTGCTGCGTAATGCCGTTCTGGCGAATGGATTGAAGGACGTTGCTTTCGCCGAAGCGATCGAAGAACCAACCATAGCCACCGCGGAAGACGGTTTTTGCTGCCGTGGTTCCATGAGCACCTGGTGCCCATGCGAACGACAATCGAGGAGCCCAGTCGGCATGGTCGCCGATGTCGTTCTGCGACTCGTAGCGAAGCCCGTAACTGAGCGTGAGATTGGGACGAACCTTGAAGTCGTCCTGATAGAAGAGCCCGAGGTCAAAATAGTTGACCGCAGCTGAGCCGGAGCCGGTGGTGACGCTGTACTCAGTAGGAGTGTTGGCCTTGTAGGCGATGAGGGAAGAGTAGATGTACTGCCCGTTGAATCCGGCGGTAGAGTAACTGGAGTCGCGGGTGAACCGGAGGCGCGTGCCGAAGTTGATAGCGTGCGAGCCCTTGCTGACGATGGTGTCGTTCTGTAACTCGAAGTTGTGCTGATTGTCTCGGCTCACGCCCAAGCTGTTGCCACCACCGGTGAAGGCTCCCTGCACAGTGACGGTGGGATCGGCGTTCTGGGCAGTCTGATTGTTGCGATCGCCCATGAATTGGAAGCGCGTTTCGTTGACGACGTGGTCGCCGAGAACCTGTGTGTCACTGAGCTGGACGGTGTTTTCAATGCCGGACGTGTTGTAGGCCTGGCTTTGAAGGGCAAAAAGCGATACGCCGCTGTTGGTCGCCGTCTGGCGGTCGAGCGAATAACGGACGGTAAGCGTGTTTTTCGAACCCAACTGAAAGTCGAAGCGAGGGCTGAAGTCGAGGCGGGTTTGCGGATTAGAAACGGCTGCGGAATAGTTGTAGGGGTCGCCGGACGAGTCGAGCAACTCAGCGTTGATGATGGAGTTTGATTGGTTGTCGCGGCTGAATACGCTGCCAAACCATGAGCTGGTCTTGCTGAGTGCGCCTCCAACGTTGCCCATAAGAAACGTGGAGTAGTAAGGGGGCTCACTGGTGACGAAGGGGTTGAGCGAGTTGAATGCGGAGTCGTTGCCGCTCATCATGAACGAGCCGTGCAGCTTGTCAGTTCCGGGCTTGGTGAGGATTTCGATGCGTCCGTAGCCGAGCTTGTCGTACTGCGCGGCGAAGGGATTCTGATTGATGCGTATTTCGCGAATGGAGGACTTGGGCGGCAGCTGTCCACCGGTGAAGCCATCAACGTAGATCTGTCCGCCGTTGGGTCCGGCTGCTGCGCCGGCAAGGGCGGTAAGCTCGCTTTGCAGTTCGTCGGGATCATCAGAAAGAGCATCGAGATCTTTGCCCTTTATGACGAGAGAGTTGGCGTTGTTGTCGGCGCTAGTATCGACGCTGAGGCCCTGATCGCTGACCGTGACACTTTGCGTTTCGACTGGGAGCTTGAGGGCGATGTTCTGGAGAACGCTCTTGCCGGCGACGACCCGGACAGCGAGCGGATTGAAGGGAGCGAAGCCCTCGACAGAGACAGAGATGGTGTAGCTGCCGGGTTCTAGACTGTCGATGACGAACGCGCCGTCTCCGCCACTGATGGCGGACTTTGAAGCGCCGCCCTGGCTGGTGAGCGTGATGGTTGCCGACGGAACGACTGCTCCCGAGGGATCAGCCACGGTGCCATGGATGCTGCCCGTCTGGCCTTGCGCGGCGGAGGAAAGCACACCGCTGAGGAGAAGCAGGAGGGCTACGAGGCTGAGGATGATTCTGTTTAGCATGATGAGTCCTTTCAAGGCCAACACGAACTTATATATTCAGGAGACTATGAATGGCGGGTCCGCGCGGTCACAAAGGGTAAAGCTGTGTAACAGAGTGTCTCCAGGGCTGTGACCATTTGTTACATTTCCGGCGTTCCGACTGAGTGAGAAGGGCGTAGGCTAAGTGCGAGGGCTTGCGGAACCCACGTGGAAGACATTCTTCTGATTGATGATGACGTTGAACTCTGCTCGATGCTGACCGAATACATGGAACGCAATGGGTTCCGCATTACGGCCATGCATCGAGGAGATACGGGATTGAAAGCGGCGCTGGAAAAGCCGTTTGCGCTGGTTCTGCTGGACGTGATGCTGCCGGGACTGGATGGTTTTGAGGTGCTGCGGCGGATGAGGGCATCGTCTGCGGTGAGTGTGCTGCTGCTGACGGCTCGCGGCGATGACGTGGACCGTATTGTGGGGCTCGAGATCGGCGCCGACGATTATCTTTCGAAGCCATTCAATCCGCGGGAGCTGCTGGCGAGGGTGCGTGCGATTCTGCGCAGGAGCGCCGGGACGCAAGAAAAGCCGGAGCAGACCCTGCTGCGCGCAGATGGGCTGGAATTGAATCTGGCTGCACGCACTGTGCTGCAAAAGGGAAAGAAGATTGAACTGACGGATGTGGAATTTGCGCTTCTGGAGGCGCTGATGCGCTCACCGGGAAAAGTGGTATCGCGCGAGGAAATTTCAGAGAACGTGCTTGGCAGGAGGTTTCATCCTTTCGACCGCAGCCTCGATATGCACGTGAGCCGCTTGCGGCGAAAGCTGAGCAGGAAGGATGCGACTGAGGAACTTGTGAAGACGATTCGTGGAACCGGCTATCAGCTCGCGGTGAACTCCAATCCGCCGGGGTTAAGGGACTGAGTGATGCGTGGCCTATTTTTTAGAATATTCATCATCTTCTGGGTTGCGCAGAGCCTGATCTTCGTGATCTCGACCTGGCTGATTGTGCGGAGCCATTTCGACGGTCCGGAAGCCCAGTTCGATATGCTCGACAGCAGTCTGCAGAACGACGGCAATCGGGCAGCATCGGCCTGGGAAAAAGGCGGCTGCGATGCGCTGCAGGCTTATGGCGCAGGCATTGCGCAGACCATTTCACTCGCTGATTCGACCGGGAAGGCGCTGTGCAAACCGGCAGGCATGGAGGGGCTGGACAAGAACGTGGTGGTTCCCAATCGCATTCTCGGGGGCCAGGTGGATAAGCAGTTCATGTGGAGGGTTCCGGTCTTATCTGCCAGCGGGAGACACTATGTGTTCCTGCTGAGTCGGCTGCATGTTCCGCGGAGACCAAGCTTGTCGCAAGACCTGTTGCGCTTCTCGTTTCCGCAGCTTCCGGTGGCGATTGTCGTCGGGGGACTGACCACGTTTCTTATAGTACTGTTGTTCACGCGCCCGGTGATAAGGCTCAGGAGGGCGGCTCGCGAACTGGCGATGGGAAAGCTGAATGCCCGCGTGGCGTGGCCTAAATCGCAGGCGCGCATTTTCGCCGGAGACGAACTTGATGCGCTGATTCACGACTTCAATCACATGGCGGAGCGGCTGGAGTCGCTGGTGGATGCGCAAAAGCTGTTGTTGCGGGACGTATCGCACGAATTGCGATCGCCGCTTGCGAGGCTGAGCGTGGCGCTTGAACTGGCTCGCGAGGATGCCGATCCGACAAGGGCAGCGCATCTGGCTCGGATCGAGCGGGAAACGGAGCGGCTGAATCTTCTGATTGGACAACTGTTGACCCTATCTTCAATGGAGGCGCTGGAGAAGGTTGAGGACTTTGAGCCGCTGTCGCTGAATGAGCTGATTGAGCGCATGATTCCCGACGCGGAGTATGAGGCGCAGCAGCAGCAGTGTTCACTGGCTTTTCATGCAGACGATGATTGCAGGATTGCCGGGAACGAGGAACTACTGTACAGGGCGATCGAGAATGTGGTGCGCAACGCAATCCGCTACACGGCAAGCGGGTCGGAGATTGAGATCCGGTTGAAGATGGGAACGGCGCATGGACAACGGCAGGCCGAGATTGAGGTGAGCGATCACGGTCCGGGGATTCCAGAGAGCCAGCTGAATGCGATTTTCAAGCCGTTTTACCGCGTGGACTATGCGCGCAGTCCCGACACAGGCGGGTTTGGTGTGGGGCTTGCGATTGCAGAGCGGGCGGTGCGGCTGCACCACGGGGAGCTGAGCGCCATGAATCGGAAGGGTGGTGGCGCGACAATTCGAATTACTCTTCCCGTTATCGGGACGGACCCTAGAGTCAGGCTGCGCAACTCCTAGCGAGAAGATCGGACCAGAACCTGGGTTCACAAGGTTTCGATTCTGATACTTGGAACAGGACAACCTCCGCCCTCAAGCCCCATGGAGCCTTCGATTACCCTGATGCGAAATCCCTGTCCCTCGCCAAATTCATATCCGCACGGCTCGAGGGCGCTTCTTAACCGTTAAGGCAATCACGGAAAGTGGGAGACATTGATTTCGGACCGAATGCCAAAGAAACGGTAGACGATTGGAATGATTGGACGCTCCAATGGTACGACTACCTCTTTAAAGGCGCGAAAAATCAGTTTGCTGCCGGCAAGCCGGTGAAGATCTTTGTTATGGGCGCAAACGAGTGACGTGATGTAGATGAATGGCCTATACCCCAAGCGAAAATGACAAAATACTTCTTGCACTCCGATGGCAAGGCGAATTCCGCCCGCGGAGATGGATCGCTTTCCACTGCGGCGCCAGGGAGCGAATCTGTTGATCAGTTTGTTTACAATCCGGCGACTCCAGTACCGACGGTTGGTGGGCCGCTGTGCTGCGACGCGCAGAATTGGCCAGCCGGGCCACGCGACCAACGTGCCGTGGAATCCAGGTACGACGTTCTGGTATATTCAACCCTTCCAATGAAAGAGGATTTGGAATTGACGGGGCCAATAACCTTGGATCTTTATGCGAAGTCCTCTGAAGTAGACACCGACTTTACAGCGAAGCTGGTCGATGTGTGGCCGAATGGGTACGCACAGAACCTCACAGAAGGAATCTTGCGGATGCGATATCGCGATTCACGTGAGAAGCCGGAACTGATGAATCCCTTCCAAGTGTACAAGTTTTCCATTGATTTATGGGCAACCAGCAACGTGTTCAAGGTCGGGCACATCCTCCGGCTCGAGGTGTCCAGCAGCAATTTCCCAAGATTCAATCGCAATCCAAATACAGGGGAAGCACTGTCTGTCAAATCGAGTGAGTCGGGTGCAAAATTTGCGATCGCAACGAATGCAATCCTCCATGATGTTGAACATCCGTCAGCATTGATTCTCCCTGTTGTGCCATCGAAATGAACGATGCGCATCGGAGTGGGTGAATTTGCTAGAGCCGTGGGGCAAGACACGACAATTCTCAATCCGAAGTCGGAACCGGGGCCAAGCCTCCAGCTATGCCATCGATTGGAACGGGCCTGCTGACGAAACCTTTGCGCTGATCGCTTGTATCCAACCTCCGGCACCGGCCGCATGCTGGTGCTGCAGGGACTTGACGTGGCCGGAACCCTGGCTGCCGGGGAAATGCTCCTTCATCCGTCATGGCGAATTCCTCCAGGCAACGCAACATGACCGTCCGCAGCCAACCCTCCAAAGATTTCTACCCTTCAGCGCATGGCAGCGGCATCTTCGGTCGGACCGCTTTCTGTCCTTCCCAACGTGTCATAGAGCGGTTGCGCAGGGCTCACGCTCGGCTCTTCCCTGGCCACGGAGACGGCCAGAATCCGGATATTGTCATTTGCCGGTAGGGTCAGCGTCCTGGCTTTTGAGGGCAAATCGATCCCGTAGACGAAGAGATAGCTGTAGGCGTACGGCTGATTCAGTCCCTCTGGGGTGTGATGATGCGAGGCGTACCACGCCAGAGTTGCCGGCTTGATGTAACCCGGCCGGAGGTCGATGTAGTCTGCCGGATACTTTGGTGCCCAGTTCGGCGAACCGCGATTCTCGAGGTCCCAAGCGGCGTGATTTGCCGATACCGCCCAGTCCTTCCTCAGCGAAACCTGCCGCGCGGGAGCTCGACCGAGGGAACCGCCGCCTACGGTTACCGTATCCGGCGCGGGCTTCCAGATCCGCGTGTCCCATTGCCCGATGAATCCTCCCCAATCCTCGATTGTCAGCTTTACGGGATGCGTGCCTACGTGGAAGACTGCTGGCTGGTCGCCTTGAGCCGAAGCGGCAAGCACGTACACCTTGTTGAAGTTGCCCGCCGGCAGATCGATCGTCTGACCTTTCGCCGCCAGGGCATCGGGCTTGCCCGCTCCGGCAGGAGCCAGATGGAAGTCCACGCCATCGACGTTCAGTTGGGTTGGCAGCATCTCGGCCGGAAGGGCGTTGCCCTGCTTATCGAATCCTCCTGTCGATTTCGTGTCGTCTTCGCTGGCTGCGGCAAGGTCATACCTCAGCGCAACCGGATGCGACTCGATACCGGTGATGCGAACGGGAGACGGGCTGAGCCGCAAGGCAAATGTGCGCGGCTGAAATGGCTTGAAGAAAGTCTCAAGAGCCCCGTCCACAATGGTGGCCGAGCCGACCGGCAGCTCCTGTCCGTTGACTTCGCGCGCTGTGGCGATGGGCCGGGCGAACTTCACCCGGACCCGCGGAGCCGGTTGCCCGTCTAACTCCACGAGGCGGATTATCACTTCATCGCCGAGCTCGGCTTTCTTGAGAGCCAGGATCCGGATGTGCATGTTGTCCACGCTCAGCAGTGAGAAGCTGTGACCCAGCGGTCCCGCGTGTTTCTCCGTATCAAAGGCGATCAGCGGCGTGCTAAGCCGATAAGCTTGCCAGTCCGTCTTGCCCTCGCGCCAGTCGCCGGCGTGCCCGGCAATCCCGAACAGTATCTCGTGATGTCCCCAGTCCTGGTTCAGTTGATCGATGCAATCGCCTCTCATCTCCGAGGCCTCCCCCGGTGAGCGGAGCAGAGTCAGGCGAATGGTACGGTCATCGCGCTTGTCCGAACCATTCTTGACATCGGTGAGGATGGTAGCGCCAAAGGAACCGCTCTCGTCGGTCTGATCTATCCAGTAATGCGATGCGACCTCGAACTGCCGTTCCTGCGCGACGGGCCGCTCGATTGTGCCAATCTCCCAGTTATAGGTCGCCATCTTGTTGGCCGCCGAGAGTGGGAACACTACCTTGAGATTCGCGGCCAGCGCCCTCCAGTCGATCGAATCACTGAACTCCACCCGATTGCCGGAGTCACCTGCCGACAACCGAACCGTCTGCACAAACTTCGACCCCTCGCCCTCGCGGGTGACTTCCACCGCCACTCGCGCCGGGCCGCTTTCGACAACTCGAATCCTGGCCGGACCGCCGGGGTCTCATGTAGGTGTCGGCGATACAGATGGGTTCACCGCATGGGGAGTGAACATTATGACGCCCGGAACTGCCCGCAACACCGACGGCATCGATCCTGGCTCCTCTCGCAATGTGACCATTGCCTACTGTTCCATCCATGACGGAGACGATAATGTTGCGGTGGGGTCCGGTAAGGGAGAGCCTGCGTCGAATATCTCCATTCTGCATAACCATTTTCATGCAGGCCATGGCATGTCGATTGGCAGTGGGACCAGCGGCGGCATCGACCACATGCTTGTCGATGACCTTACGATCGACGGTGCGAGAAATGGCATCCGCATCAAGTCGGACCGCAGCCGCGGAGGCCTGGTTCACGATCTCATCTATCGTAATATCTGCATCCGCAATGTCGCCAATCCACTTGCCTTCAACCCGTTCTATGACCCCACATTTGGTGGAGATCTGCTTCCCATTTACAGGGACATCACGCTCGGGAAAATTCACATTCTCACGGCGGGCAGTTATATGCTTCTCGGGCTGGATTCGCAGCACAAGCTTGGTTTAACGCTTGACGACGTCTTCGCTGACGACCAGCAGCACTCCAAGATGCTGGCTAAGGATGCAGAAATCACGATCGCTAAAAGGAGCGGCAATCTGGAGCCCTCCGGAGAAGATGTGACGGTGCATCAAACGTCCGGTGCGTCTCCCGGAGAACCACTGAACTGCGATGCGCGCTTTGTGCCATTTCCTAACCTGATCAAAGCGCCGGAGATGGTAGGAGCGCCTCCGCCAGTGGGCAGGAGTGTGCATGCTGCCTCCGACAGCAAGGGCAATAATTAGTCGGTTCAGCGCGACCTCGATGCGGCGCCATAGGATGCTGTCCAAGTATTAGCTGGATCCGGAACTTATCGCGAAGTGCTGACGTTCGATAAACCGAATATCTGTATTTGAAACGTAAGCGTCCCGAGTTCCTTTCAATTACCCACAATTCTGCGCTGGGTCCAGTTGGATGTTGATAGTTCGTATTCCGCCTCAAGTCAGGCACTTACGCTGTGAGCACGATGCATGGCGAAGTGATTGCCATGAGGAAACTGCGAGAGGGCCGAGGTGCGCAACGCCGGGAGCCGTCTACGGATTTCCGGTCGGAAGAATGGATAGACAATGAAGTGGTGGGATGCGAGTTTGAGGATGTTCGGCATGGCAAGCGACTGCGACAACTTTTGGAGCAGTTGTCAAGGAGAGTAGGTTCGACCGCGCCGTGGGCATGTCAGGATTGGGCCAACACGAAGGCGGCCTACCGCTTCTTTGGCAACAAACGGATCAGCGAAGCCAATATTCTCGCCGGCCATTTTGCCTGCACGCGCGAGAGATTTTCCGTTAGCCGTGGCTTCCCCCTTCTGGTTCTTCACGACACGACGGAGTTGTCTTATCGGCGCGAAGATACCGCATCGATCGGAATCCTGAAGAAGATACCTGCGGGCCACAAAGGGCGTGCAGGGCTTTACACCAGTTGCGGCATTCTGATGCACTCCAGTTTGGTAGCTACCCGCGACGGGCTGCCACTGGGTCTGGCGGCGATCAAATTCTGGAACCGAGACAAGTTTCACGGCGCGAATGCGCTGAAGCGACGGGTTAATCCGACGCGTGTGCTGATCGAAAAGAAAGAGAGCATTCGCTGGCTGGAGAACCTGAGACAGTCCACGGAATTGCTGGCAGACCCTGGACGCTGTGTGCACATCGGAGATCGGGAGAGCGACATCTACGAACTATTCTGTCTGGCTCAGCGGCTAGGCACCCATTTTCTGGTGCGCACCTGCGTCGACCGGCGGGCCGGAGATGGCGAACATACGGTTCGCGATGCGATGAAACAGGCTCCAGTTCAGGGACTGCATCGTGTTCAGGTGCGGAACAAGCAAGGGGACTTTTCTACTGCAGTTCTTGAAATTCGCTATCGGCGCATGGTGGTCCGCCCACCCATCGGCAAGCAGAAAGACTATCCGGAATTGATCCTCACGGCGATCCACGCCAGCGAGAGAGATACTCCGAATGATCGCGAGAAGATCGACTGGAAACTGCTCACCGATCTGCCTGTGCGCACGCGTCAGGAGGCTGCCGAGAAACTTGATTGGTACGCGCAGAGATGGAAGATCGAGACCTTCCACAAAATCCTGAAGTCAGGATGCAGGGCGGAAGAATTGAAGCCGAGAACGGCCGAGCGACTTGTAAACCTCATTGCAATCCTATGCATCCTGAGTTGGAGAATCTTCTGGGTCACCATGCTGAATCGCACACGACCGGGAGCATCGCCTGATGAGGCCTTTACAGAGCTTGACCAATATCTTTTGGACGAATTGGTGCCCGATAAACCTGCCCGGAATCAAACAGCACCTCTTGCGCACTACATCACGAAGCTTGCCCGATTAGGTGGCTATCTCGCTCGCGCACACGATCCTCCACCGGGCAACACCGTGATCTGGAGAGGTATGTCACGACTCACCGACATAGAACTGGGCATCATGATCGGAGTGCAACTTGTGGGTAATTGAAAGGAACTCCGGACGCTTACTCTAAAACAGGGCTGGCCTTGACTTCTACGGTTAACGCGGCCATGATAATTACCACGGCCACGATAATTAACGTGGCCAAGGTAAAGCCATGGCCTCCCCGCTTTCCAATCCGAACTCTCCGGGCGCGCACAGTGGGCGCGAGTTCGAGGACCTCGTCGCCAACCTCTTTCGCCAGCACGGCTGGCGGGTGAAAAAGGAGCCTATGCCCGCCGACAAGGGTGCGGACATCGTCGTCGCCCGCGGTAACCAGCGCTACATCATCGAATGCAAAGTTGCCTCCGAGGGCCGGCCGGACCGGCTTGTGCCCTTGCTCTCGCAGGCCATCCTCCAAGCGCGGGCCTATGCCCAGGCATTTCCCGAACCGGCAGCGCCGCTCGTCGTCGTCGGCGCTCCTGCAATCTCTCCGAGGGCCGCAAAGAGCTTGGTCAGTTTTCTCTCCCAGTTCGCGCCCGACGTCGCAGTCGGCATCCTCGACCGCGAAGGCTTCCGTCACTTCGTCGGGCCCGGTCTCGAAAAACTCAATGCCGCACCTCCCCGCCGGGCGCATCGACAGAAGCTCCCTCCGCCCGAGTCGGCGTACCTGTTCTCCGATCTCAGCCAGTGGATGCTCAAGGTCCTGCTCGCACCCCTGCTTTCCGAGGATCTTCTTCGCGCGCCGCGGAGAGAATATCGCAACGCTTCGGAGCTTGCAGCCGCAGCCGAGGTCTCCGTGATGAGCGCCTTCCGATTCGTACGCCAGTTGCGGCAGGAAGGTTTTCTCGACGAACGTGATGGGCCATTGCGCCTGGTGCGCCGCAAAGAGCTGCTGCACCGATGGCAGGCGGCACACCTGCGCGGCTCACCCGAGCTGCCCCTCCGCTGGATCATTCCGGTCAAGAGCCAGCGCCAGCTGCCGGCGGCGCTTCACTCCTATCGTGTTCAGCCAAACGTAAAGAACGAGCCGGCGCCACGCGCCTGTCTCGGGCTCTTCGCGGCAGCCGAATCCCTCGGATTCGGTTTCGTGCACGGCGTTCCGCCTTGCTTCTATCTCGAAAGCCTGGACCGGGAAGTCCTCAGCCGCATGGGGCTCTCACCGGAGGGCGCGGAACAAAGACCGGACGTTTATGTGCGCATTCCCGCTTTCCGAGAATCCGTCTTCCGCGCCGCAGTCGTCCGCGACGGCGTTCCAGTTGCTGACATCCTGCAGGTTTGGTTGGACGTGAGCTCCCATCCGGCCCGCGGCGAGGCACAGGCCGAAGAGATCCGCCACCGCGTCCTTGCGCCGATCTTCGAGGAGAAACCGTAATGGCCGTCCAATCGGATGTCGAGTATTTCGCCCGCCTGGTCGACGCCCTAGAACCGTGGCTAGATCAGGTCGTCATCATCGGCGGCTGGGCACACCGCCTCTACCGCCTGCACCCTCTCGCGCAACCGCTCGAATACGAACCTCTCGGAACCTTCGATACCGACATCGCTGTCCCTCTCGATCTGCCCGCTACCGGCGGGCAGATTCGCGCGCGGCTGCTCGAAAGGAACTTCCGTGAAGAGCTGATGGGCGATATGCAGCCTCCGGCCGCGCACTACCGCGTCGAGACGGGAGACAACAGCTTCTACGCTGAGTTTCTGGCGCCGCTTGAGGGCAGCGCAGTCAAGCGCGGTGGCAGGCGTGACGTAACGGCCCGTGTCTCCGGAGTCTCAGTCCAGAAGCTCCGTTACCTCGAACTGTTGCTCCAAAATCCCTGGGATGTGATGATCGCCCCGGCCACGGGCTATCCGACGCCAGGCGTTCGACGCATCCTTCTTCCCAACGCGGCGGCATTCCTGGTGCAGAAGATTCTGATTCACGAAAAGCGTGATCGTGACAGGCGCGCCAAGGACATTCTTTATATCCACGACACGATCGAGACTTTTGGCGGCAATCTCGCCGCGATTCGCGAACACTGGCAAACAAACGTTCGGCCCGCGCTGCACGCGAAGGCTGCCCGTGTGGTCGAGCGTGCGGCGGAAGAGTATTTTCGCGAAGTCGATGACACGACCCGCGAGGCCGCGCGCATCGCCACCGGGCGGAACCTGACATCGGAAATGGTCCGGGAAGTGTGCGCGTTTGGATGGCAACAGATCTTCAGCGCCTGAAAAGGAGGCCCGATGTTCCTGGACACACTCAGGCTTAACAACTTCCGCTCGTTTGAAGACGAGCAAATCTGCTTTGGGAAGGATCTGACGATCCTAGTCGGAGAGAACAACGGCGGCAAAAGCAATACCATTGACGCTCTGCGTTTGATCACGACACCCCTTAGCGGCCGGCGCGAAATCTACTGTGAGTCCTCAGACATTCGCTTTGGCGGGGCAGAACCCAAATTTGAGGTTCAAGCCACATTCTCCGACCTCAGTGTCCCACAGCAAGGAAGACTGATCTCGGCTGTAACCGACCATACCCTTGAAAAAGTGACCTTCGGCCTAACCTATGATGAGACCCAAAAACGTCTTCCCGCCCGTCCGACAAGCTGGGCAGGCCATCTGAGGTCCGCGCCAGAACCCGGATGCCAAGACATGATCCGGCACGTGTATTTGCCACCTCTTCGCGACGCCAAGCGTGCTCTCGCCTCCGGTAACCCAACTCGAATTTACGCGCTCTTGCAACACTTTCTGGGCGAAGTTGATCCCAACGAGCTCGCCAAACGACTGAAGCGCGACTCAGGGGAACAAATCTTAAAGGACATCGGCGGAGCTGTTGATATTGGGCTCGCGGCGTTGACGGCTGGCGTCCGCCGTCAAGCCTCGTCACTTGGCTTCAGTACGGACGAAAGCCTCATCGATATTGCCCGCGAACTCCGCTTCAAGCTGGCTGATTACGGAATCGAACCCGAAGACTTGCGCTATACCGGCCATGGCTATGCAAATCTTCTTTACATCGCCACAATCGCTGTCGAACTGGAAAAGGTAAAACGCGCTGATTTGACCATGTTCTTGGTGGAAGAACCGGAGGCACATCTTCATCCTCAACTTCAAGCAGCAGTTCTTTGTTTCTTAGAGGAACAAGCGGAGAAATCGAGAAAGATCAAGGCGGACTATCGTGGCCCCGCTGGGCAGTTACAGGTCATTGTCGCTACACACTCCCCGAACTTATCCGCTTGGGTGTCGAGTGAGAGACTTGTGTTCTTTCGATCTGTCCACGCGAAGCCAAAAAATGCAGAGGCAATCGGCCCCTCCAGCGAAGTTGAAGTCCCGGCTGCTTCTCCAGCGATCGCAGAGCCGACCAACGATGAGCCTACGGCTACGTCGATTGAGGCCGACTCGCCTCCCGCCGGAATAGAGGTGCCTGAGGTCTCTGAACCGACAGAAGGCTTCGCACCAGACACAAATCCATCGGATCAGCCTGCATACTCCCTGCCAGCAGTAGCCCGTCGGTCAACCCGATGCATTCCACTCAAAGCCCTTGCGCTCTCTGATTCAGAACGCCGGAAAGTGGATCGCTACCTTGATGTGACAAAGTCTGCGCTCCTTTTCGGCGGTCGTGTCTTGCTGGTTGAAGGAATCGCGGAAGCGTTACTCCTGCCGATAATCGCCAAGAATCACGTTCTCAAGGACGATCAGGACAAATTCCGTATCTTTCGGAGCGCGGTGTTCGTACCCATCGACGGTGTTGATTTCGAGTGCTACATACGATTGCTGCTTACACCGTATAACGACATTCGGATCGCTGACCGTGTAGTCATCATTACCGATGGCGATCGAACAGATGAGGCTACGGGTACAGCAACTCCAGGCGAACGAAGGAAGACCACATATGACGATATCGCCAAGAATCTAGGCGCATCGCATGTTTTCCAAACCGTGATCAACACATATTCGCTGGAGACGGAATTGGTCAACGCAGGGAACAACTCCTTGTTGAGGGAAGCATATCTAAGGAACCTCTGCACAAGTCTGCAACCGGCGTCATATTTGAATAGACTATAAGTATGAAGCGAATGACGTGGATTCAGCAGACACTGGCATCGCAGGCGATGTTTGAGAAGCATGGCCGAAAGAGCAAGCGGGAGTTGTTTCTGGATCATATGAACCAGGTGGTTCCGTGGTCTGAGCTATTGGCTTTGGTTGAGCCCTTTTACCCCAAGG
>Ga0224555_1003311_pt1 | contig 16752 bp, 7 predicted proteins | sample 714S23034metaG_FD_180687 | JGI IMG/M metagenome (GOLD analysis project Ga0224555, IMG submission 180687) | Peat soil microbial communities from Stordalen Mire, Sweden - 717 S2 30-34 | ecosystem: Environmental > Terrestrial > Soil > Wetlands > Peat | place: Sweden: Norrbotten County, Stordalen...
GCGCCTCCTTCTCAACCCGAGCCATTACTCCAAGCCGCTTCAGTTCCCTGGTGCTCATTGCTGTCCGCTCCAATCCGACCTCCTTCAGAGGTCTTCAGAATAGGGGACATTTTAAATGAGGCCATAAGGGGACATTATCAAAGAGGCGCGACACGAGTGGCATATTTGTCGCGGGCAGCGGGAGTTTACTGCCCGGCAATCAGCGCCGGGGTTGGCTTCTCAATATTCTCGCGGCCGTCGCATCCAGGAGCCGTAGAATTGAAAGATGGCCTCGGCTTCGACTAAAACCCCGGAGACCCTAGCGAAGATCTCCGGAACCCGTTGGTGGCTCCTTGTCGCGGCGGCGCTCTACGTGGCTAGTGTTGCTGCAACCGTGTCGCCGTTCAGGGGCGACGCGTTGTTTTACATTTCAGACGCCTTGGCCGTGCGGGCGGGCACTGGGCACGCCGAGAGTCTTTGGGAATTTGGGCATCTTTTGTGGCGGCCCCTGGTTTACATTTCGAGTCCGTTCCTCTTAAAGCTATCGCCTGGCGGCGTCGCGTGGAGCCCAAACCTGAAAGTGCTGTACGGTCTCATCTGGATTGACCGCTTGGCCGGTTTTGCGGCCGTGCTCCTAATGGCCGACCTGCTCCGCCGGGTGACGCGGCGGCCCGCGGGCCTTATGGCCGCTATGCTAACGATGATATGGGGTGCGGCTTTTCTCGGTTATGCGCAGGCAGGCGGGCCGTACATCCCCGCGTTAGCCTTGTCGGTCTTAGCGCTCTGGTGGGGCGTGGCGGGTCCAGGAAATAAAGCGACCAAGGCCGTGATGGCGGGAGTCGCCCTGGCATGGGCCGTTGCAATTTGGTTCCCCTTTGTGTTGATCGTCCCGGCGACTGCCTGCGCCAGCCTGTTCTTCGGAGAAGAAGAAAGAGCTAGGGGGCATTATCGCTGGGCGCTGCTTACGGCGGGCAGCAGTGGGGCGCTGCTTATAGCGATGTTCGCTTTGGGGGCGGACCTGGCTGGCTGCACCTCGCTTCGAGAGTTCGCTAATTGGATGCAATCGTCTTCTCACGGGTGGCAGCAACACCAAACGGTGCTGCGCGCCGTGTCGGGATGCGCCCGATTATTCATAGAACTTGGTTCAGCGGGCATCTCACTCAAACGGTTCGTATTCAAAGATCCCTATAATCCTGTATCCGTTGCGGAACTGGTTTTGCGGGCGCTGTGGCAGATTGCGCTCTTTTGGATCTTCCTGCTCATGATAGCCATCGGGGCGTCCAGATCCGCCCTGGGACGGCGGCTGCTAAAGCTAGCCGCAATCGCCGTACTCCCAACGCTATTTTTCGCCTTGGCGCTATTCGAACCTAGCAGCCCGGAGCGCTTCCTGCCTATTCTTCCCTTTCTTCTCCTGGCGCTTGCCGCAGCATGGGAAGCAGAGCGGGGGGGGGCGCGCGCCGCCCGAGTGGTAGCGATGGTCTTTGCCGCGCTGCTGCCCCTCATGAATGGTCCAACCATGTTAGCCGGAGGCGCTGAGAGGAATCGAACAAAGGCAAGCATTGAGGAGTTTCGCCGATTCGCCGGGCCGGATGACTCGTTGATGACCCTGATTCTTACCGACCCGCTGCAATCGTTTTCCACGCTTGATCCCTTTGACCCAGTGAATCTCCCCACGCCGGTCCGGACGGAGCAGATTGTAACAGCCGCTATGACATACACGGGACGCTGGCGGCAGGGATTTGAAAAGGGCGTGCTTCAAGCCTGGCGGCGAGGAGCCGAGGTATGGGTTACAAAGACCGCTCTGGCCGATCGGCCGCCGGCTTCCACCTCCTGGGTGGAAGGCGACGACCCAACGGTGCATTGGCGCGATTTGCCTGAGTTTCTCCGGCGGCTGGAATACGACCGGAGCACTCCAGGCGCCGATGGGTTCATGCGGGTCCGGCATTCGGCTTTGAACGAAGCCACGCTCCGCATAGCGATGGCTCAATAGTCTTTTGTTCCAACGGTACAAGCCACGCTGTCTGACAGCGGCGCGAGCTCCGTACAGCCGAGGTCTTAACCTGCACGCCTGGCCAGAAACGCCGGACATCGGTAGAATGGCTCGTATCCCGGCGCCGCGCTCGGATCGGCGCCAATTCTCTGAAGTACCGAACCGCAGCATCCCGGGGGTTAAGTTTCCAGAAGGGCCGCCCGACCACCCGCCTTTGAAAAACTGCCGCGCAAGCCGTCGAGCCGCAACTCCTTGTCGCAAAACCGCTTATGGTCAATTACACTTTTGGGACAGGAACCGGTAGAATGTTGCTTATGACTTACCGGAAGCTGAGGCGAGCTAGAACAGGCGGCCGGCTAAGTAGCTTGAAAAGTGCGGCAATCGGGACGATTCGTACTTGTTTATGGGCGTGACTTCACTGGCCGACAACATGGGCTGATTTGCAGCTTCGACAACACGTCCTTATGAACTACAGAATGAACAACCAAGATCAGACCCTCGCTGGTCCGAAGCGCCGCGGGCCGGTGGCGACCTGGTGCGTCGTTGTGTTCGTTGTCGGCTTGCTTGTGCGGTTGGCGCTGGCGCTGGCGCTGCCAAACCATCGGATTACTCAACTGGAAAAGCCCGAACCGGTCCAAATTGCGCTCTCACTGTTGGCCACGGGAAGGTATGCCGATGCGTACGGCTCTGGAACTGGACCAACGGCGCATTGCGCGCCGCTGCATCCGATACTGCTGTGGATTCTATTTGAAATGTTTGGAACTGGCGCGCGTGGCGCACTTGCGATGACGGTTTTCGGATCGGCCGCGGCAGCGGCTGGATTCGCCCTTCTGCCCGCAGTTGCCGTGGCGGGTGGACTCGGTCTTTCTTCCGGCGTATTGGCGGGCATGGCGGGCGCACTGCTTCCGGTGAACTTCTGGGCCCAGACCAGCGGAAGCTTCGACGCGCCTTTTACCGCGGCGGTTCTGGCGGCGCTGTGCCTTTTGCTATGCCGGGCCTGGGCGGCTGCGCGATTTACGATGTTCGAGGGCGCGGGAATCGGAGTAGCGGCCGGTTTCGGCTGCCTGTTGAATCCTGCGCTGATCCCGGTTCTGGCCGCATGGTCGATAGCGTGCGTTGTCCTATACAGACGGCGATTATTCCGCATCCTGGCGTTTCTCGCCGTTGCCGCCGTGTGCGTCCTGTCCATATTGACGCCGTGGGCCCTGCGGAACTACAGAGCGCTGGGCTCGCTCATCTGGACCCGCTCAAATTTCGGGCTGGAATTGCAGGTTTCCAACAATGACATGATGACGGCCGATCTGGAGCGCAATGTACGCCAGCCTGAGTTCGCCCTGCTGCATCCGTATCTGAGCCCGGACGAGCGCGCCAAGGTGCGAATTGTCGGCGAGGCGGCATATCAACGTTCCAAGGAGCGGCAAGCATTCGCATGGATCCGTTCTCACAAACTTCGGTTCCTGCAGTTGACCGCCCAGCGTTTCCGGCTGTTTTGGTTCCCCAACATGCTGCGGCCGTGGCAATCGGCGTTTGAATCAGCGTTGACCCTTTTGGGGCTGTCCGGCCTCGCATTGCTCTTTTGGAAAAGGTACGCGTTCGCTTGGGTGGCGAGCCCGGCGCTCATCGCCTATCCAGCGGTGTACTATCTGGTTCAGGTGTCGGGCAGATATCGTCTTCCTTTGGAACCCATCCTATTCCTGCTTACGGCGACCTTGCTTCCCGGGATTCTTAGGCAAAGGTCGTACGCAAGCGGTCCTCCGACGATGCCCATAGGTAGGGTATGACAGAATCACTGCCCGCCAATGATCGGAACGCTGCTCGATGCCAGCACCGCTCCGGTTGCGGACAGGTACTGGATCGATACCAGATGATCGCCCTGCCGATGGTCCACGGTCACCGCACACGGCAAGGCGTTGCAGTTCGTGATGTAGGTAACCCCGCTCGGATCGGTGGTCGTAACCCGCGCCGCCGTGGCGCCGGGAACCCCTGGCAGGTTTCCCCCGAGGTACAACGGCTCAGCGGCTCTGGGCTGCAGCCCTCCGGAGCGATATCCCGGCCACGAGGACTGCGCGCTGACGCCGAAAAACAGCCCAAACCATTTCCATGGAGTCGCAGTGCCTAGCGAACCCAAGGGTGGCGTTGCCATCATGTATTGCCCGTCATCCATTGGATCGAGGTAGGTCCCGTCCGAAACGCATGTTGTAGAACCGGACGGACACGTTCCTGGCTTCGCCCACATCGCGTTGTAGAGCGTATCGGTGAGAGATTTGAGGCTTGAGTCCTGGTTGTAAGCGTAAGCGAGGTCTAGTCCGCGCAGTGCTTCCGCCGACAAAGCGCGGGCCTGGTCGGGCGCGTATCCTTGGGTGCAGATAGCATTGCTGTCAGAGATAGGAGGCTGGCATTCCAAGCCACCGGCTAGATAATACATCCCCTTGGCTGTAGGCCAGTAGCCATAATCCCTGATCCAGTCCGCCGCGGCAACGCTGTAGCTGTGGGCTAACGCCGCGGTTGTTGGGCTTACTGTTGCCACAGCCTTTGCCGCCATATCGAACGCCCACGAGAGAATACCCATCATGTACGGCTGCGATGCCCATCCCGTGAGACCGGCATTCTCCCACCCATGTGATCCTGTAGTCCCTTGATAAGGGCTGTCCAGGGTCAGGTGCGTCGAATCTACGAACGTGGCGTTATAGGAAACCGGGTCGCCGGCAGCATTATTAGCCGGTTCTGTTGTCGGCGATGAATTTACGAACCACATCCGTGATGGAAAGGCCGACGATACCCATCCGGTAGTCCCGACTCCAACCACTGCGGTAGACCCATTGGTTACGATGGCGCTGCTCCCATAACCAGCAGGGAACGTGTGCCCGGTAAGCTCCCAGGAAGCATTACCAGCATACATGACCGACCAACTTCCGTCTGGAAACTTAGTTGGAGTCCAAAGGCTCGTAAACGAACTGACAATAGCCGCTTGACACAGGCTCTGGTAAGTAGAATCAGTATCGAACAAGGCGCAGTATGAGAGCATAGCCAAACGATAGGATGTCTCCCGTTGATCGTAAAGGCTAAGTCGCGGACCAGCCCAACTTACATAAAGAGCATTCAGAGTATATATAGACATGTCCCATATATTATGCAACCCCGAGTAGGTTCCATCACCCGCTCCGGCCCACATATCCGGACGCCCATCTAACGCTCGAAGCACCAAACCCATGGCCGACACCGAACGCCCCGTATAGGCATAACCGCCCTGCATTACCCCCTGGTCTATTGGGGGACTCTCCCAAAACCTGTCGGCGAGTTTGCGTGCGGCCGTCAGATAATCGTCGATCCCGCTGCGGTAGTACAGGGCGTAATAGGCGGCCACGTTGTCATAGTAGTTGGCCGGGGCGCCCATTTGGGACCATCCCCAATGTGTGGCGTATTGGTGATCCGCCGCGTAGGTCAATCCTGATCCAGGAAGCGTCACGCCAAAACCATCAACATAACCAACGCCGTCAATCGAAAATCCGGGCAGAACAGCGCTGCCAGTGCCGTTGTAGGACTGATCCATTGTCAGATGAGTGTCGTCGGTACAGGACACAACAGACGCCATTACACGACCAGTCCCCAATCCTAGAGGGTGCCAAATTGCTATGACTTCATTGGGGTATGGAACCGTAGGATTACTCGGACCTTGGCAAAATGTGGTGGTAAAGGTTGTTCCAGAACCAACAGCCGTTGTGCTATTGGTGACCACCGTGATCGTTCCCGGACCCGGCGTATCCCACCAGGCCGGGAAATAAACGTCCATGATTGAATTTTGGTTGTCGGCCGCCTGCTTATGGCGGTTGTCGAACCAGGGCCATGGATTCGCGCCGTTCGCGCCGTACCGCACCATTGGCCCCAATAGCGTATCGACGGCCGGATTGTTGGTAATGACAACATTATTGTCGTCCGTCGCTACCGCGCCGTGCTTTACCGTGCACACGCTCGACTGATTGCTACTGTCCGTCACGGTTAGTTGAAACACATAGCTGCCGAACACCAATCCTCTGATTTGAGGGTTCGCCGCGCTGTGGCTGGACCAATTCAGTCCCGGCGGTCCCGACGCCAACTGCCACACATACGAAAGAAACATCCCGCCATCCAGCGCAGCCGACGCGGAGCCGTTCAAAGCCGCGGGGTGACCGGCGCGGAAGCTCTGTTGCGTCCCAGGGTTGCATACGGGCGGGTAGGTGGGAGTCGCCACATAACTTACCACGCCCCCGTTGAAATTAAGCCCGTGGCCACTTGAATCCTGAAGATTCCCTTCGAACTCCCAGTCCGCCAAGTCGCCCGCGGCGCTATTCACGGGAATGGGCGTGCCTAGAGGCACCACGCTCGAATACCATCGAACAAACGCAATCTGGCCGCCGCTTGCCAGATTCAGGGATCCTCCCACCCACGATGCCGGCCCAAAAGAGGTAATCGGCTCGGTCTCGGACATACAACTGCCGCCGGTGACGCTGCAGGCTTCCAGGGTGTAGCGGGTATTCGCGACATCCCTTTGCACGCGGACCAATATATCGGTCCATGCGCTGCAGCATCCGATAATCTGGGGGCCGTTATTATATATGCCGTCAAACGTGCCCACGGCGTTATCTACCATGGTCGCTGAGACTCCATTCGTGGCGTCGCCTCTCATCAGGCGCACCGGACCGAAATTCACGAGATAATTCGGGTAAGCGGGAAAATCCAAACCGAAATTATGGATTCGCACCTCCCAGCGCATGGGATTGCCGCTAGCCCCGATGGTGGTCCATGGAGCGGCATTGGGGAGCGTCAACGACGGCTCGCCGCTTATGACCTGCACGGACTGCGACGCGCCGAACGCCGGAACCGCTACAAGAATGAGCGCCGGCATGAGCATAAGCCTCACACCGGGGCAGTGATTGTCGCCTCTAATCATACGCTTTTGTGTTCTCCCGACGAACTCCGGCCACAGCGCGGCTGTTCGCCTTCTACATCCCTGCAATCGACCCCAGCATACCAAGCGTCAGTCTTCCATTCGCGCAAAACGGCACGGCCCCCACCGCTTCTCCGTCGTGGCCGGAGCACCAGAGCGCCGGGTTCTGGGGCGTAAACCCACGCTTGACCCATCCCTCTAGGGCTTGGATCATCGTGCAGCCCACCGCGCAGCCGATCGCGCCGTCTGTAATCAGCGTGCCCGCGCCGGTCGCCTGGGCAATATCGGTAAGGGACGCGAACTGCCAGTCACTTCGCCAGGACGCACCCACGTCCGGCTCGGTGGTGGAACCGCTCGTGTGCGCCACAGTGCAGATGTAGTTCACCGTCGCTCCGTTGTACACCCCCGCCTTCGGGTCTGAAACGATCTGCCCCACCGTGTAGCCGGTGCTGGTCACCCACTGCGCCCCGGCCGCCTTGTGCAGGTATGCTGTATCGAAGGTCGCCACGTTGCGGCTTGTGTCGGCAAAATAGGGATGCGCCACGGTCGGTTGGAGCACGTCCACGTCATGCGGGCCTTGCGCGGTCGCGGAAGACCAGTTCCCAAAGTAGCTGTTTGCGGAGTTTGGACAGGTGCCGGATGCACAGACGCCGCTCGAACACGCCACTCCAAACGTCCGGATCGCATTCGCATCGGCATAGTTGTAATCCGCCAGGGTCACGGAGTTCAGGGCTTCACCAGAGCCGCCAGCCCCGGCTGCTTCTGTGCCAACCTTGCAGTAGCTCCCGCCGTTGCTCCACCCCAAGTTTGACTCCATCGCGGTGATTGGGGTGCTGATCCCGCCTTCGTTGGTCTGTTGCATCCCAAACGCACCGACAGGGGTACTGCCGACCCAGGTATTGTGATAGAGGTAGATGAGCACGCCTGGGCTACTGGTAGGTGCTGATCCAAGTTCCGAGTTTCCATTCCCGGTTTTAGTTGGCAGGAGGATGTTGTTTACCAAGGCGCCGACGATGCCGGAGTTCGTCGAGTTCGTGTAAAGTTCCCCGGAGTCGGAAGTAACGTCATCGGGTGAATCGAAGATGTTCCCGCTCAACGTCGATGCTCCATACCACTCCGTCCAATGGGGGTTGTCTGACGTCCGATCCTGCAACAAATAGTCGTTGGTCATGTTGACGCCAGCCGGGGTATAGTATGCCGTGTACCTCAGGAAATTCCCGCTGCCGGTGATGCCTTGTGCGGAGGAATTTGCACTGTAGTCATCAATGTAAGTAGGAGACCCCGTACCTGCAAGGGGAAGGTCGAGGGACAAATGCTGGAACGTGGCCGTACCGTCTAGGGTGCCGATGTTAAAGGACGCCGCCCCCTGAGTGTTCGTCCATGAACCATAACTAAGCAGGGTCGTCGATGGGGAGTTGTTGATCGTGAGGTATGTCTGGCCGCAGACATTGCACGTGACGTGCTGAATTGAGATGGACGCAGTGTAGCCGGGTTCTCCCGCGAAAAAGAAGCCGGAAATGCCGGAGTCTCCAATGTACGAAAAATCTGCATAGGACCAATTGATGCTTCCCAAGCCGTAGTTTCCCGATCCAATCGAGCCTCCCGGCTGGAAGATCCCAGGGAGTGCCCCGCCAGTCACGTTGCTTGTCACGGTGACGTGCGAGGCCGACGTGCCATTCATAACGATGGCGCGGGAGTTTCCGTAGCCGCCTGGATCTCCCACACGATATCGGGTCGTGGTGGGGCTGGAGGACGCTGAGCTATCGAACACGAGACGACTTCCGGCGTTGAAGGTCAAAAATGGTGTGCTGCTGCCATTGGCGTACATGGCGTCTCCGCGAAGGGTGAGAGTTGAGCCGCCGTTGACGATCACCTGACCGGTATTGGTAGACGAGATCGCCGCCGTGGTGTTGCTCGCCCCGCTCGCGCCGATGGTCCAGTTCTGATCCTGTGTGAGCGTTACCCCATCGGCAAGGGTCACCGTGTCGCCGTTGCCGGGGATATAGGAGCCTCCCGTGCAGCCGGTCCCCGTCCAGTGGCCACCGGACGTAGAAAGGTTGTAGCTGGCGGAAAGCGTGCAGGCGTTCGGCCATGCTGGGAGCGCGAACAGGGCGAAAAGGGAAATGTAACGTAGCTTCATTGAAGTAAGCTCCACGTCCAAAATCCTGGCGAACCCACGTTGCCGGGGGCATTCTGGTTGTTGTACTCGGCTAAATACCAAGATGCGGAGCGGATTGTGCTGTTCGATTCATGAACTTCATCAAGCAGCCCATCGAAGTCTTCACCCGTGCCGTAGCCTTTGCCCAGTTGGTAGGTATCGCCGCCGGTCGTATTGAACGACCCGCTCACCGAGGTGCTCCCTGACAGCGCTCCGTTAATGTAAAATTTGCAGGTCGTCCCGTCCCAGGTGAACCCTACATACGACCACGATCCGTTCGGAACAGACCCCGCAGAAGTACAGAGACTTGCAACCCCTTGCTCAAGAGCATTGATAGTATTAGTCCCGGTCACACGAAGCTCAAGGTACGAGTCCCCTGACCCACTGCCGCCAATGATGCTTCGTGTGTTGCCAGCAGTGGCGCTGTTCGGATTGACCCAGGCGCTGAACGATGTCGTCAAATTAAGAACCAAGGTACCGGAGTATCCGAGCGTCACCATTTGAGATGCCGCCGATGCCAGGGACAGACCCCCATCAATCCACCCCGTGGCTGCCGTTGGGCTACTCACTCCGACTCCGTTGTGAGCGTTGGTCGTGGAGTCTGCTAACGAGAGCGCAGCGCCATTCGGAAAATGCCAAACACCCCCTGAGTAAATGTCCCAGGGATTTGTCGTTCTCGCTGGCGGGCTGGCGTTTCCCAGCGCGAGATAAATGGTCCCGTTCGTAGTGGTGGACAAAGTTGGTACTTGCACCCACAACACGAACGAACAGGTCGCAGATCCTTGGTAATACTCGAGTTCCGATGGAAGCTGCGTGGTGAAGCCGTTCGTTGTAAACACTTCGATGTCGGCGCCGGTCGAGGAGTTCACGTACCCGCTATTTGGCACGGTACAGAAAGCCGCCCCGCTGCCGGATACGAGCGCCGTGAAATTGCTGGAGTTGGTGGCTCCCGTCAACTTGGAATTATAGGTCAACGAGTAGCAATGAGCGAAGTTGCCGCAGAGACCGCCGGATGGCGGCAGGAAAGCGCGAGTACCCACGGCCCACTGCCAGAACGCCCCGAACATCTGCGTGAATGGAGCATACGGGTCGTAGCGATAGGGCCGCGCCATGAGAGACGACGCCAACAGCAGGAAGACGATTAACTTTCTCATGGGGCTTACCTCGCGCTCACGTTCCAGGTAGTGCTCGACCCAGGCGTAATGCTGGCGCTAGAGTTGTTGCACACCTTGTAATTCAGCGCATTGGCGCTGGGCCAGGCGTCCAAAAACAAGGTAGCTCCGCCAGCGCCCCAGCCCGTAACCGCGGACAGGTCGGCGGTCGGAGTAAACGCGAACGTCGTCGCCGTGGTCACCCCGGTCATTGTGACCGTAGTTGCGGAAGTGCAAGTATTGGCCAAAATCGCGGTAGTGCCTACCGTAGTCGTCGCGTCGGCCACATTGCCTCCACCGGCAAACCCGCCGGGGCACGTCTCGACGCCCCCTGTTGCGGTGCAACCGCTGTCTACAAATCCTCCGATCCCATCGGCGGTCTGGACATGATTCGCCCCGCCCGTGCTTGCTACAGGAGCATTCGCAACCTGCACGGCCGGATCGAAGCTCACCAATTGGAACGAGTCGCCGGATGTCAAAGAGCCGGTGTTGGCTACGAGTTTGATTCCGAGCCGCTGGCCGCTCGCAGCGCCCGTTGGGGCAATAGCGGCAGTAGTCTGCTTGACCGCGCCCGCTGCGTTGTTCGTGATGGTAAACGGACTCCCGGCGGTCCACGCCGGGGCGTCGAGCGCCCCGGTAAGGATCGTGTAATAAGGCGTTACCGTGGTAGCATTCGTAGAGTCGCAAGCGGAAGGGTTGCACCTGGACTCCACCAAGATAGACACGCTCGCGCCGGTCGTGTACCCGCTGGGCAGCAGGAAGCTCCACCAGGCGTAGTCTGTCGCTCCTTGCGGAAAATCGAGAACCGCCATCGGATCGGCGCCGCCGGAGTTAGTGGGATTTGGAGCGTTCGACGAAGGCAGGTTCACGGCCATACCGCTCACACCGGCCTGAACGACGCCTTGATTAATGAAACTTCTCTGGCTGGCGCTGTTTGCGCATGTTATCACCCCCGCACTGGTCACGGTACAGGAGCCGCTGAGTGTCACGGGAGCGTAAGCCGTACCACCCGCGTTGCCTACCGCAATCTGACCGGCGCTTGGAATTGTGTTCGGATAGATAGCCACTGGCGCTCTACTCGTATCGGTAGGATGAACATGGTCTGCGCGGGCGTAGTTGGCGGAAGACCCAGCAGACCCGGCGCCGTCCATTACGGGCGTAGAACTGGAAGCGCTCGGCGTCGCCGCTGCAACAAAGGCGTCCGTCGCCAGCTTTGTGGTGGCGTCACCAGCGGTCTGCGTGCTAGCGGTAGTTCCGTTTGGCAAAGCGGGCGCGCCGCTAAGATTGGCGGCCGTTCCAGTGGTGTTGGCATTTGGCGCAGCGTAGTCGGTTCCCGCTGTCGCCGTGGACGGCGTAGCCACGTTTCCGCTCACCGCAACCTTTAGCAGGCCGGTGGTCAGCGCTCCCAGGTTGATCGCATTCGCCGGCGCGTTCGCGGCCTGCGCAACAAAGTAGTATCCCAACGCATTCGCTCCCCCTCCCGACCCGGAGCCGCAAGGCGCCCCCGTATCCGCAATTCCAGCGGAACCCCATTCTACGCAGTTGCCAGAGACTCCCAGGGCAAGCGCCGCAACGGGCTTGGTTCCGGATCCCCACATGGTTTGTGCGATAAGTTGGGAACTTGCATTGGTTCCGAGCAGCGCGGAATTAGCGGGCACGGAACCTCCATTCACCTTCGCCACCGTGGTCGCGGCGCTGCCCGCGGCGCTTGTCGCGTCGCCGGTTAGCGCGGGCATCTGGCCGGCGGAAAGTTGACCGTTGGCGTTGAGTTGGAGCAAGTCGTTAGCCGCGGTTCCAACCGTGTACGACGATCCCCAGGCCGATCCGGTGGAACTGGGAACTCCCGCGCCTGGATAGGTGATGCTCGGCCCGCCGCCGATGGCGCCCCACGCGCTCCCGGTCCATCGGCATTGGGCCATCGCCGATCCGCCGCCGGCGCAGGTTCCCGCGGTGGACGCATCCGTGAACAGCCACGCCTGACCGGTTTGTGGTGAACTTGGCGCGTTGGCGAAGGTCGCTTCGGGCAGGCGCCAGCGTCCCGCGGAGAAATCGGAGAATCCGATCATCGTGTTTGTTCCGGCTGTCGTCGAATACGTTGCGCTGAGGTTTGGAATGTCCCCCGCCGCCGCCTGCGTAATCTGGCCGGCGCTGTTCGCCTTGAGGAGGCCGCTGGTTGGAATCGCGGCTCCATTCACTTTCACCACGCTTAAATGCGGAAACGTCCCCGCCAGGTCGGTGTCGGCCGTGGTTGCGGTGGTCACGCACGCCGCACACCCAATCGCGCCGGTCGCGCCATTGTAGGTGATCGGGCTGCTGGCGTTGAGCGCCGCTCCCGTTCCCCCTACCGCCGCAAGGAACCGGAAGACGCTGCCATCGTACCAGAGATTGTACAGTTTTCCCGCCGAAATATCGGTCGACGCCGGATCTGTTGCGCCATCGCTCTCTTTCAACGACCGCGTCCCTAACGTGTCCACGTTCAGCGTGGTCGGGCCGCCGGCGCCGGCCACATCGGGCTTCCAGTGGAGCGCCATGCCGCTGGTATAAGCGGCCAGCGTCGGATTCATCGAACACGCGTACTGAGTGGCCGATCCACTGCTCGAAGCGCACAGCAGCGCGCTGCCGCTCTGTTCGCCCGGCTGGGTCTGGACCACCGCCGTATCCAGGGCCGACTGGATATTGATCTCGACGCCGTCGTCGCTCACCGTGCTCAGCATGCCCGCGCCCGCGATGAAGTTGGCCGTGTTCCTGGCCCCCACGGCGACGGCGCTGCTTTTAACCGAAAGATTTCCCTGCGCCAGCCAAACGTTCGTCGCCGTGCAGCCGTATACGTTGCCCCCCGCCGTCGCGTCGGTGGCGAAATACGTCTCGCCGGGCGTGCACAGGGGCGGCAGCATGGCTGTCGTTCCGGATTTCATAGGGAGCGTGTGCGCCGCATTGCTGAAATCCTGCGTCCCCGCGGTGACCGCATTGCTCTGATTCGTGCGCATGGCCACGCCGGGTAACTGAGAGGCGCTCGCGGTTCCGGAGATCTGCGGGAACGAATAATCGCCGCTCTGCGCGGCGACGGCGCCGGTGCGCCCGAACACGCTCGGTACCGCTCCTTGCGGCGTATTGGCTATCTGGCTTTGCATCTCCATGTTGGTTCCGTCATAGGTCACGATGACCCACTGGCCAGCCAGGACGTCATTGGCAGCCAGCGCCTGGTTGTACTGCTTCACAATGCTCTTCGGACCGAGGGCGTTGAAATTAATGGTCGCCGCGCCGGTGTTGGCGGCGCCAGCCTTGAACCAGTAGGTCGCGCCGGTCTGATAGGCCGGAATTGGCGGGTTGAGGCTGCAGGCGTAGCCTCCTCCCGCTCCCGCATCCTGGCAAAAGAACGGCCCGCTCATCTGGCCCGCGTTGGCTGGCGCAGCGGTCCCCGGCCCGTTGCGGTAAGGGATGCCGTTCGACCCGGGATCGGCAACGGCCCCCACCGCCGCCGCCGTGGGCTGTGAAGTGTGTGGAATCCCCGTGGAGGCAATGTAATCGACCCACTGGTTCAACGCGCCACTCGCGGCCGTCTCGACCACGGTATAGAGGTTGTTGTTTGAATCCGTGCACGTCAAAATCTGGCTGGTCGCGTTGTACTGGCAGTTCCCGGTGGGAATCCCGCCTTGTATCGACCAGGTATTCGCGGCCGTGCATCCGTACAGGTTCTCGCCCGCCTGGGCGTCCGTTTTGAAGAACATATCCCCCGCTACGCAGGTGGCGGGCAACACCGTCCCTGTTTTGATCGGCCGGGTCGAATTCGCCGCCGAAAAATCTATGTTCTTGGCCTGAGTGCGTAAATCGATTTGAGTCTGAGCAGCGAGCGTCAGCCCCCAAGAGACTAGCAAAAGCAACCTGAGCATAATTCCTCTTCCAGGCTCAGAGTATCAGGCCCCTCTCCAAGCCCCCGGCTTGCCGGGGCTCATATTCGCTGTGTTTTGAATGATTTAAAAAATAAAAAGTTTTGGTGACTGCCCGACGGCGCTACGCTCTTGCGAATGCTGAAATGCGTGCGCCTTGCTAGAGTGACACAGGCTTCCGCTGGGGCGCCCAGCGTTGCCGGGGCGCAAAGCCGGGCGGTGATTCCACGGGGACCGAGGACGGGCGGTTAAGCTCCTTGTCCGCCGCGCTGGAGACTGCAATAGCCAGACTGGACATCGCGGGCAGATAGAAGAAGTAAGCGAAATTCACGAAGGTGATCGCCGTGCAATACATTACCAGCGCGAGCATAATACAGAACGTCGCGGTCCGGATGTCCTGGCATTCCGGCCTCCCACGAGCCCGCCGGTACACCCGGTTCACCAGAAGGAACGTAGATACGATTGCGGCGATGTAAAGCGCCAGCGCGGGCAGTCCGCACTCGCTCGAAACCTGCGTGTACGTGTTGTGCGCCTCGTGCCAATACCCGTGCGTGCCTAAGATCTGGTTGTGCTCTCCTTCGAAGGAACTGAACTGCGCCATACCGACCCCAAAAAGCGGGTGCTGCAGCGTATAGAGGATACTTTGCTCCAGCAGATACCGTCGTATCTGCGTGGACTCGATGGCTTCTTGCGATGCGCTCGCATCCTCGGCGGAGAACGAAACGATGCGGATCAACGAGCTCCGCGGCACAAAGGCGATAAGCGCGGCGACCGCAATCGGACCGACAGCAAGCAGAGCGATCCGTTGGCGCAGCGTCCCGCGAATCAGCCAGTACAAAGCGCCCGCCGCCATCGCCACGAGAGCGCCGCGGGATGCGGTCTTCAAAACCAGGAGAACGCCGTAGGCAACCCAGCCCCAAGCCGCCAATTGGAACACTTTGGACTTGGCGACAAGCGCAGCCCAGATCACAAACGGCAACACCAGGACTAAAAGGCAAGCATAATCGTTCGAGTTCGAAATCGCGCCGACGCTCAGGGCCAGCCGCTCCGCCAAGTCGGCGCTGTCGTTTTGGAACACTTTCGAGGCCAACATGATTACCACGGCGGCGCAGGCAATCGCGCGCATCATGGATCGGCAATTCCGCCACGTAAGAGTCAGGCCCGCAATCACAAACAGCATGGGGAAATCGGTTCTGAGATAGCCATTGAGAGCGCCGGCGGAGCCGCCCCGCCACGAACTGAACGGCAACCCCACGAACAGCCAGACTGTAAAGATGGCCCAGAATATGGCCGGCCAGCCGCGTAGCGTGCGCCGAATTCCCCCGGCAAGCACAAGCCCGACCAACGTGGGAATTCCAAAGAGGTATAGCAGATATAGATTGACGTTCAAAACAGAGGCCAAAAGTTGATGAATGGTGCTGAAGCGTATAAATATCAGGACCAACCCCATTTTGAACGCCACGGACTGCACCAGGCTGGCGCCCTCGACTCCCCACGCCGGATTGGACTGGGCAATCTGGTTACCGCCGAAAGCCCCCCCTGGCGGGGTGGCCGGCGCCGGCATGCGGCGGGGATTGACGGGGTTGGGCGCCATGATTCTCTTAGCTCAACGTTAACATAGGCTTGGAAGCACTCTTCCTCCGGTTCGCGCCTCTGCCGAGATCCATGGCGCTCATACGTTACATGCTACAGTAGAGCTTTAATTCGACCCATGCCTGCAAGCTCCCAATCTGTTTTGCAAGCTCACTCCACAATACGCGGGATCATGGATCGACACGGCGTCCGCTGCAGTCCCGAAGAATTTCACCGCTCGGTGAACGTCCTATTCCACGATTTCGAATCCGCAGACTATGACGAGGGGCATAGGGACATGTGGGAAAGCCTTCCCCGGCAGTTTGAACTGCTGGTTGGGGATTGGCTTCGCTGCGACCCGCATGCGCCCGGAGAAATACGCCTGCTGGATATCGGGTGCGGGACGGGTCTGGCAGCCGATTGCCTCCTGAAAACCGTTATCGGCGGCAGCATCAAGACCATAGACCTGCTTGATACTTCCCGCTCCATGCTCCAGCAGGCTTCCAGGCGGGCTTCCACGTGGAAAGCGCCGTCGGTATGCCATGAGGGGCTTGTGAATGCGCTCCCGCCCGGGAGACAATACGAATTGATTGTAACTTGCTCCGTTTTGCATCACGTGCCGGATCTACCCGAATTTCTCAACGCAGTCCGCGGCCTCCAGGCGCCCGGCGGCGTATTCTTGCACCTTCAGGACCCTAACGGGGACTTTCTTAACGATCCGGAGTTGCGGCAAAGAATGGCGCTGGCCCCGCGACGCTCATTTACGGCGTGGGCCGGCCGTTTCACGCCGCGGAGAATCTTCGGCCGGGTCACCCGCGGGCTGATGGGAAAACAGGGACAGGATTTTCTATCCAAAACGAACCGGGCCTTGGTCGAGAAAGGCATCGTCGCCACGCCGCTGTCCGTGCACGAGATTTTTTCGATCACGGATATCCACATTCAAGATGGGGAAGGCATCTCCATTTCCAGCATGGAATCCTGGCTGCCGGATTATGAGTGTCTTGCGCGGAGATCCTATGGGTTCTTTGGGAAGTCATGGAGCGAGCTTCCAAAGCGCCGGCAACGGATCGAGGAGGACCTCATCGCCCGCC
>Ga0224555_1003312_pt1 | contig 16745 bp, 14 predicted proteins | sample 714S23034metaG_FD_180687 | JGI IMG/M metagenome (GOLD analysis project Ga0224555, IMG submission 180687) | Peat soil microbial communities from Stordalen Mire, Sweden - 717 S2 30-34 | ecosystem: Environmental > Terrestrial > Soil > Wetlands > Peat | place: Sweden: Norrbotten County, Stordalen...
CTTCCTTCAGTACGGCACCGCGGTCTTCGAATTCATGCCAGACATTTGCAGCGAAGAAGAGATCGCAACTGCATCGCGGGAGGGTTGTGTTGCCAGCTTCCGCGTGGATCAGTTCCACGTTGGGTATTGCGGCTTCATCCAACTTCTGTCTCAGAAGCGCGAGCATCTCGTTCTGGGCATCGACCGCGTAGACCTTGCCCTGGAGCCCAACTGTGTCAGCCAGAGGTAGAGAGAAGTATCCCGTTCCTGCGCCCACGTCGGCTATCGTTTGACCGGAATGTACCGCCATCGCTTCGAGCACATCCGCAGGTGGAAGCCATATCCTGCGTGCAGGAAGGTCGAGCCGATGTGCTTCGGAGGCTGGAAATCGTCTATTCTCCATCTCGCCCCTACTTAGTCGCGCCGCAGTTGGCGTCCTTCAATCCGATGCCGCGCAGGATCGCCATGGCTGGGCACCAGTTTGTAAATGCAGATTGCAGCAGGTTGAGTCCGACGAATGCCGTCAGCCACAGCCAGTAGGGCGAAAGAAAATGAGCAAGTGCAAGCGATAAGAGCACCATCACGCCTGCCATCAGGCGCACGCCGCTTTCGACTGTCATAGGGAATCTCCTTAATCGGTGTTGGATTGAGGTTCTGGTTCGGACTGGCGCCTTGAGTGGACCATGTAGTAGAGCACCGGTATGGTGGGCCACGAGAGAAAGGTTGAGGCAACTGCTCCGGCAATCAGCGATATTGCAAGGCCCTGAAAGATGGGGTCAGAGAGGATCACACACGCTCCGACGACGACCGCCGCGGCGGTGAGGAGCATGGGCCGGAAGCGGACCGCGCCGGCATCGATCACCGCTTCTGCCAGAGCCACCCCCTGACGCCGGCGAAGTTCGATGAAGTCGACGAGGATAATGGAATTGCGAACGATGATTCCAGCACCGGCGATGAAGCCAATCATCGAGGTGGCGGTGAAGAACGCGCCCAGGATCGCATGAGCAGGCAGGATGCCCACCAACGTCAGCGGAATTGGCGCCATGATGATCAGCGGCACGATGAAGGACCGGAACCAGCCGACCACGAGGACGTAGATAAGAATGAGCACGGCGGCGAAGGCAAGGCCGAGGTCGCGGAAGACTTCGATGGTGATGTGCCACTCGCCGTCCCACTTCATCGAGTAGTGGTCGGTGGAGTCGGGCATCACGGCGTTATAGCGGGTCAGCGTGTATCCGCCGGGAAGGGTGAGATGATCGAGGTCCTTGTTCATCTTCAGGATGGCATAAACCGGGCTCTCTTCCGCTCCGGCCACGTCTCCCGTGACATACACGACTCGGCGCAGATTCTTGTGATAGATGCTGGGCTCGATCGTCTTGTGTTCGACGATGAGCAACTCCCGGAGCGAGACCATACCTCCGTCCGAGCCGGGCAGGCGGATGTTCTCCAGACCCTGTTCGGAGGAACGATCGGCGCGGTCGAGTTCTACGATTGCGGGCACAGGCTCGCGCGAGGCTCGATCGTGTACCAGGCCGACCTGAGTCCCGGAGACTTCGAGCACCAGTGCGTGGGCGACATCGGAGACCGCGATGCCATGCTGTGCGGCCTTAACCTCATCCACGCGCATGACCATTCTCGGTTGAGGGTCTTCGACGTACCAGTCGGTATCGACGACGCCTGGAGTGTGCTGGAAGATCGACTTGATCTGCTGGGCGACTTGCGTCTGACCGGCCAGGTCGGGGCCATAGACCTCTGCGACTAGCGTCTGCACAACGGGGGGGCCGGGCGGGACCTCGCTGACCTGGATGCGGGCGCCGTACTGATTGCCGATCGCATCCATCAATGGACGAAGCCGCTTTGCGATCGCATGGCTCTGCACACTGCGCTGCTTTGCCGGCAGGAGGTTGACCTGGATATCGGCCTGGTTGGGTCGGCGGCGCATGTAGTAGTGGCGCACTAGTCCGTTGAAGTTATAAGGGCCGGAGGTTCCGGTATAGGTCTGGTAGTTCAGGACATCGGGCTGCCGCGCAAGCTCGTCGCCGAGGGCCTGGGCGACACGAGCCGTCTGTTCGAGCGGCGTTCCGTCAGGCATATTGATGATGACCTGCAGTTCGCTCTTGTTGTCGAAGGGCAGCATCTTCACGCGCACTAATCCTGTCGGCACCAGCGCCACCGAGATCAGGAGAAGCACAGCCACTCCGATGAAGAACACGACGCGGTTGCGCGGGGAGCGGATCAGCGGCGTCATGATGCGGCGATAGAGCCTGGTCCGCCAGTTCTCGGTCTCGGATTCCAGTATCTTCGCACCGCCAAGGTGCTTTCCAAGAAGCCGCAGGGCGGCCCAAGGCGAGACCACGAAAGCAACCAGCAGCGAGAAGAGCATGGCTGCCGAGGCGCCTACGGGGATGGGGCGCATGTACGGCCCCATCAGGCCGCGGACAAAGGCCATTGGCAGAACTGCCGCGATCACTGCGAAGGTGGCCAGGATGGTAGGGTTGCCTACTTCGGCGACCGCTTCCACCGCGACTTCGCTCATCGGCCGGCCGTGGCTCTCCGGGAGGCGGAAGTGCCGCACCATGTTCTCGACGACGACGATGGCGTCGTCCACAAGGATGCCGATGCTGAAGATCAGGGCGAAGAGTGTGACGCGATTGATGGTGTAACCGAGGAAGTAGAATACCGACATGGTGAGCGCGAGCGTCACTGGAATGGCGAGCAGGACGACACCCGACTCACGCCAGCCGAGGAAGAGCGCGACCAGCAGGGTTACCGACAGCGTCGCCAGCAGCAGGTGCTCGAGCAGTTCGTCGGACTTGTCCTTGGCGGTCTCTCCGTAGTTGCGGGTTGTGGTAACCGTCACGTCGTTGGGCACGGTCACGCCCTGCATCCGGTGGACGCTGGCGAGGACGGCATTCGAGATATCGGTGGCATTGGTGCCCTTGCGCTTAGCCACGGTTATCGTTACGGCCGGGTATTGCCCCGTTGCCGACGTACCTGCATTGCCCGAGTTTGCCGTGCCAAATACCACGTAGTCCGAGGGGTCAGCGGCGCCGTCGACGATCTTCTCGGCAACGTCGCGTAAATAGACGGGCTGCCCACGAACCACACCTACGACGACGGCTTCCAGATCCTCGCGCCCGGTGAAGATGTTGCCGACGTCTACCCGGACTTCCTGGTTGTTCTCGGCGAAGTTCCCCGCCTGCAGCATTGCATTTGCAGCTTGAAGATGTCCGACGATGGCCATGGGCGAGATGCCGTAGGCATTGAGCTTCGCGGTGCTGAACTCCACGCGCATGGTTCGCGGAAGTCCGCCGATAATTGTTGTCTCCGATACGTCAGAGATCTGCTCGAAGTTGTGTTGCATCTCCGCCGCGATGGCTCGAAGTTGATAGCCGTTGTAGTGCTCGCCCCACAGCGTGAGAGCAAGAATCGGAACGTCGTCGATCGAACGCGCCTTAATGAGCGGCTGCGAGACTCCCGGTGGCATCCGATCGAAGTTCGAGTAGAGCTTGCTATAGACCTTGATAAGCGCATCTTCCTGGGGCGTGCCGACCAGAAAGCGGACGATCACCAGGCTCTGTCCGGGGCTTGATGTGGAATACACATATTCGACACCCGAGATCTCATGCACCAGATTCTCAATTGGCAGCGTTACGCGTTGTTCCACCTCAGACGGTGATGCGCCTGGCATCGCGGTGGTAATGTCCAACATCGGGACCAGGATCTGCGGCTCCTCTTCGCGAGGAATGATCGCAACCGCGAACGCTCCGATTGCCAGCGACGCAGCGATGAAGAGCGGCGTCAGCTTGGAGTTGAGAAAGGTGCGAGCCAGCTTCCCGGCGATGCCAAGCTCCTGCTTCATCGCTGAGCCTCGATGCGCTTGCCAGCAATGTCACGGTCAGCAGGATCGTCCACAAACTGTTCGCCGGGGGATACGCCCGACAGAACTTCCACGAAATTGCCCTGCGTAGCGCCAAGAGTTAGATATCGGAGTTGCGCAATTCCCTGGGGGTCGAGAACATACGCACAGACCAGCGAGCCGCGGGAAACGACAGCGGAACGCGGAATGACAATCGCCTGGCGGAAGCCGTTGGCAAATTCCGCTGTTCCATACATACCTGCGCGCAGTTGGCTTAAGGAAGGCAGGTCAATCTTGACAGTAAAACTGTGACTGGCAGGATCGGCGGCTGGGTCGATCTCGGCCACAGTGCCCGTAATATCCGCGGAAGACGCTCCATCGATCGCAACCTGCACTTTCATCCCCTTGCGGACCGTGGCGATTGCCGACTCATCCACCGTGGCTTGTAGTTGCAGAGTTCCGGCCTGATCAACCTGAAGCAAGGGAACGCCCGGCGAGGCCAGCGTTCCCGGATCGGCCATCCGCGCTGTTACGACGCCCGCAAAGGGCGCCACCAGACGGGTATAGCCAAGCATGGTGTGGGCTCCGGTTTCCTGGGCACGAGCGGCGTCGGTTTGCGAGCGCACTGCCTCGAGCCTGGCGGAGGCTGCAGCAGCCCGCTGTGCAACCTCATCCATCTCCTGCGGGCTGACGCTCTTCTCGGCCTGCAGTTGCCGGTATCGGTCCAGGGTGCTCGCTGCCAGCGTCGCATCGGTCTGCGCGGCTGCCTGCTGTTCTTGAGCGGCCTTAACCCCTGCTTGCGCCTGGTCCGCCGACGCGCGTAGCGCTGCGTCGTCAAGCACGGCCAGTGTCTGCCCTGCGCGAACACTATCTCCTTCGCGCACAAGGATCTGCTGAATGCGACCGACGACCTGTGCGGAGACGACTACCGTCTCCCGCGCGTGGACGGTCCCCGTCGAACGGATGTTCAGAGGAACCTGTTGCTGCTGGCTCTGGACGACCCGCGCCTGCATGGTCTCGACTACAGCCGGTGAAGCCAATTCGCCGCCATGACAGCCGACCATTATCGCCGCGAAAACGGCAAGCAGAGTCGCTCGTAAGACTATTTTCATTGCAAATCCTCCGCCGCAGCGGGAGTCAGCGTCCCGGTTGCGTAAAGTAGCTCAGCATAGGCCATGGCATTTCCGTAGACCGCATGCCAGTAGTTCGATTGGCTCTGTCTCTCCGCGTCTTCGGCCCGCAACAGATCGGTGATGTTGGCAAGTCCCGCGCCATAGCGGTTCTTGAGGATGCGAAGGCTCTCGGCCGACTGGTCCAACGCGGCCTGCGCCGTTTCCAGAGAGAGTTCCGCTGTCCTCCGGTGAATGTGCGCCTGGCTCACTTCCAGCCGCACATGCTGTCGCGAGGCAGACAGTTGCGCGTCGATCTTCTGTTTCGCGGCGGTCTGTTGCGCAAGCTGGGCGCGTTTGCCGATCGGCAGAATGTCCACGCTGATCTGTACGCCGGCTACCCAGTTGTTTCCGCCCGAATTGCCCAGCGACCCGCGGTCTTCTTCCCAGTTGCCGTATGTGTTTACAACAGGGCCGAAGTTCGACTTCGCCGCCCGCAGGCCCGACTCCTGCGCCGCTTGCGCCTGTGTCAGCGCCGTCAGGTCGGGACGGGTCTTTGCGGCTGTCGTAATCTCCTGCTCGAGCGGCAGTTGGGGAAATGTATGCGGCTCAATCGGCTTCAGTTCTGTTGGCTTTAGGTCGGGGACTCCCATCGCCTCGCGCAACTGCGCCCACGCGAGGTCTAGGTCGCCCTGCGCGGCAATCAGCTCCTGTTTGCGCGCGGCCACGTTGACCTGAGCCGACATCCGATCCGACTCGACGGCCAGACCTGCTTTGACGTGATCCTCCACTGAAGCCAGTAGCGCCGATGCCGTCTCCTGTTCATGCTGGGCGACGTCGATCTCCCGCTGTGCGTAGAGCACCGACTGGTATGCCCCAACCACGTTAAGAACGATCTGTTGGTCAACCGCCTTGGCTGAAGACGATGCGCTGGCTCGGAGGAGATCGGCGCTGTGAATCTCCCTCTGGGTCTTGAACGAATCAAATGCTGTCCACGAACCGGAGAAGCGCGTCGCGAAGTTGCCTATCGGCTGAGGATGGTTCAACGCATCCAGCGCGAAGTCGCTTTGCGTGAATTGTCCCTGCCGAAGCCGAGTACCGAAGGCATAGACCGGGTCGTCTCCGCCGGAGATGTCTTCCGTGAAGTTGAGATGGGGCAGCAGTTGGGTGCGCGCAATTGTAGCCGCCGACTTCGCTTCCTGGTCGCCGGCGCGAGCGATGGCAGCCTCGGGACTTTGACTCAGGGCCTGATCTACGGCCTGACGGAGAGTCAGAGGATCTTGGGCAGTGGCGGCCAATGATCCCATGCAAACCAGGAGAGAAAGGCCCAGAACTCGATACAGGCGGGAAATCATTGGATGAAGTGTCCTTCGCTGATGCGTTCATAGAGATAAAGTCACGGAACATGGAATTCGTTACAAAAGACGTCAGAATTAAATTCGTCTATGACCACGACGCCCCCGTTCCGCGGAGTCTGGGAATGAACGGAAGGGGCATCATGTCAATGACACGACGATTGCTTCATCGCGGACGGGGACTTGGAAATGTAAGATCTGGCCGGAATCGGGGGACCAACGAAGGAATTGCGGCTCGGTTCCCGCTTGACACGGCGGCGCCGCCCGCTCCCCGGAGCTGCCTGACCGTTCGAATGACGGTTCCGCAAAGAGTCCCTGCGGAGTCTGGAGACACGATTATGAGCTGCCGAAACGCCTCCGCCGAATACCCTGATCCGGACAAGGCGGCTGCGCTTCGCAAGCAACTACCGGGGGCTTACGGTCGGGGCCTGGCTAAGACGGGAACGTGAACTGGCGGGCTTGAACACGATGGCGGTGCTTGGCTCCCATATCCCCACTGCGGAACACGGGAGCCGCGAGTCCGGTCGTTTCGCGATGCTATAGGATTGCTACTATCCGTGGCAGCATGAGGCAGTTTCGGAGCCTGCCTGCTTTGTGCAACAGCATCCTTTGCCGCTGTGTCCCTCGGAGGCGGAAACCGCTGGTTGCAGCCGCAGATGCTCGAACATCTCCAGCGCCTGTTGTCCACTGATATTCGGAGGAGCAACCCAGCCGCGGACGTTTGTGGCTCTTAGACGGGCCAACGCCCCGTCACCGATCCCGTCGAAGATTGCGTCGGTGCAGCCCTGACTGGCAACCAGATCGACAACGCTCTTGCCATTGGCTGCTTCATTCCTCAGAAAGACAAATGTATGACTCTCGGTGTCCGCTGCCATGACCCATTCGGCCTTGCCAAAATGCGATGACATGGGCGCCTTAACGTGATTCTCCGACATCATTACCGCTACTCTGCTCATTGGGATCGTCCTCGTTCCAAGCTGTTCAAGTTGGGATCGGCTTGCAGGGAAGGCCTGCAAGTATTCCTCTAGATGTAATATACATCTAGAGAGAGCTTTCTACCTCAGTAAAGGAAGGCAGACTGCAGACCGCAATGCCAATCGATCGCAAATCTGAAGCCAATATCAGCGTACCTGCCAAGGGGTCTAGGCGGGATGGATGCAGGCAACCGGGTATGGGCCAGCCCTGCACCTGTGCGATGGGCAACGTCTCGAGGTTTATTGAGCCGGTTGTATTGCGGATTCTCAAGGAGAAGAAGAAATCATATGGCTACGAGATTGCGGAGTGCCTAACCCAGTACGCTCTCACCGACGCTACGATCGAGGGTGCTGCACTCTATAGAACTCTTCGCACTCTGGAGGCGAACGGTTACGTCAGCTCGACATGGGACGACGGTGATGGCCCCGCGCGGCGCAATTATTCCCTGACCAGAGCTGGTCACACGCATCTTCGCGATTGGGCGCATCTTTTGGAGGCGCTGGGCAGGGAGATGATCTCGTTTCACAGGGAAGTCGTGGCTCGACAAGATACATGAGGGTGCGGCGCGTTTCCCGTATTGGTGTTTAGGCGCAGGCGTCGCGTCGGTTAGCTAACGATAACCAGTTACGCTGAACGAATAGCAGGAGATTTCATGTCGAACCAGGATGGAGTGGCGGAGCGGGATCTGCTTTTGGCAGAGACGATGGTTTGCGCCGCGGAGAATCATCTAGGGATTGGTTCCGATCCACTGCCGCAGAAGCCACGCGCGACCACGCCCCTGAATCCTGCTTGCGTCGTGTGTGGGCAAGAAAACCCGTGTGGACTGCATCTGGAGTTTCAGACTGATGGCGATGTCTCCACGGCGAAGTGGACGGCCTTGGCCGGGTGGGAGAGCTTCAATGGGGTCATTCATGGCGGGGTTATCTGCGCGGTTCTGGACGAAGCGATGTCCCAGGCAATCATCGCCGCGGGGTATGAAGCTTTAACGGCGGAGATGAGGATTCGCTTTCGCAAGAAGGTCAGCGTGAACGATGTACTCCGTGTTCGGGGTTGGCTGGTCCGCGTCCAGAGAAGAAAAATCGTGACGGAGGGCAGCCTCACCTCCGCGGACGGAGTAGAAAGGGCGCACGCCTGGGCGACGTTCCTGGTGACAACGAACTCCTAGGTTTGAACCAGGTGTCCGCCGCGTTCAACGGCTGGGTAAGAGTGATTGCAATTGCGTTTTGATCTTGTTCAGGTCCGTCTCGCCCTGAAATTCTGCGCGAATCTCTCCATGACGGTCGATCAAGAATGTCATAGGCAGGCCAAGAACTCCGCCGTAGCGATCTCCCAGCTTCACATCACCCATCGCGACTGGATAATTCAACTACAGCTTGCGATAGGCTGCCCGCACGAGAATCACAACGATTGCCAGGATGATGATCTCTTCTGTCCAATTCATAGGTTCAACTTTCCTGCGGCTTGTTTCGGTTTCGGTTCACAATAGTTCTCGATTGCCGAGATGCTCGGAATGCATGCGACAAGGGTGCCGAAGAGGACGATGACAGCACCGATCCATATCCACACGACGAGCGGATTCAGGAACGCCTTGATCACAGGCAGTCCGCTGTCCTGGTTCTGTCCCTCGAAGACGACATATAGGTCCCACAGTGGCGTGGAGTGATTGGCAACCATTGTCTGTACGTTCTGGCTGGTCTGGTAGAGGCGCGCTTGCGGTGCGAGTTGAAACTGCTTTTTGCCGCCGCGGTAGACATCGACCAGAAGGTTTCCTGCAACGTAGTTATCGTTGGACTGCTGCGTGTAGCCCTGGGCGACCAGATGGTAGGGGCCGAGATCCATGCTCTGTCCAACATTGAGTTCTCTCTCGACGCTGCGGTTGAAGGCCGAACCGGCGAACCCGATAAACATCAGCACAATGCCGAAGTGAACGATAAATGCGCCGTAACGCCGGGTATTGCCGCGGGCAAGCCGCAGCGTCGAAGACGCCAGATTCTTCCCGGTCTGCTGCTGGATCGAAAGTGCCCCGCGCACAACCTCTCTGCCGATGGCGACAATGACGAAGGCGGAGATGGAGAAGCATACAAGCGCATAGAGGTCGCCCTGGTCCGTCCAGGGATGGATGCCACACGCAACCAGTACCACGGCGGTCAGCGCGCCAGAAAATGCCGGTACCGCGAAGTTCTTGCGGATTCTCTTTGCAGAGGTACTTCGACCGGCAAGCAACGGCGCGGTCCCGGTCAGCAGAAGCAGGAAGAGTCCGATGGGCACTACTACGCGGTTGTAGAACGGCGCCTCGACAGTAACCTTGTTGCCCACCGCGAATTGCGAGAAGACGGGGAGAAGCGTTCCGCAGAAGACGGCGACGCAGGCCGCGAGCAGCACAAGGATATTGAAGAGAAAGCTCGACTCCTGCGAGACAAGCGACTCGATGGAATGCTCGGGCTTCAGATGGTCACGACGAACGACGAAGGTGGTCGCGCATACCACCAGTACCAGTGCGAGAAAACTCCAGAACCAGGTGCCGATCGAGGACTGTCCAAAGGCGTGGACGGAGCTGACCATACCCGAGCGCGTGAGCAGTGTGCCGAAGATGCAGAGCAGAAAGGTGGAGAAGAGGAGCCAGATATTCCATGTCTTCATCATTCCGCGTTTTTCCTGCATAATGGTCGAGTGCAGAAAGGCCGTTCCGGTAAGCCACGGCATCAGCGACGCGTTCTCCACCGGGTCCCAGCCCCAGTATCCTCCCCATCCCAGCACCGCATAAGCCCAGTGCATTCCGAGGACAACTCCGCAGGTCAGAAACAGCCATGCCACGATCGCCCAGCGTCTGGTGATGGGAAGCCACTTGTCTACCGGGGCGCGCATCATCAGCGCACCGAGGGCGAAGGCAAACGGCACGCTGAAGCCTACATATCCGAGATAGAGCAGTGGCGGATGAATGACCATCTCGGGATACTGCAACAATGGGTTCATGCCATCGCCATCTACAGGGACCGCGCCAGGCAGACAGGTAAAGGGCAGTGCCTCGAAGTTGAGCAGAAGAAGAAAGAAGACCTCGATGCCAGCCAGAATGGTCGACGCAAAGGCGGTAAGCCGGAAGCCGGCTGTGTGCCGCAGGCGAACGATGAAGCTGAACCCTGCCAGCAGCCAGGCCCACAGCAGCAGCGATCCCTCTTGGCCAGACCAGAGCGCGGCAAACTTGTACGCTGCGGGCAGCGCGCGGTTGGATTCGTGCAGGACGTAGGTGAAGGAGAAGTCGTTGGTGAAGATCGCCCACAGCAGCGCGAAGACCGCTGCCGAAACCGCGGCGAATCCCATCATTCCAGCGCGCCGCGCCGCATCGGACAGGCGCTCCGGGGATATGGGGCCTCGACGCCCGGTCGAGATCTGACGCAGCGCGACCGCGCCCATAACGAGACTGCAGATCGCGAGCAGCAGGGCAAGCAGAAGCGCGGAGCTACCCAATATGAACATAGGTTTCCAATCTCATTTGTTCTGTGCGCTCCGATTCATAAGATCAACGGCTTCTATAGGATAGAAGTTGAATCGCGAACGACGCTGTGACTATGCGCACAATGCGCGCCGAGCGGGCCTGAGCAGTTGGAAAAACGTTGAGCCTTCACAGCGGCTGGCTGTTCAGTACGCCAGCCTCGACGCATGGAGGTCATCGCAAGCCGAGCATTGCATCTGAGAATGGGAGGCAAACGAAAGTGAACTGCCTGGACACACATCGGATCGCGGCAAACAGTAACGCCGATCGTCGTCATCGCTCTCCGTTACACAGCACACAATGCAAAAAATCCGCGTCCAATGGAGAGCATCACGCAGGCACGAGCACTGAGGAAAGCTGAAGCCGAACCCTCGACTGCATTCGACAGAACTACGGGTGCAGGCCAGCCTTTGCCAGCATCAACAGAAACTGGTGCTGGTTGCGCACATTGATTGACTTCGCCGCCAGCCTTCCCTTTCGGTTGAAGACAAGAGTCATCGGCAACCCATCCACATGAAACTCCTCCAGAACCTTTCCGTCCGTGTCGAGAAGCACAGGCAGGTGGACCCCGCCCCCGCTGAAAAATCTGTTCAGGTCGGATGGGGCGTCCGGCGTAATCGCGAGGACGATCAGTCCCTGCGACTGCAAACGCACATACACCGCATCCAGGTCGGACAGCTCCTTGGGGCAGGGAGGACACCAGGTAGCCCAGAAGTTGACCAGCACAACCTTGCCGCGAAGCGCTGAGAACGTGTACTTCTTCCCCTTCATGTCGTTCAGCGTAAAGTCGGCCTTCTCAACATCCGCGTCGCTCGCCGCCAGAATTGCGTTCGCCTTGGCAAGCTGCGGGCCCGTGAAATCCGTTCTGACTCCCTCGTATCGCACCAGTCTGGCAAGATCGAAGTACGGCATTGCCGGCGCTTCGTCTGGCCCGGACAATGGGACTTCGATCAGAGCCTGAGCCAGCTCGTTCTGCTTGAAGGACTGCTGACCGTGTGGGGTGTTGAGGTCGCAGCCTTGCAAAAGGGTGCAGCAGATGCATGAGCCGTGGACAGATTCAAACTGCGAGGTGAGCTTGCGCACCAGGCGGTAGGTTTCCTCGGTGGGATTCTTATCTTGTCCCTCACCGCGTCCGTGCCTGAGGCCAAGGGCGAGGATGCCTCCGGAGACCGCTCCGCAGACCTCCTGCCTGCGCGCCATTCCGGCCCCAAAGCCGCAGGACAGTTTGAGAGCGGAGTTTTTGTCAAGGCCGAGATCGTCGCAGAACGAGTAGAGGACGGCTTGAGCACAGTTGTAACCAGCGAGCAACTTCTGGACTGCAACATCGCTTCTTGCACTCATGGATTCTCCCCTTACTTTATGGCGAAGACGTCACCCATGCGGCGGATCTGGGTTTAATAATGAATATCCAGGTTAGAGATCTTGAAATCCGTTGTAACGACGCTATCAACTCTATTTTTAGTTGCGTCTGTTGCACTAAGCAACGCCGAATAGCAGGATCGCCTTCGCAACTGCCTGAAATGTCGGCCTTTGACCAAGTACGCCGCTCCAGCTTGGGTCGGCGGGACTGAACACCTAGCATAAAAACGGAGCCGCGAGAAACAGGGCCTCCCTCCTGGGTCGAACCTGATCTTTGAATTCAGATGCAGTTTCATACTGCTTGTGGATCGAACCGAGTCACGCAATCTACGACGCAGGTTGACGGTGGCGTGTGCACGATGGATCATACAAACCACAGGCCAATGTCAGACGCTTGTCTTGGCGGGAGAGCACACATGGCGACGAATCGGAACGAGATAGATCCGGAAGAACAGAATCCACCATGGCTTGGGTTTGCCAGATTTCTGTTCATAGTGATCTTGACCGTCACGGCTTTCCTTCTTATCAGAAGCATGGTGGGCCACCACTTTTTTAGCGGAGGCCAGCAAAACCGGCATGACGTCACCGGACCATAACAGGGCTTCAAATCGACAACAGAGAGGCAACCCATGCCGTTTCGGGCGTTACCTTCGGTTGGGTTGCGCTTGGTCGGCCCAAGGCAACGATGGCGCATCAGGAAATCCGCAGCTTGCCGAAGATAGGGATCTTGATCAGGTCCAGAAGGGCTCCAAACGCGACTGCGGCTGCGAGTTCACCACCTACAACCCACACTGGTAAGGGTGACATGGCGATGCCGAAGGTCGCGAGTGTGGAGATGATAAGGACATCCGCCACCGAGGACGAGACGAGCCATACCGAAGGCCGCAGTCCCCACAAGTGCTGCCGGTCTCGCAGGGCGTAGATCGTGGCTTGGCTGCCGAATACGATCGCGACGACAGACAGCGTTCTGAGACCCTCGATTCCAAGTCGCAGCTCGAGCTTTCCAACGGCCAACAGCGCAGTGCAGAAGCCTAAGAAGCAGATTCCGAGTATGACGCCGGCAGTGGTAATCCTGCCGATGGCCCAGGAGTTCGGGGACCCGGAGGGCCTCACTCGATCGGTGCTGAATGACATTGCCAGGAAATCGCCCGTAATCATCACGATGACCATCAGCATGGGCGTAAGCACCGCATGTCCAGTCATCACCAGCCCAATTGCCAAGAGCAGGACCTGTACGATCTTCTTGATTACCGAATTCAGAGTGTAGGAGAGAATTCGCTGGAACGTGATCCTGCCCTCCTTAACAGCGCTGACAATGCCGCCAAGGCCGGCCGTTGTCAAAACGACACCCGCGGCTGACTTTGCAACATCTGTGGCGGTCGAAACCGCTATCCCGATCTGTGCCTGGCGCAGAGCCGGTGCATCGTTGGCTCCATCGCCGCACATCCCGACCGTGTCTCCATTCTTCTGAAAGGCCTTGACGAGGTCATATTTGCCCTCTGGAAGGATGTTCGCGAAAACGGCGAAGTCCGCGGGCTTAATATCGTTCGGCAGAGGCCCAGCAGGGCAGACTGCCCCCTCGATTCCAACCTCGTGCGCAACGATGGCCGCGGTTGCCGGTGCATCACCGGTTACCATGACGGTTCGTACACCCAGCGCATGCAACTCTGAGACCAGTGAGGCGGAATCCTCTCGCGGCGGATCGCTGAGTGCAATAAGGCCGACCATCTGCATGGATGCGGGCGGCCCTGAAGCGACAGCGAGCACCCTGAAGCCCTGCTTCTCGAGTTCATTGGCTATTCCGTCAGCAGAGGGCGCGGGCGTTGTGAGGCTAACGATGGCGGTAAAGGCCCCTTTGACAATGCGCTGTTGGCCCCCATTTGCATCTGTTGCCGTTGCCTCGGCGATCTTTTTTGCAGGATCGAAAGGCACGAAACTGTTTAGTTTTGGCAAGTCGGAAGCCGGCTTATGTGAAGCGGCCGAGCGAATCGCTGCGTCAACTGAGTCCTGGCCACCGTCGGAGCTAGCCAGAGCCGCCAACCCCAGCGTGTGAGCTTCGTCGAACCCTGGCAACGGTCGGACACTGGTGACAGAAAGTTCGTTGCGGGTCAGCGTTCCCGTCTTGTCTACACACAACACATCAATGCTGGCAGCTTCATCGACGGCAGAAAGCCGCGTCGGAAGCACTCCTACCCTGGTCAGAGCACGAGCGCCCAATGCAGAAGATAGTGTGAATGTCGCAGGCAAGGCTACGGGGATGGAAGCGAGCACCGAAGTTAGCAAAAGGGGAATCATCTCATCCCAAGGCATGGAATGGGTGTAGGCATAAACGCCGATCAGGATAATGACTGCACCGTTGAAAATGGCCAGGTTGCGGACAATCCGTAGCACGGCTTTCTGTTGAGAACTGACGACGTGGGCTGTGCGGACGAGTTCAGCCGTCCGACCAAACTTGGTATGAACGCCGGTCGCCGTCACCTCCGCGGTTGCTTCGCCACGCCGCACGAGAGCGCCGGCGAAGGTATCGGTCCCGGCTCCGGCCTCGATCGGCAAAGACTCACCGGTCAACATCGACTGATCGAGCAGGATCGACCCATCCAGCAGATGCACGTCGGCGGCCACCACGCCACCAAGGGACAGCTTTACCAGATCTCCTCGCACCAGTTCTTTCGCAGGAATTGTCTTCCAAACGCCGTCACGCTTCACGGAGGCGTTGAGGGCGAGCCGCGATTTGAGAGCGTCGAGAGTCGCTTGGGTCCGCCCCTCCTGGATTGCAGCCAGCGCCGCGTTGAAAATCAGCAGGCCTCCAATGACCGCGGCCTCGATGTACTTGTGGAGTACTACCTGAAGCACAATCGCAGCTTCGAGGAGCCATGGGACCGGTGCCCAGAACTTGGCCAAAGCATTTTGAATTGGGTGGATGGATGTATCCGGAACCGCATTCGGGCCGTCCTGTTGAAGGTGGCCTTGTGCGACAGCGGTCGTTAGGCCGTTGGATGCAGAACTCGACGAAGGCACTGAGGGAGCAAGAGGAATCGCGATGATAAGCACCTAGCCTTCGGCTAACGGCTGGACAAGAGGGATTGCAATCGGATCTCCATTTTGCCCAGGTCTGTCTCTCCTTGACACTTTGCCTGAATCTTCCCGTGACGATCGATTAGAAACGTCATCGGCAGGCCAAGGACCCCGCCGTAGAGGTCTCCTAACTTCACATCTCCCATGGCCACTGGGTAATTCAACTTCAGCTTGTCAGATGCTTCACGCACGAGTGCCGGGTCGTCATCCATAGAAATTCCGACGATCTGAAGGCCGCGTGAGCCATACCTTCTTTGCCAAGCCACGAAAACTGGCATCTCAACCTGGCAAGGAGCGCACCAAGTGGCCCAGAAGTTGAGCAAAACCACCTTGCCTCGGTAGGCATTGAGATCGAGTCTCTTGTGATCCAGGTCAGTGCGAACAAACTCCGGCGCCTTCTTGTGAACAAGCGTTGTTGCCGCGAAAGCTGACTGTGCCTCGCTCGCCATGGAGCATACAGCCAGAAACAGAAATGTCAGCGCGAACCGGCGAAGCGCGAAGAACGGCATTTGTATGACCCACGGCCCCCGGGCGGTCTTCCCGGCAATGCCTAGACTAGTGGCTCCGTTCAACCGGATAGCCCTTCGCGACCCAATCTGTGCCCAGATTATCAGCGAGATACAGAACATTCACGTTAGTGAAGCCCATGTCGTGCAGTTGCTTGAAAGCTGGTCCCAAGTTGGGACAACGGTTCCACGGACAGCAGCCGCAGTACAGGACGATAGCCTTCTTCTTCGAAAGCGTGGCGACCGTGCTCTGCAGCTGTTGCAGACCAGTGGGTTGGGAACCTGCACCGGCATACACGGAGCCGGGAATATGGGCCTCATCGAAAAGAAGGTGCGAACCGACTTGGAGCAACAGTGGCTTCTCTGTTCCCTTGGTTTGAAGCACATGATTCAGCGCTTCGGGCTGGATTAGCTGCGATTGGGGAATCGACAAAGCACTTCCGGGTCCAGAGACGATGTATTGTGCTGGGCAGTGCAAGGAACCAAAAAGAAGAGCCAGTGCCGCCAGTCCGGCGGTCATGGCTAATTGCGGAATGCGAGTGCGTTTCATTGAATAGTCTCCGCAGCCAGTCTAATCCCGAAGACCACCGACAGACTCGGAATGACCGTCCCATGAAGCCGTCGGGAATTGACAGTGGCTACCCGCTAGGCTCAGCTGGCACTCACAATCCGCGCTGCTCGGCCATAAGAGCCAAGGTTGAAGACATTCGCATAGCCCAAGCCTGCCAGTTTTGTCTTGGCCACGCCGCTGCGCATCCCGCTCTGGCAATGCAGTAGCAACACTTGATTCTTATCCTTCACGCAGCGTGGCAGAGCAACTTCGATTTCCTCCAGCGGAAGGTTGATCGCGTTCGGTAGATGGCCGGCGCTGAACTCGGGGGAGCTGCGTACGTCAATCACTAGTGCCCCGTCTTTCAAATACGCCACTGCGCGCTTAGTCGAGATCTGGCTGGAGCGTTTCCAGATGGAATAGATGGTCACAACGATTACCAGGGCAATTACAGATGCTGTCATACTCATAGTTTCAACTTTCCTTAG
>Ga0224555_1003313_pt1 | contig 16737 bp, 10 predicted proteins | sample 714S23034metaG_FD_180687 | JGI IMG/M metagenome (GOLD analysis project Ga0224555, IMG submission 180687) | Peat soil microbial communities from Stordalen Mire, Sweden - 717 S2 30-34 | ecosystem: Environmental > Terrestrial > Soil > Wetlands > Peat | place: Sweden: Norrbotten County, Stordalen...
TTGCCGCGCCGGAGCCGGACGAGCTTTTTCTGCTTTTGGAGACGCTCCGCGGAATCAAGGAACGCGCCATGACCAATCCCGAGACTCTGCTTCCTCTCAACATTGGTCGCCGCTGCCGGAATCATTTACCCAGTCTTCCTATTTCTTCCTGTTACTGATCAGCATATTTTTCCCTTCTGCCTTTTGGGAGGATTGATATAGAGGAGATTATATGATTCTCTCTGTCGCCGCCGCCCTCCTCGCGGCCCTCAAGGCCGCTCCCGTTTACACCTCTGGATCAGCCTTAGTTACTTCCGTGATGCCTGTTCTCAAAAGATGCCGATTTCTGCCTCGTGTCGAGGTTTGGATTTTTGCATTGAAGGGTCGGGACATCCCTACAGTTCCCTTCGAGTCTCGGTACTTATAGCACACTTTGGGGGGATTACGGGGACATACCGCCCCTTAGTGACTCACAGGCGAAGTGGTAAATTCTTGTTTTCGGCCGCGTGAAATGACCGAAACCAGCCCCGGGATGATCCTGCAGACCGATCAACCCTCCTTTTTTGCCCGCCGGCGACCGCCGTGACCCTCCAAAACTCCCGTTGCCGTTGCGCACTCCGGCTTAATTAACTGCGCAACAGCCCTCTGCTTGCCCTGAGCCGTTGCGCAACCACCGGAACGTGCCTGCGCAACAACTTGGCCAGCTGTGGAAGATATTGCCGAAGACTAACATTCAAAATGGATCAAAATGCCGGGACCGATCAGTTCCGAAGGCCCAATTCAGCTCGTAGCCTGACCTCGAATTGGCTGGCATGAAGAATAGGAAAAAAGAATCAGTCCCCCCGTTTTTAGAGATTGGCTTTTTAGAGACTCCTGATTGACGTCGCTCACCCTTTTTACTGTTCATCCCCGTAGATGACAACTTTCAGCTTGCCGCCTTCGGCCAGCCGCGCGCGGAACATGCCGGGAGTATTGAAGCTCCACACCGCCTGTCCGTCGGGAGTGAGCGCGATGACGCCACCTTCTCCACCGAGCTCCTGCACTTCCTTGTGGATCACCTGGTCGGCGGCCTGCTGCAACGGCATCCCGCGGAACTGGACCAGATTGCAGACCTCGCGCGCCGCGCCGAGACGGATGAAGTACTCGCCCTCGCCGGTGGCGGAGACGGCACAGGAGGCGTTCGAGGCATAGGTGCCGGCGCCGATGATGGGCGAGTCGCCCACGCGGCCGGGCAGTTTGGCCTGCGAACCGCCGGTAGAGGTGCCTGCGGCAAGGTTGCCGCGGCGATCGATCGCCACCACACCCACCGTGCCGAACCGGTAATCCCGTGGAGCCGGAAGAGCGGAGACGGGGCCGGCCAGCGGAGGCGGCGCGCCGTCGGGACGCGGCGGAATCGGACGGCCCTCCCGCTTGAGCTGCTCGACCAGCGCCTGCCAGCGCGCCTCGCTGAAGAAGAAGCTGGGAGGCACCTGCTCCAGACCGGCGCGGACGGAAAAGGCATCCGCGCCCTGCCCGACGATCATCACGTGCGGCGACTTGTCCATGACCGCGCGAGCCAGGCTGATGGGATGGCGCGTGCGGGTCACGCAGGCCACGGCGCCGGCCTTGAGGTTCGCGCCGTCCATGATGGCCGCATCCATCTCGTTCCTGCCATTGGCGGTAAAGAACGCGCCCCGGCCGGCGTCGAAGAGCGTCGAATCTTCGAGGATGCGGATCGTGGTCTCTACTGCGTCCACCGACGCGCCCCCCCTGTCCAGCACCGCGGCACCGGCGCGAATGGCCTCGGTCAGCGTGGCGCGATAGGCGGCATCGGTCTGGGCGTCGGTAGTGGCGCGTAAAATATCCCCGGCGCCGCCATGCACCTCGATGACCCAGGACCGGATCGGCTGTTGTGCCGCAGCGGTGGCCGTCAGGGCCGCGAGTGTGATCACTCCTGCCAGTACGCGATGTATTTTCCTCATGATATGATGCCCCCTGAATAATTTCTTGCGCAAAGTTGCAAGTTACTGCTGCGGAAACCTCAACACTGCCTCCTCGCCTGCTTGATCTCTCATTTTATAGTGAGTACACTTTCGAAGCCTTGGGTCGTTTCCATCGACAATTTCCATGCTCGCGAATCTTCTCCTTGAGCTTTCCAACACACTCTGAAAATTGCTCGAAGGTTTCAGACGGGATGACGTCCGTCGAGTGCTTGATGCAAATACTCTTACGCAAGGCCGCATGAACCTCAGGCGCTCCTGAAAGCAGCAGGGATTGGGAAACGGACGCCGCACTGATGCTGCCGCAAAGCATCAGACCTATTCGGCCGGCCGCGGCTCTGATTAACTCGCTTACAATCGGCGCGCCCAGCACCGCCGAGGATCTTGCACCCGAGGTAAGAATGCGGGTTGCTCCGGTTTCCAGGACATCTGTAAGCGCATCGTTCAGATTGGGTGTGATATCGAAGGCGCGATGGAAGGTTACTTGCATCGGCCGAGCCAATTCAACCAGCTGGCTCGTGCGCTCCACATCGACGGTTCTGTCAGCGCAAAGAATGCCAAGCACGATGAGGTCGATCCCTATATTACGCGCATACAGAATGTCCTGGCGCATCACCTCGAAATCCGCCTGCGACACCATGAACGAACCGGTACGAGATCGCACAAGCATCGCAATGGGCCGATCTATCATCTTTCTTGCGGCAGCAGCAAGCCCCGCACTCGGGGTAATGCCCCCATCGTGGAGCGGTCCGCAAAGCTCGATGCGGTCAGCACCGCCTCGGACAGCGGCCAGCGCCAGCTCGAGCGAATCTACACAGATCTCCAGTTGTACTCTCAGTGACATTGTCTCTCCCCCTACACGGCCGCAGGAGAAAATCCCTGGCAACCCGGTAAAAATAAACTTCAAATTGCGATTGCGAAGGCCCGCCACCAACGCAGCTTCAAAATGTTCTTAGCCTCCCCTGGCATCTCACCCTTCGTTTCTGGCAGGGAGAACGTCACGATACTAGACCGGGCATTTGTTGGGGCATAGTAGCTATTCATGTGATTTGTAATTTGCCAGGTGATGCAATCGCGGCATTAGCGTAGCCGAAACGGGCTGGTTGAATGCCAGAGTGATATTGGTTCCATTGGAGCGGATGCGCACAGGCATCCACCCCGTATGGCACAAGCCATACGCACACACCAATCCTAATCGCACTGAATGCCACAAGGGCATAAGAGGCAAACGCAATCATGATTTTTCCCGGAACCGCCGAATGACCAAGTTGTGGCGATCCGACCGATAGAATCCCAGAACGTACATCAACGGCACACCCCCCGTCGAATAGATGAGCTGCCGAATGCGCAGGATCGAGCTGCGCTTGGGAACCGCAAGCAATTTTGCGATCTTTGCATCTGCGACCGTCGCGTCAATTTCCTCATCTGCGTATTCGAGCATGACGGTGTAATTGCGCTCCAGAGTCTGGAAAAGCGAATCGTGCACAAGTGGAGCGGACAGCAGATCCGGAAACTGTGCGACATCCAGGTAGCACGTCTGTAAAGAATACGGTTCTCCAGCAGCGTAGCGAAGACGCGTTAGCTTCACGATGCCGCTGCCTGGAGGGAGCGCCAGCCGCGCGGCAACCTCCTGCTCGTCGTGAACAATTTTTGAAAACAATATCTTCGAATAACCGGCCAGGCCGCGTTCCGCCAGCTGTTCGGTCGAACTTATCAGCTTGTTGATATGGATCTTGGGCTTGCTGATGAAGCTCCCCACGCCTCGCTTGCGCTCAACTAAACCATCGCGTTCGAGCGAGGCGAGAGCGTGCCGTGCCGTCATCAGGCTCACCAGATGGATCTTCGCCAGCTCGCGCTCCGAGTTGACCGAATCACCGGGTCGCAGTTCTCCTGACTCGATGCGGAGCCGAATGGTGTCCTTGATCCTCTGATACGCAGGTACGTGATTTAGGTTGTTCTGAAGCAAAGGAGCCTCTCTGAATTTCGTTGTCAGCTTACACCATGGACTCCGAGCGCGTCTGCCGCGGACGGCATAAAACGGCAGATCGCCACGCTCAATTACTATATAGCACAAGCTGCGCCAGTTGCACAATTCACTGTAGAAAACAAAAAAATCGGCTATCCACAAAATATTTCTTGACTTCATTCGCCATGTGCTATATAGCTATGGTGCGGATGGAATCCAAAGCGTAATCCGTACAAAGTGCGCAAGCCACATATCCCGCCCGCAGAAAATTGGAGAGCCTGTACATGAACAAGTCGCGTATGTCCAAACAGATCAGCATTTTAACGAGAAAAAATGTTCTATCTGCCGTGCTCATGGTTGTATTGGCGTTTCTGGCCGCACCACAGCTCATGGCCCAAGAACTTGCCGCGACCATCACCGGCACGGTCGCCGACTCCTCGGGCGCGGTGATCGCGGGCGCTAAGATCGTCATAACCCAAAACGGGGTCAACGGCGCCTCGCGAACTGTCACCTCAGACCAGGCGGGAAATTATACTGCCACGAACATGTCTGCGGGAACCTATACCGTGACAGTGACCGCAGCGGGCTTTAGTACCTTCACGGGCAAGAATCTTGTTTTGAACGTAGCCCAGCACCGCTCGCTTGACGTAGTCATGAAGCCCGGCGCGGTGACCACGACCATGACGGTGGAGGAGAGCGCGGTTCAGGTCGATACCGTCAGCAGCGAGCAGGCGGATACGATCTCCGGTACCCAGGTCCGCGAGCTCGAACTCAACAATCGCAACTTCGAACAACTTGTAACGCTGCAGCCCGGAGTCGTCAGCGGCTTACCGGACGAAGTTGGCTTCGGATTGAACAACGCCACGACCATTTCGGTGAACGGAGCTCGTTCCACGGCAAACAACTGGACTGTGGACGGCGCCGACATCAACGACAGCGGTTCCAATGGAACGCTCTTGAACGTGCCTAGCATTGACGCCATTCAGGAATTCACGCTGGAGCGCAGCGGCTACGACGCAGGTTATGGCCATAGCGGAGGCGGTCAGATTCTCGCGGTCACTAAGTCCGGCACCAGCAGCTTTCATGGCGATGTATACGAGTTTGATCGCAACACGCTGTTCAATGCCGACACCTACTTCAACAAAGAGAATTCACCCATTACCCCACGTGGCTCGGAGCACTATAACAACTATGGCTTTACGCTGGGCGGACCGCTTTACATTCCCAGGGTTTATAACACGGCGAAGAACAAGACCATGTTCTTCTGGTCGGAGGAGTGGCGCAAGGTCAGTGCTCCAACCTCCATCTCTCTTCTCGCGCCGACCCCAGCGATGTTGAACGGCACCTTTACCGGGCCGATCACGTTCACGTCGCCCGCGCAACAAGCATGCGTCTCATATGACGCGACTACAAATCTGAGCCAGATCAGTTCAAGCTGCTACAGCCAGAACGCCAAAGTCTTTCTGAAGTACGTCTACGGCCCTTTTCCAGGCAACAGCAACGGCCTGTATAACACGTCCATTTCGTCGATGAACAACTTCCGCGAGGATCTGCTGAGAATCGATCACCAGTTCTCGAGCAATCTGCGCCTTTTCGCGCGCGGCATGCAGGACGAGGTGCCTCAGGATTTTCCGCAAGGGTTATGGACCTCCAACTTCCCTGGCCTGACAGATTCATTGGTAAATGCCCCCGGACACAACGTAGTTGTCAATCTCACCTGGACTCCTAATCAGAATCTGGTAAACGAACTTGAAGGAGTCTTCGCGCAAGGCGAGATCCGTTCCAGCTTCGCCGCGAATCAGATAGTCGATTCCCCGACCGTGGTCAGCCAACTGACTAACAAACTCGCCTATCAGGATCCATACGGACGCATGCCGGGTGTCGCGTTTACGGGCGGTATCTACAATGCTTTCCAAATATCCCAGGATCCGTACCATGAGCGGAACCTCGATCGCTCCATTCTTGACAACTTCACCGCGGTACTTGGCAAGCACACGCTGCGCGCCGGCTTCATCGTTCAATTCATGCTCAAATCGGAAAATGGGACCGAGGGCAGCGCAAACTTCGACTTCAATACCTGGCAGGATTTTCTGGTGGGCAACGCAGCCAGCTATACACAGGTCAGCCGCGACATTACTCCCGATCTGCATTTTGCCAATATGGAGACCTACATCCAGGATGACTGGAAACTCGCACAGCATCTGACCATCAACCTCGGCGTTCGCTACAGCCATTTTCCTTCACCTGCCGACATCAATAATGTGATCAACAACTTTGTTCCATCCATCTATAGCGCTGCCAAAGCCCCTCAAATTGATCCCGCCACCGGTTACTTTGTGACCGGTCAGGCTTTCATGCCGAATACCTACACCAACGGCTTGATCTTTCCTGCAGGAAGCGCATGCACGCAGGCTCAGGCAATCTCGTCGCAGATCACGTGTTCGCCCTGGGGTAGCAGGGTAAACCCGCCGGCGAACATGAATTTTGCACCGCGTGTCGGATTTGCGTACGATCCTCTTGGGAACAACAAGCTCGCGATCCGTGGCGGCTTCGGCATCTTCTATGACCGCACTCTCAACGGAATTTGGGAGCAAAACGGCTTCCAGGATCCGCCGCTCGTGCAAACGGCAACAGCGAGCAATACGTCCTTCGATAACCCTCTACAGGGAAACGTGTCCGGCCCAGTAGGTCCGAACCACCTCATCACCACCGGGAGCCCGAAATTTGATGCGCCCTCCTACACCGATTACAATCTGTCGGTCCAGGCCGAACTCAGACCCAACACCGTCGCCAGCATCGCTTACGTAGGCGCAACCGGAAGGCACTTGCTGGGCGAGATAGATGCAAACCAACCCACAGTGGCCACGCGCGAGGCCAACCCCACGAAGAACGTCAACGCGATCGTTCCTTACCTGGGATACTCGTGGTTCGCAGAGCGCAATCCGGCATACAACAGCAACTTCAACTCGCTGCAGGCAACGTTGACTCATCATTCTTCCAATGGTCTCACGCTCAACCTCTCGTACACCTGGTCGAAGAATATGACGAACCTGAACGGAGATCCCGACGTGGTCATCGGCACCAGCGAGGCCTCATCCAACTCCTACGACATCAAAATGGACCATGGCCCGGCGAGCCTCAATCAGCCGCAGACCTTTATGGCCAATTACGTTTACGATCTCCCGTTCTTCAAGCAAGCCCACGGTTTGACCGGTCACGTCCTTGGCGGTTGGGAGGTCTCAGGCATTACTGCCTTGGTGTCGGGTCAGTCTATCACCGTCGTACAGGCGAGTGATCCATTCGCTAGCTATCCCGGAGGCATCGATATCGGCAGTCCAAACGGTGACATTCTTCCTCGGCCCGATCGCGTCGGCCCGAACAAGCTTATCAAGAAGCCGGGCGAATGGTTCGATACCACTTCCTTTACCGATGCAGTCGGACATTTCGGCAGCACGGGCAACGGAACCCTACTCGGCCCAGGAATCGATAGCTGGGATATCGGCATTGTGAAGAACACCCGTATTGCCGGAAATTATCGGTTCCAGTTCCGCGGCGAGTTTTTCAATGCCTTTAACCACACGAACTTCAGCAGCATTGATACGAACACTGATACGAGCGGTTACGGTCAGGTCACGACTGCGCACAATCCGCGTAATGTCCAACTTGGCGCGAAGCTCTACTTCTAGGACTTCTCTACTTCTATGACTTAAGGAGTAGGAGTTTGGTTTCTCTGCAGGCGAGGCTGTTCCAATGCTGAGCCTGCCGAGAAACTATTTTTTGGTTTAAACAGCGGTGTCTTGATGTGATAGCAAGCAAGAGTTTGGCTGCTTTCCGGCGCGAGGATGCAACTGTGGCGCCCTCGACGAAGTTGACCCCGCACTCTGAAAGTTTCTGTCCCAACGCCACTGAAATTTCACGTATACCGACCGAAAGGCTGAAAACATGCAGTATTTTCTCGGCGTAGATGCCGGAGCCACCAAAACTGATTTTCTCTTGGGAGATGAAACCCGCGAACTGGCCAGGGTCCGCACGGGCACCATCAAGCGCATGAAAGCCAGCGCGGAAACCACCGAGGCCAACCTGCAAAGCGCGTTGCGTCAGCTCACCGAGGCCACCGGCGTCTCAATGCAATCCATTATCTGTTGCTGCATAGGAACTGCCGGCGAAACCGTCCCGCTAGTCGTCGATTGGCTGCGCCAGGCTTTTGCCCTCCACGTGGGCGGGGAGCTGATTTTGATCGGCGATGTCGAAGTAGCACTGGACGCCGCTTTCTTTGGCCAGCGCGGTGTACTGGTCTTGTCCGGCACCGGCTCCAACGTTGCCGGCCGAGCCGCCACAGGGAGCATAGTCACCGCAGGCGGTTGGGGACCGGCGATGGCCGATCAGGGTTCTGGAAACTTTCTTGGCCTGGAGGGCCTGCGCCGCGGATTTCTCGCCATCGACCAGCAGCTTCCTACGCGTTTGTTGAGTGTCGCGCGAGCTCACTGGAACCTTGGTTCACTGGGTGAATTGATCGAATTCGCCAACGCCAACCCCGCACCCGACTTCTCCAAGCTGGCGCCACTGGTAGTTGCTTGCGCGGAACAGGGTGACCCTGTTGCTCAGGAAGTGCTTGAGCAGGGCGGAGTCGATCTGGCCTACCTGGCCAGCTTGGTCATTGAACGCATTCGGAGCATGGAAGCCGGCTCTCCGCAACCCTTTACTCCTCCACCCGTGGCCGTCGCCGGAAGTATCATGGAACACGTTGCCCCGGTCCGCCGAGCTCTTGAAGCGAGCCTGCGCAAGCGATATCCCGATATTGTGGTTCTGGACACTCCCTCCGACCCTCCCGCGGGAGCCCTGTGGAATGCGCGTCATCCCGGCCGACATCAGCGCTAGAGAGAAAACGAGGCCTGCTGCGCACAGCAAGGAAGGGGATGCTTCGGATTGCGAAGCATCCCCTTCATGTTTCGTGTTTTGCCGCGGTTAAGGAACCTCTGCACATGTTCCAAATCCACAGCCAGCTTGGATAAAGTTGAAGGTGGATGGAGAACGCGATGCGTCAGATGACATTGGCAAGCCAGGCAAGTTTTGAGAAGTATGCGCGAAAGAGCCGTAGGGAAGAGTTTTTGAACGTAATGGACGTGGTGGTTCCGTGGCGTGATCTGGAAGCACTGATCGAGCCGTTCTATCTTCGGGCCGGTAATGGCCGCCAGCCGGTTGGCCTCGGGATCATGCTGCGCGTCTACTTTCTGCAGCAGTGGTTTAACCTCTCCGATCCGGGCGCTGAGGATGCGCTTTATGAGTCGCCCGTGCTGCGCCGTTTTGCGGGCGTTGACTTGGGCCGCGCCGCAGCACCCGACGAGACCACGATTCTTCGCTTCCGCCGCATTCTTGAGCAGCACGAATTGTGCGGCCAGATTCTGGACACGGTGAACCATTATCTGGGAAGCAAAGGCCTGCGCATATCTACCGGTACCATTGTCGATGCCACGATCATCGCGGCTCCGTCTTCAACCAAGAACAGCAAGAAAGAGCGCGATCCGGAGATGCACCAGACGCGCAAAGGGAACCAGTGGTTTTTCGGCGCGAAGGCGCACATCGGCGTGGATAGCAAGGAAGGCATCGTGCACTCTGTATGCACTTCAGCCGCCTCGGTTTCGGACGTGCATATGTTGCCCGATCTACTGCATGGCAATGAGAAAAAGGTCTGGGGCGACGCAGGCTACCAAGGGCAAACAGAGGCCATCCATGCGGCCGCTCCTGCCGCGCAGGACATGACCTCGCGCCGTGCGAAATATAAGGGTGGCGTCGATGAAGTGGAGCGGCGCAAGAACCGCACCAAGGCCAAAGTGCGCTCAAAGGTGGAATGGCCCTTCCGCATCCTGAAGCGCGTCTTCGGATTCACCAAAGTCCGCTATCGCGGCTTGAAGAAGAATCACGAATGGCTGCTGACGGCCTTCGCCTTGGTCAATCTCTATCAGCACCGCAAGCGGCTAGTCCCGCAAGGGGTGTAGTGTCTCTGGGGGCCGGAAAACGGCCTCCAGAGACAAAAAACAACCCCGTAAAACCCGCACTTCAAAGTGACTTATCCCGCAATTCTGGTTGTAACTGCTTCTGGACCTCATTGCATCGCAATCACGCTGCAAAGTCGTGGGCTGTGCAGAGGCTCCTTAAGCTTTCAAGCGATTGCTTTGCCCTGCGAAATGCGCCTCGATCTCTTCCAGGGTTTTGCCCTTGGTCTCCGGCAGGAAGAAGGCCGCGACGATGAAGTAGACCACGGTGAAGCCGGCGAAGAGGAAGAACATGGACGAGTAGCCGTGCTTGCTGACGAAGGGAAGAAAGATTCCGGCCAGCGTGGTGGAGGCCAACAGGTTGAGGACCAGTGCGATGCTCATGCCATTGGAGCGGATGCGCGTGGGCATCAACTCCGAGAGAGCGAGCCACACGCAGACGCCCGGACCGACCGCATAGAAGGCCATGAAGAGGAAGAGACCCAGGGCCACCCACCAGCCGTGGCTTTCGCTGGGGACCTGGCCGACGAGGGCTTTTTCGATCTTCAGCGGCGCGGTCTGGGCGGCGTCCAGATTGCCCAGGGGATTTTTGAAGAAGGCCAGAACCTTGTTGGCGGGCACGCAACTGGAGCGGGTAATTTCGATGGGCCGCGCGGCGAGGTCGTCGGAGCGGACAAAGCTGGTGGCGGCGGTGTAATCGCCATAGGAGTAGATGATGGCGAGCGATGCGCGGCCGGCGTCGATGCGCTTGCCGGCGCTGCCCTCGGCGGCGAGCAGCCGGGCAGCTTCTTCCGGATTGAAGGGCAGCGTCAGTTGCTGACTGGGCGCGACCATGGCCTGGACTTGAGAGCGCGCATCCACGCTGACTTTCTCGGTGCGCAGAAAGAGAATGCCCACGCCCACCAGGGAGACGATGATGCCGGTGGTGCCGAGCACGAGCAGGAACTTGCGCCCCTTGCGATCGACCAGCACCATGCCCACCATGGTCAGCAGGAAGTTCATGGCCATGAAGATGACCAGGCCCCAGTGCGCGTGGAGATCGGAGAGGCCGCTTTGCAGCAGGATGGTGCCGTTATACGCAATGATCGAATTGATGCCGGTGGTCTGGGTGCAGAAGAGAACGAGGCAGGCGAGCACAAAGGGCACCACGTACTTGCGGTGCAAGAGCGATTCCTGCACCTTATCGCCAGTGGAGCTGACGGTGGAAGAGTTCCGCGCCGCCGTCTCCATCTCCTCGAACTCGAGCCTGGCTTGCGACTCGGTGCGGGAACGCAGGAGAGCCGCGAGGGCCTGCTCCTTCCGGCCGCGCTTGAAGAGCCAGCGCGGGGATTCGGAGACGATCAGGCTGCCGAGCAAGAAAAGGATTCCGGGAGGCAGCGCGACCCAGAAGAGATTGCGCCAGGCGTGATCCTCGTAGGCAAACAGCGCCGCGGCGTCGCCGGTCGTGGCCACGGCCATGACGCGATAGCTGAAGTAGATGCCGATCAGGGCGGCGAAGAGCATGGACGAAACGGGCAGCCACTGAAAGACAGCCGTTCCCTTGCCGCGCTCGGAGGCCGCCAGGCACTCGGCCAGATAGAGCGGGACCACGACGCCGATCAGTCCGCCGCTGATGCCCTCCAGCAGACGGCCAAAGAAGAGCAGCGCATAGCCATGCGAGAGGGCGATCATGGGAATGGCGACGACAAAGGCGAGGCCGCAGAGGCTCATCAGCGGCTTGCGGCCCAGCCAGTCGGCCAACATGCCGGCGAAGAGAGTGGAAAAGACGCCACCCAGCATCATGGCCGCAACCACGACGGAAAGCTCCGCGGTGGTTCCTTTGAAGGTGGCTGCCAGATAAGGCAACGCACCGCCAACGAGGCCGATGTCCATGCCGAAAAGCAGGCCGCCCAGCCCCGCAACCACAAGAAGAAAAAGGTTGTAGCCGCGCTTGGCGGGAGAATCGGCGGTACGGCATGTGGAGTAGGAATTTGTCATAGACGTAATGGTCTACTTTCTCACAGTTGGTGTGACGCTTTTGAATGGAAGCGGAATATCTGGCAGGTGGCCCTTGCCTGTTGCGTGAGGCTACTGTTGGCCAGAAAAACGAGTTTTCGAGCCGGAAAATTGTGCATGCGTCGCCCCTGCCTGATATTGCTCTACGGCGTCAAACGGCAGACTTCAACGATCTATAACTATATAGCACATGGAAGATTCATAATGCAATGTGTTGTCATAAATAAAGTTTTCCCGGCTCTCTACAGATTATCTGTTGACATGCTGCGCTATGTGCTATATAGCTATTCTGACGGGCAGATCCGCGTGTCCGGTCTGATGATCCATTCCGTCAAATTCCAAACGGAGTCCATTCCATGCAAAGACGGTCCTTTCTGAAGAGCGCAACTGCGACTACTCTTGTCAGTTCATTCTCTCGTTACAGCTTCGCCGGCATCGGTGCGGAGGGGAAGCTGCCACGCATTGCCTATGGCGGCATAGGTATCGAATGCAGCACCTACAGCCGCATCCGGACACACATGGAAGACTTCGAAATTCTTAAGGGCGAAGCACTTTCCGACTCGCAGCGATTCGGGTTCCTGAAAAAGTATCCCGTCCCTTTCATCCCGACTGTAGTAGCAGAGGCTGAGCCCGGGGGGCCGGTCGAAAAGGCTACTTATGACGCCATCAAGGCGGAGTTCTTGACGGAGATCCAAGCATTGCTTCCACTGGACGGTCTCTATCTTCCCATGCACGGAGCGATGTTCGTGGAGGGTATGCAGGATGCGGAGGGCGACTGGATGGAAGAGGTGCGCAAAGTCGTCGGCCCTGATTGCCTCCTGTCGGCTTCGTACGATCTGCACGGCAACGTAAGTCAGCGCGTGGTTGATAACATCGACATGTTTTCCGCCTTTCGGACTGCCCCGCACATCGACAAAGAAGAAACCATGCAGCGCGCTTGTCATATGCTTCTGCATTGTCTGGATCGGCATATTCGGCCGTCACTTGCGTGGGCTTCCATTCCCGTGCTGATGCCCGGCGAACGTAGCAGCACCGAATGGCAGCCGGGTAAACGGCTTTGGGCTCAACTGGCAAAGCTCAATGAAAGTCCGGGAATTCTGGATGTCTCTCTTCTAGTTGGCTATGTGTGGGCGGATGAACCGCGCTCGACAGCGTGCGCCGTCGTCACTGGTACCGTTCTGGACACAGAGAAGAAGATTGTCGTCGATCTGGCGCAGCAGTACTGGGATGCGCGCAAGGAGTTTCAGTTCGGCACCGAGACCGGTACCATCGATGAGTGTATTGAGCGCGCCATGAAGGCGACGACGCATCCCGCGATTCTCGCCGACTCGGGCGATAACCCCACTGGCGGCGGCACCGGTGACCGAGCCGAAGTCCTTGAGGAGCTACTTCGATACGAGGCGCAGAATGTGGTCTTCGCTGGGATCATTGACAGGCCTGCTACCGATGCATGCTACAAGGCTGGCGTGGGTGCTACGTTGCCCCTTTCCATCGGCGCGACGCTCGACCCGCTCGGCGGCAAGCCTGTCCATGCCCACGCGAAGGTGATCTTCCTTCTTCCGGCGTCCACGCCTCGCCTGCGTGAAGCGGTGGCGCAGATCGAGGGCGTCACTCTGGTTCTTGCCGCCCGGAGGCGTCCGTATCACGATATTGTCGACTTCTCGCGGCTCGGTCTTCAGCTATCGTCTTACAAAATGATTGTCGTCAAATCGGGATACCTCTCTCCTGAACTCGCACCGCTGGCAAATCCCAGCCTGATGGCTCTCTCTGATGGCGCAATCAATCAGGACATCATCCACCTGCCGAAGAACAGGTTGCGCAAGCCAAGTTATCCCTTCGTTGAAGATCTCACCTACACGCCGCGAGCCATCACTTCTGTGCGTTCGTCCGCATAGTCTTCGTTCCGCGAATGTGCTAAAGGGCACAGCTCTTAACAGATTTCCAGACCTCTTATCGCCTTCTCGAACTACTCGCATCCCAACTCCCTTCCTGAAGGAAAAGGCGACCTCGATGAATTCGCCATGAGCAATGAACAAAACGGCCCACCACGGAACACAGAAGCTTCGCAATGCTGTTAACATCTGAGTTTGTTCTGTTTTGCATAAGGAGTATTCACATGGGATATTGCTGTCTTCGCACATTGGTGTTACTTGTCATAACCCTTGCCATCGCCGCGCCCGCCGCGTTGGCTGGCCAGACGATCTCGGTCACGGTAGACGCAACCAGGACTCAGCAGAAGCTCCTGAGTGCTCACGAAGTCATTCCCGTCAAGCCTGGGCCGCTGACGCTTTACTATCCCAAATGGATTCCCGGCGCGCACGATCCCAGCGGGCCCATCGCAGGACTCACCGGCCTCAGATTTGAGGCGGACGGCAAGACCATTCCGTGGCAGCGCGATCTGCTCGATGTGTACACCTTCCACCTGGAAATTCCCGCAGGCATAAACCATCTTGAAGCCAAATACGACTTCATCGAGCCCGACGGCGACTCAGCCACTGACAAGCTGACGGTCCTCGAATGGAATGAGGTGGTCCTCTATCCGGCCGGAGTTTTCGCGCAGCAGCTCACTTATGAAGCTAAGCTCCTCATGCCCGATGGCTGGAAATTCGGCACGCCACTCCCCGTCGAAAAACAATCCGGCAATCAGGTTTCGTTCAAGCCGATTTCTCTCGATATGTTAGTGGATTCACCCGTAATTACCGGCGAATATTATCGCGCCATCGACATCACGCCAAAAGGCGAGCCCATCCATCACGAGATCGACATGGTCGCCGACAGCGAAGCCGCGCTGAACATGAGCCCCAAAAACCAGAAGCAGATGATCAACCTGGTCGCCGAAACCGGCAGGCTCTTTGGCACACGCCATTATCGTGACTATCAATTCCTGCTCACTCTCAGCGATCATGTGGCGCACTCCGGCCTCGAACACCACGAGTCCAACGATAGCCGCCTGCCGGAGCGCGCCCTGCTCATGCCCAATTCCGGCATGTTGCTGGGCGGCCTGTTGGCGCATGAATTCGTACACTCATGGAACGGCAAATTTCGCCGCCCCGCCGATCTCTCCACGCCCGACTTTGAAGTGCCGATGAAAGATGATCTGTTGTGGGTCTACGAGGGACTCACGGATTATCTTGGACCCATGCTGGCCGCACGCAGCGGCTTGTGGACCCAGGAGCAGTACCACGAATATCTGGCCTCCATTGCAGCTTCACTTGGGCCTGGCCGCCCCGGCCGCACTTGGCGTCCATTGCTCGACACCGCTGTCGGAGCGCCTGGCTTGGGGAATGGCAGAGGCGGCTGGCTGAACTGGCGCCGCGGCGAGGATTACTACGACGAAGGCGATCTCCTCTGGCTTGAAGTGGCCACCATCATTCATCGTGAGAGCCACGGCCAGAAATCCATCGACGATTTCTGCCAGGCGTTCCACGGCGGCCCCAATCATGGCGCTGAGGTGAAGACTTACACCTTCGACGAATTGGTGAGCGCGCTGAATGCGGTTGCGCCCTTTGACTGGGCCGGCTTCTTTCACGCGCGGCTGAATTCCACATCAGCGGATGCACCCACAGGCGGCATCGAAAACGGCGGCTGGAAGGTTGTGCTGAACAGCGAGCCGGTGAAGCTGCAAGGACGCCAAAGCGCCCCCGGCGATGTCTATTCCATCGGCCTTCAGGTGGGCAGCGACGGCACGGTGACCGACGCCATTGTCGGCAGTCCCACATTCGAAGCCGGCATCTCTTCTGGGATGAAAGTAATCGGCGTGAATGGCCGCGTCTACAGCCACGATTTGCTCGAGGACGCAATCAAAGCCGCCAAAGACACCTCGCAGCCGATCACACTATTGGTTGTCGTGGACGATTATTTCCGAACCTGCGTCATCAACTACCATGGCGGCGATCGCTATCCGCATCTGGTGCGCGAAGCTGATCGGCCGGACTATCTCGACGAGTTGATCAAGCCGCGCACCGCAAGCCAGTAGAAGTCGGATCTCTAATCCAATCGGGAGTTCGCCCTTGATTGGCCCGGGGAACTCTGGACCACGGTAAATGTTAGGCTCCGGCCAAGACCCGCACCCGGGAGGCACTCGTCGAGCATTGCTACCTAAGAAGCTCCGGCTTCAGAGTTCCGGTCGATTGAGTGGCTATCTGACGGCTCGCAGGATGACACTCTTTTGTCATTCAACCCCGGCTGCGAGGAGGCAGTGCGTCTCGCGCAACTGACTTCAGGCTTCTGCAATGGAAGACGCTACCGAACTGCAATCAAGATCGGGCAAGGAGAGTTGATCGAGTTCAACTTGGGCTTTCATGTTCTCCTTCAACGCGGAGGAGTGTCCGGACAGAGTTGCAATGCCGTTGACCAATAATCGGTCCCAATGTGTCATTGTGCGTTTGACTCAGAATCGGTCCGGTTATGTCGTTGTGCGTTTGACCAATAATCGATCCCGATATGTCATTGTGCATTCGACATATTTTTTCACGGCGCCTTCGGCGTTTCAGTGACTGAGCATTCGATTGTCTTTGACACCCTGTCCTGCAATTGCAAGGATTTGGCGGCATTTGCGATTGACGAGCCACCTGCTGTACGAGTCAGCTTTGAATGCAGTTGCTCAATGACTGGAGTTCACTGCCCAACTGCGCTCAGGCAGCGGTTTCGATTCTTCCGCCCCGCCGCCTCTATATAGATAGGCATCACGGACACCGATCAATATATGCAGGCAATTTGACCGAATCACGATTCTGCCTCAACTTCTCTTCTGACACGGGTGCCCCGAGCAACCGCGTCCAGGAGAGTGAGTCATGAAAACCGCATTGGCCTTCTGGCGGGGCTC
>Ga0224555_1003314_pt1 | contig 16732 bp, 16 predicted proteins | sample 714S23034metaG_FD_180687 | JGI IMG/M metagenome (GOLD analysis project Ga0224555, IMG submission 180687) | Peat soil microbial communities from Stordalen Mire, Sweden - 717 S2 30-34 | ecosystem: Environmental > Terrestrial > Soil > Wetlands > Peat | place: Sweden: Norrbotten County, Stordalen...
GTTTGAGAAATACGGCCGGGAGGCGAGGGAGATGGGATTCGTCCACGTTGCGAGCGGTCCGATGGTGCGGAGTTCCTACCACGCCGATGAGTTCGCGGGCAGTCCAGTCCCGTGAACGCCGCATTCATGCGGCAGTGGGCTGCGTCCGCGCCGGATTTCCAGCGGGCCGGTTATTTCATGCGGGGGAAGATTCCCGGGCCTTTGCGGAGGAGATAGAACACGGCTCCGAGAACGAAGAGCGCGCCGATCAGCGCCACAAATGTGGCGATCTGTTTGAGCGTCCGGACATGCTGGAAGGTTCGGAGGGTGCGCTGCTTCTCCGATTCCATGAACCGGGACAGTTCCTTTTCGAGCGAGATGATGGCCTGTTCGTCCTTCAATTGGAGCGTGAGCCATTCGGGACCGGAGGCCACCCACGGTTCGGGCAGCTTCTTGAGCTCCTCGGGCGTGGCCGGCTTGAATCCGTGCCGGGTCCAGAAGGGGGACTTTTCGCGCGTCCAGAGACGGAACACGCCGTGGTTGGACGCCAGAGACTGAAGGCGCGCGAGGAGCAGCGGGCGCGCCTCGTCGGCGAGCGCAAAGTCGAGGTAAGACTCGCTGTGCAGCCAGGCGTGCTGACGGAAGATTTGGATGCCGAGGGCTCCCACGAGCCGGCCATCGGTGGATTCCACCACTTGAAATTCGGTGAGCCGCCTCTCGAGATCCGTCGCGGGCAAATGCATCAATTCCCACAACACCCTCAGGCCCGGAAGATCCTCCAGCGTCGCGCGCCGCACTCGATGGTTCGATGGGCTCATCGCACGGATAATAAATTTCGGCGCCGGGAACTCAAATGGGAAATGGCCGGCGGCGGCGGGGGCGATATTTCATGGCTGTCGTGCTGCGCGCAGGATCATGGGGCGGGGCGGGGCGGGGCATCGGCCCGGATGCGCTGGCGGCTGACTTCATAGAAGAATACCGCGGTGGCGCTGGCGACATTGAGCGAATCCACCGTCGGCGGCATGGGAATGGCCACGGCTTCATCGCACGCGTCCAGCGCGGCCGGCGTGATGCCATATCCTTCGCTGCCGAATACAATGCAGCAATCGCCCGTGAAATCGGTCCGGCTCAGGCTCCGGCCGCCGGCCCGGGGATGCGCGGCGATGCAGCGGACGCCCGCGGCGCGCAACGCCTGGAGGGTTTGAACGAGATTCGACGCTTCGACGACCGGAAGTTGGAAGAGAGTTCCCATCGAGTTGCGCACCGCGCGTCGCAGGAACGGGCTGCCGGAGGTTTCGCCCACGATCAATGCCTGCACCTGGAACGCGACGCAGTTGCGGACGAGTGCGCCGAGGTTTTCCGCGTTGGTCAGGCCCTCGACCGCAGCCAGGAGGCGCGGCCTCGCGCTGTGTGCCAGGACTTCGGACAGGGAAGCGCGCGCCGGGATTCTGCCGACGGCCAGCACGCCCTGGAACATGGAAAATCCGATGAGCTGTTCCAGCACGCGCTTTTCCGTGACGACAAAGACGGGAATGTCTTTTTCCGGCCGGGCCAGGAGCGCGGGCTCGAAATCCGCCAGCCACTTGTCGGGAAGCAGGACTGAAACGACGGTGAACTCGCTTTCGAGGAGCCGCCGGACGACCTTCTCGCCTTCCGCCACAAAGATGCCCTGGTCGCAATGCTCCTGGGACCTCCGCATGGTGCGGTAAGGCTGGAGTTCGGGCAGATCCAGGTTATCGATGGTCTGGACGCGAAACATGCCGGCTGGGGTTCACGTGCTCACAATGTCAGGGTCGGGCAGGGGACGTTCTGAGCCGTGAGTTCGAGGCGGACGTGGCCGGCGCCGATTTTTCCCAGCCGGTCGTTCACCACGCTTCGTGCGAGTTCAGGCCGGTTGCACTCGCGGCTGAGATGCCCGAGATAGAGGTGGCGCAATTCCGCGGACATGATTTGCTCGGCAGCTTCGGCGGCGGCTTCGTTGGACAGGTGGCCGTGCCGGCCCAGGATGCGCTGCTTAAGGCTCCACGGACGCCGGACACAGTCCTGCAGCATCTTCACGTCGTGATTGGCCTCGAGCAGGAGCACGTTCGCGGGACGGATGCGATCGAGCACGAGTTTGGTGACGTGGCCGAGATCGGTCAGAAACCCGATGTTCACCCCGTTGGTGCGCAGGAGGAACCCGACGGGATCCTGGGCGTCGTGCGGAATCGTGAAGGTTTCAACGAGGACGTCGCCGACTTCGAAGCTGGCGCCGGTGGCGAAAAGGCGGCAGTCCAGTTTGGTCTTGAGCTGGAATTCAGCGGCCTCGTGGGTGGGCCGGTTGCAATAGACGGGAATCCGGAGCTTACCGCCGAGCGTGACGAGGCCCTGGATATGGTCGTTGTGCTCGTGCGTGACGAGGATGCCCGTCAGGTTCTCCGGCGCGCGGCCGATCGCCGCGAGGCGCTGGCGAATCTGCCGCAGGCTGAAGCCGGCATCCACCAGGATGCGCGTTTCGTCGGTTTCGACGTAGGCGCAGTTGCCGGCAGAACCGCTTCCGAGAATGGTCAGACGAACGGCCACAGGCCAACGTTAGTGAGGCCGGCTGGAGCGATCAACGTTTTTCAAGTCACGCGAAAGAACCGCGGAAGAACCGGCTTGCTTTGGAGGGCCGGCGGGCGTTTGATACCTTTGTGCCACGGTTGGAACTTATCGCGAATGATTGCTTATGAACTTATCCTGGATTTTGAACAGAGCCCGCAAAGCGGCGGAGGCCGCCGGGGCACAGGCGGAAGCCGATGAGAAGGCCGCGCGAATCGCCAAGGAGACTGCGCGCGCGGCCAAGACCAAATTGAAATTCGCGCGCAAACTGGCGAAGCTGGCCAGAAGAGCGGCAAAGAGCGCCCGACGAAAAGCGGCTGAATCCTTTGACACCCTGGAGCGGGCGCGCGAAAAACTGAAGGAACTTGAAAAGCGGGCCGCTCGGGACAACCCCAGGCCCAAGCCCTCCCGCACACGCCACCGTGCGAAAGCGGTTCGGAATTCTTCCGCGAAACGATCCTCGGCTCCCGCCAAACCTGTCGCGGTCCTCCGGAGCCGCGTTCAAACGAAGCGACGGGGAGCGGCACGGAAGCAACCGGTGTCCCCCGCTCCAGCGGCGCGCAAAGGCAGGTCGCCTCGCCGGCCAAAGAAGACTCATCGGCCGATCATCGCGACACCCGGCGAGGCGGCACTCCGGACGCAAACCGTGGCGGGTTCGTCCGTTCCGACGCCGGCTCCGGGCGCCGGCGGGCAAGCCGAAACTCAAACGGCTTCAACCGGCCGTGCAGCGGGCGTGGGACCGGATGTTCCCGTGATCTGAAATGGCTTGGCGTCCTGCGGTTGGGTCCTCGACCACAGCCGCGATCCGGTGTGCGCGTTGACCTTCGCGTTAAATCGCCCGCCCGGATGCTCGCTTGACCCTGGGCATGAATTCGGTTTGTTTGGGAGGGCGTTTATATGAGTTCGCCCAGATCATCGATCGATGAGTTGCGGATCGAGCGCCCCGCGGAGCAGAAGCCCCGATCCCTCCTGTGGCCGGTGGTCGCCTGCGTTGCGGTCCTGGCGTGCGGGATCGCGGCGGTGTTGTGGCACCGGCATTCCGGCGCCATCCGGGTGCGCACGGCGAAGGCGGCGGAGATCGGCGGGACCGGCACGGATCGGACGGTGCTGAATGCTTCGGGCTATGTGACGGCGCGGCGACAGGCGACGGTTTCTTCCAAGGTCACGGGCAAAGTCGTCGAGGTGCTTATCGAAGAGGGGATGAAAGTGAAGGAGAGACAGATCCTGGCCCGGCTGGACGATACGAATGTCAAAGCCGGCCTGGACGTCGCGCAAGCCCAGTTGGAATCGGCGAAAACGGCCGTCGAGGAAACGCGCGCCCAGCTCAAACAGGCGGAGCTGGAATTCACACGCACCACGGATCTGGCCCAACAGCACATCGCGTCGCAATCGGACCTCGACAAGGCGGAGGCGGACGCGAAGGCATTGCGCGCGCACCTGGCGATGCTGGAACGGGACGTCACGGTGGCCGAACGGCAGGTGGGGACGTGGCAGCAGCAGATGGAAGATATGATCATCCGCGCTCCCTTCGCCGGCATCGTCACGACCAAGGATTCCCAGCCCGGCGAGATGATTTCGCCGGTGTCCGCCGGCGGCGGTTTCACCCGCACCGGGATCGGCACGGTCGTGGACATGGACTCGCTGGAGATTGAAATCGACGTCAACGAAAGTTACATCAATCGTGTCGAACCCGGCCAGGCGGTTGAAGCGACGCTGGACGCGTATCCCGACTGGAAAATACCCTGCAAAGTCATTGCCATCATCCCGACGGCCGACCGCGAGAAGTCCACGGTGAAGGTGCGCGTGGGTTTTGACAGGCTCGACGCGCGCATGCTGCCTGAGATGGCGGTGAAGGTCGCGTTCCGCGACACGGGTTCGGGGGCGGCTGGGCGTCTGGTGACCATTCCCAAAAGCGCGGTGCTGAGCCTGGACGGCCGGGATGTGGTCTTTGTCGTCCGCCAGGGCCGATCCGAGCGCCGCGCGGTGACGGTTGGGAGCGCGCAGGACCAGGACGCGGTGCTGAGCGCGGGCGTGTCCGCGGGCGAGAGCGTCGTCGTGGAGCCGCCGCCGGGATTGAGCGACGGCGCGAGAGTGGAGGTGACGAACCCTTGAGTTTGGAATTCGACGCCGGTTTTGTAATTGCATCCGGGGTGGTAAACCGGGGAGGATCTTGGACGAGTCATGAACACCCAAGGCAATGACACCCTGGTGAGCGTCGATGGAGTCGAAAAGATTTTCCATCGCGGTGCGGAGGAGATCCACGTTCTGTCCAACCTGCAGTTGCGGGTGCCATCCGGTGAATTCCTCGCGTTGATGGGTCCGTCGGGCTCGGGCAAGAGCACGCTGTTGAACCTGATCGGCGGTCTCGACCGTCCGACCCGGGGGACGGTCAGCGTGGCGGGCGAGCGGCTCGACCAGTTGTCCGACCACCGGCTGGCGGCGTGGCGGGCGCGGCACGTCGGGTTTGTCTTCCAGCTTTACAACCTCATGCCGATGCTGACGGCGGAGCGGAACGTGGAGCTGCCGCTGCTGCTGACGCACCTTTCGAAGGCGGAGCGGAGCCAGCACGTGAAGGCGGCGCTGGCGATGGTCGGGTTGTCGCACCGCGAGAGACATTATCCGCGCACGCTTTCCGGCGGCGAGCAGCAGCGCGTGGGCATCGCCCGCGGCATTGTCACCGACCCGACGCTGTTGTTGTGCGACGAGCCGACCGGGGATCTCGACCGCAAGGCGGGAGATGAGATTTTGAATCTATTGCAGGGGCTGAACCGTGAACACGGCAAGACCATCATCATGGTCACGCACGATCCGCACGCCTCGGCGCGCGCGGCGCGGACGGTTCACCTGGACAAAGGGCAATTGAGCAACGAACCCGTGAAATGAAGTTCCTGCATCTGGTCTGGAGCAATTTGAGGAGGAAGAAGCTGCGGACGTCGCTGACGCTTCTGTCGATCCTGGTGGCGTTCGTGCTGTTCGGGTTTTTGGCGGCGATCAAGCACGCGCTGGCCGGGGGCGTGGAACTGGCGGGGGCGGACCGGCTGATCGTGCGCCACAAGGTTTCCATCATCCAGATGCTGCCGGAGAGTTACAAGGCGCGGATGGAGCGGATTCCGGGCGTGGTGCTGGCGACACATCAGACCTGGTTTGGCGGCATTTACCAGGACCCCAAGAATTTCTTCATGCAAAACCCCGTGGTGCCGGAGGAATTCCTAGCCATGCATCCCGAGTTGATCCTGGCGCCCGGGCAGAAACAGGCATGGCTGAAATCGCGGACCGGCGCCGTCGTCGGACGGAAAACCGCCGACCGGTTTCACTGGAAGATCGGCGACCGGGTGCCGATCCAGTCCACGATCTGGTCGAAGCCGGACGGGAGCCGGGTTTGGGAGTTCGACATTGTGGGCATCTATGACGGGAAGGACAAGGGGACCGACACGACGGCGTTGTTTTTCCGGTACGACTATTTTGACGAAGTGCGCCGGCAATCCTGGGGCAAGGGACAGGTCGGGTGGTACACCATCCGGGTGAAGGATCCGGCGCAGGCGGCGGACGTGGCGAAGCGGGTGGACCAGGAGTTTGAGAATTCGTCGGCGGAGACCAAGACGGAGCCGGAGGGCGCGTTCGTGCAGGCGTGGGCCAGGCAAATCGGCAACATCGTGATGATCGTCGCGGCGATCCTGGGCGCGGTGTTTTTCACGATCCTGCTGGTGACCGGCAACACGATGGCCCAGGCGGTGCGCGAGCGGACGGGAGAGTTGGGCGTGCTCAAGGCCATCGGTTTCACCAACGGACAGATTGTCTCGCTGGTGCTTGCCGAAGCGTGCCTGTTGACGGTGCTGGGCGGCGGGCTGGGGCTGGGGCTGGCGTGGCTGGTGATTTCGCGCGGGGACCCGACGGGCGGCCTGCTGCCGATGTTCTTTTTCCCGACGCGCGATCTGTTGATCGGGCTGGGGATCAGCGTCGTGCTGGGGATTGTGACGGGAATCTTTCCGGCGTACCAGGCCATGCGCCTGCGGGTGGCGGACGCGTTGAGGAGGATGTGACATGGCCGGCCCCATCAACTGGCTTTCCCAGGTCGGATCCATCACCAAGTTCGGATTGATGAGCATCCCGCAACGCCGCGGCGCGGCGACGGCGACGATCATCGGCATCGCGGGCGTCGTGGCGGTGCTGGTCGGCGTCCTGTCCATCGCGGCGGGGTTCAAGCAGGCCATGACGGTATCGGGTTCGCCCGATGCGGCCATCGTTCTGCGGAGTGGCGCGGACAGCGAAATGGTGAGCGGTCTCGGCCGCGAGGCGACGCGTGTGATCGCCGATTCACCGGGCGTGGCGCGCACCGCGCAAGGTCCGCTGGCCTCGGCGGAATTGTTCGTCATCATCAACCTTCCCAAGCGTTCGACCGGCACGGACGCCAACGTGCCGTTGCGCGGCGTGGAAGCCGCGGCGCTGCAGGTGCGTGACAACGTCAGGATCATCCAGGGCCGCCTGTTCGAATGGGGAAAGAACGAAGTCATCGTCGGCAGCGGCGCCGCGAGGGAATTTGGCGGGCTCGATGTTGGCTCGACGCTGAAGGTGGGCCGGTACGAGTGGCCCATCGTGGGGATTTTTTCGGCCAACGGCGGGGTCTCCGAATCCGAGATCTGGTCGGATGCCAGGGTCTTGCAGGACGCGTACAACCGCGGCGACTCCTTCCAGTCGGTTTATGTGAGGCTGAACTCGCCGGGCGCGTTCCAGGCGTTCAAGGATTCCCTGACCACCAACCCGCAGCTCAGCGTGAAGGTGGTCCGCCAATCCGAATATTACGCCGAACAATCGGAGACGATCACGCGGCTGATCACGACGCTGGGCTTTCTGATCGCGTTTTTGATGGCCATCGGCGCCGTGTTCGGCGCGCTGAACACGATGTACAGCGCGGTGGCGGCGCGAACGCGGGAGATCGCCACGCTGCGGGCGCTCGGTTTCGGAGGCGGGGCGGTGGTGGTCTCGTTGATGATCGAGTCGCTGTTGCTGGCGCTGGCGGGCGGCCTCCTGGGCGGCGGCCTGGCCTATCTCGCATTCAATAATTTTCACACCTCGACCATGAACTGGCAGAGCTTCAGCCAGGTCACGTTCGCCTTCCGGGTGACGCCGGAGTTGCTGGTGCGCGGCATCGCGTGGTCGGCGATGATCGGTGTGATCGGGGGCTTGTTTCCGGCGATCCGGGCGGCGCGATCGCCCATTGCGGCGGCATTGAGGGAATTGTGAGCGATGTGGCGGCGCGGCGTCGCCGGCGATGCGTTCGCCCCGCCTATTTGTCCCGCTCCGCCTGCAGTTCCGCCTTTGTTTCGGCCTGCAGCTCCTCCAGCTCGGGCCGGAGTTCCTCCTTCGTGTCCTTTTCCATCCGATCGATGAACAGGATCCCGTGCAGATGATCCGTCTCGTGCTGAACGACGCGGGCCAGCAGGCCTCCGCAGCGGAACTCGATCTGCTTCCCGTTCCCATCCAGCGCCCGGACGTCCACGATGGCCGGGCGCGTGATATCGGCATAGAGTTCAGGGAAACTCAAACAGCCTTCCGGCCCGGCCACCGGGTCGCCCGCGGGCTTCACCTCGGGGTTGATCAACACCATGGGCATGGAGTCGTTCACGTCCGTGGGTTTGCCGTCCCATTCGATCGACGAGGGGCGATCGGTGACGCCGCGCACGTCGATGACGGTGACCTGCAGGGCGAGGCCGACCTGTTGGGCGGCGAGGCCGACGCCCTTGTGGGCGTACATCGTTTCAAAAAGATTCCCGATCAGGTTCCTGATATCGAGCGTGAGGGTTTCGACGCGCGCTCCGTTTTGCCGGAGCGCCGGGTGCCCGTATTTGATGACTTTCGATATCATGCAGAGAGGCTGATTATCCTTTGGTTTGTCAATGGCGCGCCCACATCCCATGGTCCGCGCCACGCTTCGCGCCGATCACGACGGCCGGGTCTCCGTTGATTTTCCGGGTGGTCAATCGGTGCTGATTCCAAGGACCTGCAGAATACGCTCCAACTCGTCGTCGCTGAAGAAGGAAATCTCCAGAGCGCCCTTGCCGTGAGCGTAGCGCAGATGGATTTTGGTGCCGAGGCGCTCGCGCAGGCGGCCTTCAATGGCGGCAATCTGGGCGTCGGCGGCGGGGCCCGGTTTTGGGGGGCTGTTTGTTCGCGACTGCCATTTCGCGATCAATCCCTCCGTCTGCCGCACATTCAAGCCCTCTTTGATGACGCGTTCGGCGGCCAGTTGCTGTTGGTGTTCGGCGGCCAGGCCGAGGATGACCTTGGCGTGTCCCACGGAGAGGCGGCCGTCGCGGAGGTAATTTTGGAGTGTAGGGCCGAGTTTGAGCAGCCGGAGCGCGTTGGCAACCACGGTGCGGCTTTTGCCGACTTTGAGGGCGACCTCCTCCTGTGTGAGCTGGAATTGCTCGACCAACTGCGCGTAACCCTGGGCTTCCTCCATCGGGTTGAGGTTCTCGCGCTGCAGATTCTCGATCAGCGCCAGCTCGAGCACGGCGCGGTTGTCGGCTTCCCGCACGATGACGGGCACCTGGGGCAGGCCCAGAAGCTGGGCTGCGCGCCAGCGGCGCTCACCCGCGATGAGTTCGAGATGGCCGTTGCGTTCGCGGACGATCAAGGGCTGAACGATGCCTTGCTCGCGGATGGAATCAGCGAGCTCGCGCAGCGATTCCGGCGCAAAGTCCTTGCGCGGCTGCAGCGGGCAGGGGCGGATGCGGTCGAGCGGAACACGTTCTACGCGGTCGCGGGGATCGACCGACGGGTTCGCCGCCGGGGCAGGGACTGCCACGGTGACGGGCGGTTCCGGTGGGGCTTTGCCGACGGCCGGCGCACCGCCCAGCAGGGCGGCCAGGCCGCGGCCCAAAGCTGGTTTTGCCATGCGGCCAGAGTGTCCCAGGGCAGGCGAGATGTCAACGTGAAGCGACACGTGACGCGACCGGAATGTCTTCACCTTTCGGCGGTCGCGTCGTACGATGGATCGATGACCCACAAGAGCCTCGGCATTTCAAAGTTGATCGAGCCCTTTCGGGGGCGGGAGCTGGATGCGCATTACCTGGCGTATTTCGAGTGTTTCAATCGCGGGCATTTTTTCGAGGCCCATGAAGTGCTGGAGGAATTGTGGCTGGCGCAGAAGGGTGGGTCCAACTACGCGTTCCACAAAGGATTGATTCAACTGGCCGGCGCATTCGTTCATTTGCAGAAGGGCCGGCCCCGCCCGGCGACGTCGTTATTCAAGCTGGCCGGGACGAACCTGAAATCGTATCCGGCGATCCATGAAAAGCTGAACGTGACGGGCGTGTTGAAACTGATAGGGGAATGGGAGCGGCGGCTGGAGGAAGCGGGGTTCAAGACAAATCCCCTGGACGCCGCCCGGGCGCCGAAATTGAGCCTGGAGGACGGCGGTGACACGAAAAAACCGACGTGAGACCGGGATTGTTCCGCGACGGGCGCCGCGTGATCCGTTGCGGCGAAGAGCCGATGTCACGGGCCTGTGTCGGGTCGGTTACGTTTGACCGTACGTAGAAAAACGTATTGACCGTAAAGGCCTTTCGCATTAGTCATAAGGATACCGGACCCAGCGGAATGTTGTTGTATTGTGTACCTGTTGCGAATATGCGAGCCTTCTTCCTGAATCACCTCGGCAAGAATCTGTTGAGACTTCTCGTGGCCGTTTTGTTGGTTTTTTCAGTCCAATTGTCCCGGGCTGATCAGCTTTCCCTGGTTCCAATGCCGCCGACGGATAAGGAACCGGAGTGGCTGCTGGGTTCCGGCAAGGCAAATCTCGCCGATTTTGCAAAAATGGACGTTCCCGATGGATACCGGTTCTGCGGCCCAATTGGCGCCCGGACTCTCCTTCTGCGGATGAGAAACCCTGTTCCCCCGAATCTGGTGGGAATTCTGGCTCCCAATACCGGGAAGTGGTGGATTGTGCTTTCCTTTTCGGACATCGGTTACGTGAAGGGCATGGATCGGAACACCCGTATCGATGCCGAATCAGTTTTGAATCTCGTTCGGGAGAATCTCGAAACCCAGAACGAACTACTCACCCGGCAGGGGATGTCTCCGATCGCCTCCGTGGATTGGGCGAGCAAACCGGTGTTTGACGCCAGCCGCGGCTCCCTGGAGTGGGCCATCCGGGCCGAGACACGAACGGAGAAAATCGTCAATCTCCGGGCGGAAATGGAAACCCAGGGGGTTATCAATCACACCGTGCGTCTGCTGGGAAGGCGTGGCGCGCTGGATGCGACGGCGGTCGAGCTCGACACGGCGGACGCCGAGGTCATTCCCTTGAAGGATCTTGTCAATCACATCACCTTCAACCGGGGAGAAGCTTACACTGATTACCAGAGCGGCGACAAGGTCGCCAAACTCCGGGTCGAGGAAATCATCGCCGGCGTCGGGGCCAAGAAGCCGACGCCCGCTTATTTGATTCCGGCGATCTGGGCCGGGGCTGTGGTGCTGGCGGGTGTCCTGGTGGCGAGCAGCATCCTTCTGGCCCGTCGAATTTTGCGGAAACAAAAAATGTCCAGGGCCTTTCCGGACTACGAGGAGCACGGCTACGCGCTTGCCCAGGTTTTGTCCAAGGCTCAAAACGGGTCCGGCAATCACTCCGGCGCCCGGCGGAGACGGACTTTCGATTACCACAGGTATTATTCCGACATGATGGTTGAGGTATCGGGAGGTTCGTATTCTCCGAACCTGACAGCCAACGGGAAGCCTGTTTCCCGCGAAGTGAACGGCAAGCCGGCGGCGGCGGCAAACGGAGCGAATCATTCCATGGTTCAGGCGAATTCGGAGTTGATCGCGAACCAGATGCGCCTCATCGAGGAACAGAAGCGGCTGCTGCAGGAGCAGGCGAAGCTGATCGAGGAAAAGAGCAAGCTGATCCAGGAAAGAAACCAGCTCCTGGAAAAGCAATCCGAACTGTTGGAGCGCGATGTAGTCTGACGCAGCCTTTTGCGGCTGCCGGGATCGCAAGAAAACATTCGCCTTGAGTGGAAAATGAGACTCTCCAAAATGAAGGAAACGATGCCGCATCCCGCCGGAAGATGGAACAGGGCCGGTTCCTGGACTTTTGGAGCCAAAAATAGCTCCATTTTTTTAAGAAAAAAGCTTGACTTAGATTCTGAATAAGATAAAAAGAGTATAGTCACTGGGAAAACCAAACCCGAGTCGATTCATGAACGTCGTGGTTGGGTGTGCAGCAGAGAGCAGGGTGTGGGTTAGATGGAAGCCATGGGTTGACCGGGATAGAAGTAAATCGGTTAACAATTTACAGGTTGTGCGAGATCAAAAGGTCTGCAGGAACGAGCGTATGAAAACTAACTTTCTAAAGCAACTGGCATGTGGGACTGTTGCGATGATGATCGCCGCCGGCTTCACTTTCGGCGCGAAAGCACAGGGCTACATCAACGGTGACATTTCATTCGTTGGCGGCGCGACGCTGAGCGGCCCTTTGGCGAGTGCCACTGCATTTACTGCCATTTTTGGACCGGGGGGCACTGGTACCTTGCCGCAGGTGCAGGGATGGTCCCAGACGGGGGATTACGCCTCGGTTCCGACGGGAACGCTGACCACCTTCCCGGTGTTTACGTTTAACCCTTCCCCGGGCTCGAGCTTTCCGTTGTGGACGTTCACCGTTGGCGTTATCACCTATAGTTTTCAGGCTGACCCCGGCATAACGATTGATTTGCAGAATTCCAAGTTTCTGGATTTATCAGGAACCGGCACCGCCAGCATCACCGGTTTTCTGGATACCACCGGCGAGTGGTCGATTGTTGACACCGGCTTGGGTTCTTCCCCGGTTTTCACGTTCGGTGCCTCCGCCGAACTGGCTGGTCCTCCGGTGCCGGAACCCTCCGTCTTCGCGTTGCTGGTGAGTTTCGTCCCGATTATTGGAGCTTTTGCTTATCGGGCAAAGCCCAAGGCCTGAAGCCTTCCGATTCCCCGTATTCCTGATTTAGCGTATTCCTGCCCGAGCAGAGGTGGAACAAGAGGCCAGTGGATTGAATCGAGGCTCGCTTGAGTCTGCAGCTTTTCCTTGATCGCAGGTGGCCATCCATCTGTTCGCTCGTCGTCCGCAGTCGATCCCATGTGTTTTGAGGGCAGCAAGGTTGCCGGATCGTCCTCTAATATTCTGTCCCGACGGCCGATCCCGTTTTCGAAGTGAACTTGCAGGAATAGCGGGCAGGCACCGGATGGAGAACAGAAAATCTGTCGTTTCAATTCGATTCTGATTGATCTTTCAGGATCAGTATGGATAACATCGGTCGTTCAACAAAACCCATTGGGCGCGCTTAGGGGGAAGCCAGTAGTTAACACGTTCAAGATGTAACAAATATGAAAGGCAACCTTCTACAAAATACCGGTCTTCTGAGTCTTTGTTTGGGCATTGCTGGTTTGACTGTGGATGCGCACGCGGGACTTCCTTCGATCGAGGGTTCCCTTTCCTTCGTGGGAGTTCCGGTCCTGAATGGGCCGGCGGGCAGCGCGACCGCAATCACCAATTTTTCAAGTGACACTGTCACGTCAAGCGCACCCGGGAACTATGCCGGCCTTGGCGGCCTTGTTGCCGGTTGGTCGCCTTTCGCTTTCGCTCCGGCCGTGGTGCCCGTGGTTCCGTTGTGGACGTTCAGCACAAACGGGTTGACCTACAGCTTTGACGCGACTTCGGTGCAGCTTGACTTTCAAAACACGAATTTCATCAATATCTATGGAAGCGGCATAGCCCATCTCACGGGGTACGCGGACACCCCGGGAACGTGGAGCATCGGGATAAGCCAGATCCGGTCGTCATATACATTCGTGGCTTCCACATCTGTCAGCGCCACAAACCTGCCATTGCTGCATTACGTGGCGAACACGGGCACAGTGGATTTCACGTGGAACGCGATGTGGGGGCAACCCTATCGGGTACAAACCTCGACCAATTTATCTCAAACCAATTGGATCAACCTGGGGGGTGTGATCACGACGACAAACCCCGTGGCCACCTTGTCGGATGTCATCGGCCCCGATCCAAACCGTTTTTACCGCGTCATTCTCCTCCCTTGACAGCCCGCTGGGCGCGGCTGAAGCTCCCAGGCTGGCGGTGGCTTCAACAAGGGCCGTCAGCTTTCGACAACGCTGATCTCGACCGGTTCGACGTTCACGCCCTGCTTTTCCAGCCAGTGGATTGAGGCTTTCACATCCGCTTGTCCGCCCTGGAGCTCGAGGCAAACGATTCCGATTTCGTCGGTGACGCTCGCCTGGCGGATATTCGTGACAATGTGGAATTTGCCGCTGAGCCGCCAGATCAAGGGTTCCCGGATCAGCCGGGGCGGATACATCAGCCACAATCTCCGCCGCGTGGGCGCGACGGGACGCGTCCGTCGGACCGGTTTTGCCTTTTGAGTTCTGGCGGCCATGGCTCTGTCGGGTTGGGCTCGTCCTCAGCCGCCGGCGATGGCGGGAATGATGCTGATTTCATCGCCGTCCTGCAGCGGCGTCTGCTGGTTTTTCAGGAAGCGGATATCCTCTTCATTGACATAGACGTTGACGAAACGGCGCACGTCGCCCTTGTCATCCACCAAACGTTCGCGGATTCCGGGATAGCGGGATTGGAGTTCCGCGATGGCTTCGCCGATCGTGCCGGCATTGACTTGAACGACTTCCTCATTGTTTGTCAGCTTGCGGAGCGGGGTTGGGATTCGAACTGTTTTTGCCATAGAATTCATGCTTTGATCGGCCGGGCCTCGGCGGCAACCAAAGCCTCGAACTCACGCAGGCTCGGCCTGATTTCGCGCGGTTGGCCGACATGGCCGCTCACCGCATCCAGTGTTTTGAGTCCGTTGCCGGTGATGCACAGCACGAGGCTATCCTCCTCCGGAATCGCGCCGGAGGCAATCAGTTTCCTCGCCACGCCCACCGTGACGCCGCCGGCGGTCTCGGCGAAAATACCCTCGGTCTCCGCGAGCAACCGGATGGACTCGCGAAGCTCGTCGTCGCTGACGTCTTCGGCCGCGCCGCCGGTGTCTTTCATCACCTTGAGGGCGTAAAAGCCGTCCGCGGGCGTGCCGATCGCGAGGGATTTGGCAATCGTATCCGGCTTTACCGGCTTGAAGAAATCCAGGCCGGCCTTTTGCGCGGTCGAAATCGGCGAGCAACCCGTCGCCTGCGCGCCATGGATTTTGTAGTCGGTGCCGGGCGCGAGGCCGAGTTGGATGAACTCCTGGTAGCTCTTGTGGATTTTGGTCAGCAGCGAGCCCGAAGCCATGCACACCACGGTGTGCTTTGGCACCTTCCAGTTCAGTTGCTCCACGATTTCATAGCCCATGCTCTTTGAGCCTTCGGCATAATAGGGACGCATGTTCACGTTCACGAACGCCCAGTCGAATTTGCCCGCGATTTCCGCACACAGCCGGTTCACTTCGTCGTAGTGGCCCTTGATGCCGATGACGTTGGCACCGTAAATGAGCGAGTTGATGATTTTTCCAGACTCGAGATCGGTCGGAATGAAGACGTAAGCTTTCAGTCCGGCCGCAGCGGCGTTGGCCGCCACGGAATTGGCCAGGTTGCCGGTCGAGGCGCACGCGACCGTGTCGAAGCCGAGCTCGCGTGCCCGGCTCAGCGCGACGCTCACGACCCTGTCCTTGAACGAGAGGGTAGGATAATTGACCGCGTCATTCTTGATCCACACCTCGCGGACACCCAACCGCTTCGCCAGCCGGTCCGCCTTGATCAATGGAGTAAATCCCACCTCCAGACCGATCGTCGGACCATTGGCGACCGGCAACAATTCGCGATACCGCCACATGCTCTTCGGGCGCGATTGGATGACTTCGCGCGTGAGCGATTTCTTGATGCGGTTGTAATCGTAAACGACCTCGAGCGGGCCGAAGTCGAACTCGCAAACATGCGTGGCGGTGAGGGGATACTCGCGGCCGCACTCGCGGCACCTCAACGCCTGCATATAACCTGAATGCTTTTCCATAATCGAACCTGTCGCCGGCATCACGCCGGCACTTCCATTTTTGTCTCCGGCGAAACTCCGGAAGCCTCTTCGAGCAACAAAAAACCCCTTCCCATACGGAGAAGAGGTCGAAACCCGCGTACTCTTCTCATTTTTCCCGGAAAAACGGTCTCCGGGCTGGAATTGGCACCTGGACGTTGCGGGTCGCACCCCAACCGGTTGCCGTGGCTTCATCGGGCCAGTCCCTCAGCCACTCTTCATGAGTCCGCTCCACAAGCGGATGCGGTCAAGCTGATTAAGATTGATGTTCCTGTCAATTAAAATCTCAACTGGTGTCGGCGCGCGCGATGCGCGATCCCTCGGTTCAATGGATGAACCTGAACCAGAGGGTTTGAGTGCGGTATTGCAGGCCGCCCGCGGACTGGACGATCGCATAAAACGGGTGCAGGCCGGCGCCCAGGCCGGCGGCGTCGAGGGTGAAGGTGGCGGTCGCCTGATTGGTGATCGTGGCCACGGCCCCGCCCGTGCTGAACAGAGTGCAGGCGCTCACCGTGTTGGTGTTGGCCACGACCTGGATGTGATAGGTGCCCAGCACGGGCGCCGGATCGGTCAGGTCGCGCGGCGTCAACGTGGCGCTGAGCGGAGAGTTCCGGACCACGACCGGCACCGTGACGCGGGTTTGAGTCCGGACGTCGCTGCCTTCATACGCGACTGCGGTCAATTCATGAAATCCATCCGTCAGGGCGGTTGTGTCCAAAAGGAACGTCACTGGCAGATTGGTGACGCCGGCCAGGATGTAAAGATGGTTGCGGGGTTGGAGATTGGAAAGGTTGTCGTTGAGCGGCGCTGCCGTCGCCGGACTGACCGTCAGGGCGGCCGAGCCGCTCAAGCTCGCCATAATGGCTGCGGGGCCAAAGCCGGCAGCCCGCGCATACAGGTTGAATTGCGCCCCGGATGAAACGCCCGAAACGAAATCGTCCGCGATGACACCGTCGGGACCCTGCAGGTTTGGCGCGGAGTTGATCAGGGCCATGAGCTGGCCGGTGACATCGGAAACGGCGGCGGCGGACGATTGGTTTGTAACGGCCACCGTGACGCCGGTGCCGTTGGTTTTGGTCACGGTGATCTGGAGCCAATCCCCGACCTGCATCGTTCCGCTGACACTGCAGGCCTTGAAAGGAATCGCCTGGGAGGCCAGGAAAATTT
>Ga0224555_1003316_pt1 | contig 16728 bp, 17 predicted proteins | sample 714S23034metaG_FD_180687 | JGI IMG/M metagenome (GOLD analysis project Ga0224555, IMG submission 180687) | Peat soil microbial communities from Stordalen Mire, Sweden - 717 S2 30-34 | ecosystem: Environmental > Terrestrial > Soil > Wetlands > Peat | place: Sweden: Norrbotten County, Stordalen...
ACCCCCGCGGGTGTGCGACGTAGAAATGGCGGAATGGCTGGGGGGCGTGTTGTAATCAAGAATCTAGAAGTATGTAATACTTCTAGACAGGAGGCCCCATGCCCGACTCTCTTTCTTCCCTGGAAGCTCGCCGTGCCGAACTGCTCCGTTCCATCGCCGATCTCAACGATATGCGCCCTGGCTCCATCGTCGGTGCCGTTTGGCGCTGTGGAAAACCGAACTGCCACTGTGCACGACCAGACGACCCCGGTCATGGGCCGAACTTGCGCCTTACCTACAAGCGTCTCGGCAAGACCTTTACTGAGGCTTTGCCGAACCCGGCGGCGGTGCGCAAGGCGGAGCAGGAAATCGCCGAGTTCCGCAATTACCAACAACTGAGTCGCGATCTGGTGGATGTCAGCGAGCAAGTCTGCCGCTTGCGTCCCGTGGCGGAAACTCTGTCTTCGCAGGAAAAAAAACGGCCGAAGCGATCCGCCAAGAAGTGACGCTCGAAATAGATCAACTGGTACGCATCATTTTCAATGGCCGCCGCCAGATGGGCTGTTTCGATCTGGAAGCCATCGAGATGGCGGTGCGCTCGGCCATGCACCATGCCGGAGCCGCAGCGCTCAGTAAGTTGCTAGAGTTCCCGACGCCGGCCGCGGACCAGCGGACCATTCCTTGTCCGTGCGGCCAGGAGGCTTCCTACCGGGACATACGTTCCAAGCCGGTTTTGACCGCAGTGGGTCCCGCGAAAGTATCGCGTCCTTACTACTTGTGTGCGCACTGCCATACCGGCCAATTCCCGGCTGACGTCGAACTGGACATCGAAAATACGGAGGTCTCTCCCGGAGTGCGCCGCATGCAGGCAGTGGTGGGTCAGGAGGCCCCGTTCGATCATGGGCGCGAGCAGATGAAACTGCTCGCCAATCTGGAGGTGACCACCAAAGCCGTAGAGCGAACGGCGGAGGCCATTGGAGAAGATATCGCGGCGCGCGAGCAAGAGGAGATCCAACGGGCCGTGCAGTTGGATCTGCCTATCGTGGTGGGCGAACCGATTCCGATTCTACATGTGCAAATGGACGGGACCGGAGTGCCTGTGGTGAAGAAGGAAACCGTCGGCCGCCAGGGCAAGATCGAAGGGCAACCGGCCCACACGCGGGAGGTCAAACTGGGATGCGTGTTCACGCAAACGACATGGGATGAGGAAGGCTTCGCCCTCCGGGATCCCGGTTCGACCACCTATGTTGCGGCGATTGAAACGGCACAAGAGTTTGGCCTGCGCCTCTATCTGGAAGCCTGCCAGCGAGGTTGGAGTCGCGCCGAAAAGAAGGTCGTCATCGGCGATGGTGCGGAATGGATCTGGAATATAGCCGATCAACACTTCCCCGGCGCGATTCAGATTGTCGACCTGTATCACGCCCGACAACACCTCTGGGAACTCGCTCGCAAGCTGTTTCCCAACCAACTGGCCGAGCAGGAACGCTGGATGACCATCCACAAGGACGCGCTCCTGGACGAGGGCAAGATTGAAGAACTGGTGGCCTCGCTCCGTTCCATCAATCCGTCCAATCCGGAGTTGGTCGAAAAGATCCGCATCGAAGCCGACTACTTTGACAAGAACACCGAGCGCATGCGCTACCCGGAATTCCGGGCGCAGCATCTATTCGTCGGCTCCGGCGTCATTGAAGCCGGCTGCAAGACCGTCATCGGCTCCCGCTGCAAACAGTCGGGCATGTTCTGGACCGTGCGCGGAGCGAACGCCATCTTGGCGTTGCGATGCTGCTACTTCAACGGCCGCTTCGAGGACTACTGGGAGGCGCGCCGGGCGGCCTGATCTCCACTTCTACGTCGCGCACCCGCGCGCGATTGTGTCCTCACGCCGCCAATCGTCAGTGCCTACCTACCTGAGATCAAGGCTGATCCTAATTGCCTGCTCAACCTTCCTCATGGTCTCCGCCGAAGCAACACCATAGATTCTACCGAATTGGGCCTCATCTACGCAGCGGATTTGATTGCAAAGAGCCACGCTGTCTTTGTCGAGGCCGCCCTCTCCCGCAGGAATAAACACGTTGACCGGATAGAGCTTCGGTACGTGCTCGGCGCCCTCGATTGGAACCACGACCGTCATCGGCGAGTACTTGTTGCCGACGTCATTCTGAACCACAAGGCACGGCCGGCTCTTCTTGATTTCGTGGCCGAGAGCTGGATCAAGACTGATTTGCAGTATTACGCCTCGCGTGCACCGTCCGGGCATTAGAAAGTATCGTAATCCACGGCCGCAAACTCCTCGGCGATACTCCGGTCAAGCTGGGTGTTGGCTTGGTAACCTTCCGCCAACTCCTTTTCGAGTTTGGCGCGGTCGCTCGATTCGATGAACTGTTCCACTGCCTGTCTCACCAGTTCGCTGCGACTAATCGAAAGTTCCTGGGTAGCGCGCTCGGCGCGATCAAGGAGTTGCTCAGGGAACTCCACAACCACCCTCTTTGCAGCCGTAGATGACATTTTTCAGCCCCTTTTCTGATGCCGTGCTCTGGTAATTCCCATGGTAACCGTTAGTGCATGAGAAGTAAATCCCCCAGCGGGCCGGCCTTCTGTGCACCTGATCCACGTTATCTGTTGACACTGCCAGTCCCCGCAGTTACGTCGAAACAAGTGCTTATTATTCAATTTGTTGACGAATTCTGGATCGCCGTGAACGCGGTGGTGGGCCGGTCTACGGGTGGTTGAGAGCCGGAAACACTGCATCCCGACCACGCCCCTCACGCCGCGTCGGCCATCAGCTCGCCTTTTTCCAGGTGATGGACGCGCGTCGCGTATTGCGCGGCGTGCGGGTCGTGGGTGACCATCACGATGGTCTTGCCGAACTCCTTGTTGAGTCTGGACAGGATGGTGAGCACTTCCTGCGCGGAGCCGGCATCGAGGTTGCCGGTGGGCTCGTCGGCGAGAATCAGGGCTGGATCGGTGACGATGGCGCGGGCGATCGCCACGCGCTGCTCCTGGCCGCCCGAAAGCTGGCGCGGGAAGTGGCGGAGGCGGTCTCCCAGCCCCACCAGCTTGAGCGCCGTGGTGGCGTGCTCCAGCCGCTCGGACTTCTTCAGATGGGTCAGCATGAGCGGCAGTTCGACGTTTTCGATCGCGGTGAGCACCGGGATCAGGTTGAACTGCTGGAAGACGAACCCCACGTGCTCATTGCGCCAATGGGCGATTTCTCGGTCGTTCAACTCGCGCAGGTTATGGCCCAGCACGCGGATCTCCCCGCCGGTCGGCCGGTCCATCGCGGCAATCAGGTGCAGTAGGGTTGACTTGCCCGAGCCGGATGGTCCCATCAGCGTCACGAATTCGCCGGTGGGAATCTGGAGGGTAACGTCCTTCAGCGCCACCACGTGAAACTCGTCACGCAGGAATTCTTTGGTCAGATTGCGGGTTTCGATGATTGGTTCGCTCATGGTTGGATTAAACCCTGGTCAAGTCAGTCGACGTGGCGCACGCACTCGTGCGTGCCGCGTCGGCACTCCTGCCGACGCCCGGCGCCTCGGAGAGAAGACGCGTCGAGATGAGTCTCGACGCTCGACGCACGAGTGCGTGCGCCACGTCGGTCGGCAGGATTTGGCTCATGCTTTCCGCCGCACTTTCTCGCCGTCTTTGAGACCGGCCGGCGGATTGGCGATCAGGTCCTCGCCGCCAATTAGACCCTGTTCGATCCGCACGCCTCCGCTCGAGGCCGCGCCAACCTTCACCGGCCGCCGCACGGCTTTGCCATCCAGCAGCACGAAGACCGCGCTGTCGCGGACGGCGGCCGCCGGCACCATCACCACCGGCCTGGCCGCGGCGCTGCTCGAAGCCGCTTCCGGCTTGGCGTCGGAGAGAAATGCCACGCTCGCGTTCATTTCCGGCCGCAGAAATTCGTCCGGCTTGGATACCTTGACTTTGATCTGAACGGTGGCCTTCTGCCGGTTGGCTTCGGGCGAGATTTCCTTGATGAAGCCGTCGTACTTGCGGTCCGGGAAAGCGTCGGTGGTGACGGTTCCATGCTGGCCGGAATGCAGCTTGGCGAAATCGTTCTGCGCGATGTCCAGCTCCACTTCCAGGTCGTTCAAATCCGCCAGCGAAACCACGTAGCCCTTGGCGCCGCGATCGCCCACGAAACTGGTGGTGACGAATTCGCCTTTTTCCACTTCGCGTTCGAGAATCGTACCGGTGACGGGCGCGCGGATGATGGTGTTGGCGAGCGTGGTTTCGGCATAGGCCACCGCGCCCCTAGCCTGCTCGACTTGCCCGCGCAGGGAATCGATTTCCTCCTGCCGCGGCCCCAGCTTGACCAGTTCGTAGGTCTTCTGCAACGAGTTCACGCGGTGCACCGCGCCGTCGTAGCGGGTCTGCGCGTCATCCGCGGATTGTTGCGGCGTCAACCCTTCCTTGCGCAGTTTCATGGCGCGGTCGATGCTCAGCTTGGCATCCTCCATATCGGCCTTAGCCGAATCCAGATTAGCCTGCGCCTGCGCCACTTCTTCCGGCCGCGAGCCGTGCAGCGCCTCGGCCAGCTTGGCTTCCAGATTGGCCATCTGCCCCCTGGCCTGCTGCAATTGCGCCTGGTATTCGTCGTCTTCCAGACGCACGATCACCTGGCCTTCCTGCACGCGGTCGCCCTTGTCGACGCCGATCCACTTCACCTTGCCGATGACTTTGGCGGCTACTTCGATGCGATGCGCCGCCACGATGTAGCCGGCCGCGTTGAGCACCACTCCCTCCGGCGCGCTGGCCGCGCTGATGGCGCTGACTCGCTCGACGTTCACCACCGGCGCGGCATCGAGTTTATCCGAAAAGAAAAAGAACCACCCTCCCGCCAGGAGAACGACAATCAGTAATCCGGCAACGATCCAGCCCTTGGCCAGGCTCGACGGGCGGCCGGAGCTGCGCTGGCCGCGATCGATTTGCAGGCTTTTCAGTTCCGCATCCATACCTTTTAGATTTCCCGCAGCGCGGAAAGAATCTCCTTTCGTGCGGCGGCCGCGGCCGGGAACAGGCCGCCGACGCTGCCCAGCGCGACCGCGAAAACGATGCCCGCTACCATGCTTCCCGGCGTGATGTGAAACGCGAAGGTCAATTGCGAGAAGTTGGCGCCAATCGAGGTGGTCTTGCCGTTCACCACCAACACCAGCAGGCAGCCGATCACCCCGCCCAGCCCGGCCAGTAGCACCGATTCGATCCAGAAGCTGGTCAGGATGCTGAGCTTCGAGAATCCCAGCACGCGCAGTGTCCCGATCTCTTTCGCCCGCCGCGACACCGCCGCGTACATGGTGTTCATGGCGGCGAAGGAGCTGCCCACCGCCATGATGATGGCGACAAAGATGCCGGTGAATTCGATCGGCTCGGCCGATTGGGTTTGCAAGGCGAAGTAATCCGTTTCGAGCTGCGCGCTCAGATCGAGGCGCGTGTCGTCGCCGATCGAGTTCACCAGCGCCTTCGCCGTGGCGGCGTCGGGGGCCTCCACCAGCGCTGAGCTCATATACAACACGCGGTTCCAGTCCGCCGCCACCTGGTTGACGTCGCCCCAGATTTCGCTTTGCTGCGCGCCGCCCGCGGCGTCCATCACACCGACGATTTCCCAATCGCTGCGGCCCATCCGCAACTTTTTCCCAATCCGCGCGGCCGGGTACTGATCGGACAAGCTCTTGCCCACCACGGCTTCGTTCACGCCCTGGCGAAACCAGCGGCCGGCAAGCAGCCTGACGTTGTGCCGCATGGCGATGCCGGCTGGCATCACACCGCGAATGGTCACATTGTCGCCGGTGTCGCTGCCTTCGGCTTCCAGGCTGATCAGGGTGATCAGCTCGAGCGAGGCCAGCGGCTGCCCGTCGCTGCCTGTGGCGATCCCCGGTTTGAACTTCAGATCCTGGAACTGCTCGCGCGTCACCAGGCTGGTCAGCTCGGAAGTGCCGCCCTTGCGCATCACCAGGACATGGCGCGGGTCGCCCGAAGTCTTGAGCGTAACGCGCAACCCGTTCACCAGCGCCAGCACCGCCAGCAGCACGGCCACGGTGAGCGCGATGCCCAGCGCCGTCATCAGCGTGGTGGTGCGGCGAACCACCAGGTTGCGGAGATTGTAAGAGAGAGGAATAGCCATTGGCGTCAGTCCGTGCTCCGCAGAGCCTCGACAATCGGGGCGCGCGACGCTCCCATCGCCGGAAACAGCGAGCTGACCAACCCAATCAAGGCGGCCAGCAGTATGCACACCGCGGCGATCACCGGATCCACCACTCGCAGCGCGGGCAGAAAACCGCCCATTGGGCTGCGCTCCACGCCCTTCAGCAATAACGTGGAAATGGCGTAGCCGATGGCGCCGCCGGCCACCGAAATCGCCACCGCTTCGCCCAGAATCAGTCCCAGAATCGTGCCTGGCGTGAAACCCAGCGTCTTCAGCACTCCCACTTCCCGCACCCGCTCGCGCACCGACATGGCCATGGTGTTGGCCGAAACCAGCAGAATCGTAAACATCACGGCGGCGGAAATCCACACCAGGAACATGCGCACGTTGCCGAGCAACGAGAGGAATCCCACCACGAACGCCTGCTCGGATTCGGTCTTGGTCTGCCCGGTCGAGTTGCGGAACTGGGCGTCGATCGCGTTGGCGATGCGCGAGGAGTGCTGCGGGTCGTCGATCAGAACATAAAAGGTGTCCACGGAGCCGCGGCGCCGTTCCGGCAACGTCTGGTCGATATACTCCTTGTTGAAGTACATCACAGTGCTGCTGGACGGAGCGTCGAAAATGCCGCGCACCGTGAATTCGAAATTGCCGGGGAAAATATCGCCCTGGAGCGGAATGCGGTCGCCCAGGTGAAAGTTAAACGTGTTGGCCAGGTCGCGGCCAATCACGCACGCCGTCCGCTCATGGATGAACGCCTGTTTCTGGTCCTCCGGAATGGTCCATTCGGCGAACAGCGGGAACAGCTTTTCCGGCTCCACGGAAAAACGCGGGAAATTGTTGCGCGCTTCCCGCGCGTCTTTGTAGGTTCCGCCAAACCAGGTATCGATCATCGCCATGCGCACCCCGGGGATCTTTTCGATTTGGTGCTGATAGGCCAGCGGCAGAAACACCGCCAGCGAGACGCGGTTGCGCACCACCAGCCGCAGCGCCTGGTTGTCCTTCGGCTTGGCCAGCCAGAACGCGCTGTACATGGCGATCATCACGCCCAGCAGGCACATGGAAACGCCGATGCTGGCGATGGTGAGCAGCGTGCGCCGGCGGTTGCGCCAGGAATTTCTCAGAATCAGCGGGAGGAATCGCATGCCATGCCTAGGGTCTCTTCACTATAGCAATTGCCTTGGTAGGGCATGCTTTAGCTTGCCAACACGTAGGTAGGGCATGCTTTAGTTTGCCACCGTCGGTTTGCGGGCGCATTCCTTTCACCGCCCCGAAGATCCAAACCCGCCGCTTCCGCGCGTGGACTCCGGCAGCTCTCCTCGATCCCACTCCACCGCTTCGTATCTCGCCACAATCATCTGTGCGATGCGGTCGCCCGCGTGCACCGTATACGGCTCGCCGCCCAGGTTCAACAAAATCACGCGAATCTCGCCGCGATAGCCCGGGTCGATTGTGCCGGGCGCGTTGGGCATGGTGATCGAATGGCGTAGCGCCAGCCCACTGCGTGGCCGCACCTGCGCCTCGTATCCCGGCGGCAGCGCGATGGCCAGGCCGGTCGACACCAGCCGCGGCACGCCCGGCGCGAGCACGGCATCTTCCACCGCGCGCAGGTCCATGCCGGCGTCTTCCTGCGGACCGTGGGCGTATTCCGGCAGCACCGCGTTGGGGTGTATGGGTTGGATTCGTATGCGCATTCCCCGCTATCATAACGTCTTGAACCACTCCAAACGCGTCATCACCGTGGCGCCCATGCCGCCCGAAAAGTCGGCCTTCGCGCTGGCCCGCTACAGCCGGTCGCCGGATTCCATTCGCGACTCTATTGAATGGGTACGCACGCACAACTCGGAAAAGTTCCTGGAAAGTTTCTACTTCCAGTATGGCCACGCCTCGATTGCCGACCTCGGGCACGCTGTGGTGTGTTTCGAAGGCGTCTCCGAACTGGCCGCCACCGAAATCGAAGCCGAACCGCTGTGGGATGGCCAGGCGAAGTCGTCGCGCTACCAGGATTTTTCAAGCTCCGGCTTCATCACGCCGCCGGAACTGGAGGCCGCTGACGCCGCGAGCTACCAGGCGGCCGGCGCAGCGCTGCTGGCCGCATACGGCCAGGTGAACCGGCTGGCGTTCGAATGCCTCTCCGCGCGCCTGCCGCGCCCCGACGACATGAAACCCGAAGCCTACCGGCGCAACCTGGCGGCGCGCGCCTTCGACGTCGCCCGCTATCTGCTCTTCTGGGGCGTGCCCACCAACGTCGGCCAGGTGGCCAGCATCCGCACCGTGGAGAAACAGATCCGGCGGCTCAAAGCGTCCGAATACGGCGAGCTGCGGAGCTTGGGCGAAGAGATCGCCGAGGCCTGCGCGCGCGAGCCCGATTGCCGCTGGGACGAGAACGCCGCGTCTGAACCGCTAGCGCCGACCCTGGCGCGCCACGCCGAACCGGACGAGCACGCCATCCGTTCGCGTCACGACCTGCGCCAGTGGGCCGCGCAGAATCTGCCGGCGCGCGCCCAATCCGCCGAGCCGCCCCGCGTCGATCTGGTGCGCCCGGCGCAAGTGGCTGCGGACATCGTGGCAACCCTTCTCTATCCCGTCACCGACCGCCCCTTCCGCGAGCTCTATGAAATGGCGTGCGGCTGGAGCGAACCGCGCCGCGCCGAGGTCATCGATGTCGCGCTCCAATCCCGCACCCGCCGCGATGAAATCCTGAGCGGCTTCCGTGGCGGCCTCTACGCTTACGACTTCGTCATCGATATCGGCGCTTACCGCGATATGCAGCGCCATCGCCGCTGCCAGAAATTCCGCCAGGAATATTCGGGCGCGCTCGGCTACGAGACGCCCGCGCTGATCGCCGAAGCCGGCGCGGGAGAGATATACGCGCGCGCGATGAACGCCGCGTTCTCCGCCATGCGCGACCTGCCCGCGCCCGGCGCGCATTACCTGCTGCCCTTCGGCGCGCGCTCGCGCTTCCTCTTCAAGATGGATTTCGCCGAAGCCGAATACATCTCCCGCCTGCGCAGCGGCGTGAAAGGCCACTTCAGCTACCGCCAAATCGCCTGGGACATGAAAACCGCCATGGAGTCCCTGGAGCCCGAGCTAGGCCGTCTGATTGATGCGACGCCGCCGTGGGTGGAAGATCCGCTGAAGCGATAGGATCAGACGTCTAGGGGCCGGGCATGCCCGGCCCGCCCGCAGCGAAGAACTTTGACGCCGGAATTGGCAGGCGTGTCCGATTCGGACCGTCAGCATAGAATAAGAGCAAGCGTATGGATATTATCAAGCACGATCCCTCGGACTGGGAAGATTTTGAGGCGGCGGCAAGAAGGCCCATCGAGCAACACATACGCAATTCGTTCATCCACACCTACAAGCCCGTTCTCGACGACGCGGCCTACCGCTCGTTCGACACCATGGAAGCCTATCGCCAATGGTGCAAAGACAATCTGCCGGCGTGGTTGGGTTATAACCGGGAGTGACTCCTTACATGGCTGCATTTGAGTTCAAGAATGCGCAAGACCTCGGCAGGGTCTTTCAAAAGCATGGTGTGAGATACCTGTTTTTCGGGAAATCCGGTGCGATTCTACAGGGGTACTCGGACACCACGCAGGACGTGGACCTGTACGTGGACAAGGACAGTGAAAACTGCGAGAAAGTACTGACGGCGCTCTTGGAGCTTGGCTTCCGGCTCACCGAAAAAGAACAGGAAGAGGTTCGACGCGGCAAGGATTTCATTCAGCTTCGCAACGGTCCGTTCGATATGGACCTGGTTTTTGCGCCCGATGGCATCGAGCGATTTGAAGACGCGTGGAAGCGGCGCGTCGAACGCCACGGTTTTCCAGTAGCCAACCTCGACGACATCGTGGGAAGCAAGCAGGCGGCGAACCGGCAGAAGGACCGGGAATCTCTGCCACGCCTGTTATCGTTCAGAGATTGGATGAAGAAGCAGGGCGGCGAATAGCCGCGTGGAAACCCTGGTTCGCCAATAGTTCCGATTTCGCTCTTCACTTGACGCCTCGGCTGAGATGTGTAATCATTCACTATAGTGAATAAACATTCATTGGAGGCACGCCCATGCCGGCGGTCAACCTGAAAAGAACAAGCGGGGTTGCGGGGCCAGCGCGGCGCGCCGTGGCGCTTGTGCCGCGCGCGAGCGAAGGCGGGGCCAAACTTCCGGCTAAAGAAGAACGGTCGCGGCGGATTCGCAAACTCGCGGCGAGCGATTTCCTGCGCGACCAGGACGTCACGGGCGATGAGCTGCTCTCGCTGCTCGACTTGGCCGACGAAATGAAGCGCCATCCGGGCGATTACGCGCAGGCGTTGGCGGGCAAGTCGATCGCGCTGCTGTTCGAGAAACCGTCGCTGCGGACCCGACTCACTTTTGAAGTCGCCATGAAGCAGATGGGCGGCGGGTCGGTCTTCGTGGATGGGCCGATCGGCGTGCGCGAGCCGCTGAAAGATGTGGCGCGCAACCTGGACCGCTGGGTGGAAGGCATCGTCGCGCGCGTGTTCGCGCAGACCACCGTGGAAGGGCTCGCCGAATGGTCGCGCGTGCCGGTGATCAACGCGCTCAGCGACGCGTATCATCCGTGCCAGGCGCTGGCCGACGTGCAAACCATCCGCGAACATTTCGGGCGAATCCACGGATTGAAGCTGGCGTTCATCGGCGACGGCAACAACGTGGCGCATTCGCTGATGCTGACCGGGCTGCGGCTGGGGATGGATTTCGCCCTCGGCTGCCCGGATGGGTACGATCCGAATCCGGACATCGTCGCACTGGCCGTGAGCCTGGCTGCGGAAACCGGCGGCCGGTTGCAGATCACCCACGATACCGGCGAGGCGCTTGCCGGAGCGCACGTGGTGTACACGGATGTGTGGGCGTCGATGGGGCAGGAACAGGAAGCGGTGAAACGCAAGAAGGCGTTTCGCGCGTTCCAGGTGAGCGACGGGCTGTTCGCGCTGGCGCGGCCGGACGCGGTTTTCATGCATTGCCTGCCGGCCCGGCGCGGCGAAGAGGTGAGCGACGGCGTGATGGAATCGCCGCGCTCGGTGATTTTCGATCAGGCCGAGAACCGCCTGCACGCACAGAAAGCGCTGTTGCTGATGCTGCTGAGCTGAGCAAGATTGCCGGCCACAGATAAACACGGATGAACACGGATAAACAATAAGAGCCTTATCTGTGCTCATCCGTGGCTAAGAATGAAGGCTTCAAGCTCTCTTATACTTTAGGATGACAAGTTATGAGCAAACCCAAAAAAGTGGCGCTGGCATATTCAGGCGGGTTGGATACATCCGTCATCATTCCGTGGCTGAAGGAAAACTACGGCTGCGAGGTCGTCGCGGTCTGCGGCGATATCGGGCAGGGCGGCGATGAGCTGACCGGCCTGGAAGAGAAGGCGCGCAAGACCGGCGCTTCGGAAGTTTACGTCGAAGACTTGCGCGAGGAGTTCGTCAGCCAGTACCTGTGGAAGCTGGTGCGGTCGGGCGGCGTCTACGAGCACAAGTACCTGCTGGGAACCTCGATCGCGCGGCCGCTGCTGGCCAAGAAGCAGGTAGAAGTGGCGCTGGCGCACGGCTGCGACGCTCTCGCCCACGGCTGCACCGGCAAGGGCAACGACCAGGTGCGGTTCGAGCTCACCTACAAAGCGCTGGCGCCGCAGTTGCCGGTGATCGCACCGTGGCGCGAGTGGAACATCGTTTCGCGCGAAGACGCGATCGAGTACGCGCGCGCGCACAACGTGCCGATCTCGGCCTCGACCACCAAGATTTACAGCCGCGACCGCAACATCTGGCATATTTCGCACGAAGGTGGCGCGCTCGAAGACCCGGCCAACGCGGCTCCGGATGAAATATGGATGCTGACCAAGAGCCCCGCCCAAGCGCCTGACAAGCCCGGCGAAGTGACCATCGCGTTCGAAAATGGCGTGCCGGTTGCCGTGAACGGCAAAAGCATGAAGGCGTTCGAGCTGCTCGAAACGCTGAACGCGATCGGCGGCGAGCACGCGATCGGCCGCATCGACCTGGTCGAGAACCGCTTCGTGGGGATGAAATCGCGCGGCTGCTACGAAACTCCCGGCGGCACGCTCATCATGTTCGCCGTGCGCGAATTGGAAGCGCTGACGCTCGACCGGAACACGCTGCACTACAAGCAGAAGCTCGCACTCGATTACGCCGAGATGGTGTACAACGGCCTGTGGTTTACGCCGCTGCGCGAGGCGCTGGACGCATTCTTCGAAAAGGTCTCCGAAAGCGCCACCGGCGAAGTGAAGCTGCGGCTCTACAAGGGCAACATCGAACCGCTGTCGCGCCGGTCGCCCAATTCGCTCTATTCGCTCGATATCGCCAGCTTCACCATGGGCGACAGCTACGACCAGAAGGACGCGCTCGGCTTCATCAATCTGACCGGCCTGCCGATGAAAGTGCGGGCGCTGGCCAAGAAGGCGAAGTGAGCATGAAGCTCTGGGGCGGGCGGTTTGAGACCGGGCCTTCGGAAGTCTTCGAGCGTTTTTCCGGTTCGCTCGATTTCGACCGGCGGCTGATCGATGCCGATATTCGCGGCTCGCAGGCCTTCGCGCGGGCGCTGGAGCGGGTCGGCATCCTCACCGAGGACGAGCGCGCGCGGATCGTCGCCGCTTTCGATCAAATCCGCACGGAGGCGGCGCAGCCGGCGTTTTACGAGGGCGCTTCCGACGAGGACGTCCACACGCTGGTGATCCGCAAGCTCAAAGAGAAGGCCGGCGCTATCGCGGACAAGATCCACACCGGCCGCAGCCGCAACGAACAGGTTTCGCTCGATACGCGGCTCTGGCTGCGCGACGAATGCGACCGCGCGCGCGGCCTGCTCGCCGGCCTCATGCAGGCGGTGCTCGATCTTGCCGGCCGCTATCCCGACGCCGTGATTCCGGGCTACACGCACATGCGCCGCGCGCAGGCGGTGCTGTGGCCGCATTACCTGCTGGCGTATTTCGAAATGTTCGCGCGCGACTTCGAACGCTTCGGCGAAGCGCGCCGCCGTGCCAACGTGCTGCCGCTCGGCTCCGGCGCGCTGGCCGGCAGCGGCTTCCCCTTCGACCGGGAGGCGATGGCGCGCGATCTGGATTTCGATTCCATCACGCGCAATTCGATGGATGTTTCTGGCGACCGCGATTTCGCGCTGGATTTTGTCTACGCGGCCACCGTGACTATGATTCACTTGAGCCGGCTGGCCGAAGATTGGATTCTATATTCCTCGGAAGAATTCGGCTGGCTCGAATTGGCCGACGGCGTCACCAGCGGCTCCAGCCTGATGCCGCAGAAGAAAAACCCCGATTCGCTCGAACTGATTCGCGGTAAGGCGGGCCGCGTGATGGGCTGCCTCACTTCGCTGCTGGTCACCATGAAGGGGCTGCCGATGACCTACAATCGCGACATGCAGGAAGACAAGGTGCCGCTGTTCCAGGCGGCCGATGAAGTGGCGGGTTCGCTCGAGATGGCGCGCGTGGTGGTGGAATCGGCGGTGCTGAAACCGAGTGTTCCGTTGGCCGCGGCAGAGCAAAGCTGGGTGGTCTCCACCGACCTGGCGGAGGCGCTGGCGCGCGCTGGCACGCCGTTCCACCAGGCGCACCAGATCGTCGGCCGCTTCGTGCTCGAGAGCATACGCCAGTCGAAGCAACCCTCCGCATGGACGGCCGAAGAAATGCACGCTTTCGCGCCCGAGTTCAGCGCCGAAATGGCGACGTTCCTCGATCCGCGGCGCGGCCTCGAAACGCGCGAGATTCCCGGTGGCACCGGACCGAAGGCGGTGGCCGCCGCACTGGCCCAGGCCAGCCAGCGGCTGAAAGAGATGGCATCATGACCAAGACATACCGGCAGGGGCAGATTCTGAAGCTGGTCCGCGGCAAGGGGATCAAGACCCAGGAAGAGTTGGCGCAGGAGCTGAAGAGCCAGGGCATCGCCGCCACGCAGGTGACGCTGTCGCGCGACATCCGCGACCTGCGCCTGGTGAAGACCCGCGAGGGCTACAAAGAGATCGCCGATGAGGAGCCGGGCCCGCAGTTTTCGCTGCTGGCGGCGGAGTTTCTTCACGACGTGCTGCGCGCGCAGAACCTGGTGGTGCTCAAAACCTCGCCCGGCCACGCCAATTCGGTCGCCGTCGCGCTCGATAGCGAGAGCTGGCCCGAAGTGGTCGGCACCATCGCCGGTGACGATACCATCCTGGTGATCGCGCCCGACAATCCCACCGCCGAAAGCGTGCAGGAAAAGCTGCTGGAGCTGCTCGAGCGCGGGTGAAGGGTTCCCGGTCCTATTGCTTTCGCAACTTGCCCTCGCCCCGCACTTACTATTGCCCTATCGAGATCGCGAGCCCGTTCTGGGTGCTGGCGCCGTCGATTTGAAGAACCACCGGGACCTGCAGCGGAAACGTGAAATTCAGGAGATTCGGATTGGTGGCGACCATCGCGGCCGGGTTCGGGACCAGGACGGTCAACTGATAGACGGCGCCGGGAAACCCGGCTACGGGATCCATCACCGCCGCCAAGCCGTCGCAGTGGAACCCGTCGATATAGACATCCGCCCAAAACTGCGTAACCGCATACCCGTCCGTGAATGATACAGGACCCACGCCGGTCGCGTAAATCGTAATCTTGTCACCCGGTGCGGCGGGGTTCGCGGGAGAGTTCAGCGTGCCGTCCTTGTTCAGAATGTAGCCCTGGCCGAAGCCGCTACCGTCGGCCGAAAACAGGCCGGGGGAGGTTATCGCCACGTTGAGCAGCACCGGGTTCGAAGCCGCCCCGCCGGATTGCACCTGGACTCGCACCGGCTCATTTGGCAGATCCGATGGCAAAGTCGCGGCGATCAAAGTCGGCGTCACCGAAATCACCGGCACCACAACGTCACCGAGCAAGAGCCGGGCATCGCTACCGAACCCCGCGCCGCGGATGACGATTGTCTCGCCCGCCGCGAGCGGACCGTCGAGCAGGCTGGCGGCGTTCTCGACCGCGTCGATCCGCAAGGGCGGCAGATCGGCTGGTTGCACGCTGTTGGCCCAGACGGTGCCGTGATCCGTCGCGCCGGCGAGCGCGAAGCTGCCGTTCGCGCCGATCCCCAGGCCCGTCACGCCGAAGTATTCGCCGTCTCCAAATTGGCCCGCAAACAGCAGCGTGGAGAGATCGGCCGAAAGTTCGCCTACGAAGCCTGTAGCGAGCGAGCCCCCGAACCCCTCCTGCAACGGAGTGCGCGTGGGCAGGCCCTCACGTGAGGCGTAACCGGCGAAGTAGACGTTGCCGGATGAATCGAGCGCGAGCGCTTTCACCCCGAGGCCGTAATCGGCGTCGCCGAAATAAGTCGCGGCCAGTGTGTTCTGAAGCTGCGCGTCCATGATTGCTATCGCGAGCGGCACTCCGGGGCCTCCGGCGCCCTGCCCCGGCGAAAGCGACCGCCCTCCGGCGCTTGATTGGAATGCGCCCGCGGTAGCCTGAAACTGGTTCTTGCCGGAGCCAGCCTCGCCGGCGAGATACACGCGGCCATCCGCGCCGGCAGTCATCGCCTGGGCGCTGATCACCGGCGCGATGGAGTTCACGAGCGACGAGCCACTCGGGTCCAGGCGATAAATGCCGGTGGGGCTTCCTATATAAGCACTACCATCCGGACCCACTGCGACGGCGTTTCCGGAAGCGTCCTCAACGCCAAGATAAGTCGAATAGATCAGCTTCGAGCCAGTTGGGTCGAACCTGGTGAGAAAGGCGTCGGTGATCTCAACCTCAAAGAAGCCGTTGTCCTGGTAACCGCAGGTGCACGTCGTTTGATACGCGCCCGGCGTGGTCGGCAAGCCTCCTAACGTGCTTCCCGTTACGTAGGCCGCGCCGGTATCATCCACGGCAATCGCTTGCGGCATAGTCTCCGACCCGTAAGTGAAATACGTCGAGTAACCAACCGATCCATCCGGGTTGAGCCTGAACAGGAAGGTGGCGCCCCCGGGCGGGGGCGGCGTGGGCGACCAACTTCCGGGCGTAGTCGGAAAGTTATTCGATGCGGTAGTTCCGGCGACATAGACATTGCCGGCCGCATCGACAGTGGCCGCCCGCGCGATGTCGTCCGCGTCGCCGCCGAAGTAGGTCGAGTAGACGATATTGCCGGACGGATCGAACTTAGTCACGACCACATCGTACGATCCCGGCGAAGCGGATTGACTCTGCACCGCGTTCTTCACCGGGAAATTCAACGACTTCGTGCTGCCCACGACGTATCCATTTCCCTGCGCGTCCGTCCCCAGCGTAGCGTACGGGTAGCCGAGGCCGGAGTTGTCGACCTCCAGAATCCAGTTAAAGGCCGGCAAAGTTTGAGCCAGGGCCGCCGGCGGGCCGGCCATGAGGAAAAACGCAGCGGCGACAAACGCCACTCCGGCCGTGTCATGATGCCGCAGCGACAGGCATCGAGCAATCGCTAAGCGGTTGATTGCCATAGCTGAAGAATTTGCCTCCCAAACACAAACGGCAAGTATGTGACCATTTCTCCTCACCCCACCACGCTAGAATGAGAGTTCCGGGTGCGCCCGGTCCCTATTGGAATGACTGATCACAAGTTGCACGTAATCCCCCTGGGCGGTTTGGGCGAGTTCGGCATGAACATGACCGCCA